>ENA-ORCV01000898-ORCV01000898.1-marine-metagenome-genome-assembly--contig:-NODE-898-length-12755-cov-3.163827_pt1 | contig 12755 bp, 11 predicted proteins | sample MGYA00237779_ERZ508509 | MGnify/ENA primary metagenome ERZ508509 (study PRJEB26180, sample SAMN06268772) | marine metagenome | isolation source: Bioluminescent Bay, La Paraguera, Puerto Rico | place... | reverse complement strand
TAGCCAGTGCCTCCACCCCTTCGACAAAGCCGATCTGTGCCGCCAGCATCAGCGGTGTGATGCCGTCATCGTCGCGAATATTAACATTGGCACCTTGCTGGCGGAGGAAATTGACCCAGGTAACATCCCGCCTTTCCACTACGATATGCAGCGCGCTGCGGCCCGATGTCAGGTCCCGCGCGTTGATTACGGTAGAGCCGGGCGCATCGAGCATTTCGGTGACCTTGTCCCCGTCCTTCTCTTCCACCGCCTTCAAGAACTCGTATCCATCCGAGTAGAATTGCGCTGCAACAGGTGCGGACAGCACTAGCGCCGATGCCAGACCCATTGCCGCTATTGCCCGCTTGAAAGTGACCTTGGCCACCTTGCTCTCCTTGAAAATTCCTGCGGACAGACAATCTGTCCGGCCAGATTCGACCTTGCTGAAGCCGCGTTAGCAGAGCATGAACCGGATTGTCATGTCCATGCCGATTATTGCCCGTATTGCCATCCTGGGTGCGCTTCCCATGCTTGCAGCCTGCGAGCAGCCTGCCCCGCCCCCGCCACTCGAGGGCGCGGCCATAGGTGGCCCGTTCGAACTGGTCGATACAAAGGGCGAGACGGTGAGCTGGAGCGATTTCGACGGACGCTGGCGGATGGTCTATTTCGGCTATACCTGGTGCCCCGATGTGTGCCCCTTCGATCTCATGCGCATGATGAGGGGATATCGGCAATGGGCCGCCGAAAACCCCGAGCTCGCAGACCAAGTCCAGCCGATATTCATCACCATCGATCCGGAACGCGATACCCCGGAAGAAGTGGCCGAGTATGTCGCCAATTTCGGTGACAATCTCATCGGCCTGACCGGCACACCCGAAGCGATCAAGCAGGCGGCAGACAATTTTTCCGTCTTCTATGCACGTGGGCCGGACGATCCTGTTGTCGGCTATCTGATGCAGCATTCGAATGCGGGCTATCTGATGGACCGCGATGGCGAACCTATCGCCCTTTTGCCGGTGGACGAATCCCCACAGGGCGTGGCGGACCAGCTGGAACTGTTCGTGCGATGAGGGAACGCTTCTGGGAACTTCCACTCGAAAAGCTGACACGGGACGAGTGGGAGGCGCTGTGCGATGGGTGCGGACGCTGCTGCATGCACAAGCTGGAAGATGAAGATACGGGCGAGATCCACGAAACAAATGTCGCCTGCAAACTGCTCGACCCAGAAACCGCACGCTGCACAAATTACCGCCATCGCAAGGCCTTTGTGCCCGATTGCCTGCGCCTGACCCCAGAACTGGTGAAGAAGGTGCGCTGGTTGCCTGCCACCTGCGCCTATCGCCTGCGCGCCGATGGCGATCCGATACCCGAATGGCATCACCTGCTCACCGGCAGCCAGGAAGCGATGCGCAAGGCGGGCGTGGCCGTATCGGGCCGCGTAATAAGCGAAGTCGATGCCGGACCCTTGGAACATCATTTGATGGATTGGGGCGAATGATCGACTGGCTGCAGGAAGATCACCGCAATCCGCAGGTTGAACTGGCGGACCGCATCCTGCCCATTGCGATCCGCCGCCATCCGCGCGCCAGGCGCCTGACCATGCGGCTCGCCCCTGACGGCGAGGAATTGCGCGTCACTTTGCCGCGCTGGGGACGCACCCGCGACGCGCTGGTCTTTGCCCAGGCACGCAAGGACTGGATCGAACAGCAGCTTGCCAACATCCCGCAAAAGCTCCGCATAGAGCCCGGTGCCGCGTTCCCCTATCGCGGATGGAGCTTGCAGATCGACTGGCAGGAAAAGGCTCACCGCAAGCCGCAACTAAAAGAAGACCGGCTGGTTCTGGGCGGCCCGTCCGATGGTCTGACCGGACGCATTCGGCGCTGGCTGGAAGGAGAGGCGCTCGATCATATGGCGCACGACCTTGCCCATTATTGCGAGCGCGACGGACAGGACATCCCCGACCTGCGCCTCAGCCGGGCGCGCAAACGTTGGGGCAGCTGCACGGGCGAGCGTGACAGCGGGCGCTGCATCCGTATCAACTGGCGATTGATCATGGCGCCCGACCATGTTCGCCGCTCGGTGGTGGCGCATGAGGTGGCGCATTTGACGCACTTCGACCATTCGCCCGCCTTCCACGCACGGCTAGACGCGATCTATGATGGCGATCTTGCAGAGGCCGACCTCTGGCTCAAGCAGCAGGGCCGCACACTTTACGCCGCATTTGGCTGATCACGCCGCCGGGGCTGGCGCTCACCCGCCCCAGCGCCTATCTGTGCGCACATGAAACAATTCCTCCGCCGTATCTCGCCGAAGAGGGCCGTGCTCGATTTCGCCGAGCAATGGCGGCAACCGACCGAGCATCGCTGGCCGATACTGGGCGTGGCGGCGGCGGCGACCTTTGCGCTATTCATGCTCTTCATCCCCGAAAGCCAGCGTATCGAACCCGCAAGGCCCGAAGTGATCTTCATCTCGACGTGGGAAGATGGGCGTACGCAGCAGCAGATCATCGCTTCGAACTGTGCCAACCAGCAGTTGAAGGACGCGCTGGAAGAGCGGCTGGCGCAACGCGCCGAATTGCGCCGCGATATCTATATGGCACTGGGCCGCGCGACCTTTATCGATGTCGATGCGATCGAGGCCGAAGCGCAGGCCGAACGCGATCGCGAGAGCGAAGAGCAGGAGGCCGGCCGCGCCAGTTTGAGTGCAGAGGCGGCGGCAACGGCCCGCTCCGTCGAAGAATTCTGCGCTTCCGCGCTGGAAGGCTCCCTTGGCTGAGGACACGCGTTGGCTCGATGCAGCGGCAAGCCTGGCTGCAAGGGGTCGCCCGCTCTCTGCTCCAAACCCCGCGGTTGGCGCGATCATTGTGAATGACGGTATTGTCCTTGGTCGCGGCCGGACCGCACAAGGAGGGCGCCCACATGCCGAAGCGGCAGCTCTTGCGCAGGCTGGCGAGGCGGCGAATGGTGCCACGCTTTATGTCACACTCGAGCCCTGTGCACATGAATCTACGCGAGGTCCCGCCTGCGCCGATCTTGTCGCTGCATCCGGCGTCGCGAGCGTCGTCATCGGATGCGGCGATCCCGATCCGCGTACAAATGGCAAGGGTATTGAGCGCCTGCGCCAGGCGGGCATCGACGTCCAAGTGCTCGGCCATGCCCCCAGCCGCACCAGCCTGGCCGGATTCCTGACGCGCGAGACCGTGCGACGCCCGCATGTGACGCTCAAGCTGGCGGTAAGCCGCGACGGGTTTATTGGGCCGCTTTCAGGGGAGCCTGTTGTCATTACCGGCGAGGCAGCCCGCGCCCATGTCCATCGCGAAAGGGCGCGCGCCGATGCGATCCTTGTCGGTGCGGGCACGCTGCGCAAGGACGCGCCTCGGCTCGATGTGCGCCTGCCAGGACTAGAAGATCGGTCACCCCGCCGCTTTGTTCTGACGCGCGGGCAGGCGCCCGAGGGTTGGCTGACGCTCGCCAGACCTCAAGACATTCACGAACTGCTGCCCATGCAATATCTCTATATCGAAGGCGGCGCGGAAACGGCCGCGGCCTTTCTGCAAGCCGGGCTGGTCGATCTGCTGCAGGTTTATTGCGCGCCGCATGACCTGGGCGAAGGCATCCCGGCCTATGGAACGCTGGGTCCTGCTCCCGGCGGCGCGCCACCGCCCGGCTTTACCTGCGTTGACCGGCGGCGCATTGGCAGCGATATGCTGTTCGCCTACCGGCCGGACCAGACAGGGGATTAGAGATGTTCACCGGCATCGTCACCGCCATCGGAACGATCACGAAAGTGGAACAACACGGCGATCTGCGCGTGCAGATTTCCTGCCCTTTCGACCCGGCGGATATCGCCATCGGGGCATCCATCGCCTGTTCGGGGGTGTGCCTGACCGTGGTCAAGCGGGGCGGGGAAAAGGGCGATGCCTGGTTCGCCGTTGATGTCTCTACAGAGACCGTATCACGTACGGCCAAAGACATGTGGGGCGAGGGCGCAAAAGTGAACTTGGAACCATCCCTGCGTATTGGTGACGAGTTGGGCGGCCATATCGTAACCGGTCATGTCGATGCCGTGGGCCGCGTGCATGACTGGCAACCGGAAGGTGATTCGATGCGCGCCACGATTGCCGCGCCAGCGGAGCTTGCCCCCTTCATCGCCTCCAAGGGATCGGTGACGGTGGATGGCGTGTCGCTGACAGTCAATTCGCTGAATGACCGACCCGACGGATCAGTCCATTTCGGCCTCAACATCATCCCGCACACGGCAGAAGTCACCACGTTAGGTGAGCTGCGTCAGGGAGGCGAGGTCAATTTGGAAATCGATGTGGTCGCGCGCTATCTCCAGCGTATGGCGAGCCTGCGGGAATAGGCAGCGAGCAATCCCACAGGACATGCAGCGGTCCTGCCGTACGGCGCGCAATCGCCACAAAAAACCTCCTCCCGCAAGAACGGGAGGAGGTAAAGGTGTAGAACGATCATTCAGATCGTCCTCGGGTCGCAAAGTGATATTAGCCTCCAGCCAGCTCTGAGTCAGCAAGAAACCGAGCGAATGAGCCTCTCGTCAGGGCCGCAAGTCGAAAAATGGCGCAAACTGTAAAACTTTTGGCGCGTTTTGCATACCGGCATTCATCACTCTGTCGTAATTTGTATCAGTCTTCACACGTTCGGCATGACAATGAGCCTTGGCCGAGCTGGTGGATTTTTGAAGTCAGGTCGTCCTCGGGTCGCACGGGACAAGCATTTCAAGCCCTCGCAGAAGGTCGCCCAGCATATCGGCGTGTGAAGACACCTCTCAAGATGACTGCTTAAGTCGACGACCGGATTTGCGTCGTTTCCTACCCAAAGCTGTGGTAGCAAGCCGGACTTGGCATGAACAAGTCCACGCACTCCGAACTGCAAATGAGGGTTTTGTCCCTCAAAGGTTATGTCGAGGTATGCAAGCTCCTCGGCGTGGACGGATTCGAGCTGTTGAAAAGCGTGGGCATTCGTCCGAGCGATCTCGATTTCCCGGAAAGACGCCTTCCGGCGCAGCTCGTCATCGATGCACTGGAACTGGCTGCAAACAAATCCAGCAATGACAGTTTCGCCATACTGATGGCGCGCCGCCGATCATTTTCCGATCTGGGGTCGCTCGCCATTCTGATGCAGCACCTCGAAAGTCCAAGACAGGTGATCGAAGCAGCAATCCAGAACCGGCGTCAGTTTAACGATTTACTGCAGGTAGCGATCGACGTGGACGAAACCGAAGCACAGATAAGCTGGGACCTCTACCCCGCGCAAAACGCCAGACAAGCCGTCAACCTCGGCATTTCATTGGCCTTTCTGCTGCTGACCGGTGCTTCAGGAGGGAAATGGCATCCCAGAGCCGTCCATGTCACACATTCTGCGCCACAGCGTATTGAGCTTTGGCGCGAATTCTTCACCTGCCCGCTTGAGTTCGACAGCCACTTCAATGGCTTCACCTGCAATTTGGAAGCCCTGGATTCGCGCAATCCGAGGGCCGATGCCCTGATGGCGAACCACGTTCTCGAACTGCTTAAATTCAGCCCGATTTCCAGGCGCGACGAGCCATGGCTCGATCAAATGCGCCGTACGATTGAACGCCAATTGCCGGAGGGGCGCACCTCCTTGGGCGAAGTTGCCCGCTCAGCAGGGCACAGTCCAAGGCATTTTCAACGGCTGCTGCAGGAGAACGGTACGAGCTTCGCAAAACTCAGGGATGAGGTGCGCCTCTCCGTGGCGCAGAGGCACCTGCAGACGTCCGACCGGTCCATTGCCGATGTGGCAGACATGGTTGGCTATGCCTCGACGGCAGCCTTTTCCCGATGGTTTGGCCAATGCGTGGGCATGCAACCGTCAAAGTGGCGCGCGCTCAACAAACGCTAGGAACTGCGTGAAAGAACCGGGCCAGACTGAAATGGGGCCCGACAGAATACGTCTGTCAGGACAGAGCAAGCTGCACAAATTTGGGTGGCCCTTTTTCTCCGCCGCTCCATTGTTGCGCGAGCGGGTAGGAACCCGAGCCCAGCGCCGCAAGCGGCATGCCGGCTTCTGCCAAGGCATAAGGCGAAACGCGGTGACGTGTCATCAAGCCGCCAAAGCCATCGCTGATCAGCTTTGTCTCGAACTCCAGCCCCTGGCTGTTCTCGTTGGTGTGCACCACCTTGCTCACCACCAGCTGTCCGCTGCCAAGATCGAGCACGACCTGGGTGCCGACCGGCACATCGGCCAGTCCTTCGATCCGCGCACCTGTGGGAGAGAGGTTGCGCAACATCACGTCATAATAGTGATCTTCGTGGATCAGTCCGATCTTGCGGAACACGGAGATGCGGTCAGCGCGATAACGCGGGGGGCCATCGGGCGTGAAAGTCAGCTTGGATTCGGCAAAGCGTTGGAGCAGCTCTTCCTGCGTCAGGGGCTTGGAGTAGATATATCCCTGGATCAGGTCAGCGCCACGTTCCTTGACCAGTTTGAGCTCATCCATCGCTTCAACGCCTTCGGCCACGGTTTCCATGTCCAGCGCCTTGGCCAGGGCCACGATGGCAGAAATGATCGCCGGATTGGTGTCGCCGGATTCGGTACAACCTCGCACGAAGCTCTGGTCGATCTTGATCTTGTTGAAGGGCGCGCGCTTGAGATAGCCGAGCGATGAATAGCCCGTACCAAAATCATCCATGGCCAGACGGACGCCCATCTTCTTGAGCGCGGCAAAGGTCTTGTCGACCGCCTCGACATTGCCGACGAAGACACTCTCGGTGATCTCCAGCTCAAGCCGTGAAGGAGCCAGCCCGCTGGATTTGAGCGAGGCTGCTACCTGCCGGGTAAAATCGGCATTCATGAACTGCTTGGCCGAGACATTCACCGCCACGCAGATTTCGCCGGGCCATTCCACCGCATCCATGCAGGCCTGGCGCAGCGCCCAGTCCCCCAGCCTGATGATAAGGTCGGTCTGCTCGGCAACGGGAATGAAGACCTCGGGGGAAATGCGCCCCTTTTCGGGATGCTCCCAGCGCATGAGGGCTTCGAAGCTTTTCACTCCATTGTCGGAAGGATCGACGAGCGGCTGGTAATTGATCTCCAGCTGCCCTTTTTCGAGCGCATCGCGCAAGTCTTCCTCGATGGTCGCGGCATGCGATGCATTGTCCCTGAGTTCGGAGCGATAGAAGCAATAAGTGCCCCTGCCGCCGGCCTTTGCGGCGTAGAGAGCCAGGTCGACGGCCCCGACCAGCTCGTCAGCTTCGATCCCGTCATAGGGTGCGATGGCTATACCTACTGAAGCCCCGATTATCGCGCGCCTGCCATTCAGGGAATAGGGCTGCGAGAGCATCTGGATGATCCTTTTGGCCAGTTCGCTCAACTCTCCGCGATCATCCAAATCGGGCAGGAGAATCTGGAATTCGTCGCCGCCCAGGCGCCCAACTTCGCCGCTGTCCTTGATCAGTGCACAAAGCCGTTCCGCCACTTGTTTGAGCAATTCGTCCCCAGCGGGATGGCCCATCGTGTCATTGACCTGCTTGAAGCGGTCGAGATCGAGCATCATCAGCGCGCAACTGCGGCCGGCAGTCTTGAATGCGTTCAGCGTGCTGGTGAGCCGCTGCTGCAGGCGCCTGCGATTGGCGAGGCCGGTCAGCTCATCATATTGCGATTGCCGCGCGACATTCTGTTGGTGCCGGAATTCGCTGGTAATGTCGGCAGAGATGCCGCGATAACCGCAAAACGCGCCCTTCTTGTCAAAATAGGGACGCGCAGAGATCTGCCACCAGCGAAGCGACGCAGCATCTTCTCCGGGACTGATCTCGACAATCTGGTCGGTGATCTTGGCCTGGGTGCGCATCTTGAATGCAAGCGAGCGCTGCGTGTCGCCATCATCCTTGAGGCTGCATTCCTTGAAGACCGAAGTGAGTTCCATTCCGATCAGCTTTTCGCCGTCAGAACCAAGGGATTCCTTCGCTTTCTCAGACAGGTAAATCAGTTGTCCGTCTGCATTGGTTGCCCAGAACGAACCGACGCCAGCCGCCTCGATCTCTTTCAACAAGCCGGCATGCGCCGAGCCTGTTAGCGGTACCACCGGCGAGCGACCTCCCCGCTGCCCGACAAACGGAAATGACATTGCGACCCCCTCGTAGACCCTTGTTTTTTGTAGCCATCCTTATTGATGGTCGAACAAGAAATCCTTGAAGAAGCTAGATTAGTCTCCAAAACCTTGCGGAATGGTTACCGCCATTTCACCATGCCGCTGAGGGAAAGCCGCAATTGGCTGACCTTCTCCCGGGCAAGTCTTGGTTCTGGCGGGCCTGATCAGCCGCTGACGGCAGCCAACGCATCGACAAACTTGTCGATATTGCCCATGGTGAGGCCCGCTACATTGATGCGGCCCGAACCTGCCATATAGACGCCGTGATCCTCACGCAGGGCAAGGATCTGCTCCTTGCTTAGCGGCAACATTGCGAACATGCCCTGTTGCTGTCCCAGCGGAACGAGGTTGACGCCACCCGCATTTGAAGCGGCAGCCAGCTTCTCGCGCACCTGGCGGATGCGCGCGCGCATGGAATCGAGCTCCTCGGTCCACTGCTTTGTCATCGCTGGATCGGTCAGCGCCATGCGCACGGCAGAAGCACCATGATCGGGCGGCATGGACCAGTTGGCACGGGCCAGCGCATAGCCGTTGGACATGGCCTTGGCCGTGACCGCCGCATTGGCGCCGAGCACATAGAAGGCGCCCACACGGTCACGATAAAGGCCGAAGTTCTTGTCGCAGCTATAGGCGATCAGCGCCTCGGCAACCGATGCGACGACCTTGCGCGTACCATAGGCGTCTTCTTCCATGCCCTTCCCCAGCCCTTGATAGGCAAGGTCGATAATCGGCAGCACGCCGGTCTCGACCAGCAGGCCAGCGATCTCGTCCCACTGTGCATCGCTGTAATCGACGCCGGTGGGGTTGTGGCAGCAGCCATGCAGCAACACGGCATCGCTTGGGCCGGCAGAACGCAGCGCGTCGCGAAGCGCATCCATATTGGCCGTGCCATCAGCGGCGGCGTGTTCGAAGCCGACCATCTCCACGCCGGTATCGGCCAAAATCTGCGCGTGGTTGGGCCAGCTGGGCGTACCCATCAGGATACGGGTGACACCGGCCTTCTTGGCCATGGCCACGGCCAGGCGCACTGCGCCGGTACCGCCCGGAGTCTGCATGCCATCGATCCTTCCGCCGAAGGAAGGATCATCGCCGGCAAAGATATGCGGCATCAGTGCATGGACAAATCCCATGTCTCCTTCGGGGCCGAGATAGGCCTTGGTGTCCTGCTCGGCGACCAGCTTGGCTTCTGCTGCCTTGATACAGGCAAAGACCGGCGTGCCGCCTTCGGAGGTGCGATAGACGCCCACGCCGAGGTCGATCTTGTCGTCCCTCGGATCGGCATCATAGAGCTTGATCAGCGCGAGCAGCGCGTCGGGCGGTTGTTGGTCGAGTCTATCCAGCATGATGGCTCGCCCCATGCCGCTGCGCGCGCGCCATCGCAAGGTAGAATCTGGTCCGATCGGTCGGTTTTTCTCAGAAATCAGAAAGGCAGCCAACGCTGCTTGCGCGAGAACTTCATATAACCCGCATTGACCCCCAGCCGCAGGCCTGCCCCGACGCGGATCGGGATCAGCACGATATTGCCGCGGCGCATGTAGCTGGCGTGGAAACCGCCCACAAAATAGGCCTGCCCCTCTCCCGCAGGAAAGCGTTCGAAAAGATCCTCGGTGTCGTACAGATTGTATACCAGCACAAAGGTGTTGCCGGCATTGGCTCCCGCGTCAAAGCCGATGGAAGGGCCGGTCCAGTAGACCGGCATATTGCCTTCGATCGCATGGTAGAGCGTGCCCGACCCGTAACGCAGGCCGAGGATGAAGGCACCGCCGCCCTCGCGCCCGACAATATAGCCATTGGGCTCCCCCTGCTCATCCAGAAGGTCCTCTATCAGCCGGGCAATACCCTCCGCGCCCTGGCCAAAGACACCTTCGGCCGCGCCGATGAGATCATCCTTGCCGTAAGTTGGTTCGGAAGTGGCAACCGCGGTTGTCGGCGCGGCCTCTGCTGAAGCCGTTTCTTCGGGCGCTGGATAGCTTTCCGACGGAAGCTCTCCAGTGGCATCGACGGGCTGTCCGTACCGCGGGCTCGGCGTGGCAATGGGCGCGGAAACGCGGGAAGGTTCCTTGGCGGAAAGCTCCTCGCCAGTTTGCGCGAGATCGGCATCGATCGCCATGTCCGGGTCGACAGTCTCGATCGATTGCGCCGCAATGGGCGTAGCGGCAAGGCCGGCCAGCAGCGCAATGGCAAGGCCGATCGCCCCCTTGCGGCACTTGTCTGCAAACCGGATCAACATGGGTCTGTCCTTCTCTTTTGCTCCGCCAACTCGCAGGGCGCAGCCTTTCATCACGCATCAGAATCCCTCGCGTGTGAAGCGGCAATGAACGCGCGGCCACCTGAGTCCCTTTTGCGGCGAGTTGAATCAATTGTGCGACCCGATTGCCGCTTTGAAACAATTGCCCGGCACCACTTGCGAGGCGCCCAAGCCATGGTTATAGCGCGCCCCTGTTCGCCGCTTAGGCATCTGGGCGAATGCGGAGACGTGGGTGAGTGGCTGAAACCAGTTCCCTGCTAAGGAACCATACCTCTATCGGGGTATCGAGGGTTCGAATCCCTCCGTCTCCGCCACCCCGACCCTCCTGCAAAGCTACGAAATTTCGGCTCCTGAGCGCTTGACGCAGATTCGCCCGCATTTCGTCATATGAGAGTCACATCAGCCTGCCACTTGCCTGAAATCACGGCAAGGGACACATTCTATGAATCGGGTCAGTATCGTCACAACGGACGAGGCAGCAGCCCGCTTTGACAAGTTTTCCAATGGTGAGACCGAATTCCAGTTCGGCCTGTTGACCTCGGAAGGGCCGCAGCGGCTGGTCGAAGGATCGGTCTGGGCCTTTGTCGACTGGGTGATGGACGATTTGTCCGGCCTCGAAATGTGCCGCCGCCTTCGTGCCGATCCACGGCTCGCCGAAGCGCATGTGACCATGGTGCTCGAAGCCGACGATGCCGAAGACCGGCGCCGCGCGCTCAAGGCCGGGGCTGACGATTACGCAATTGGCCCGCTCGACCGCCAGACCATGCTCGACAGGGTGTTGGCCTTGCAGGCCGTGGGCACGCGCCCGATCGGCGCCCAAACGCTCGAGTTGGGTAATCTGCAGATCAATATCGCGGGCGAGCAAGCGCGCTGGAAGAAGGCGCTGATTCCGCTGCGTCCGAACGAATTTCGCGTGCTGCGCTTCATGGCTGAAAATCCCAACCGCATATTAACGCGGCAAGAATTGGTCGATGCCCTGGGCAAGGCGGGCGACCCCGAATATCTGCGCACGGTGGATGTGTGGATCAAGCGCCTGCGTTTCGGCCTGCGCGAAGTGGGTGCCAGCCACATCCTGCGCACCGTCCATGGTAAGGGCTACGTGCTCGACCTTCCCTGACCGGGCTCGCCTGTTCCCGCCGCCGGATCGCGAATGACCGACCCGGCGGCAAGAGCTCAGAACGTTATCGAAAGCGAAGCCGCCAATTCGGTACCGACATCGTAGGTGTTGATCTCGACCCGGTCGGTTCCATTGGTCTGGAATTCCTGGTTGCCGCGCCCGAAAATGTTGCGCGCTTCGAGAGAGAGTTCCGTTTCCACACCGAACAGGGTGAGTCCCTGGCGATAGACAAGGTCGACCGTCACCCCCGGATCTTCGACGATATCGGGCAGGCCGGCCGTGCCGCGGCTGGTCACGCGCTCGCTGGCGTAATTGAACAGCACGGTGAATTGTTGCAGCCGGTCTATATCCTCCAGGCTGATCTGGAAGTTCGCCAAATGGTCTGACTGTCCGGTTAGCGGACGACCATCGAGGAACAGGTTCGTCGCAGGAGTCGGACCGCCCGGGAAGAGCTGTGTCACGTCACCGTCCTGCACCGAAATATCCGACTGGGTATATGAGTAGTTGGCGAAGAACAGCAGTTCCTTGCTCTCGAAAAAGCCACCCAGATTGTACAGGTCCTGCGTATACTGCAGGTCGGCCTCGATACCCCACAAGGTGGCCTTGGGCGCATTGGCGAAGCTGGTCAGCTGGCTGTTGTCCGAGAAGGTGGAGAATGCTTCGATCGGATTGTCGATATCCTTGTAGAAGCCGGCCACCGAAATCCGGTCCGTTCCGCCGAGGTAATATTCGGCGCGCACTTCGAAGTTGAGAAGCTCGCTATCGGTCAGCAGCGGGTTGCCGTTGAACTGGCGGTTCGATTCCGGATCGTAATAGGTCTGGAAGATCAGTTCGCGGAACTGCGGACGCGCTATGGTGCGGCTGGCGCTGGCACGCAGCTGGAGGTCATCCATGGGCTCGACAGTAATTGTCGCCGCAGGCAGCCAGTAATCCTCGCTAAGCGATGTCGCGCTTCCCGAATTGAGCGGCGTGGCGAATACCTCCACCGGCGTTACCGACTGCTCTGCATCCTCATAGCGCACGCCAAGGTCGATCGTAACCATGTCGAGCGGTTGCATGGACACTTTGCCGTAGCCGCCATGGATCAGCAGCTCCGCCTGGAAGGCCGGGTCGCTTTCGGTGGATTCGATCAGGCCGATATTGAAGGCATCGATGATCGCATCGCCCAGCAACAGGTCAGGTCGCAACAGGCCCACCGCATCGGGGAAATCGGTGGAGGCATCGAAAAGGAATTCGCGCCGCTCCGAATAGCGATCAGTGTCGCTATAGGCGTAACCGACATTG
>ENA-ORCV01000896-ORCV01000896.1-marine-metagenome-genome-assembly--contig:-NODE-896-length-12810-cov-2.817089_pt1 | contig 12810 bp, 12 predicted proteins | sample MGYA00237779_ERZ508509 | MGnify/ENA primary metagenome ERZ508509 (study PRJEB26180, sample SAMN06268772) | marine metagenome | isolation source: Bioluminescent Bay, La Paraguera, Puerto Rico | place... | reverse complement strand
GTCGGCGACGATCAGTTCTGGCCCCGTCACCAACGCGCGGGCAATCGCGATGCGCTGGCGCTGGCCGCCGGAGAACTCGTGCGGGAAGCGGTCGGCGTGGGCGGACGACAGCCCGACGGCGTCGAGCACCTCGGCGACGCGCTCGCGCCGCTCGGCGCGCGGCATGTCGGGGGCAAGCACGCTGAGCGGCTCGGCCACCGTCCAGCCGACCTTCCGGCGGGGATCGAGCGAGCCGTAGGGATCCTGGAAGACGATCTGCATGCGCCGGCGCAGCGCCTTGAGGCGAGCGGCGGAGGCTGAGAACAGGTCTTCGCCGTCGATCCGCACCGTGCCCTGCGTCGGCCGGTCGAGCGCCAGAACGATACGCGCCAGCGTCGACTTCCCGCAGCCGGATTCGCCGATCAAACCGAGGCTGCGGCCGCGCGCAACGTTCAGGGACACCCCGTGCACCGCCCGGAACAAGGGATGCGGCTGGAACAGCCCGGGGCGCGGCAGCGCATAGTCGCGTACGACGTTGTCGATGGACACAAGCGGCGTGACCGCGTTCATGCCGCCCTCCCGCGGGAAGCCGGTGCCGAGCCTCCGGGACCTGGATCCCGGGTCAAGCCCGGGACATCGGCTGTTCCGTATTGCCCGTTCTCGATCCAACGACGGGCCGACGCCCCGGACTTGATCCGGGGTCCAGAACAGCGGTCGCGGCGAGCCGCCGGGCGGAAACGGACATCTGGCTCGAGCATCATGCCGCTTTCTCCTCCTTGCCGGGGAAGAAGCAGCGCACCGTGTGGTTCGTACCGAACGGATCGGCCGGCGGCGTTTCGGTGCGGCAGCGGGCCTTCGCGCGCGGGCAGCGGGGCGCGAAGGGGCAGCCGACGCGCGGCTCATGCGGATCGGGAACCTGGCCGGGAATCGTGGCGAGCCTGTTGCCGGCGCCGATCAGCCCCTTGGCCGGCATCGCGGCGAACAGGCCCTGCGTATAGGGATGCGCCATGTGGGCGAAAACCTCCGCCGTCGGCCCCTCCTCGACCACGGTGCCCGCGTACATGACCAGCATCCGGTCGGTGGTCTCGGCGATGACGCCGAGATCGTGGCTGATCATCAGGAGCGCCATGCCCTGCTCCTCGGTCACCTCGGCGATCAGGTCGAGAATCTGTGCCTGGATGGTGACGTCGAGAGCGGTGGTGGGCTCGTCGGCGATAAGCAGTTCCGGGCCGCAGGCAAGCGCGATGGCGATGACGACGCGCTGGCGCTGGCCGCCGGAAAGCTGATGGGGATAGAGGCCGGGCGAGAACCGCGAGCGCGGCAGGCCGACGCGCTCGAGCATGGCGACAGCACGGTCGAGCGCGTCGGCGTCCGACAATCCCAGATGCAGGCGCAGGCCCTCGGCGACCTGGTCGCCGATGGTGCGGACCGGATTGAGCGCGGTCATCGGCTCCTGGAAGATCATGCCGATACGCCGGCCGCGGATCCGGCTCATGGCGGCGTCGTCGCGTCCGTTGAGCGTTTCGCCGGCGAGCCGGACCGCACCGGCGACGTCGGCGGTATCCGGCAGAAGCCCCATTGCGGCCAGCGCCGTCATAGATTTCCCGCAGCCCGATTCCCCGACGATCCCGACCGACTCGCCCTCACCGACGGAGAGGTCGACATGGTGCAGGACGCGGGCGGATCCGCCCGGTGCGGGAAACGTGACGACGAGATCGCGGATGTCGAGAAGAGCTGTCATCGCGCCCGCCTCAGCCTGGGATCGAGGACATCGCGCAATCCGTCGCCGAACAGGTTGAGGCCAAGCACGGTGAAGACGATGGCGAGGCCAGGGAAAATCACCAGCCAGGGCGCGATCGCGGCCATGGTCTGCGCCTCGTTCAGCATCTTGCCCCAGGAGGGCTGCGGCGGCTGGGTGCCGAGGCCAAGATAGCTGAGTGCCGCCTCACCGAGGATCGCCAGCGCGAACTGGATCGTCGCCTGGACGATCAGGACGCTGGAGATGTTGGGCAAGATGTGCTCCGCCGTGATGCGGGTCGCACCCTTCCCTGCCGACCGCGCGGCCATCACGTAGTCGCGCTGCCAGATCGTCATGCCGGAGCCGCGCGTCAGGCGGGCGAAGACGGGGATGTTGAAGATGCCGATGGCGATGATCGAATTGACCGCGCCGGGCCCGAACAACGCGGTGATCATGACTGCCGAGAGCAGGAAGGGAAAGGCGAAGGAGAAGTCGGAAAAGCGCATAACCAGCTCGTCGACCCAGCCACGCTTGGCCGCGGCAGCCGCGCCGAGCGGCACGCCGAGTCCCATGCCGATGCCCACCGCCACCACGGCGACCAGCACCGAGTTGTGAGTGCCCTTCATCAGCATCGACAGGATGTCGCGGCCGAACTGGTCGGTGCCCAGCCAGTGGGCCCAGGACGGCGGCTGCAGCCGGTCTGGGATGTTCATCGCCGTGAACGAATAGGGTGTCCAGAAGATCGCGACGACGGCGACTATGACGAACAGTGCGGTGACCGCGCCGCCGAGCACGAAGGAGCCCGAGCGCAGCCCCTTGGAGAACACCTCGCGGATGGCGGCCGCCTCAGCCATGAACGGCCTTCCTCAGGCGCGGATCGATTGCGAGATAGGCGAGATCGACAATGAAATTGACGATCACGACGGCCCCCGCGAGCAGCACGACCAGCGACTGCACGACGATCAGGTCGCGCTGGGCGATCGCCTGGAACAGGAGACGGCCGAGGCCGGGCAGATAGAAGACGTTCTCGATGACGATGGTGCCGGCGAGCAGAAAGGAAAACTGCAGGCCCATGATCGTGACGACGGGGATCAGTGCATTGCGGACGGCGTGACGCCGCAAGGCCGCGCCCCGGGTCAGCCCCTTGGCGCGGGCGGTGCGAACGTGGTCCTCGCCGAGCACCTCCAGCACGGCCGACCGGGTCACGCGCGTCAGGATCGCCGCCTGCGGCAGGGCGAGCGCGACAGCGGGCAGTACCAGCGACTGCAGCGCCGGCAGCACGCCTTCGTCCCAGCCGGCAAAGCCGCCCGCGGGAAACCAGCCGAGCTTCACCGCGAAGAACAGGATCAGCAGCATGGCGAACCAGAAATTCGGGATCGCGATGCCGATCTGGGCGACCGCCGAGACGCCGACATCGGCGGCCCTGTTGTGGCGGGCGGCAGCGATGACGCCGCAGGGGATGGCGATCACGGTCGACAGGACGATTGCGAAGATCGCCAGCGGCAGGCTGACCAGCACGCGCTGGCCGATCAGCTCGGATACGGGCCGCGAATAGGTGTAGGACTCGCCGAGATCTCCGGTCAGCAATCCGCCGACCCACAGGAAATACTGCTGTATCAGCGGCTTATCGAGGCCGAGCTCGTTGCGCAGCGCAGCCAGCGTATCCTCCTGCGCGCCGATGCCGAGGATGATCAGGGCGGGATCGCCGGGCAGCACCGCCATCACCAGGAAGACGATCAGCGAGGTCGCGAACAGCGTCGCGACAAGAGCGACCAGACGTTTGGCGAGAAGCAGGCTCATCGGGGAACAGCAAGCGCCGGACTGGGCCCAGGATCAAGTCCGGGGTATGCGTTTGTTCGTGGGGCAGGACGGTGCCAATTGCACGGACACGTGTCCCGGACCTGATCCGGGACCCAGAGCAGCGGCTGCCAAGTACAATGGACCCCGAACGGGGCACTCCGGGCCGCACGCATGCACGGCATGGCCCGGACCTGATCAGGAGCCCAGACGGGCGATTGCCGAAAGTCCGGACATCGCCGTTTGCGCCTGACGTTATCAACACGGAAAGGGGCCGCACCCATGCGCGGCCCCTTCGACTCCGTCATCGCAAGGAAATCCGACCGGATCACTCCGTCCAGCGCACCTCGGTCAGGTCGTTGGCCTGGACCGGGCTGTTTTCCCATAGGCCTTCGATCTTGGCGTTCCAGACACCGGTCTTGGCGAGCTCGAACAGGAAGCCGTTGACCGCATCGTCGGCGAGGATCTTCTGCGCCTCGCCCATCAGCGCGTAGCGCTTTTCGGTGTCGGTCTCGGCGGCCAGATTGTCCATGACCTCGTCGAACTTCGGATTCTGGTAGGCGAAGTAGTAGTCCGGCCGAGCGTAGATGCCGATGTCCATCGGCTCGGTGTGCGAGACGATGGTGAGATCATAGTCCTTGCCCTTGAAGGCCTGCTCCAGCCACTGCGCCCATTCGACGGGAATGATCTCCAGCTTGATGCCGACCTTGCCGAGCTGGTCGGCGATGATCTCGCCGCCGCGGCGGGCATAGGTCGGAGGCGGCAGTTTCAGCGTCGCCTCGAAGCCGTCCGGGAAGCCGGCCTCGGCCAGCAACGCCTTGGCCTTGTCGAGGTCAAGCGGATAGGTGCCGGTCAGGTCGACATAAGCGGGATGATGCGGAGCGAAATGGCTACCGATCGGCGTGCCGCGCCCGAACATGGCCCCGTCGATGATCGCCTGGCGGTCGATGGCGTGAGCGATCGCCTGCCGGACCTTGATATTGTCGAAGGGCGCCTTGCCGTTGTTGGTCGACAGGATCGTCTCACCCTCGGTCGAGCCGTTGGCCACAATGAAGCGGGGATCGGCCTCGAACTGCGGAAGCGCCTCGGGCGCCGGGAAGTTGGCGAAGGCGTCGACGTCTTCGGCCAGCAGCGCGGCGGTGGCGGCGGCGGGATCGGGGATGATCTTGAAGGTCGCCTTGTCGAGCGCGACCGGGTTGCCCCAGTAGTCCGGGTTCTTCTCGATCGTGATGTGATCGCCCGGCACCCATTCGACGAATTTGAACGGCCCGGTGCCGACCGGCTTCTCCTTGTTGGTGTCGGCGGTCTCCGGTGAAACGATTACCGCATCGCCCCAGCCGAGATTGAACAGGAAGTGGCCGGTGGGACGCTTCAGCGTGATGACAACGGTCGAGGGATTAGTCACCTCGACCTTCTCGATCGGCTCGAACAGCGCCTTCTGGGCGTTGGTCGAATCCTCGGCCATGGCCCGATCGAGGGAAAACTTGACGTCCTCGGCCGTCATGTCCGAGCCGTCGTGGAACTTAACGCCGTCGTTGAGCGTGAAGGTGTAGGTCAGGCCGTCGTCAGAGATCGTCCAGCTCTTGGCGAGCGCCGGCTTGACCTCACCGTTGCGGTTGATCCGGGTCAGCCCCTCGAACACGTTGGCATAGACCACCTCGTCGATCGCTGCGGCAGCGCCGCCGGTCGGATCGAGATGCGGCGGCTCGAGCACCACCCCCATCGTCAGGTCTGTCTTTGCGGCATGAACCGGCGCCGCCACTGCGGCTGCGGCAAATGCCAGCGCAGCGATGATTCCGATACGCTTCATGAAACCAGTCTCCCTCGTAAACGCCTCTTCGTTGGGCCGAGGTTAGCAGAAACTGACGTGTGGGTAACAGGAGTAAGGGCGCCTTAGCCGGCGAGCCCCGGCAGAAGTTTTGCGAGGCTGTCGACCATCATCTCCATGGCAATCGCCGCCAGGATCATGCCCATCAGGCGGCTCATGACGGAAATCGCGGTCTGCCCGAGGACCCGCGACAGGAACGGGGCCGCCAGGAACGTCCCCGACAAAAGCACGATGATCGCCGCCACCGCGCCGATGAAGGCAACCTTCATCGGCCAGGTCTTTGCCTGGTCCTGGAAGATGATGATCGAGGAAATCGCGCCGGGTCCGAGCAATATCGGCACAGTCAGCGGGTAGACGCCGGGATTGTCCTGATCGTCGTAGGAATCCTTCTCCTTCGCAGATCCGGCATGGGAGGAGGTCTCCTGTCCGTGCAAAAGGCTCAGCGCGATGAACAGGATCAGCAGACCGCCGGCGAGGCGGAACTCGTCGAGGCCGATGCCGAACAGCTTCAGGACCGCAGTGCCGGCCACCACGATCGCGGCGCCACCGATGACGAGACCGGCAATCACCGTCATCGCCACCTTGCGCTGGCCGGCGGCATCCCGCCCGGCGGTCAGCGACAGAAAGACCGGCAGGTTGGCGACCGGGCTCATGATCGCAAACAACGCCGCCAATACCTTGGCGAAATAGGTGAAATCCATCGGCAATCGGGCCCCGCACCGTCGACTGGCACGATGTTATGCCGATTCGGCGAAACGACCTTCTGCAGACCGGACGCCGGTCAGGCGACCTCGCCGGTCAGCAGCGCCCAGGCGGAAGCGGCCATCACCTTTGCGGAGGCGACCAGATCGTCGACGCCGACATACTCGTCGGGCTGGTGGGCGAGATCGAGGATGCCGGGACCGTAGGCAATGCAGTCCTTGAGATGGCCAAGCCGGGCGATGTGCTTCTGGTCGTAGGTGCCAGGCGAGATCACATAGTCGGCCGGGCGACCGAGGACGCTCTCGATCTCGCTTGCAACCGCGCGGGCAACGGGGGCGTCGCGGTCGGTCATGGTCGGCGGGACCGACCAGAGCTCCCGCAGGTCGTAGCGGAAATTGTCCCGGTCGCGGGTCAGCCGGTCGAGCAGGTCGACGATCTCGCCGCGAACCTCCTCGTAGGTCTCCTCGATCAGATAGCGCCGGTCGACGACCATCCGGCAGGAATCGGCGACCACCGCCGAGGGCAGACCGTCGAAGCCTTCGCCGAGGCCGCCATGGATCGAATTGATGTTCATGGTCGACTGGCGCGCGCCTTCCGGCGCAACGGGCATCTCCGTCCGCTTGGTGGCGAGATGGGGGTAGAACTCGTTCTCGAACCGCTCGAGCACCGCCGACATGTGGCGGATCGCGCTGTCGCCGAGGAACGGCATGGACCCGTGAGCGATGCGTCCGTGCGTCTCGATCTCGGCCCACCAGACGCCGCGATGGCCGAGGCAGACCCGGTCGACGTTGAGCGGCTCGGGGATGATGACGTGATCGACGCGCGGCCTGGAAAAGTAGCCCTGTTTCGCCAGATGGGCGACGCCGCCGTAGCCGCCGGTCTCCTCGTCGACGGTGCCGGAAATCTCCAGCGCGCCCGGGAAATCCGGTTTCATCTCGATCAGCGCCTCGACGGCGACGATAGAGGCGGCGATGCCGCCCTTCATGTCGCAGGCGCCACGGCCGTAGACCTTGCCGTCCTTCACCGTCCCGGCGAACGGATCGACGGTCCAGCCCTGGCCGACCTCGACGACGTCGGTATGGCCGTTGAAATGGACACAGGCGCCCGGTCCGGCCCCCTCGCGCCGGGCGACAACGTTCATGCGCGGATACCGCTCCGAATCGCCCGGACTGCCCTCGCCACGCACATAGGCGATCTCGAAGCCGCGGGGACGCAGCCGCTCGCCGATCAGCCGCGCGCAGTCGGTATAGGCCTCGCCGGGCGGATTGATCGTGGGAACACGGATCAGGTCGCGGGTCAGTTCGACGAGGTCGTCGGTCTTGGATTCGATTCGAGCGAACAACTCGTCGCGCATCTCGGCCCTCCTGTTCCGGACGGACAGTTATTCAATCTACTGCCGTCCCGGCAAGAGGTGAGGCCGACATCCCCGAACGCCCGCCGGGAAGCTCGCCATTTCGTGAATGCCCGGCGCACGTCAGTGTCGTACAGTTGTCATCAATGCCACAGCGTATCGGGAATTCGACCTCTTTCGCCGCAGCTACTGTTGCCCTGGCCGCCCTCCTTGCCGCTGCGCCGGCGCGCGCCGAAAGCAATACCTCCCGCTCCGAAACGCCCGTCGATGTGGAACTCGTCATTGCGGTGGATGTCTCCCTGTCGATGGATGTCGAGGAACAGACCCTGCAGCGCGAGGGCTACGTCAAGGCATTCCTCGACCCGATGGTGATCCGGGCGATCGAGGACGGCATACACGGCAAGATCGCCGTGGCCTACGTCGAATGGGCCGGCGCCATAACCCAGTTCGTCGCCGTCGACTGGATGCTGATCGACGGAAAACCGGCCGCTACCGAAATGTCGGCGCTGCTCGCCGAAGCCCCGATTTCGCGGCGCCGGCGCACCTCCATCAGCGGTGCGCTGACCTATTCCGGCGACCTGTTCGACAATAACGGCTTCCGGGGCCTGCGACGCGTCATCGATGTATCGGGTGACGGTCCGAACAATCAGGGCGGACGGGTCGATTTCACGCGCGATAACATCACCGCTCGCGGCATTACCGTAAACGGCCTGCCGTTCGTGCCGGACCCCGACGGCCCGCTGTCGCTGTTCGACCTGCCGGAACTCGACATCTACTATGAGGATTGCGTGATCGGCGGCCCGGGCGCCTTCTCGCTGCCGGTCTACTCGGCGCAGGAATTCGCCGAGGCGATCCGCAACAAGCTGGTCCTGGAAATCGCCGGCATCATGCCGGCTCCCGCGCCGGGACGCCTCGAACCAATTCCGGCGGCCACGACTGCCACCCGCATCCCGTGCGATATCGGCGAGCGGCAGTGGCAGATGTTCATGGACGGCGACACGCCGTAGGCGGACGCAGGACCCGAATTCCGGGAAACGGACTTACAGCGCGCCGAGGCCCAATCGCCTGAGCAGTTCCACCAGCATGGTGCCGCTGCGCTTGCGGTGTTCGCGATGCACCTGACGTGCGGTTGCGGAATCACGGTCCCGGATCGCGGCAACGACGGCGCGGTGGTCGTCGTTGGAGGCTGTCGGAAGGGGGCGCAGGGTCAGCGTCGCCATACGAACGCGGTGCGCCTGGTCGCGGAGCTGTGCGACGATGTCCTGCAGCCGACGGTTGCCCGAACCGGTCACCAGCAGATCGTGAAACGTCTGGTCGGCCTGCGCCCAGGCCTTCAGGTCACCGCGCCCGAGGGCTGCGTCCATTTCGGCGACGGCGTTGTCGAGGCCGGCCAGTTCCGCCTCGGAGAGCCCGCGCTCGGCGGCCAGGCAGGCGGCCGTCGATTCAAGGCTCGTCAGGACGTCGTAAATCTCACGCATGTCGTCCGCCGACACCGGCTTGACTTGCATGCCGTGGCGCGGACGAACTTCCACGAGACCTTCGTCGGCGAGCTTGATCAGCGCTTCGCGGACCGGCGTGCGACTCATCCGGAGCATGTCGGCCACTTCCGTTTCGAGCATCTGAACGCCTGCCGGCAGTTCGTTCTCGAGGATGCGGCGGCGGATTTCGGCGTAGGCCCGGTCCCGCTGCGACTTGTCTTCCGTGATGCTTGCCTTTGCGACCGCCCTTTGGGGTCGCCGGAAATTGTCGGCCATTGCGGCATTCGCCATCGGTTTCCCAGCCTCTCTATTCGTCCCCCCCGCCGCTTCTATGCCCTCCCGGAGCCGTACAGGCAACCCGCGGAACCGTGTTGCCCATACCGATACAGACGGAACGCAACGCCGTCTGGCCGGTCAGCGCCCGCAAACGGTCAATTGCCGCGCTACGTATGCATTGTTCGCGCCCCCCGCATTCCCAGGCCTCGATTGACTGACGCACCGCGACATCGGATGAAGTCTGATCCGCTGATCATTCCGATCGCTTCACCCCGAAACCGATCCCGTGCCGACACGATTTCTTTCGCCACGCACCTTGCGCCTTTGCACGGGTTCCGCCACAGAGCGTCACTCTGGACAGCGTATTCGAGGGACCGTGCCGCCATGCCGATACTGAGCGGCGAGGACGACCAGGCGCTGCGGTTCCGCGGGGTTCTGCTGATGATCGCGGCTGGCGTGTGCTTCACGCTGCTCGACACCTGCGCCAAGCTGCTGGTCGTCGAGTTCGCCGCCCTGCAGATCGTCTTCGTGCGCTTCTTCGGCCATCTCGTGTTCACGATCGGCAGCGTCGGCCGGGGCAACCTGCCGCGACTCTGGCAGACCAGGCGCCCGGTGATGATGGTGGTGCGCGGATTGCTGCTGCTCGGCTCGACGCTCGGCAACTTCATGGCGCTCCGCTACCTGGCCCTGTCGGAAACCGTTTCGATCCTGTTCGCCTCGCCGTTCCTGGTCGCGATCCTCGCCGGCCCGATGCTGGGCGAATGGATCGGACCGCGCCGCTGGATCGCGGTCCTGATCGGATTCACCGGAGTCATCGTCGTGACGCAGCCGGGAACAGCCGGCTTTCACTGGGCGGCGATCTATTCGGTCGCAGCCACGACGTCCTACGCCTTCTATGCCATCGTGACGCGGATGCTCGCCGTCACCGACTCCAACGCGGTCCAGCAGTTCTACGCCTCCCTGATCGCCACCGCCGCCCTGCTGCCGATCATGCCGTTCGTTTGGACCTGGCCGGGTGACCTCCTGTCGATCGCAATGATGGCGGCGACGGGCTTCTTCGGCTTTCTCGGCCACAGTTTCCTGATCACTGCGCACCGGCACGCGCCGGCAGCAATCCTGTCGCCGTTCGTCTACGTCCAGATCATCTGGATGACGCTGTTCGGTTTCCTGGTGTTCGACCACGTCCCGACCACCGCCAACATCGTCGGCGCGGGCATCGTCGTGTCGTCCGGGCTCTACCTGCTGTTCAGGGAACGGCGGCTGAAAGGCGCATAATCGACGACAAACAGTTTCCGCCAGGACGCGAATTCCAATAAACGGATCGAACAATTAGGGTACTGCGGCAATGTATACACCAGTGAGAGGCTGAGACAGATGGCGAAACGGCAAATCCTTATGACCGGACCGATGATGCGCATGGTCATGGATCAGCTCGAGTCGGCCTTTGACGTTCACAGGTATTGGGAAGCAGACGACAAGGACGCGCTGCTCGCCGACGTGGGCGACAAGATCGAGGCGATCGCGGTCGGCCCGCACACGCCGATCGACGGGCCGCTGATGAGCCGTCTGCCAAACCTGAAGATCGTCTCGAACTTCGGCGTCGGCTACGACACCGTCGATGCCGTGTGGGCCGGCGAGCACGACATCTATGTCACCAACACGCCCGACGTCCTGACCGAGGAAGTCGCCGATACGACGCTTGGCCTGATTCTGGCGACCGTACGCCAGCTGTCCGAGAGCGAACGCTACCTGCGCGCCGGGCGCTGGGAAAAGGAAGGGCCGTTCCCGCTGACCAAGGCCTCGCTGCGCGACCGGCGGGTCGGCATCATCGGGCTCGGCCGCATCGGCAAGGCGATCGCCCGGCGGCTGGACGCGTTCCGGGTTCCCGTCGCCTATCATGGTCGCAACGAACAGCCGGACGTGCCTTACGGCTACTATCCGCGCCTCGTCGACATGGCGCGCGAGGTCGACATCCTTGTGGCGGTCATTCCGGGCGGACCGGAGACGCAGAATCTCATCAATGCGGAAATCCTCGATGCGCTGGGCCCGGACGGCATCTTCATCAATGTCGGCCGCGGAACCATCGTCGACGAAAGCGCGCTGATCGCAGCTCTCAAGGACGGTCGCATCATGTCGGCGGGCCTCGACGTCTTCGAAAAGGAACCGCACGTGCCTGCGGAACTGATCGAGATGGAACATGTCGTGCTGTTGCCGCATGTCGGTTCGGCCTCGGTGCACACCCGCAACCGGATGGGCCAGCTCTGCGTCGACAACATCAAGACGTTCTTCGAGACCGGCAAGCCGATCACGCCGGTGGCCGAGACCCCGTTGCGGACCTGACAAGGGCCTGGACATGCGCACGTCGCTCGCTGCCGCCGTTGTGGTGCTTGGCCTGGCCGTTCCGGCGACCGCCGAGCCCGATACCGCTCTCATGGACCTGAACCAGGGCCCGTGGGATCTGGTCAGCGCCGACGGGGCGTCGTGCTCGTTGATGCTGGGCGACTGCCCGGCCAAGGACTTCGCGCGCGTTCTGGAGGATGCCGGCGACTGCCGCGACCTCGACCCGGCCCTGTCGCAGGCGACGGCCTGGCGGATCGACGAGCCGGGCGAATTGCTGCTGCTGTCGGACGGCGGAAAGACTGTGCTGCGGCTGACCTACCACCGCGACGAAGGCACGTTCGGGACCATCGGACGAACGCCCGAACTGACCCTGCAGCCGCTCGACTAGCGGTTTTTGCGCCAGACGGTCATCGTCACCGCGGCCGCGCGATCCAGCATTTCCGCTGGCCTCGCTTCGAGGCCGGCTTCGTCCAGCGTGTCGGCTGCCGCGCGGTGCCCGCCCAGTCCGGTAAACAGCTTCGTTCCCGCTCCGATTTCGACCTGCGTTGCGCGGGCGAGATGGAATTCGTCGTAGCCGAGCGCCAGGAAGAAGTCGAAAACCGGACGCCCGCCGGGCACGGCAATGACACCGCCTGCACGCAGGAGATCGGCCGGCAGAAGGCGGGCCAGCGCATCGGCGAACGCCATGCCGGCCGGATTCCACAGCGCGCCGCCCTCGCCTGTCGCGAAACCGGCGACGCGGCTCGTCATGACGAGCCGCCGGCGGCCGGCGACATTGGGATTGGCCTCGTGTCCGAGCCGGCCGAGTACGGTCACGGCGGCGGCGTCCAGCATGTCCTGGAACCGGCGCCAGTCGGCCTCGTTGCGCAGTTCGGGCGGCGTCAGCCCGTCCGGACCGGCGATGATGTCGTCGGTCGAGACAATCGCGTGGCCGTGTACCTCAAAGCCTGCGGGCGCGCGATGACGGACCCGGATCGCGTCCATGTCCTCACCGGTCATGCCGACGCGCTCCTATCCGGGATGGGCATTGCGCTGTTCCTGCCGCCACAGGACATAGGAATAGGCAAGCACGAAGACCGTGACAGCTACGACGCCGGCGAGGAGAACGGCAGCTATTACGTCGTCACGGAGCACGTGCACGGCGCACGCACGCTGGCCGCTTACTGCAAGCCGGACAACCTGCTGCGCATCGACGACGTCGTCGAGATCATCTTCAAATGCGCCAAGGCGCTGCACTACGCGCACGGTCGCGGCGTCGTGCATCGCGACGTGAAGCCGAGCAACATCATGCTGACGCTCGACAACGACGTCCGCATCATCG
>ENA-ORCV01000895-ORCV01000895.1-marine-metagenome-genome-assembly--contig:-NODE-895-length-12820-cov-2.401318_pt1 | contig 12820 bp, 13 predicted proteins | sample MGYA00237779_ERZ508509 | MGnify/ENA primary metagenome ERZ508509 (study PRJEB26180, sample SAMN06268772) | marine metagenome | isolation source: Bioluminescent Bay, La Paraguera, Puerto Rico | place... | reverse complement strand
CCTGGCGACCCCCCATTCGCTGCACGAGGAGCAGATCGTCGCCGCCGCACAGGCCGGCAAGCATGTGTTCTGCGAGAAGCCGCTCTGCCTGACGCGCGCCTCGGCGCTACGCGCGATCGATGCGGTGAAAACGGCGGGCGTGCAGATCGCGATCGGGCACGAACGCCGGTTCGAGCCCCCGATCATGGACGCGATGGCCTTGGCGCGCGACGGACATCTGGGCGCGCTGATGCATATCGAGGCGAATTTCAGCCACGACATCTTTGCCGTCCTCGACAAGGACAACTGGCGCCTGAAGAACAACGAAAGTCCGGCCGGCGGCCTGACCGCGACCCTGATTCATCTGATGGACCTGTCGATCAGCCTGTTCGGCCAGCCGGACAACGTGCGCGCATCGGTCGAATGCCACGGCGGGGTCGTGACCAACGGCGATACGCTGTCGGCCCTGGTGAAATTCGAGAACGGCTGCACGGCGACGCTGAACGCCTTCACGCACACGCCGTTCTTCTCGCGCTTCGCGATCTTCGGGTCCGACGGCTGGGTAGAGGTCCGCGACAAGGCCCACGTGCAGGCGCCGGAAGGCTGGTTCTTCACCACCTGCTTCACCGGCGAGACGCCGCAGACGAAGGAATACCCCGTCGCGACGCCGGTGCTCACAAACCTGGAGACCTTCGCGGATGCGATCGCGGGCACGGCGACCTACCCCAATACGCCGGACCAGATGGTGATGAACGTCTCGCTGCTGGAAGCAATCGTGAAGGCCAGCGGATCGGACGCGATCGAGACGGTCGAACGCTGACCCGCCTCTTCCGCCGTCAGGTGACGGTCACGTTCTCCACCGAGTGATCGTTCACCCGGAAGAATGTGTCGACGAAGACTCTGACATGGTCTTCGAGGTCGCCGTCGAACATGTTGCGAAGTCCGTCGGCGCTGAGCCGGAACAGGTTTCCGTCGGCGGCGAGGTCTTCGTCGCTGACGTTCTTGAACCCCATGGACCAGCCGGGGAACTGCGCCCGCTCGACCTCGGAATCGTTGAGCACGAAAACGCCGCTGTGCCGGTGGTCCTTGCGAATGCGGTCGAGCGTTGCGCCCACGGCCTGCGCCGGGCCTTCGAGAAACTGGAGGAAGTTTCCGTTGAGATACAGCAGCACGCCCGTGATCCCGTTGCGCCCGTTGTTCCGCTGCGCCTCGGCAAGCAGTTCGCGCAGTTCTTCCGCGCTGAGCTCCCGCACGGCTGAACTGAGATATATGATGCGTCTGAGCACGGCGGCCCGGCCCCTTCTGGTCGAAGCAGCACGCTATGACGAAGTTGGTTAACAAATCCTGTAAGGCCCGGCCCGCACCGGCACCGGCCAAACACGGACGAGTGCAATTCGCGAATGCAGCCCTGCGTATAGGCCCGCTGGCGTCCCGCGGGGCTTTGGACTACCGTCCCCGCCGCACCAAGAAACCAACAACGGGGAACGGACGAAAATGGCAGATACCCTGACGCTCCATGGCATTGCGCTGTCGGGCCCGACACAGAAAATCGCACTCAGCCTCGCACTGGCGGGCAAGTCGTTCAGCTACCGCCACGTGAGCCTGCCGGACGGCGCGCACAAGACGCCGGAATATCTGGCGATGAACCGCTACGGGCAGGTTCCCGTGCTCCAGGACGGCGGCGCGACCCTGTGCCAGTCGGGCGCGATCCTGATCCATCTTGCCGACGCGCACGGCGTGCTCGCAGGCGGCGATCCGGCGACCCGCATCCAGGCCAAGGAATGGATCTTCTGGGACATCGACGCGCTGAGTCCGCCGATCTTCCGCTGCCGGGCGGCCGCGCGCGGCATGTTCGAACCCGCGCCCGACGTCCTTAACTTCCTGCAGCGCCAGGCGGGCGGCGGCCTCAAGCAGCTCGACGGCTTCCTTGAGGGCAAGGACTTCCTGACCGGCGACGCGCCGACCATCGGCGACATTTCCTGCTACATCCCCTGCTTCATGGCGAACGAGGGCGGGATCAAGCTGGACAACCGGCCCAACGTCGTCGCCTGGATGGAGCGGATCGAGGCGCTGCCGAACTACAAGGCGCCGTACGACCTGCTGCCGATGCAGGATGCGGAATTCTGACCGCGACATAGAAGCATGACGCCGGCGATCGCGGAGATCGCCGGCGGCGGCTTCGGCGGCCTCGTCGCCGCGATCGCGCTGGCCGACCGCGGCTGGTCCGTCCGCCTGCACGAGCGGCGGCAAGCAGTCGATTCCGAGGGCTACGGAATCGCGGTCCAGCGCAACATGACCCATATCTTCCGGACGTTCGGCGTCCTCGACGCCGTGCTGGCCGGCGGCGCGCATCTCGACCGCCGCGACTCGCTGGACCGGGACGGCCGGGTGGTGATGAGCCGACCGACCGACCGCAGCCCGTGGCGGGTCGACCGCCGGCATATCGTCTCCGTCCTCGCCGACCGGGCACAGGCGGCGGGCGCGGAGATCCGCTTCGGCTCGACCGTGACCGAGGCGCATCCGGACGGGCGGCTCGCCACCGCCGACGGCTACGAAAGCACGGCGGACCTGATCGTCGTGGCCGACGGCGTGAACTCGGCGCTGCGCGACCGGCTCGGGCTTCTGGAACGGCGCCGCATGGAACGCGACGGGGGCCTGCGCGTCGCCATCCCGCGGCTGCCCGACGAGATCGCGGAGACCGATGCGAACGGCACGCCGATGATCGAAGCCTGGGCCGACAACCGCCGGGTGCTGTACTGCCCGGTGGACCGCGGGCGGTTCTACGTCCTTCTCGGCAGTCTTGCCGGCGATGACGCGGCGCACGGCGCGCCCATCGACCCGGCCGAATGGGCGCGGTCGTTCCCCACACTCCGCGGCCTGCTTGAGCGCGTCGCGCGACATGCCGACTGGTCGGAGGCGCGCTGGGCGCAGTTCCAGACGATCCGGCTGAAACGCTGGTCCGCGGGCCGCGTCGCGGTGCTGGGCGACGCCGCCCACGCCATGGCGCCCTATCTCGGCCAGGGGGCCGGACACGCGATGATGAATGCGCTGGGGCTCGCGGTCGCGCTGGAAGAGGCTCCGGACGTTGCCGCCGCACTCGACGCCTGGGAGCGCCGCGAGCGGCCGCTGACCGAGCACACCCAGCGCTGGACGCGCATCTACGGCAACACGCTGTTCCTTCCGGCTCCGCTCAAGCGCCTCGCTATCCGTGCCGAACGGCTGAAGTGGGTCGCAGCGCAGTACGCGAAGGCCGCCGATCACGTTCCGACCGGCTGCACCGCCTAGTTCAGGCCTGCGCGGACGGCCGCGCGTCCATGCCCGCGTGCCAGCGCAGCAGGTTCGGGCACGTCTCCGGGATGCCGATCTTCCGGAGACCGGCGAAGCCGATGGCGCAGAACGCCGTAATGTCCGCAAGGCTGAAGAAGTCCCCCGCGAGATAGTCGAACCCCGACAGGCGCTCGTCGAGCGTCTCGTAGAACGCGATCAGGCGAAGCTCGCCGCGTTCGGCGAGCGCGGGGATCTGCGGCAGCGCTTCGCGATATCCCGGCAGGCTACGCCCCGCGAAGGCCTTCGACGTGTTCCAGTACACCTCGCCCGCCGCCATCATGCCGTCCCATTCGGCGATGCGGTCCCAGGTTTCCACGGCGGCGACTTCCCGCGGCGTGCGACCCATCAGCGACGGCTCCGGGTACAGCGCCTCCAGATACCGGCAGATGGCGGGCGTCTCCGCGATCCAGTCGCCGTCGTCGAGCTCCAGCAACGGGACGCGCCGGTGCGGAAACTTCTCGCGGTACTCGTCGCTGACGGTTGCCCACTTGTCCGGATGGGCGACATCGACGATCTCGATGTCGATCCCCTTCTCCGCCAGGAACATGCGCACGCGGCGCGGGTTCGGCGCGACGGACCAGCTATAGAGACGCACGTGAAATCCTCCCGCGCGGCCTATTTCGTCGACGGCCGGGCGGATACCGCTTCGTGCCACCGGATGACGTTGGGGCAGCTTTCGGGGATCGGCAGCTTGCGGAAGATCGCAAAGTCGATGGCGCAGAGCGCGGTGATGTCCGCGAGGGTGAACGCGTCGCCGACGACGAATTCCTTGTCGGCAAGCTGTTCGTTCAGCTTGTCGTAGAACAGGCCGAGGCGGAACGAGCCGCGCTCCGCCAGTTCCGGGATCTGCGGAATGTCCCGGTCGTAGCCTGCAAGCCCGCGGCCGACGAAGGCCTTGTGCGTGTTCCGAAACACCTCGGACACCGCGATCAAACCCTCCCATTCGGCGATGCGGTCCCACATCTCGACCAGCGCGATCTCCTTGGAGTCGCGCCCCATCAGCAGCGGCGGGTCGGGAAACTGCGCTTCGAGGTAGCGGCAGATGGCCGGCGCCTCGCCGATCCAGTCGCCGTCATCGAGCTCGAGGATCGGCACGCGGCGGTGCGGAAACCGGTCGACATACCAGTCCGCCAGCGCCGGCGTGTCCGGATTGCCCGCGTCGATGACCTCGATATCGATCCCCTTCTCCGCGACGTAGATCTTCGCGCGGCGCGGATTGGGCGCCAGCGCCCAGATATAGAGCTTCATCGAAACCTCCCGTTTATCGTCCCCATCCCGGGCTTGACCCGACGGCCGTTCCTGACCGCAATATGGCTTCAGAAGAAAGCACAAGAACAGGCGGGAGGACAGGCCCATGGCACGCATCGCATTCATCGGGCTCGGCAACATGGGCGGACCGATGTCGGTCAACCTGGCGAGGGCGGGGCACGAGGTCCGGGGCTACGACATCGTGCCCGAAAAGATCGACCGCGCGGCGGCGAACGGCGTGATACCCGCAACATCGAACATGGACGCGGCGGACGGCGCGGAGTTCGTCTTCACCATGCTGCCGACCGGCAGGGAGGTACGCGAGGTACTGATCGACGCCGACAAAATCCTCGACGCCGTCGGTGCGGATGCCATCGTCGTCGATTCCTCCACCACGGACCTCGGCACCACGGAGCTGATCCATGAAGAGGCCGCGAAGCGCGGCGTCGCCCTGATCGACTCGCCGGTCTCGGGCGGCATGTCGGGCGCCGAGGCGGCCACGCTCACCTTCATGGCGGGCGGCGACGCGGTGGCGGTCGACCGGGCCGAGCCGATATTCCTGGCCATGGGCAAGAAGCTCGTGCGCGCGGGCGGGCCGACCGCCGGACAGGCCGTGAAGGTCTGCAACAACATGCTGCTCGGCATCTCGATGATCGGCACGTGCGAGGCGATCGCGCTGGGAGAGGCGGCGGGCGTCGACCACCGGGTGCTGTACGACGTGATCTCGACGTCGACCGGAAGCTGCTGGTCGATGAACGTCAACTGCCCGATGCCCGGCATGGTCGACACCGCGCCGGCCAACCGCGATTACGCGCCAGGCTTCACCGCGACGCTGATGCTGAAGGACCTGACGCTTTCGCAGGAAGCGGCGGCGCGCACCGGCGCCGTCACGCCGCTGGGCGAGCACGCCCGCGCGATGTACGAGGCGTACTGCGCCGCGCACGACGGCGAAACGGATTTCTCCGCCATGGTGCGGATGGTGCGGGAGATAGCGTCGCGCGGCTGACGCCTAACCGTACACCAGCTTTGGCAGCCACAGGATGGTCTGCGGGAAGATGATGCAGATCGCGAGACCGATCATCTGGAGGAACAGGAACGGGATCGCCGAGCGGAAGATGATGCCCATCGTGATCTCCGGCGGCGCGACGCTCTTCAGGTAGAACAGCGCGTAGCCGAACGGCGGGCTGAGGAACGACATCTGCATGTTCACCATGTAGACTACGCCGAACCACAGCGGCACGTCCTCCGGCGCGATGCCGGGCAGGCCGAACAGCCCGTCCCACGGCAGCCCCTTCATCATCGGCACGAAGATCGGCACGGCGAGTAGCAGGATGCCGACCCAGTCGAGGAACATGCCGAGGATCACCAGGATCACCATCATGATCAGCAGGATGCCGTAGGACCCGAAGCCGGTGGACAGCATGGTCTCCGACACGAACTGCTGGCCGCCCTGCAGGATGTAGAATCCGACGAAGATGCTGGCGCCGAAGATGATCCACAGCACCATGGCGGAGGCCTTGAGCGTGGTGATCGCCGCCTCCTCCACCGCCGGCCAGTTGAGGCGCCGGTGCATCGCGGCGACGAACAGAGCGCCGAACGTCCCGATGCCCGCCGCTTCGACCGGCGTCGCGATGCCGGAGAAGATGACGCCGAGCACCAGCGCGATCAGCAGCAGCGGCGCGACGACGCCGCGCAGCAGGATCAGCTTCTCGCGGAAGTTCACCCGTTCCTCCACCGGCAGCGCCGGACCCATCCTGGGGTTCAGATAGCTGCGCGTCGTGACGTAGAGGATGTAGAGGCCCGACAGGATCAGGCCCGGGATGACCGCGCCGATGAACAGCTCGCCCACCGATTGCTGCGCGACGACGGCAAAGATGATGGCGAGGATCGACGGCGGGATCAGGATGCCCAGCGTGCCGCCCGCGAGGATCGAGCCGCAGGCGAGCTGCGGATCGTAGCCGCGCCGCAGCATCGCCGGCAGCGCGAGGATACCCATCGCGACCTCCGCCGCGCCGATCACACCCACCATGGCCGCGAGGATCGTCGACGCGATGATGGTCGAGGTCGCGAGCCCGCCCTTGAGCCCGCCGAGCAGCTTGTACACCACGTCGAAGAGCTGCTCGATGATGCCCGCGCGCTCGAGCACCGCCGCCATGAAGATGAACAGCGGAATGGCCGACAGCTGATAGTCGGTCATGAACGGGAAGATGCGCGACGGCAGAATGTTGAGCGACTGCAGGTCGCCGAACACGAAAAGGAAGATGCAGCCCAGCCCGCCGGTCACGAACGCGAGCGGCAGCCCCGCCATCAGCAGGATGGCGAGCCCGCCGAACATGAAGAATGTCAGCCAGGCAATGTCCAGTTCGACGCCCATGGCCTAGCCCTCCCCCGCCCGCGAGGACTGGACGAGATACGCCAGGTCCCGGTTCAGCCGCGCCAGCCCCTGCAGCAGCAGCAGCGCAGCGCCCAGCGCGATCACGATCTTCACCGGCCAGTACTGGATCGCCCATTCGGTGAACGAGACCTCCAGCACCAGCGCGGAATCGCGCGCGAAGATGAAACCGGTCACCAGCAGCGAGATCGTGAACACGAAGAAGAAGAACGACGTGACGACGTCCGCGATGGCGCGGCCGCGGATCGAGAACTTCTCATAGATCACGTCGACCCTGACATGCGCCTCGTCGCGGTAGGCATAGGCGCCGGAGACCAGGTACTGCATGCCGAACATCAGGAACATGCTCTCGTGCGCCCAGTTGGTCGGCGAGTTGAAGACATAGCGCGCGATGACCTCGTAGTAATAGACGAACACCGCGAGGACGGCCCAGAAGCAGACGAACCGGCCCGACCAGCCGCTGATCGCATCGACGGCGCGGGTGAACGGCGTGTGGATTTCGGATCGCGCGTCGCCCTTCACGCCGCGCTCCATCACGACGAACTCGGCAGGCGGCGTCATGTTCGCCTCCGCCGCCTGCGCGCGCGCCTTCAGGCGCGGCAGCACGAACGCGTCGTAGATCAGCATCAGGACGATGATCAGCGCGAAGCCGCCCGCGAAGGCCTGCCAGCGGTCGAGCTCCGACGCCGACGTCACGAGATCGGTCTGCGCCTTCTCCAGCAGCGCCTTTGCCTGGTCGAGCCGTTCGGCCGCGCTGTCGCGGCCCCGCGCGAGCTGCGCGGTGTAGTGCTCGACCTGGAAGCTCGCGTCTTTCACCGTGTTCTGCGCCTCGGACGCGACGTTGCGCGCCGCGGTGGCCTGCTTGTTGCCGTAGAGCGCCAGCAGGAAGAACGCGACATACGCGAAGCCGGTGCGGTAGCCGCGCAGGTAGAACCGGTGCATGCCGGCGAACCCGCCCCACAGCCACAGCAGCCATGCGATGGGAAGCGATATGCGTTCGCGGTTCTGGTCCGCGCGGGCGCGCTGAACGAGATACATCGCGATCAGGGGAAATACGATCAGGCCGCCCCAGTACAGGGCGTGGGGCAGCTCGAAGGTGAGGCTCGGCACGCGGATCCAGTCCGGCAGAATGAACTGGAACCAGCCGGCCACGGTATGGGCGAGTTCTTTCATCGAATGAGAATTTCGTTGCGGTTTCGGAAGCGCGGCGACGGAAAAGGCCGGAACGGACGGGGCGGCCTCACGTCCGCCCGTCCCGGCCCTGCCCGGGTGTGCCGGTGGTCAGGCGATCAGCCCCACTTGAGCTGCTGGCCCTTCACGTCGTCCGGCGTCACGTAGCCGAGGCTGCCCGACATCATGTAGTCGAGCTGCGTCTTGAAGACGCGCGCCGCGTCCTTGTCCTTGTTCGCCCAGGCGAACCAGCGCGGCACCGCAAGCTTGGTGAAGGCCTCGACATCGTCCTGCGTCAGCCGCGTGACGATGGTTCCGGCCTCGTCGAACTTCTTCCACGCCTCCTGGTCGGCCTTCTGGATGCCGGCATGGTGGATGTCCGAATAGACGTGCACTTCCATCTCGACGAACTGCTTCATCTGCGGCGACAGCGCGTCCCACGCCTTCATGCTGACCGTCAGGTCCATGAGGTCGACCGGCTGGTAGATCGACATGAAGCCGGGCGGGCCCATGGAGATGTACTTGGTGACCTGGTGGAAGCCGAGGGCGTAGTTCACCGCCGGGCCGACATAGTCCGCCACGTCGATGGTGCCCTTTTCGAGCGCCGGGAAGATTTCCGAGCCGGGCAGCAGCGTCGTCTTGGCGCCCGCCGCCTGGAACACCTCGGCGACCATGCCGCCGGGCAGGCGCATCTTCCGCCCGCGGAAATCGTCGATCGAGCGGATCGGCACCTTGGAATGGATGATGTTGGGGCCGTGATGGATCGGGCCGACATAGTACAGGCCCTGCTGCGCGAAGAGATCGCGCGCCATCTCGAGACCGCCGAGACCGTAATAGAACACGTCCCATTCATGCGGGTTGCGCGGGCCGAGCGGATAGGAGCTCAGGAACACCGCCGCCGGCATGCGGCCGGCCCAGTACAGCGTGAACGGGTTCATCGCTTCCAGCACGCCGTTCTTCACCGCGTCGAAAAGCTGGAAGTCGCCGACCACGTCCTTCGCGCCGAACGGCTGGAAGGCAAGCTCGCCGCCCGTCTTTTCCTTGATGCCGTTGCACCAGGTCTTGAAGATTTCCAGACCGATGCCGCCGGGCCACGAAGTCTGGATCTTCCAGGTCGTGGTCTTGCCCTGCGCGGTCGCGATGTTGAAGGCGGATCCCGCCGTCACCGCCGCCGCGCCGGCACCGGCCGCCGCCGCCTTCGTCAGGAATGCGCGTCGAGACGCGACAACGCCTTCCACTGCCTCGCGATGTTTCCGTGATTTTGCCATCGTTTCCTCCCGTTGTTTGTATTCGCTGCGTGAATTCTATCGAACGCGTACCAACGGACCCCGCAGGGATCATCCCCCAAAGCGGTGGTTGCAGCAACACGAATTCCGGGAATCGGATTTTTCGGGTCGGAAACGAAAATTTTTTATGCGGTAAAACGAAACGGGAGCAAGGCTTTCCACATATTCGGAAAGCAGCAACCGTTTTCGTTTATTTGCGGCGGCTCTTCTGGCGCTTCCAGTGCGCCTCCAGCGCCTTCACGCCCGCTTCGGCCACGACGATGTCCTCGCCCGGCGTGCCGGAGCTGACGCCGATGCCGCCGACACAGTCCTTGCCCGACATCACCGGCAGGCCGCCGCCGATGGTCGAGAACTTCCCGTCGTTGGAAACGTGGATGCCAAAGGCCGGCGAGCCCGGCACGCAGTGCTCGTTATAGAACATGGTCGGGTTGCGCGCGGCGCCCGCGGTGAAGGCCTTGGCGATGGCGATCTGGATCGAGCTCGCCTTGCCGCCGTCCATCCGTGAGAACGCGATCAGGTTGCCGCTCTCGTCGGCAACGGCAATGACCTGCGGCACGCCGATCTCGGCCGCCTTCTTCTCCGCCGCGTTGATCATGACGAAGGCCTCGTCGCGCGACAGGCGCTTGATGCTGAGCATGGTCGTCGTTCTCCCTGGATTGTGGTTTCACCCTTTATCCAGACGAGTAGACGAATGCTATCGGGCAATCAACGCCGATTGCCGCATAGGCGGTTTCTCCCGGCAGATACGGCCTAGCCCAGATAGTACGAGAAATAGATCACCACGACGGCGGCGACCGCGAGCGCCATGGAAGCGCCGAGGACATAGCGCACCTTGTGGCCGGTGACGCCCTGGCGGGCGTCGGTCTTGTTGAGCTGTTCGGTCATGACGGCACAACCCCTTTCCTTTGATCAAGGTGTTTCAAGGGGTTAACGCCTGGCCGCGGCGAAAGTTCATTGCCGGTGCCCGCGGTCAGGCTGGCGGTGCGTCCTTCGCCGCCGCGGCCGCGAACGCCGGGCGGGCGGCGCAGCGGGCGAGAAAGTCGTCCACCGCCGTGACCTCCGGCAGGGCGCCGCGCATCCACTGGCCGATATTGGCGATCAGCACGTCGACGGCGGAGAACCTATCGCCGAGCATCCAGGAGTGCGCCTCCAGCGCGCCCAGAATGCGGCGGTCGAACTCCTCCCGGCCGCGATAGGTCGAGAGAACGGCCGCGTGGTCCGCGAAGCCCGCGAACTCGGCAACGATGCGGGGCTCGATCACGCCCGCATAGTAGGCCAGCCAGGAGAGATAGGGCCCGCGGTCCCGCTCGCCCGCCCGCGGCCCAAGGCCGGCGTCCGGGAACAGGTCGGTGAGATACAGCATGATCGCGACCGACTCGGTGACCAGCACGCCGTCGTGCACCAGCGCGGGAACCTTCCGTTCCGGATGCGGGTTCGCCGGATCGGGCGCGCCGCTGCCGTCCTGGCGCGGGATGTCGGTGTAGACGATGCCGTAGTCCGCGCCCAGTTCCTCCAGCAGCCAGACGATACGCGACGAGCGCGACTGCGGGGCGTGGTGGAGCGTGAGCATGCGCCCTAGAACTTCACCATGTCGCCGCCCTTGAGCTGCAACCGTTCGCGCGCCTCGGCGGGGGTCGCGACCTCCAGCGACAGGTCCTCGACGATGCGGCGAATCTTGGCGACCTGGTCGGCGTTGCTCTCGGCGAGCTGGCCCTTGCCGAGATAGAGCGAGTCCTCCAGCCCGACGCGCACGTTGCCGCCCATGATGGCGCCCGTGGTCACGAAGCTCATCTGGTGACGGCCGGCGGCGAGGATCGACCACTCGTAGTTCTCCTCGCCGAACAGCTTGTTGGCGATGCGCCGCATGTGGGCGAGGTTCTCGATATCGGCGCCGATGCCGCCGAGAATACCGAAGATCGTCTGCACGAAGAACGGCGGCTTCACCAGCCCGCGGTCGACGAAATGGGCGAGGTTGTAGAGATGGCCCATGTCGTAGCATTCGAACTCGAACCGCACACCATGACCTTCCCCTAATTCTTTAAGAACCCACTCGATATCCTTGAATGTATTCCTGAAAATGAAATCTCGGGTCATCTCCAAGTATTCGGGCTCCCACTGGTGCTTCCAGTCGAGCCCCTTGTCGAGGATCGGGAACAGGCCGAAGTTCATCGAGCCCATATTGAGCGACGTCATCTCCGGGCTGACGGCGAGCGCGGCGGCGCAGCGCTCCTCCAGCGTCATGCCGTGACCGCCGCCGGTGGTGATGTTCACCACGGCGTCCGTCTGCTGCTTGATGCGCGGCAGGAACTCCATGAACACGTCGGGGTCGGGGGTCGGACGGCCGTCCTTCGGATCGCGCGCGTGCAGGTGAAGGATCGACGCCCCTGCCTCCGCCGCCCTGATCGCATCCTCGGCGACCTCGCTGGGCGTGATCGGCAGGTGCGGCGACATGGTCGGCGTGTGGATCGCGCCGGTGACCGCGCAGGTGATGATGACTTTTCCGTCCTTGGCCATTTGGTGTCCCTATCGTTTCGCTGTTGTTTCGTTGCGTTGAAAAATCCTAGTCGTCGATGACGGCGACGGCGCGCGTCCAGCCGCCGGAGGCTCCCTTGATCTTGGTCGGAAAGCAGATCACGTCGAAACCGGTCGCCGGCAGCTTGTCGAGGTTGCCCATCTTCTCAATCTGGCAGTAGCCCCTCTCCATCCCGGCCTTGTGGCCCTCCCAGATGATCGACGGGTCGTGCGTTTCGTTCCAGCGCTCGAGCGTCTTGGGGAACGGCGCGTCCCAGCTCCACGCGTCGGTGCCGACGACGCGGATGCCGCGGTCGGTAAACCACAGCGTCGCCTCGCGCCCGAAGCCGCAGCCCTTCGTCAGGTAGTCGTCCTCGCCGTAACGCTCGCCGGCCGCCGTATTGACGACGACGATGTTGAGCGGCTGCAGGTCGTGGCCGATGCGATCCAGCTCGGCCTCGATCTCGGCCGGCGTGACAAGATGGCCGTCCTCGAAATCGCGAAAGTCCAGCTTCACGCCGGGCTGGTAGCACCACTCCAACGGGATCTCGTCGATGGTGATGGCGCGGTCGCCGCCGTCCATCGTCGGGTGGTAATGCCACGGCGCGTCGACATGGGTGCCGTTGTGCGTCGCGATCTCCACGAACTCAACGGCCCACCCCTGGCGTTCGGGCAGGTCGTCGGGGGTCAGGCCGGGGAAGAACCGGCACACCTCCTCCGCCGTGTCCTCATGCTTCAGATAGTTGATTTTCGGCAACATGAAGGGCGGGTCGGAGGGAACGCCCGCCTCGAGCGGGACCGAAATGTCGACGATACGCTGGGCCACCGGCCCTGCCTCCCAGGTTCTTATTATCCGGGCCAGCATACCCCCGGCCCGCCCCGGATTTCTACTGCAAACGGGCGCGGA
>ENA-ORCV01000894-ORCV01000894.1-marine-metagenome-genome-assembly--contig:-NODE-894-length-12824-cov-2.671531_pt1 | contig 12824 bp, 11 predicted proteins | sample MGYA00237779_ERZ508509 | MGnify/ENA primary metagenome ERZ508509 (study PRJEB26180, sample SAMN06268772) | marine metagenome | isolation source: Bioluminescent Bay, La Paraguera, Puerto Rico | place... | reverse complement strand
CGGCCTCGGCGACAAGCCGCTGCCGCGCGTCTCGGTCTTCATGAACGTGTTCAACGTCCATGTGAACCGCGCCCCGGTCGGCGGCAAGATCGCCCACATCGCCTACAAGCCCGGCGTCTTCCTGAACGCCGAACTGGACAAGGCGAGCGAGGACAACGAGCGCAACGGCGTGCTGATCGAGACCGATGCCGGCGTGCAGATCGGCGTCGTGCAGATTGCCGGTCTTGTCGCCCGGCGCATCGTCTGCTTCGTCTCGGAAGGCGAGGGGATCATGGCCGGGGACAGGTTCGGCCTGATCCGCTTCGGCAGCCGGCTCGACGTCTACCTGCCGCGTGGCACCCGGGCGCTGGTGACGGTCGGCCAGACGGCGATTGCCGGTGAAACCGTCATCGCCGAGCTTGCCGCTGAAAAACCGAAGGCCAGGACGGCCCGCAGCTCCACAGGGAGCGGGGCGAAGACGACGGGAAAATCGACTGCGAAATCGCCCGCGGAATCGGCGGGGAAGTCGACCGGCAAGACCACCGCCCGGACCTCGAAGAAGACGGCGGCCAAACCCGCGACCGAAGCAGACGCCGCGGTCCCGTCGGCCAACCGCACCTACCGGGTTTCATGAGCGCCATCGCACATGACCGGATGCGTCCGTTGAAGTAAGGTCGCGCCCATGTCGATGCCGTTCCAGCCCTTCGAGCCCGACACGCCGAAGGAAACGAAACGCCGTACCATCCGGCAGGTCCCGGTGCGCATGCTGGTGCCCAGCATGCTGACGCTGCTTGCCCTGTGCAGCGGGCTCACATCGATCCGCCTGAGCTTCGAAGGCGACTTCCCGATCGCCATCGCCGCGATCGTGCTGGCCGCCGTCCTCGACGCGCTCGACGGGCGGGTGGCGCGGGCTTTGAAGTCGACCTCGCGGTTCGGGGCGGAACTGGATTCGCTGGCCGACTTCGTCAATTTCGGCGTCGCGCCGTCGATCCTGCTCTATGCGTGGCTGCTCGACGGGCTCGGCAATTTCGGCTGGATCGCCGGTCTGGTCTTCGCCGTCTGCGCGGCGCTGCGTCTCGCCCGCTTCCACGTCGCACTTGACGACGTGGATCGCCCGTCCTGGGCCTCACGTTTCTTCGTCGGCGTGCCGGCGCCCGCCGGCGCCCTTGTACTGCTGCTGCCCGTCTATCTCCAGCTTGCCGGCCTGCCGCAATTCGAGGCCGGCGCCCCCGCCGTGCTGGTCTACGAGCTCGCCATCGGCTTCCTGATGGTCAGCAGCCTGCCCACCTTCTCCGGCAAGCAACTCGGCGAACGCGTGTCCCGCGAACTGGTGCTGCCGATCTTCATGGCGGTGGTGCTGGTGGCGACGCTGCTGATCGCCTTCCCCTGGCAGATGCTGACGCTCGGCTCGCTGGCCTACCTGGCCACGCTTCCCTTCGCCTTTACCGCCCACCGCAAGCTCCGGGCGGCCGACGCGTCGGCCGCCAACGCATCGGGTGCCAAGCCTGCGGCGAACGCGGCGAAGGCGACCGCGAAGACGGAAAAGAAATCGAAAAAGGAAGATCCGGAAGGCTGAGGCGGCGGACTGCTCCGCCGCCTGCCACGTAACGCTTATTCGGCTGCCTGCGGGAGCGCCGGTTCGGCGTCCGATGGCGGCGGCAGGTCGTCCTGCTTAACCGGACCGCCGCGGCGGCGTTCGCGGAAGTTCGTCCAGCGCTCGGCCCAGACCGACGGCATCGCCAGCATCGTCGGGATAACGATCAGCGTCAGCAGCGTCGAGAAGGCGAGGCCGGAGATGACCGCCGTCGACAGCTGCACCCACCAGATCGAGGTGATGCCGCCGACCTGGATGATCCGGTCGAAGAAGTTGAAGTTGATCTGCAGCGCCATCGGGACGAGGCCCATGATCGTGGTAATCGTGGTCAGCAGGATCGGGCGCAGGCGCTGCGCGCAGGTGCGCAGCACCGCATCCAGGCCCGACAGTCCGACATCGCGGCGCAGATGGTTGTAGGTGTCCATCAGAACGATCGCGTTGTTCACCACGATGCCGGCCAGCGCCACGACGCCCGTGCCGGTCATGATCACCGAGAACTTCTGGCCAGTCACCAGCATCCCGATCAGCACGCCGATGACCGACATCATCACCGTCGAGAGGGTCAGGAACGTCTGGTAGAACGAGTTGAACTGGGTCACCAGGATCACGAACATGATGAACAGCGAGGCCATCGCCGCCTTGCCGAGGAAGGCTTGGGCGTCCTTCTGCTCCTCGTCGGCGCCGCGGAACCGGTAGGACACCCCGACCGGGAACTCCTGCTGGTCGAGCCAGGCTTCGAGCTCCCGCACCTTGTCGTCGGCCAGGATGCCTTGTTCCTTCAGCACGTTGGCCTTGACCTCGAGGGAGAAGCGGCCGTTCTGGCGGGTGATCGAGGACACCTTGGGTTGGGCGTCGCGCTCGACGAAGTTGCGGATCGGCACGAGCCCGGACGGCGTCGAGATGCGCAGCGTATCGAGCCGGTCGATGTTGCGCTCGTCCTCGGGCAGCCGCACCCGGATCTCGATCTCGTCGTCGGAATCGTCCGGCCGGTACTTGCCGACCAGAATGCCGTTGGTGACGAGCTGGATCATCGCGCCGACCGACTGGACGTCGGCGCCGAAGCGGCCGGCTTCCTCGCGGTCGACGGTCAGTTCCCACTCGATGCCGGGCAGAGACCGGCTGTCCTCGATGTCGCGCAGGCCGGTCATCTCCGTTTCGAGATGGTTGCGCACGAAGGCGGCTGCCTCCTTCACCTGCGCGTGGCTGTTGCCGGTCAGTTCGAGGCGCACGTCCTTGCCGGTCGGCGGACCGCCCTCGATCTTGCGGATCTCCACGATGATTCCGGATATCGGCGCCACCCGTTCGCGAATCTCGGCGAAAATGTCCTCCGCCGTGCGCCGGCAGCAATAGTCCGACAGCTCCATCATCATGTCGCCGATGACGTCGTTCGGCTTGTCCTGGATGCCGCCGACATCGACGCCTCCAGCGCCCGACTTGCCGATCGTCGTGAACAGCGCCTCGATGCCGGAGACCTGGAGCACCTGCTCCTCGACCTCGTTGACCAGCGCCCGCTGCTCGTAGGCCGACAGGTTCCCGCGGCCGCGCACCAGCACGACCACCTGTTGCGGCTCCTCCTCGACGAAGAAGATCACGCCGGCATTGTGCTGGCCGAAATAGGAGAACACCATGAATGCGGTGCCGAGCGCCGCGCCGATGACCGCGATATGGCCGAGCGGGTGGCCGGCGACGACCTTCAGGAAGCGCACATAGACCCCGGTGAAGCCGCGGATCTCCGAATAATCGACCTGTGACGAGCCGGCCAGCTTTCGGGCTTCCTCGATCTGGTGCGGCTGTGCCGCCGTCTTGCCGAAGAGGCCGCCCAGAACGGGCAGGAAGATCATTGCCGTCAGGAATGCCGCCGACAGCACGATGATCACCATGATCGGCAGGTAGCTCATGAATTCGCCGGAGACGCCCGGCCACAGCAGCATCGGCAGGAAGGCGGCAAGTGTCGTCGCCGTCGACGAGAAGATCGGCCAGAACATGCGTTGCGCGGCAAGCTTGTAGGCCTCCTGCCGCTTCATGCCCTCGGCCATCTTGCGGTCGGCGTATTCGACGATGACGATCGCCCCGTCGACCAGCATGCCGACCGTCAGCACCAGGCCGAACATGACCATCATGTTCACGGTCATGCCAAGCAGGCCGACGATCAGGAAGCCGATCAGGAACGATGTCGGGATCGCCAGGCCGATCAGGATCGCAGAGCGCATGCCGAGCGCCGCCACCACCACGATCATCACCAGCGCGATGGCGGTCAGGATCGAGGACTGCAGCGAGCCCTGCACCTCGGATATGAACTCCGACTGGTCGAGCGTGAAGCCGACCGAGATGGTCTGCGGCCAGTCGGCGGTCGCCTCGGCGACCACGCGGCGCACTTCCTCGTTGTTCTGGATGATGTTGGTGCCAAGCCGCTTGACCACCTGAATGGCGATCGCCGGCTCGCCGTTGAAGTGGCTGAAGGCGGTCGGGTCGGTGAAGGTGCGGCGGATGTCGGCGATGTCCGACAGCGTCACGACCGCGTCGCCGTCGACCTTGATCGGCAGCCCGTAGATGTCGCTGGCCGTCTGGAACAGGCCCGGCACCTTGACGTTGAACTTGCCGTTGCCGCTGTCCAGGAAGCCGGCCGGGATCAGCTGGTTGTTGGCCGAGACCGCGCGCAGCAGCTGGTCCTGGGTGACGCCGTAGGATTCCAGCCGCGTCGCGTCGATCACCACCTCGAGCAGTTCCTCGCGGTGGCCTACCAGTTTGGCTTCAAGGACCGTCGCGATGCCCTCGATCTCGTCCTGCAGGCGGCGGGCGTGCTGCAGCAGGGTGCGTTCGGGCACGTTGCCCGACAGCGTGACGATGATCGTCGGCAGCAGCGAGAAGTTGGTCTCGAAGACCTGCGGTTCGTCGGCCTCGCCGGGCAGTTCCGCCTTGGCCTGGTCGACCTTGGCGCGCACGTCGGCGAGCGCTGCGTCCTTGTCGAAGTCGATGTTGAACTCCAGCAGGATCGCGCCGTAGCCCTCGCTGGCGATGCCGGTGATCTCCTTCAGTCCGTCGAGGCCGCGCAGGCGCGTTTCAAGCGGCCGCACGAGCAGCCGCTCCGCGTCCTCCGGCGAAATGCCCTGCTGGGTGACGGAGACGTAGAAGACCGGGACGTCGATGTCCGGGTTCGCCTCCTTTGGGAGGTTGATGTAGGCCATCATGCCGGCGACCACCATGGCCACCAGCAGCGTCAGGACGGTGCGGCGATGCGACAGGATCGCAGAGAGGGCCTGCATCATTGCGGGGGCGCTCCGGACGTGTTTTCGGCGGTCTCGAACACCGGTTCGACGGTTTCGCCGACGCTCACGTATTCCTGGCCGACGGTGATGATGGTCACGTTTTCGGGCAGTCCGGACACCCAGATGGCGCCGTTCTCGTTGCCCAGGATCTTCACCGGCTGGAAGCCGACGCGGTTGTCCTCGTCTACCGTCCGTACGCCGATGACGCCCTTGTCATCCAGCGTCAGGATGGCGGGGGAGAAGCGATGCGCCCGGGTGGTATCGAGCGGGATCGCGATTTCCGCCGTGACGCCGTCGCGCAATTCCCAGTTGGGATTGGGCACCGCCAGTTCGATACGGAAGGTCCGCGTCGCCTGATCGGCGGACGGGGCGATGTAGCGAAGCGTTCCCTCCGCGGTGTCGCCGGTGATCAGCCGCGCGGTGCCCTGCATGCCGGCGTGCAGCCGTCCGACGTCGCGCTCCGACACCTGGGCGATGACCAGCATCGGATCGCTGGCGACGACTTCCGCGCAGACGTCGCCGACGCCGAGCATCGAGCCGATTTCGGCCGGGATGTTGTTCACGACGCCATCAAACGGGGCGCGCATCTGGGTCCGGGCGAGGTCGAGTTCGACTTCCTTGAGGGTCGCGCGGGCAGCGTCCAGGGCGGCCTTCATCGCCCGCACCCGTGTTTCGGCCGCATAGCCCTTTTCGCTGAGCTTGGAGGCGCCATCATGCTCGAGCTCGGCCTGGGCGACACCCGCCTCGGCCCGCAGCACATGAGCCTCGCGGCTGCCCTTTTCGAGCTGGCAGACCAGATCGCCGGCCTTGACCTGATCGCCCTTGCGGACAGGGATTTCCTCGACCAGGCCGGAGGTTTGCGCCCTGAGGCTGACGCGCTGGTCGGCCTCGGTGCGCCCGCGCACCTTGAACTCGGCGGTCCGGTCGATCGCCGAAATCGTGCGCACCCGAACGCGGAACGGGGCGTCCTCGGCCGTTGTCGCGGCATCGGCCTCGACGGCCAGGGTGCCGTCGGTCGCTGGCTTTCCGGTGGCCGGGTCGGTATCGCCCTGACCGCCGATGATCACCTGTCCGGACGCCAGCCAGCCGCCGATGGCGATACTGATGACAGCTGCCCAGATATAGGAACTACGCATCTCTTGCTCCCGAAGGGTCCGGCAGGATCGTTGGCCTGGCCGGCCTCGTTGAATTTCGACCTATTCTGCGGCTTCTGCCGAGTACGACGTCCCTGCCATGGCAACCAGCGCGTCGCGGTTCTTGACGAGATAGTCCCGGCTCGCCTCGTGCACGGCGATTCCGTAGTCGATGGTCCAGTTCGATCCGGGCTGGCCGCACTCGGCCTTTGCCGCGCGCATCATCTCCAGCATGCTTTCCAGATAGCCGATGCGTTCGTCGACCAGCCGCGCCATGTGCTTCGGCTCGACGAACTCGCAATTCATGGAGACCAGCAGGAACTGGGACTTGAACACGTCCGGTTCGACGGCTTCATGCAGCGCCTCGACGAAGGCAGCGCGACCTGCGGGCGTGATCGAATAGACCTTGCGGGCCGGCTTGCCCGGATTGACCTCGTCGCGGCACTCCACGAGGCCCTCCTCGGTCAACCGGTTGAGGGCGGGATAGATCGCACCGAAACTGGTGTCGACGAAGTAGCTGAAGTCGCCTTCGATCGACTGTTTGCGGATCTCGTATCCGGTCGCCTCTCCGAAGTTCAGGATCGCGAGGCAAAGGGTTCGGGCGTTCATGCACGTCACTCCCGGGCGCTGGTTGGTCGCGCTTATGCTGGTTCGATATATGCTCGGCAAGCATATGCTCGAAGGTCATATAGTTGCCGGGAATAATGTGTCAAGATTTCGGCGGTGCAGCATGGTGCGACCAGCCGTCACCTTTTCCAAGGAAAATTTTAGGCGAAAATGAAGTCGTATCGTTAATGCGAGGCTTGAAATGGGCCGTTTGAACCGTTTTCCGACCGATTGCCAGGTTCCAGGGGAGCCCACCGTCGGCCGTCATCCGTCGCTGATCCGGTTCCTGCTGATCAATGCGGGGATCGGTGCCCTGGTGGCGATCGGCGTCGTTGCGGCGCTGATCCTGACCGATACCCATGCGCTTGGGCGCCTGATCATGGCGGACCGGGACCCGGTCGTCGCCGTGGTCCTGCTGGCGTTCGGTTTTGTGATTACGCTGGGAAGTGCCGCGATGGGCGCCGCGATCATGGGGCTGCCCTACGGCGAGGGCGGGGACCGCAAGGGACGCCGTCTGGCGCGGCAGGCGCCGGAGCCGGAACTCGCCCCAGCGACTGTATCGGCGCGGCGCTGACCGCCCGAACGAAAAAGGCCGGCGTCCCCGTCCGGGGCGCCGGCCTTTCGGTCAGTCGGTCGGATTATTCGCTGGAAAACTGCTTCAGGTAGGCAAGGACGTTGTCGACGTCTTCCTGCTTCTTGAGGCCGGGAAACGCCATCCGGTTCTTCGGGATGTAGCCCCGAGGATCGGCGAGATACTCGCCGATGGTCTCCTCGTTCCATTCCAGTCCGCCTTCACCGGCTTCGACCATGGACTTGGAGTACTTGAAGCCCTCAAGGGAACCGGCGGTACGGCCAAACAGGTCGTTCAGCTGCGGGCCGACCTTGTTCTTGGCGCCGTCGCCCACCGCGTGGCAGGCACGGCATTTCTTGAAGACGTTCTCACCTGCAGCCGCGTCGCCTTCGGCGTGGGCCGGCGCAGCGAGCGCCAGGGCGGCAATGGCGGCGAGAATGACGCGCTTTGTCATATGGATCTCCTCGAGCTTTTATTTTTGGGGGATAGGGTTTTCGGGCCGGCCGTGAACGAACTGAACCTTTTCGGTCGCCAAAAGGCGTCTCTGCGAACCGGTGGCGGATCGCCTCATGTTAAGTCGCCGAAACGATACCAGACTTGGTCTGACGCAAACAGCGGCAAGACGTTTCCCTTGCGGCGAAGGTCCTGAACGTTTTTCGGTTCGCCCGAACTGTCTTGCCCCTTATCTAGATGGCTGTTCACAGTCGAAAAATACGACAAATGCGCGCAGATGCCCGCTCACCGGGCTTCGTTCGGAGGCGGCGCCGGGTCGTCCCGGTCTCAGTCGTCAGCGGCATCGTCACGACAATAGATATCGTAGAGCACCGAAATGACCCTTTGAACATCGTCGCTGGCGAGCTGGTAGTAGATCGTCTTGCCGTCTCGGCGCGTCTCGACGAGGCCGTCCAGCCGCAGCCGGGCCAGCTGCTGAGACACGGTCGGCTGGCGCAGGGCCAGCATTTCCTCCAGCTCCGTCACCGATTTCTCGCCTTCCGACAGGATGCAGAGGATGAGCAGCCGGTTTTCGTGGGCAAGCGTCTTCAGCAGTCCGCTCGCCTTCTTCGCGTTGCGGAAGATCTTTTCCAGACCGTCGGAGGTCGCGGGATCCAGGGTAGCGGGTAGTGCCATGTGTCGTCCGGTATCTGTTCTCTTTGATTTCAGCCGCCGGCCGACCTGGCGGGCGCCTCAGGCGCCACGTCGGCCGTGTTGAGCGGCGTGCGGTGGTCGGTTTCCAGCTTAGCGACCAGGGTCTCGAGCATGGTCCAGAAGACGCCCTTGCCGGGATATCCGGTGATCCGTCCGACCTCGCGGTCGTCGTCGACGAGCACGAAGGTGGGCGTATAGCGAACCCTGCCTCTCAGTTCCAGTTCGTCGGGCAGCGGGTCCCGGCGCAGGTCGTAGCGCACCAGCGGCGCGATCCGGCCTTCGGGGCTGTTCGCATAGTCCGGAGCGACTTCGGCGTCCCAGCGCGCGCACCACACGCACCCGTCCTCCTCGAACATGAGGAGTTCGGCGGCGGACGCGGGCGCGGCGACCAGCAGGCCGAGCGCTAGTGTGATCAGACGCGGAAACATCGGCGTTCGAGGCGGCAAGCCTCCCTCCGGATTTGAAACCGCGTTGTATATAACAGCTTGCACCGGCTTTTTCGAGTTGACGGCGAGGCGGTGAGCGCGCCCGCCGCGCCGGTCAGCCAGGCTTGCGGGCAACGAAGATCGCATCCATGCAGAAGGCCGGGGTTGGCAGCGCGCGGCGAACGACCTGTGTCCGGAACCCGATGTCGGCGAGCCAGTCGATCAGGTCCTCGCCGAAGCGGGTGACGACCAGACTGCGGCCGCCGTCGCCGCTGTTGTGATAGACCGGCTCGACGAGATGCCTGACCTCGCCGTTCTCCATAACGGCGGCAGGCTCCGAAACCTGCAGCAGCGGCCAGTCCACCGGAACGGTGAACACGTGCAGGCCGCCGGGCTTCAAAACGCGATACGTTTCGCGCAGCGCTCCGAACGGCTCGAAGACATGTTCCAGCACGTCGGATGTCAGGACGAGATCGAAGCTTTCGTCGGCGAAGGACAGCGCCCTGAGATCCTCGCAGCGCAGGCCGTCGCGCGACCCGCCGGGCGCCACATCGTCCCAATAGTAGGACTGCGTGTAGTCCGGCAGGCGCCGGAGCCGTCTCACGAAAGGCCCGCGTCTGGCTGCCTCGTAGATCGACAGCTCATCGAGGTATCTGCCGGTCACCAGGTCGTCCAGACACAGAGCCTGGCCGCGACCGAACTCGTCGACCAGGATCTGCGCCTGGTTCCGGTAACGCAGGGTTGCCTTGCAGGAAGGGCAGGAAAAGTCCTCGCGTTCGGATCGCGCCCCCGACCAGCGGACCGACGTCTGCTCGCCGCAGACCGAGCAGAGCACAGGGAAGTCGCCCTCCGGGACGGGCCGCGGCTGCGCCTGTTGCGCTGTTTCGGTCGAAAAACGGACATGCGGGCGCTGGAGGTCTGGCCGTGGCTGCGAGCGTGTCGTGTCGGCGGAGGCGGATCCCGCAATCCGGCGGTAGGCTCTGCGGATCTCGTTGCGGCTCAGTCCCAGTTTGGCCTTTTCGAAGGCGGGATCGGCGTCGAAGAACACGTCGCAGATGAACCGGACATGCGGGACGTCGATCTGTTCGTCGCTGTATTCCTCGGCGGTTTCCGGCCGCACCGACGGCTTCATCGACGGCGAGGCGCCAAGGCTCCAGGTGTAGTTGTTGAACAGGATATAGCCGCCGTCTGCGACCAGCTCCTTGAGCAGCACCGCGGCTGCGGCGTCGAACTGGAACGCCCTTGCGTAGTTGAAATAGATCAGGTCGTAGATCGCCGTGCCGCCCCGGCCACGCTGTTCGACGAGGTTCTTGGCCAGCGTCCAGACGTAGTTGTCGTACTTGCGGGCCGAACTGCCGAATAGTCCGACATTGGTGAATCCGAGCCCCGCAAGGTCGCGGCCAAGCCCGCGCAGCTTCTGCGTCTGGTCGTACAGATGCAGTTGGCCGTGCCCCGCCAGGGTGCGGCATAGTTCGAGCGACGTCGCGCCGATCCCGACACCGATTTCGCAGACGACCGGCTCGGGATTGGTTTCCAGCACCCGGTTCAGGAGGCTCACGGCCTCGGGTGCCGGCTTGGACAGCGCGGCATGGGCTGGCTGGCCGATCTTCTCCAACATGGCAGGCCTTGCGTGGCTTCGAAACGCGGCAAACGGTCTTGCGGACGCTCAGGCCGCGATCACGGAGGCGAGAGCGAAAGTGACGAATGGTAGCAGCATTGGCCGTTGTCGCCCCATGCCGCCCTCCGATATTCGGGACAGATCGGGTATAGCGTCGTCCGTCCGGACGGGCTTGGCAAGCGACAGGAGTTGATGCGTGGGACTGGACGTCAGTATCTGGGGCGCCTTCGTGGCCGGTCTCCTGTCATTTGTCTCGCCCTGCGTCCTGCCGCTGGTGCCGCCCTATCTTTGCTTTCTGGCCGGCGTCACGCTGGACGAACTGACCGGCGAAGACAGCGAGGCAGCCCCGCGCGCGAAGGTTTTCCTCGCCTCCCTGGCCTTCGTTCTGGGCTTCACCACCGTATTCGTGGCGCTCGGCGCCAGCGCTTCGGTGATTGGCCGGATCGTCATGCAGTATCTCGATATCTTCGGCTACATCGCCGGCGCGATCATCATCGTGATGGGCCTGCATTTCCTCGGTGTGTTCCGGATCGGGATGCTCTATCGGGAGGCGCGCGTACATGTCGAGAAGCGGCCGGCCGGCCTGATCGGCGCCTATCTGGTCGGCGTCGCCTTCGCCTTCGGCTGGACGCCCTGTGTCGGCCCGGTGCTGGCGGCGATCCTGTTCGTCGCAGGCACCGAGGATACGGTCGGCTCGGGCGCGATGTTGCTGGCCGTCTATTCGCTTGGCATCGGACTGCCGTTCCTGGCGGCTTCCCTGTTCGCCGGCCCCTTCATGCGCCTGATGCGCCGCTTCCGCGCCCAGATGGGCAAGGTCGAGAAGACCATGGGCGCGCTATTGGTGCTGACCGGCGTCATGTTCCTGACCGGTCAGATAGCGACCCTGTCCTACTGGTTGCTTGAGACGTTCCCGGGCCTCGCCAACGTCGGCTGAGGGCTGCTCCGCCGGACCTACTGGCTTTTCAAACTCTGGATATACCCCACCAGGTCGTTCACCTCGGCAACGGTCAGCGACATGTCCGGCATCGGCGGATGCGGCTGGCGGATGAATCCCGACAGGCGTTCCGGCGTCACGTCCGGATTGTCGGCCAGCGCGGGGAAGGCCGGCGGCCCGGCCGGCACGGCGCTGGTCTGCTCGCGGTCGATCACATGACAGTTGACGCACCAGGCTTCGGCGAGCGCGCGGCCATGCTTGACGTCGACGGGCTGGGCTAAGAGCGGCATCGGGGCGGCGGCAAGCGCGGCGAGACCGAACGAAGCGAAAAGTGTTTTCAGGGTCATGGTCATCCGGGATGCAGACGGTGTCGGGGGATCGCTTGTGGCGACGTTGCCGCGATCATGGACCAGCGTGCCGGCGAGTTAAACCGTCGAGAGTGTCGCGCGGATCACGTTTGCGACGACTGCGCCTGATCGGTGACACTCGCAGACGCCGGGGCAGGCCGGATCGACTGCCGGGCCAGCCCTTCGATCCGTTCAGTCCTTCGAGCTTCGCATTCCCGTTTTGCCGGCAGGCGGCATGTCCGGATCGGGTTCCGGAGCTTTCCCGGAAGCGCCGTTGTTCTGCTTGGCCGTACCGGCGTGGGACGATGCTGCCGAAACCAGTTTCGCGGTCGCCGCCGCTCGCTTCCGGCCGGCGCGCAGCGCCCGCAGCCGCCGACGCGCGCCGGAGGCGATTTCGTCGATGTTCTGGAACACGGGCAGGCGCCGGCGTCCCGTCTCCAGCGGCATCAGGCTCAGGCCCACCGTCTCGATCCCGTCGTCGTCGTCGAGATCGCGCACGATCAGCTCGATCGGCCCCAGCGTCAGCCGGTCGCCGCGATGCGGCTCGCCGCCGATCTCCTCGGCGAGGTAGTCCGCCAGCGTCGTGTTGCCGGGATCCTCTTCGAGCTCAATTCCGTATTCCCGGGCGATGTCTTTCATAAGCGCGCCGCCATCGAGGGCGAAATCGCCGAAATAGTCCCTGTCGCCTGCGTCCAGCGCGACGGGACTGGCAAACAGCCGGTCGAGCAGCCGCAGATAGCGCGGCACCGCGAAGATGTAGACGAAGTCGCCGACCTGCGGCGCGCCCGCTTCCTGCAGGGTCAGCGAATGACCCTCGCGCACGATCAGCGAGGGACGCGCCCAGCGTGGAATGCGTTCGCCGCGCGCCACCGGGCTCGCCTCGGCGATGTGATAGACAACCAGTTCGTGGGTCGCCTGGCCGGGCAGTTCCAGCTCGACCTTTTCCACCGGGCCGATATCCGGCGGCACCACCAGGCCGAGCTTTCGCGCGACCGGACGGATCGTCCAGCCCTGCAGCACCATCGAGATAAGCACGACGATGAAGGCGACGTTGAAGAAGGCCTGCCCGGCGGGAATGCCGGCCATCATCGGCAGGATGGCGAGCAGGATCGATACCGCGCCGCGCAGGCCGACCCAGGAGATGAAGGCGGTTTCCTCGCGCGTGAACCGGAACGGCAGCAGGCAGAGCCAGACCGCCAGCGGCC
>ENA-ORCV01000893-ORCV01000893.1-marine-metagenome-genome-assembly--contig:-NODE-893-length-12836-cov-2.653656_pt1 | contig 12836 bp, 9 predicted proteins | sample MGYA00237779_ERZ508509 | MGnify/ENA primary metagenome ERZ508509 (study PRJEB26180, sample SAMN06268772) | marine metagenome | isolation source: Bioluminescent Bay, La Paraguera, Puerto Rico | place... | reverse complement strand
GACACCTTGCGGCAAGCGGGCGCAGAAACCATTGTACTCGACATCCTGTTTCCGGAAGCCGGGCCGGGCGATGAGGAACTGGCTAGCGCCATGGCCCGCCATGGCAACGTTGTTCTACCAGCCTATCTTACCGCTCCAACCCGGGAACGGCTGATCAGTGAACAACTCCCCACACCCAGCCTGGCAGGTGCCGCAGGGGCAATCGGGCATGCCCATATCGAGCTGGACACAGATGGCGTCGCCCGCGGGCTCTATCTGTACAACGGCCTTGCCGGCCGATTATGGCCGACCCTGTCACTCGCCGCTCACCTGCCAATATCGAATCAGATGCAGGCGCAATTGCCGAACTACATCAACGTCCGGGAGGATTATCGGCTGGTGCCCCTGGCAGGCGGGGCCGGCACCTTACCCACCTACTCCTACGCGAGCGTGCTGAGCCACCCGCCCTCACCGCAGGAGTTTGCCGGCAAAACCGTTCTGGTCGGCGCTACCGCTGCGGGGTTTGGCGACATACTGCCAACGCCGTTTTCCGGTCTGAGCCGACCAATGTCCGGGGTGGAATTCCATGCCAATGTCTATTCCGCGAGTAAGCAGAATATACTGATCGTGCCGGCGGAGCCCTGGGTAGCACCCGCACTGAACCTGCTCGTGCTGTTGTTGTTAGCTCTGCTTCTTCCTCGCCTGCGCCCTGCTGCCACCTTGCTGGCATGTGCAACCATTGCCGCAGGACTGGTAGCCGGTTATGTATTGCTGCTAATTGGGGCCCGGGTTCAGCTGTCCGTAGCCAACGCCCTGATTCTGCCGATGGCCGCGATGCCCATTGCCAGTGCACTCCGGCTTGCCATGACCAATCGCTTTCTCAACCGGCAACTGGACGAGATGACCAGAACGCCGCGGCTATCCCTCCCTGAACCTTCGAACCGGCATCCTCACCAACTGCTGATGCACTTGCGTGCGCTGTTCCACCCACCCGGATGGCTGCTGGCAGCAGAGGATGACCTGTTGGAAGTACAGGAAATGACCCTTGCCCAGGCCCCACCCACGGAAACGGCAGGACGGTGGGAACACCAGCAGAACCAAAGCTGGATAACGCTGATTCGTGGCGGCACCAGCTACCTGCTCGGCCTGACACTGCCGAACGACCTCAGTCGGGAGGTCATCCAGCGCTATCTGAACCAGCTGGAGCTGGAGCCCCATGCAGACAGTGAACGCCAGAAGGGGCCCCGGGAAAACATTTCGGCCCGGATCGAGAAAGTGCGCATTGCCACCCAGAAGCTGGCAGAAATGCAGGCGTTTATTCGCCACAGCTTCGAGCACATGCCCGATGGCATCATCGTGACCGATGAATTAGGCGTTATACGGTTTACCAACCGTCACATTGAAGACTGGTTTTGCGAGCCTATGCCAAGTCTCAGCGGCATGCCCCTGGCCACCCTCCTTGATGGCCACGACCCCCGGGACTTGCCGCCCTGGTTCGAAACCATTTCAGAGGCGCTGACCCTGAGACAAAGCCGAACCGTAGACCTGACATTGAACGGTAAAGATTTTCTCATCCACCTGGCACCTTTTGCCCTGCAAAACAGTCGCCAGTTTGGCATTATTGCCAACATCTCAGACATCTCCGAACTCCGGGAGCAGCAACGGCAGCATCGTGAGGCGATCGACTTCATCTCACACGATGTTCGCTCACCTCTGGTCTCTCAGCTGGCCCTGATTGAACAACTGAAACGGGATCCCCGCCATATTGACGCCAACCAACTCGACCAGTTGGGGCGGCTGGCGCGGCGTAGCTATCATCTGGCCGAAGAGTTTGTGCAGCTGGCTCGCGCCGAGCAACTGACCGAAACCCGGTTCTACGAATGCGAATTTCTGGCGATTGTTGAGAACGCTCGGGACAGTGTGTGCGAGCAGGCCCAGGAAAAGGGCATTTCGATCGTGCTGAACGGTACCGAAGACCTCTGGCTGAAAGGCAACGCCGAACTTCTGGAACGGGCCGTCATCAACCTTTTGACCAACGCCGTGCAATATAGCCCCCCGGACTCTGCAGTCAGCGTTCACGTCTATCAGGCAGCGCATCTGGCCTGTCTGGCCATATCAGACGAGGGCTATGGCATTGATCCGGAGGAACTGCCTTTACTGTTCGACCGCTATCATCGACAGAAGCGCAGCGAGATAGCCGGAGCGCATGGCACCGGCCTGGGGCTTTCGTTCGTTAAAACGGTGGTGGAAAAACACCGAGGGGAGATCAACGTCGACTCACGGCCGGGCGAAGGCACCACTTTCACTCTGAAGCTACCAATCGCAGACCCGATGTTCTGAACCGGCATGCCTGCTCAGGACTGGATGGTCTTGCTGACCGGCTCAGAAGGCTCACTCAGAAGACCGGCAGTGTCCTGAACCTGAATGGTGAAATACCAGGTACCAGCGTCAAGGTTATCGACCACATAGGACATCTCTGCCTCACCACTGGCGCCATCTACGGTGATCTCTCTGGACAGATCGTCAGCATCCTGCCCATAGCGAATCACGTATCTGTCCAGTTCTCCCATCGCGATCGACTCGCCGTTTACACGAGTCATAGGCGCAGACCAGCTTAATACAGCTGAGCGCTCTGCAACCGGCTGAGCACTGCCAACACTACTTCCGGTATCGGGTAGGCTGCCAGATTGAGTGGCGGATTCACTACCGCCGGAACCACCGCCGCCGCAACCCGCGAGCACCATCCCTACCAACAACGCGGCAATCCATGCCCTTGACATATAAATGACGCGTTTCACGGTTATTCACCACCATATTTCCGTCGATTTTGTGAAATTCTATAAAATCGACGCCGATGATGATGCGATAAATGTCATTTTTATAGATAAAAAATCGTCATTTTTCCGTCACCATAATGCAAGACGGAAATCGAAAGGAATTGAGGGGACACCGGCACATCGCAGAGAAGCGGAAACAAAAAAGGCAGACCAGTAAAACTGGCCTGCCTTGCAAGAAACAGGGTCAGAATAAAACACTGGCCCCGGAAATGAGAAAAGCCAGCAAAAGCTGGCTTTTCTGGATTGGTAGCGGGGGCTGGATTCGAACCAACGACCTTCGGGTTATGAGCCCGACGAGCTACCAGACTGCTCCACCCCGCATCAAACTGTTTGTTAACTGGGTTGCCCCTGTCAACGTGGCGCGTATACTACCGCCGGCCCCGCACCCTGTCAATCGATATTTTCAAATAAATCGGCAGGATAGTTCAACTCCTGAACAGACGCGGACGAACCTCCATAAACCCCGACGGCATCCAGCGCCATTTTTACCGGCCGAAAGGATCGGCGATGCTCCGGGGTCACCCCAAGGCGATTGAGCGCCTCGAGATGCACAGGCGTGGGGTACCCTTTGTGCTGGGAGAGCCCAAAACCCGGAAACCGGACATCCAACGCCTCCATCTCGCGATCTCGCGTCACCTTTGCCAGGATAGAGGCAGCACTGATCGCCTCAACCCGACTATCACCTTTGATCACGGGCTCGGATGGCCAGCGCCACTTCGGGCAACGGTTCCCGTCCACAAGAACGTACTCCGGGGCTATCGAGAGCCCTTCAACGGCACGCTTCATGGCCAGCATTGTCGCCTGATAGATATTCAGCTCGTCGATTTCACTGGCCTCGCATCGGCCCAGGCTCCAGGCAGCCGCGTTTTCCAGAATATCGTCATATAATCGCAGGCGTTTCTTTTCGGTAAGCTTTTTGGAATCCGCCAGCCCGGGGATAGGCCGCGCTGGATCAAGAATCACAGCGGCCGTCACAACCGCTCCGATGAGCGGGCCGCGCCCCACTTCATCCACACCGGCCAGCAGCGAGCCGCGATAGGAACATTCAAAAGGAGGTAATGCCTTGGCCGCCATCAGCTTCGGGACTCCAGCAGCTCAGACACCGCTGCCGCCGCACGTTCGTCGGCGCCCTGGCGCAGCGCCTGGTGCAACTCCAGAAACGCCTGATGCAGCCTGTCGCGCTCCTGTTCGTTTTCCAGCCTTTCCAGAACCGCCGCCCCCAACTTCTCCGGCGTTGCGTCGTCCTGTAACAACTCGGGCACCAGTTGCTCCTGGGCCAGCAAATTAGGAAGCGCCACCCAGGGAACCTTGACCAATCTGGACAGTATCTTGTAACTGAAATCGCTGAGCCGGTAACCTACCACCATCGGTTTTTTCAGTAACATCGCCTCCAGTGTCGCGGTACCCGACGCCAGCAGCACCACATCGCTGGCAGCCATCACCTCCCTCGACCGACCACGAACCAGCGTGACCGGCAAGCTCACCTCCAGGGATTCAACCAGCTCACGCACCTGCCGCTCACGATCCCGATTGACGCAGGGAATAACCAGCTGCAGATCCGGGCGACGTGCCTGGAGCCAACGGGACGCTTCGAGAAACAGAGTGCCGAGGCGCTCAACCTCACCACCCCGACTACCCGGCAACACCGCCAGCACAGGTTTATCCACCTCAAGACCGAGGCTCTCACGCGCAGCCAGAGTATCCGGTTCCAGCTCTATCCTGTCAGCCAGGGGGTGCCCCACAAACGACACGGGCACATGATGCTCCTCATAAAACCGGGCCTCAAAGGGGAACAACGTCAGCATAAGGTCGACAGACTTGGCAATCTTGAAGATACGCTTCTGGCGCCAGGCCCAAACCGAAGGACTTACGTAGTGTACCGAGGGGATGCCTGCTTCCCGGCACCGACGTTCGATGGCCAACGTAAAATCCGGTGAATCGATTCCAATCACAACATCCGGAGGGGTAGTAAACAGATAATCCAGCAAGCGCGCACGGATACTGAACAGCTCACGGATCCGGCCAAGCACTTCCACCAGCCCCATCACGGAAAGCCGTTCCATTGGCACCAGCGAGTGAAACCCCTCAGCGATCATTTCATCACCGCCGATTCCGACAAAACGAGCCTTCGGGTAACGCTTTCTTAGCGCACGAATCAGTCCGGCACCGAGAATATCTCCCGATGCCTCGCCGGCAATGATGGCGATGGTTCGCCCTGAGAATGTGGCCGAATTGGCCTTTAGCTGTGTCACCAGCGGCCTCCGGCTGGCTTAACGGATGATGCCGCGATCCGCTCCCTTGAGCGAGTCAATCAGCGGGAGAACCTCAGGGACATCGGCAAAGTTGCGCTCAAGCTCTTCGATGGCCTGCTCGGTCGTCAGACCCTGGCGGTAGACCACCTTGTAGGCTCTGCGGAGACTCAGGAGCGTATCCTTGGCAAAACCACGACGCTTCAGCCCTTCCACATTCATTCCATGAGGTTGGGCAGACTGGCCGCTGGCCATGACATAGGCGGGAATATCCTTGAGCACGATACTGCCCCCGGCAGCCATGCTGTGGGGCCCGATATGGCAGAACTGATGCACCATGGTACCGCCGCCCAGAATGGCATGATCTCCTACCGATACATGCCCTGCCAGCGTGGCACAGTTGGCCAGAATGGTATGGTCGCCGACAATACAGTCGTGGGCCACGTGCACATAAGCCATCAGCAAATTACCATTACCGATCCTGGTCTCACCCCGGTCCTGAATGGTGCCACGATGAATAGTGCAATTCTCGCGGATAACATTGTCATCACCAATGACCAGCGTGGTCGGCTCACCAGCGTATTTCTTGTCCTGGCATTCTTCGCCGATGCTGGAGAACTGGAAGATTCGGTTGTTGCGGCCAATCACCGTCGGCCCCTTGATGACCACGTGAGAGAGAATCTCGGTACCTTCACCAATCTCCACCCCCGGACCAATATAGCTCCAGGGGCCAACCGTCACGTTATCCGCCAGTTTGGCTGACGGGTCCACAATCGCTTGAGGATGGACACCCGACCAGTCATTTGTCGCCATCAAACTTCTCTCTCAGCGGTAAGTATTTCTGCCACGCACACTACCTCGCCATCTACGAGGGCACGGCAATCAAACTTCCAGATACCGCGCTTGCCAGAGATAAACTCAGACTCCATATCCAAGCGATCACCCGGTAAAACGGGGCGCTTGAAACGCGCTTTACTGGATCCAGCCAGATATTGTACCACGCCGTCCGACGGTTTCCGTTCCACAGTCACAAAACCAAGAATCCCCGACAGTTGCGCCATGGCTTCAATAATCAGGACACCCGGCATAATCGGATTGTCCGGAAAGTGACCGGTAAAAAAGGGCTCATTGAACGATACATTCTTGTACCCCTTGATCGACTTCCCTTTTTCGACCTCAGTCACCCGATCCACCAGCAAAAAGGGGTAACGGTGCGGCAGGTACTCCAGAATTTCATCGATGTGCATCATCTTGATCGGCCTCAGCCCTCTAATTTCTTTTCCAGTTCTTTGATCCGTCGCGCCAGAGCATCCAGTTGACGAAAACGGACGGCATTTTTCCGCCATTGGCGATTGGTATCCGCACTGGTGCCGGAGGAGTAGACCCCCGATTCACGAATATCACCGGTTACCAGGGTCATGCCCGTGAGGTGAACCTGATCGGCTATTTCAAGGTGACCAGCCACACCAGAGGCGCCACCAAACACGCAATGATTGCCAATCCGGGTGCTACCTGCAATTCCGACTTTGGCCGCCATTGCGCTGTGATCACCAATCTGTACGTTGTGGGCAATCTGAATCAGGTTGTCCAGCTTTACGCCGTTGCCTATTGTGGTGTCGTCCAGGGCGCCACGGTCTATGGTGGTATTGGCGCCAACCTCCACGTCATCGCCCAGCACCACGGCACCAAGCTGCGCGATGCGGTGCCAGACGCCTTTTTCGTTGGCAAAGCCGAAGCCGTCGGAACCAACCACCGCACCACTGAGAATGTGACAGCGCTTACCGACTACCACATCATGTGCAAGCGTGACCCGGGGCCGAAGGATACTGTCGTCCCCGATACTCGCTCTCGCACCGACAAAACCACCAGCACCGATCGCTACGCGCTCACCAATACAAACCCCGGCCTCAATCACAACATGCGGGCCTATGGATGCAGATTCAGGAATACTGGCAGACTCATCAACCACGGCAGTTGGATGAATGCCCGGGGAAGCCTTGGGAGCCGGATCAAACCAATGACTGAGGTGAGCATAGCCCAGGTAGGGATTGTCCAGTAACAGGACATTGGTCGGAACATCATCCGCCGCAGCCGAGGACACAATCACCGCTGACGCCCGGGTATCTTTCAGGTACTTGGCATAGGAGGGATTTGCCAGAAAACTGATCTGGCCCGGAACCGCCGCCTGCAAGGTGGCAAGCCCGGTAATACGGATATCGGGGTCTCCCCGGAGGCTCGCTCCCAATGCCTCGGCAATCTCCTGCAGCCGATAGGACTTCTGTGTCATCGTTTTCTCCAAACACAGGGGCCGGGGAGCCCCTTTCTACATCACTGGTTCAGTTTTTCAAGCAGTTGTGTGGTCAGATTCATCTCCGGCTTAACGTAAACCACCGCTTCGCTGGGAAGAATCAGATCAAGGTCATTTTCTTCCAGGAGTTCCTTCACAGCGGCGTCCACCTCAGGACGCGCACCTTCCAGAAACTGCTGCTTGCGCTGGTTAACGGTGGCGTCGAGGCGCTGTTTGAGGAAATTAAACTCCTTTACCTTTTCCTGAAACTCGGCGGCCAACTGATTACGCTCGCTCTCGTTCATCATGGCGCCGTCCTTCTCCAGCCGATCCTTTAACTTGCGAGCGGCCTCCTGAGCTTCACGCACCTGGGCTTCGTCGCCGGCAAAATCCTGCTGGAGTTTTTCGCTGAAGGCCTGGGCATCATTGGAAGAGAACAGGGCCTGGCGCAGATCCACCACACCAATACGGGTCTCCGCCGCCACCTGGGCCGAGAAGGCCATGAGAGCGGCGGCAAGGATAATCATCAAACGGGTCATCAATCTTCTCCTTTGTTTCATTCTTTCTTTTTTTATAGCCCGGTCAGAACGTCTGCCCCAGTGAGAACTGGAAGACCTGGGTATCGTCACCGGATTTATCGTTCAGCGGCTTGGCCAGACTGAAAGCCAAGGGACCTACCGCGGTGATCCACTGGAAACTGATACCGGCTGAAGTCCGTACCTCACCCAACTCAGGGTCAAAACCTCTTTCGGTATCAAACACCTGACCGGCATCGACAAAGAACGACGTGCGCATCGAACGCGAATCTCCTGCAAAAGGCGTCGGGAAGATCAACTCCAGCCCGCCTTCTGTCAGAACGTTACCACCGAACGGATCGGGATCCGAGAAGTCGCCTGCTGCACGCTCCGCCTTGTTACCCAAAGAGTTTGCTTCATATCCCCGAACAGAGCCATAGCCCCCGGAATAGAAATGCTCGAAGAACGGCATCTGACTGCGGTCACCGTAGCCGTCCCCATACCCGATCTCCGATCGCGCTCTGAAGACCCAGTTGGCAGAATCCGTCAGCGGGAAATAGAAATCCGTTTTGTGGGTCGCCTTGTAGAAGGTCAGGTCACTGCCTGGAACAGCGACATCCAGCGACAGGGAATGACTGTAACCCTTGGTTGGCAGTACACCTCGGTTGAGAGTACTCCGCCGCCAGCTACCAAACAGGAAGTAATTGGTGAACGAATCCCCTTCGTCGGCGATAAAATCGCGAACTTCCTGGGCTGAGAATACACCCGGCTTAATGTTTGATTGGGTAACGCCAGCACCGAAATTCAACCGCGTAATGGAATCTGTCGGATACCCGAACGTTACCCGGCCACCGTACTCATCGAGCAGGTAAGAGGAAATGTCTTCTTCCTCGTAATCGGTTTCACGGGCAAATAAACTGAAGCCCCGGCTTACCCCATCCACCGTGTAGTATGGATCCAGGTAGGAAACGTTGGCGCTCTTTACCGAATCACTGAAGTTCACACCAAACGAGACACGCTTGCCGGTACCGAAGAAATTATTCTCGGACACAGACGCGCCCAGAATCACGCCCGAGTTTTGCGAGAAACCCACCGATGCGGACAAGCTGCCCGTTGGTTGTTCCTGCACGCTGTAGTTCACATCGACCAGGTCATCGGTGCCGGGTACCGGGACCGTTTCAACATCAACAGTCTGGAAGTAACCCAGGCGCTCAAGACGGGTCTTGGAGAACTCGATGCGATCGGACGAGGCTACCCCGCCCTCCATCTGGGTCATCTCCTGGCGCAGCACCTCATCCTTAGTGGACACGTTGCCGTCGAAGTTCACCCGGCGTACATAGGCCCGCTTGCCGGGCTCCACGAAGAAGGTAACCGCAGCTGTATTTTCTTCACCCGGCTCCGGTACCGCATTGACGTTGGCAAACGCATAGCCTTCGCGGCCGAGCCGGAACGAGAGCGCTTCGGAAATCGCCGTCATCTGTGCACGGGAGAATACATCGCCTTCTTTAACCGGAATGAATTTCCGTAGCTCTTCCTCACCGACAATCAGCTCACCGCGCAAGCGAATGTCGGAGATGGTGTATTGGGGGCCTTCATTAACGGCGATGGCGATAAAGACTTCCTGCTTGTCCGGCGAGATGGACACCTGGCTGGATTCAACGTTGAAGTCCAGATAGCCGCGATCAAGATAAAACGAACGCAGAGACTCCAGATCCCCGCTCAGACGTTCCCGGGCGTATTTATCTTTGTTGGTCAGCGAGTTCCACCAGCTACTGGTACGCAACTCGAAGAGGCCGATGAGTTCTTCATCGCTGAAATCTTCGTTCCCAACAATATTGATGTGCTGAATGGCAGCGACAGAACCCTCGTTGATGTCCAGGCGAATGGCAACACGGTTCCTGGGTAACTCTTCCGCGGTGGCTTTTACTCTTGCGTTGTAGCGGCCCTGGGCGATGTAGGAGCGAAGGATCTCCAGTTCCAGTTTCTCCAGGGTAGCACGCCGAAATACCTGACCTTCCTCCAGGCCCGCACCGGCCAGGGCATCCATCAGCATCTCGGTTTCGATATTCTTGTTACCCTCGATCTCAATGGAGGAAATCGACGGGCGTTCACGCACCGACAGAATCAGCACGCCTTCATCACGACTGGCCTGAATATCCGTAAACAATCCGGTCCGGAACAGATCCTTGATGGCGTCGGCCAACCGGGTCTCGTCCATACGCTCGCCGATGTTCACCGGAAAAGCCGAAAACACAGAACCCGCTGAAACCCGCTGAAGGCCCTCTACCTCGATATCCGCAACCGTGAATTCATCCGCCAGCGCTGGCTTTATACCGGTTGCGGTAATTGCTAGGCCAACGGCTACAGCTAGAAGGGAACGTCTCATTCAGTTATTTCGCCTGGTTAATGTGCGGTAAGGAGCCCGCAATTCTCACAACCGCATCAGGTCGTTGTAAAGAGCAAACACCATTAAAGTCAGTATCAAAGCCATACCGATTCGTAATCCAAAGGCCTGGGCCTGCTCGGAAAGTGGCTTCCGGCGAATGGCTTCGATGGTGTAGTACACAATGTGCCCACCATCCAGAACCGGAACGGGGAGCAGGTTAAGCACGCCAAGACTGACACTCAGATATGCCAGAAAGCGCACAAAGTCTTCGAACCCCGAGCTGACACTCGCCTCGGCAACCCGGGCAATGGTAATCGGTCCACTGAGATTGGTCGGAGACAGCAGCCCGGTGACCATTTTTTTAATCGCCACCAGGGTCAGGCGTGTGTCGGCCCAGGTTTCATTCACAGCATTCGGTATCGCCGCCAAAGGCCCGTAGCGGACCTCCCGCAACAGTTCGTCAGGCCAGTTCACTGCGCTTACGCCGGCACCTACGAAACCAACGACCTGACCATCCTCAAGCGTTCTCGAAGCAGGTGTTACCGGAACATTCAATTCATCGCCAGAGCGCTCGATGGTCAGTTCCAGAGTCTGTTCCGGGGCATTCCGAATATGCTCCACCAGAGCAAACCAGTCCGGTACCGGCTCGCCATCAACAGCCAATATGCGGTCACCGCCTTGCAGCCCGGCCGCATTTGCCCGACCATCGGCAGTCACCTCACCCAGCACCGCGGGCACATCCGGACGCCAGGGGGATATCCCGAATTCCGCCAGCGGGTTCGGAGTATCATCACTCAGGCGCCAGCCGTCCAATGGACCCGCCACAGTGCCCCTGGAACCATCCCGGGAAATCTCCAGCGAAACCTGACCGTACTCCCCCGCCCTCTCGAGCAGCCGCATGTTGACGTCTCGCCAGGAGGTCACCCTATGGCCGTCAACGGTATGGATTTCCATCCCGCTTTCCAGCCCTGCCCGTTCCGCAACGCTGCCCTGGGCCACCTCGCCAACCACTGGAGCGACGGTGGTAACGCCAACAACACTCAACACCCAGTAAGCGAGAATCGCGAACAGAAAATTGGCAATTGGGCCGGCAGCCGCAATGGCGATGCGCTGGGAAGGAGGTTTCGAGGTAAACGCCTGATCACGTAGCTCTTCCGGTACCGGGCCTTCCCGCTCATCCAGCATTTTCACGTATCCCCCCAGGGGGATAGCCGCTACCGCATATTCGGTTCCGTGACGGTCATACCACGAAAACAGAGGCTTGCCGAACCCCACTGAAAAACGAAGCACCTTCACACCGAATCGGCGTGCCACCCAGAAATGGCCGTATTCGTGCAGCGTTACCAGAATTCCGAGGGTAAGCGCCAGTGCCAGTACGGTTTGAATGATCTGCATAGACGTTCCGGTTTATGGCTGAATGAGCGGCCTGTCAGGCCCAGGGACGTCAGACAGCCAGCAGGCTGATCTGTTCCCTGGCCCGGCGGCGAGCCTCGGCATCTTTCGCGAAAATAGTGTCAAAGCTGTCCGCCGGCACAACGTCTGTGGCCGTCAGGGTTCGCTCTATAATAACGGGGATATCGGCAAAGCACAGCCGGCCTTCCAGAAACGCCGCCACTGCGACCTCGTTCGCAGCATTGAGTACCGCTGGCGCTGTACCGCCTGCAGCAAAGGCTTCGGCCGCAAGGCGCAAACAGGGGAAACGCTGCAAATCCGGGCGCTCAAAGTGAAAACGGCCAATGGCGAACAAATCCAGGGGCGCAACACCAGCCTCAATACGCTCAGGCCAGGCCAGGCCATTGGCAATGGGTGTACGCATATCCGGGCTTCCCAACTGGGCAAGCACCGAGCCGTCGGCATATTCAACCATGGAGTGAATGATGCTTTCGGGGTGGACATGAACCTGCACGTTTGCCGGCGTGGTATTGAACAGCCAGCAGGCTTCAATCAACTCCAGGCCCTTGTTCATCAGGGTTGCAGAGTCCACAGAAATCTTCTGGCCCATTGACCAGTTAGGATGGGCGCAGGCCTGGGCCGGCGTCACCGCCCGCAGGTCCTCAGCCGCAGACTCCCGGAAAGGTCCGCCGGAGGCGGTCAGAAGGATACGGGTAATACCCGCGCCATGAGGGTCTCGCACCTTGTCCGCCGGCATACACTGAAAAATGGCATTATGCTCGGAGTCAATGGGCAGCAGCTCGGCCCCGTGGCGCTCAACCGCGTCCATAAACAGTTTGCCGGACATCACCAACGCTTCTTTGTTGGCAAGAAGAACGCGTTTGCCGGCCCGGACTGCGGCCAGCGTTGGCGCCAGGCCGGCAGCGCCGACAATGGCAGCCATCACGGTGTCCGACTCCGCTGAAGCCGCCACCTCACAGAGCCCCGTTTCTCCCGCCAGCACTCGGGTCTCGGGCATATCCGCCAACAGCGCCTTCAGGCGTTCAGCAGCTTCTGAATCGGCCATCACCGCAACGGCCGGTCGAAATTCACGGCACAGGGTTGCTAATTCATCCGCCCGGGTTCCTGCGGTCAGGGCATACACTGAAAAGCGGTCCGGATGCCTGCGAATAACATCCAGGGTACTCAAGC
>ENA-ORCV01000891-ORCV01000891.1-marine-metagenome-genome-assembly--contig:-NODE-891-length-12845-cov-3.491228_pt1 | contig 12845 bp, 11 predicted proteins | sample MGYA00237779_ERZ508509 | MGnify/ENA primary metagenome ERZ508509 (study PRJEB26180, sample SAMN06268772) | marine metagenome | isolation source: Bioluminescent Bay, La Paraguera, Puerto Rico | place... | reverse complement strand
GGACGGATGGGATCCGAATTTCATCGTCATGTTCACGCCCGATAGCCAGCAGGCCATGCGCGAAATGATGGATCGCCAGTCTTGGCTGTTCCAGTTCCACGATACTGGCGAGAAGCGCGAGATGCTGGAGCCGGGACCTGCTCGTGTCTGGGCCTGGACACAGCCGCATACAAGGGACGGAATTCCTGTCGCACAGTCCACCGACGATGGCTCTGTGCCGGTCCTCTCCAGCTGGTCGGCGCATTCGCGTATCTACACCGCTGTTCGGCATGACATCACTTCGGTCATCGTAATGTTCGATATGGATGCCGTGCGGGGCAAGTCGCTGATCCAGCTTGCCGATTATGCGGTGATGCGGGGCCTCGCCCAGACCCGCCCGATCGATGATGGCCCTATGGATTCTATCCTCTCTCTTTTCGAAGAGGAAGCGCCACCGCAAAGCCTTACGCGGTTCGATAGAGCCTATTTGCGATCGCTTTACGACTGGATTCCGAACCTGCCGGCCATAACCAAGATTACCGGTGTTAACCGCCAGTTGCGCATTCTTGACGAAGAGGCAGATGCCCGCGAGGCTGCCCAGCAGTAAGTTACCGGTTTCGCTTGCTCCTTTTGCCCTCGTCGCTACCATGCGAAGCGGGATTTGAAGGGGAGGTGAAAGTGGAATTTATCGCTCTGGCGTCGCTCGTATTCGTTGCGCTTGTCTTTTTGATGATGGGCGTGCGTGTGGTGAAGCAAGGCTTCGTCTACACGATTGAGCGCTTGGGCAAGTTCACGCTCGCGGCCGAACCAGGCTTGCATCTGATCATCCCCTTCATCGACCGCGTCGGCCAGAAGGTGAATATGATGGAGCAGGTGCTCGATATTCCCGGCCAGGAAATCATCACCGCCGATAACGCCATGGTCGGCGTCGATGCAGTGGTCTTCTTCCAGGTGCTCGATGCTGGCAAGGCCGCCTATGAAGTCTCCAATCTCTACCAGGCGATCATGGCGCTCACGACCACGAATCTGCGGACGGTGATGGGCAGCATGGATCTGGACGAGACATTGTCCAAGCGTGACGAGATCAATGCCCGCCTTCTCGCCGTGGTCGATCATGCGACATCGCCCTGGGGCGTGAAGATCACCCGCGTGGAGATCAAGGATATCCGTCCGCCGCACGACATCTCCGAAGCCATGGCGCGGCAGATGAAGGCAGAGCGCCTCAAGCGTGCCGAAATTTTGGAAGCGGAAGGCGACAAGACCAGCGCGATCCTGCGTTCGGAAGGTTCGAAGCAGTCCGCCATCCTCGAAGCCGAGGGCAAGCGCGAAGCCGCTTTCCGCGACGCCGAAGCGCGCGAACGGTCGGCCGAAGCAGAAGCGAAGGCGACGCAAATGGTGTCGGACGCCATCGCGCAATCGGGCAGCCAGGCGATCAACTATTTCGTGGCGCAGGAATATACCAAGGCCGTGGCGAAATTCGCGGACAGCCCCAATGCCAAGACCATCCTCTTCCCCGTGGAGGCGACGCAGCTGATCGGGACACTTGGCGGTATTGGTGAATTGGCCCGCGAGGTGATCGGCGACGGTGCGAAAGGCGACGTCACCACACCCCTGAATGTGGATCGCCGCCCGCGCAGCGCGGTGCCGCGCAGCAGCGGTGACGACAGGAACTAAGGCAGGTGATGGATTTCCTCGACAGCCTTGAACCGCATTGGGTGTGGATCACGCTGGGCTTGCTGCTCGCGGGCCTCGAGATGTTGGTGCCCGGAGTCTACCTGATCTGGTTTGCCGTGGCGGCGATCATTACCGGCGTGCTCACCGGCTTGTTCGATCTCTCCTTCCCCTTGCAGATCATCGATTTCGTCTTCCTTGCGCTGATCGCAGTCTTCTCCGCCCGGCGCTGGTTGAAGGACAAGCCGATTGAGAGCCCCGATCCCTTGCTCAACCAGCGCGGTGCGCAGCTGATCGGCCAGACGGCACGCGTTGTCGAGGCGATCGAACACGGTACGGGCCGTATCCATATCGGAGATAGTGAGTGGAATGCCTATGGGCCGGATGCTGCGGTGGGCGATCGCGTGCGCGTGATTGGCAGCCAGGGCACAGCGCTTCAGGTGGAACCGCTCAATCTGATCGGCGAACAGCTTCCCGAAGCTGAAGCTTAGGTAGCGCTGACGGTAAAACGGCCGTGCTTGCGGTAACGTACCATCCACTTGTCGAGGAAAAGCGAGAGCGGCTTGGGCGTCACGCCCAACCTGTCGATCCCCGGCAGCTTGCCGCTGGCCGTGCTGCCTGATTTGAGAAGGCGCCACTGGTCGCCATTTATCGGCGTACCGGGCAGGGCGGCAAAGACCGCGCTCAAGGCGTCGGGCACAGGGATGAAACTGCGTTTGCGTTCTTCTGCCTGGGCGATACGCTCATGCAGTTCGCCCATTGTGACGACTTCCGGCCCGGCCAGTTCATAGGTCTTGCCGCCATGTTTCACTGGGTCGGCCAGTGCATTGCCGACGGCCTGCGCGACGTCGTCCACCCAGACCGGTTGCAGTTTCGCGTCGCTGCCGAACACCGGCAGCACCGGCATGAAGGAAATCAACCCCGCGAACATATTGATGAAGTCATCGTCCTGGCCGAACAGGACGGATGGACGCAGAATGGTCGCCTTGGGGAAGGCTTCCAGCACCAGCTGTTCGCCCAGACCCTTGGTACTGGCATAGCCGCTTTCGCTCTCTGCGTCTGCGCCAATGGCAGAGAGATAGACGAAAGCCGATGCCCCTTCCTTCTTCGCCGCATTTGCGGCCACTTGCGCGCCGGTCGCCTGCAGCGCCTTCTGGTCCTTGCCGAAAGTGCCGACCAGGTAGACCACCGCATCAGCATCCTTAACGCAGGCTTCCACGCTGGCAGCATTCTTCACGTTGCAGCGGGCAAATTGCAGCTGGCCCAGATTGGCAAGCGGCTTGAGCTTTAGTGCCTTTTCGGGGTGACGAGCGGCGATGCGCAGACGCGCCCCGCGTTCCAGCAGGTCTTGCGCCACGTGCGTGCCGATAAACCCGTTGCCGCCAATCAGCACCACCAGCTTGTTTTCCAGCGAATTGCCCAATGCCATGATTCCGATCCGTCGAGATGTGTCTGTAGCCTGTAATGCCCTTTGCACATCCGACCGCGTGCGGGCAATGGCCATTCGCCCGAATATTGCGGCGGGCCGGGTGGACGAAAAATAGCTGCGCCCCCGCGTTTCTCGCGTTGACAAACATGGCCCCTGTTCGCTAGTGGCCCGCGCCTACCAAGCGGCAAGGACGCAGACGACCTCGCCGCCCGGGTGCCCAGATGGCGGAATTGGTAGACGCACCGTCTTCAGGTGGCGGCGGGGGCAACCCCGTGGAGGTTCGAGTCCTCTTCTGGGCACCATTTATCTATTTCCAAAGATAGCCTGATGTTGTGAAAACCCTAGGGGTTCTCCCGTTTTTCAGCGGGTTGTGTATCTCGTGATGTCTGGATGCATGCTCGTAGTCCACGCGATCTGGGGGCACCATTGGGGGCATCATGCAAGACTTGCCTTGAACCCATTCTCTACGCGCCCCGCTTACTCTGGACAGACACCGAAATCTTAATAAGATACTGATTAGAAATAGAAATATCTACTTCTGATCGTGTCTGATTGAGCGTGATTGTGTCTCGCTGGATCAAGTGAGTCGGGCCTATTGTAGTTGAAGCGCCCAAGGAAGGAATGTCACCCTATGGCGCTGAGCGATCGCCAAATTCGCGCTCTCCAACCTGCAACAAAGCCATACAAAGTCGCTGACGGTAGAGGTTTATATATTGAGGTTAGACCCACTGGCTCAAAGCTTTGGCGGCTGAAATACCGTGTCGGGAGAAAGGAAAAGCGACTAGCGCTTGGCGTCTATCCCGATGTGCCGCTTGCCGAAGCTAGGCGCCGTAGTGCAGCTGCGAAGATCAAGATCGAGAGCGGGATCGACCCGTCCTTGGAGCGGCGGCGAGAAAAGGCAGCGGCCCGATTTAGCGCTGACAACACATTTGTAGCGATTGCCAAGGAATATATTTCGAAGATGCAAAGCGAAGGGAAGGCGGATTCCACCCTTCGCAAGGCGAATTGGTTTCTGGATCTTCTCAAACCCAGCTTGGGGAACTTGCCGATTACGGAAGTCGATCCGCAACTCCTTCTGGAGGCATTGAGGCGACAAGAGAGTCGCGGAAATTTCGAAACAGCAAAGAAATGCCGGAGTTTCGCGAGCAGAGTTTTCCGATATGGGGTGCAAACGGGTCGCACGCAAAGCGATCCAGCTGCTCTGTTACAAGGAGCTCTGATCAGCCCCAAGGTCCAGCACTATCCCGCGATACTAGAGCCGGAGAAGCTCGGCGAACTCTTGCGGTGCATTGATACATACCAGGGATATCCATCAACCAAATTTGCGCTGCTTATAGCGCCTCATGTTTTCCTTAGGCCTGGCGAATTGCGCAAGGCAACGTGGTTAGAGATCGATCTTGAGGAAATGGTTTGGGAAATCCCGGCAGAACGCATGAAGGCGCGCAGGGCGCATCGCTTCCCACTCTCAAAGCAGGTTGTCAGAATACTGGTTGAGGCGAAAAGGCATTCTGGTGGGGAGGGATATGTCTTCCCTGCGTCCCACACTCACAAACGGCCGTTGAGCGAGAATTCGTTGAATGCCGCCTTCAGGCGCATGGGCTTCAGCAAAGATGTGGTTACGGCCCATGGCCTTCGCTCAACCGCTTCGACACTGTTGAACGAGAGTGGGCTCTGGAACCCCGACGCAATCGAACGTGCTCTGGCTCACGCAGATCGCGACCAAGTTCGCGGCGCATATCACCGAGCAACATACTGGGACGAGAGAAAAAGGATGGTTCAGTGGTGGTCTGACTATCTAGATCGAAATAAGTTTTCTTCAAAAATAGAAGGTTAACTCGTTTGGCTTTGGCTCCAGCCGAGCGTCACATGGACAAGCGGCTTTTTGGCGTCAGTATAGGGGCTCGCGGCAAACAAGAAGTATTGGATGTCGTGAAATGTGACACATGGAAAGGAGAAGAATGTGAAAGCACTCTTATCAATACGGGAGTTCAGCGAGAGATTTGGGGTCAGTCGATCCACGATCTATCGGCTGAAGCAGAAGGGCGAAATTTCCTTCGTCCATGTCGGCAAATCGGTGCGTATTCCGGCCGCAATTGCTGATGCTTGGTGCGCTAGCCTGACGGCAACGCCGCCAAACGACAATTGATTGGAGTGGTTAAAAAGCAAGAGCGTCGACGAGGCTGGAACCCCCATCGACGCCCAAATCCTGAAGCTGAGTGGCGACTGGATTGAGCTCAAACAACCACAAACTGATCAATTGGTCCACCTGTTTTTGGCGAACCTCCGACTGACAAACGGAGTGTTCGTCAAAAACATTCCTTTTGTCCTGCACGAGCAATCTCCCGAACTCGGAGGAAGTTGTCGCGTGCAGAAATTAGGTGACCTATGACTTTTGTGTACAAGATCAACAAACAGCAAGGGTTCTCTATCAAGCCCAAAACCCTAGTGGAAAACACAGGGATCAAGCAGCAATCGGCATCAAGCCCTCACAACTTGCCAAGGCCGTTTATAGACCGCCTTGCAGTGACAATAGCCGTCCCCAGCGATGCCGATGGCCACGACATGTATGCCTCCTTCTGGCAAACGAGAAACATACCTGGTGTGTTTGCCGACTTTAAGCCAAGGGGAAGTAATAAGGCGACCTGTCGCTTGATGCTCCCCTGCATGACTGATGCCAAGAAATGGCCATTTTACGAAGTGGACTTTGACGGCAAGAGCATAACCAAGCTCAGGATTGAGTTTATTCCTGTTGACCTCGGTTTTGACGGGCTAGTCGAGCTTCACGCGCTTCTCACAACTCTAGTCCCCAACGGATGGCTATATTTCATCGAGCACGGCAAAATAAGCCGACTAGACGTTGCCATCGACTTTCCGGGTTTGAAGTTGGCCCAGCTCCTATTCCTTCCGAAGCAGTCAGCTACGACCAAGGAATGGGCTCAAAACGGTGCCATGACAGGTTTTCAGATTGGTAAGAAGAATGGCAGCCACATTCAGATCTATGACCGGGGAGCAAAACGCCAGGCAAAAAAGCAATCGAGTGCAGGCAAGAAAGGTGTTCGGATAGAATGCCGCAAGAGATACCTTCAGATGTCTCTATCGAGCCTCCACAAACTTGCTTGTCCGTTTGAGAAGTTTCTTCCGGTCAAAGCATACCCTAGCTGCCCAAGATTCGAGAAGAAGCGCTATCTTTGGCAGTTCTTCAAAGACTCGGTTGCCCAACGCGGAGCCCCTGCTGCATTGGCACTTCTCCCACAAGCCAAGCGTACAAAGTACCGCGCCTATCTTAAGCAAAACGCGATCAGGCAGTGGGATTTGGAAGCCATTTGGAGCGAATGGCCAAAGGTACTCAATGACCTGGAAATTGCCGATCCTCACGCTTGGAATTAGTCTCGAATTTGCTGATTTGGGCTGTCCCGCAAGTGGCAAATTGGTTAGCTTCAATTCATATAAGTAATTGGAGTTATTATGCTTTATTCGATTGGCTACTCAAACAGGACGCTACCTGAATTTCTCAATGAACTTGGACGCCGGAATATCACTCAACTCTGGGATGTCCGCTCCAGACCCCGGTCCCGCAATTGGCCCTTCAACGCCTCTCAGATCGAGATTTGGTCTGAAAGGGAAGGAATTCTCTACCGGCAATATGGAAGCATACTCGGTGGCGCTTCTGGTATCCTAAGCTCCGACCCCTCGTATCTCGAGATACTCGAACGGATGATGGACGTGGGGGCGACACAGAATTTGGCCATCATGTGTACCGAAGGGGACCCTGCTTTATGTCATCGTTCTTCCGAAATCGGGCAGGCTCTTCTTGTCAGATATGGAACTTCGTTACGCAACATCCTGCGAGACGGCAGCGACGAGGGCATCGAGCAAACGTTGCTCCGCATCGATGGGCGGCTGTTGTAGGTTATGCACGGCGCACTGCACAGTAAAAGGCTTATAGGATCTTGTGATGTTACCCTCGGAAGAAGGGAAAACTGGAACACGCAGGAAACTGCCAAAAACCACCACCTGAATATGGCAAGACTTGTGTGTTTGGCGACGAACCTTTCGGCTAGTGACAGGGCGTTTCCGCAGAGTGAAATTGTGAAATTGATTTCACACCATCGCGGCTCATCGGTTGTGAAATTAATTTCACACTTGTCGCCTCTCAATGACTGAAAATTCGACTTGTCAGGGCACCACAAGGGGCTGCGTTGACACGTGCGGATATGATCGTGCCATTAATTGCACATCACAGTCTGTTTGGATTGTGTTCGAGAAGGAGGACTTGGTTATGGGAAGGGGCTTGGAAAATTGTTACAGTTTCCCATCTGTTCGCGGAGTGCAGGCCGGACGTGCCTATTACGTGGCAATGGTGCCCTTCGGGGCCGTTGAGCGGATTTTCCAGCCGAGCCAAGTGGAACACAAGACTCTCCCGCTGGTTGGCCGTCACCTCAACAAGGCACGCGTGCCTGCGATTGCGCAATACGTAGTCCGCTCTGAAAGCTATGTGATACCGCCAGTTCACGCTTCGGTAGAAGGGGCGATCAAATTCGAGAGCGTTGGCGGACTCAGGTCAGTTGGCAAGCTGTTCATTGAGTTGACTGCCACCATTAGGCTCGTCGATGGGCGACATCGTCTTGCCGGGATAGCGAGGGCTTTACAGTCCCGCCCACATCTAACGAGGGACACCATCGCTGTTTCGTTCTATCCCAGCGATGGGCCAGCACGCTCGCAGCAAATGTTCGAAGATCTCAATCGAACGGCCATTCGTCCTCAACACTATCGATCAGCAGGGGAAATCCATAACCTACGACGCTGACTGCGTGCTCCATTTGGTCTAGGATTCTATTGTGCAGAAAGATGAACAAAAATCGCAACCGGTCGCTTTAGATGCGCCCTCTCTTTCCAGACTTATGGAAGAGGTCCGCGCAATTTACCTGGCTGATCAACGACCTTGGGTGGTTGGCTACTCAGGTGGGAAAGACTCCACGACGGCTCTGCAGATCATCTGGTCAGCGATCAGCGAGCTTCCACAGGAGCAACGGACAAAAATGATCTTCGTGATCAGTTCCGATACGTTGGTCGAGACGCCGGTAGTTTCTCGCTACATTGATGTGACTTTGGAGCGCATTGCCAAAGCGGCTGAAGACCAAGCTATGCCAATTGAAACTCGCAAGGTTGTTCCCGACCTGGCAAATAGCTTCTGGGTCAACTTGATTGGTCGTGGATACCCTGCGCCGTCACGTCGATTTCGCTGGTGTACTGAGAGGCTAAAAATCGACCCGGCCAACGAGTTTATTAAGGATCAAGTGGCCGAATTCGGTGAAGTGGTGATGGTCTTGGGGGTTCGCTCCCAGGAGTCGGCTACGCGCGCTCAAGTTATGTCGCTCCACCGCATTGAGGGATCCAAGCTTTCGCGGCACTCATCGTTGCTCAATGCATTCGTCTACGCGCCGATTGCCTCTTTCTCAACCGATGATGTCTGGGCCTATTTGCTTCAGAACCCGTCGCCTTGGGGCAACGACAATCGCGACCTGGTCGCTATGTACCGTAACGCGGCTTCGGGCGAATGCCCCTTGGTTGTCGATACGACCACTCCATCGTGTGGCAATTCGCGGTTCGGGTGTTGGGTCTGTACGGTCGTCGAGCGCGATAAGGCAATGGAAGCCATGATCGATTCCGGTGAGGAGTGGCTGACGCCTCTATTGGAGTATCGCGACCTTCTCTCCGAAACGCAGGATCCAGATCGAAAACGCGAGTTCCGTGATTTTCGCAGGCGCAATGGCCAAATCAACTTTATCTCTGGAACCGATAGGGTCATGCCAGGGCCCTACACAATCGAATTCTGCCGGACGCTTCTTCGCAAACTTCTGGAAACACAGAACGACGTTGCTCGCGAGGCTCCGATCGGGGAAGCGCCAATTATCATTCAGGAGGCTGAGCTACACGAGATTCGTCGATTGTGGCGCACTGAGCGCGGAGATTGGGCAGATAGTGTTCCACGAATCGTTCGCGAAACTTTGGGCAAAGACCTCGATTGGGTGGAAGAGGATGCGGTCTCCTTCAGTGCGGATGACGGCGAATTGCTTGCAAAGATTTGCGAGGAAAACGATGTGCCAACAGACTTGGTGATGAAGTTGTTAGACGTTGAGCGTGCATCACACGGCCTAAAGCGACGGCATGCAGTTCATACTCGGATTGAAGATACCTTTCGGCTGGAATGGCGCGATTTGAATACACTCGTCGAGGAACAACGCGAGAAGCTGGCTGTTGCGCTGAACGACGATGTTGAGGAGCTTGCAGAAGCGCCAGGTGAAAACGATTTGGAAGGAAGCAACAGGTGATCCTTCGCAACATCGAACTCAAGAATTTTGGCCTTTATGCCGGCACGCAGCGACTAGATCTCGTTTCGAGCCGTGGAAAGCCGGTCGTCCTTATTGGCGGGCAAAATGGGGCGGGGAAGACCACACTTCTTGAGGCGGTTCGTCTAGCACTCTACGGAAAGCGGGCACTTGGTGTGAGGGTCGGCCAGTCTGAATACGAACAGCATCTGCGGGAAAGGATGCACGTTGGATCGCAAGGAAAGATCGCCGAAGACGCGTCAGTCGGTCTTGAATTTGACTATGCCGAGGCAGGGCGTTTGCAGCGCTTTTACGTATGCCGTAGCTGGATTATCCGAGGCTCGAAGACGGTAGAGACGCTGGCGCTCAAAAAGGACGGAGCACCAGTTGAATCCGTTCCTCCGGAAGAATGGCAAACGTTTTTGCATGAATTGATTCCGCCAGGTGTCTCGCAGCTCTTCTTTTTTGACGGTGAGAAGATCGCTGAAATTGCAAGGGATGATCCCGATGAAGGGCTGGCAGACGCGGTGCGAGGGCTCCTCGGTATCGAACTTGTAGGTCGTTTGCGTAAAGACCTTGGCCTTTATCTGGCCCGCCATGCTCGCGCCGAAGGTAAGGAGGTGGCGGAAAGGTTTCAGTCAGTAACGCGTTCTCTTGATCAGGTCGAACGAGAGATCAATGTGGCTGCTGAGGAAGCTGCAGAGCTCAACACCCAGCACCTTGCGCAGATTGGCGAGGTCAATGATGTGCGACAACGCTTTACGTCCGAGGGTGGCGATGCGGCCAGACGTCGCGCGGAACTCGAGGCTTCGCAGAAGGAAATAAGAGAGCAGATTGGCAGGCGTCAGGCAGGGTTGAGGGAAATGATGGGGCGGCTCCTTCCTTTCGCTATGGCTCCCAATTTGTCGAAACGCTTTTCAGAAATACTAACTCAATCGGGCAATGCCGATGCTGCGCGGGAGGCCAATGCGTTACGAGACCGACTGCTCGCATGGCGCGATTCGGGCGAAACGAATCGCCGCGCAGATTGGAAGGATGAGCATTGGCAAGACCTTGAAACATTTTTGACTTGCGACGTGTCTCATCAGAAGGCGAACGGCAGAGTAATTACCTCGATCGACAGGGCAACGCGCCATCGGTTCTCTGAATGGCTTTCCGAAGCTCGAAACTTGGTCCCGACTCATGCGGAGCTGGCAGTTTCTGAACTGGACACGCTTTCGGACCGCCTAGGAATGATCGAAGCTGAACTTGAGCGGGCTAGCGGAAAGGCCGCCGGAGTGCTTCTCGACGAACTGCTTCTCGCCGAAAAGGATGTCGGAGTAATTGAAGCACAGCTCAAAGCAAAAAATGAAGAGTTGAACGCGCTTAATTACCAGAAGCTGACACTGGAACGCGAACAAAGGCGAGCGCTTGAAGCGCAAAATGAATTGGCCGCAACTGAAGAGAGAGCTGAGCTTGCTGGAAGAGTCGGGCGGGTCTTACAACAGTATGAGGAACGGCTGAGGGATCTCAAGATTGCTCAATTGCGTGACGAGTTCGTCAACCGGTTCAACTACCTTGCGCGTAAGGGTGAGTTCGTGATGGACGTGAGAATCGATCCTGACACGTTTGATGCAACGCTGATCGATCAAGCCGGAACGGAGATCAAAAAGTCTAGCCTTTCTGCCGGCGAGAAGCAGATTTATGCGATTGCGATGCTTTGGGCGCTTGCACGCACCAGCGGAAGAGCGCTGCCTATGATCATCGACACACCGCTCGCACGGCTTGATTCAGAACATCGTTCAACCATTGTCGAACGCTACTTCCCCGAAGCAAGTCACCAGGTCATCATTTTGTCAACAGACACCGAAGTCGATGAACATCTACTCAAGCGGCTGTCACCTAGCATAAGCCATGCTTATCGGCTGGATTATGATCACGATGATCGTGCCACCAAAGTAACCGATGGTTACTTTGGCGACATGCCGAAGGAGATGGATCTTGCAATATAGTAAGCTTCGAATTTCTGAGGCTGCGACAAGTCGTCTGCGCTCAATCCGTCAGCGCACCGGAGTAACACCGAACCTCTTGTGTCGGGCTGCAATCATGCTTTCGCTTGAAGAGGGACCTGTAACCTCCTTAGCGCCAGACGAGCAAGGTCAGGAGTTCAACGCATATACGTTGACCGGCGAATACACTGGACTGATCGGCGAGTTGATCAGGTTTGTCGAAGAGGAAGCGGAGGAGAGCAAACTTTCCGATCACGAGCTGGTCAAGTTGATGTGCGCTCACATTCACAGAGGTGTCGGGACACTCGCCGTTCGAGCAAAGTCTGCCGCGGATCTCGGGCGCCTGGCGAAAGTGGCCTGATGAGTTTGTCCGTTGGTGACCCAATCTACTTAGATCACAATGCGACGACGCCAGTCGACCCAAGAGTCGTTGAGGCGATGGCGCCCTACCTTGAACAACTTTTCGGCAATCCTGCGAGTGTAGAGCATGTTCACGGACATCGTGCTCAGCTCGCAGTCATCAAGGCGCGCGAACAAATCGCGGCCTCCATTGGTGCTCGTGAGAACGAGATTATCCTGACGGCGAGCTGCACCGAAGCAGACAATATCGCGATTTTAGGTTCCGCTAGGGCTCAGCCTGATAAGCGTCATATTGTAACAAGTGCGATTGAACACCCAGCCGTGTTGGAGCCTTGTCGCCATTTAAAGAAAGAGGGCTACGAACTAACAGTCCTTAGCGTCGACGAGCAGGGACGGGTGGCTTCATCTGATGTTGAAGCTGCCATCCGTCACGACACGTTGCTCGTTTCGATAATGGGGGCGAACAACGAAGTCGGCACGATCCAGCCGATCGCGGAAATCGGTGAGACTTGCGAACGTCGAGGTGTACTGTTTCACACCGACCTTGCGCAAGTTATGGCGCACAGGAAGGTCAACGTTGTATCCGAACACATACACTTGGCTAGCCTTTCGGGGCACAAGGTCTATGCGCCCAAAGGGGTCGGCGCGCTTTATGTGCGCTCGCGTTCCCCACGTGCGCGAATTAGGCCAATCATGTTTGGCGGGGGGCAGGAGAAGGGTATCCGACCTGGTACGATAGCAGTGCCGCTAGCTGTTGGCCTCGGTGAGGCGCTGGAAATTGCTGGACGCCAAGCGGCAGAGGACAATGAACGGCTGCTGGCAATGACGCGCAGCTTTGTGAAAGCAATTCAGCAGGACCTGCCAAACGTCCACTTTAACGGTGATCCCGAAAATAGAATTGCTAATAACGTCTCACTTTCAATACCAGGAGTTGAGCCCCTTGCTTTGATACACAAGCTCAACACTGTTGCGAGTTTCTCGGCTTCGAGTGCGTGTGCAACGGAGAAAGTTCAAACTAGTCCGGTATTGTTGGCGATGTTCGGCGACATCCCAAGGGCACAATTGGCATTCCGAGAAACGAAGTGCCGA
>ENA-ORCV01000890-ORCV01000890.1-marine-metagenome-genome-assembly--contig:-NODE-890-length-12846-cov-2.819563_pt1 | contig 12846 bp, 12 predicted proteins | sample MGYA00237779_ERZ508509 | MGnify/ENA primary metagenome ERZ508509 (study PRJEB26180, sample SAMN06268772) | marine metagenome | isolation source: Bioluminescent Bay, La Paraguera, Puerto Rico | place... | reverse complement strand
TACGGCGACCACCGAGATCTACACTCTTTCCCTACACGACGCTCTTCCGATCTCTGGCTCCAGGACGAACGCCCTTTCGCGGAATAGGGGGTGCGGAATCGCAAGGTCAGGCGCATCGACAATACCTCCGCTCCACAGGATGATATCGAGGTCGATCACGCGCGACCTCCAGCGCTGGCCGCGCCTTACCCGCCCCAGTTGCGCCTCCAGCGCCTGCAGGGAATAGAGCATCTCGTCGGGATCGAGGCGACTTTCGATGGCCAACGCGGCATTGGCATAGCGCCGCTGCGAAGGGCCCTCGGGCGCGCTGTCGATGATCGGTGAGCGCGCCAGCACTTCTCCGAGTGTGCCATCTAGGAAATCCATTGCCGCCGAGACCACTTCGCGTGGGCTACCGAGCCGGGGATGGCGCTGATTGGAACCGAGCGCGATCAGGTAGTAATCGCTGCTCAAATGTCCTCCGCAATCCGGCCATAGAGTTGCGGGCGACGGTCGCGGAAGAAGCCCCAGCTCGCCCGGTGCTTGCGCGCCGCATCGAGATCAAGCGTGGCGGTGAGCACGCCCGTTTCTTCCGCGCCGAATTCGGCGAGATAATCGCCCCATTCGTCGCAAATAAAGCTGTGGCCATAGAATCGCTGGCCGTCCTCCGTCCCGATACGGTTGGCAGCTACCACCGGCATGCAATTGGACACGGCGTGACCGATCATGGCGCGGCACCACATGCGGCTGGTGTCCATATCCGCATCCTTGGGCTCGGACCCGATGGCGGTGGGATAGAACAGCACCTGCGCGCCCTTGAGAGCCAGTACGCGGGCGGTTTCCGGATACCACTGGTCCCAGCAAATGCCGATACCGATACGCGCACCGAAAACGTCCCACACCTTGAACCCGTCATTGCCGGGGCGGAAATAGAACTTCTCCTCATAGCCGGGACCATCGGGGATGTGGCTTTTGCGATAGGTGCCCATGATCTCCCCGTCGGGACCGATCATGGCCAGCGTATTGTAATAGTGGTGCCCCTCGTGCTCGAAGAAGCTGGTCGGGATGGCGACCTTCAACGCCTTGGCCAGTGCCTGCATGGCGATGACGGAGGGATGCTCCGTCGTGGGCCGGGCAAGCGCGAAGAATTCATCCTTCTCCTCGCGGCAGAAATAGGGGCTGGAGAATAGTTCCGGCGGCAGGATCACCTGCGCGCCCGCGCCCGCCGCCTGTTCGACGAGCGCGGAAACGGCAGCGATGTTCTCCTGCTCGTCCCAGGATCCCAGCGGGAGTTGCAGCGCGGCGACGGAAAGCGTGGTCATGCCACGCCCATATTCCCCCGCCGCGCCAGTGTAAATCTATCTACGCTTGCGGAATAGCAAGGTCATGCGATCGCTCTCGCCAATTGCCCGCAGGTAGGCGCGCCGATCCTCGTCGCTCTCCGGCGTGCCGACGAAATTGGGCGGCAGCGCCCAGACGCCCACTTCGAAGTCCGAAGGGTCAGCACGATTGTTGTTCACCGGGCTGGAGCCGACGAATTCGAAACCATGCAGTTCGAACAAGGCGATCACATCTTCCTCTTGCTGGTAGCCTTTGTCGCCAAAGGTTTCGTCGACCGGTGCATTGCGCCTTGCGCGATGCTGGACCACCCCAAGCAGGCCATCGTCCTTGAGCATGGAGCGGGCCGTCATCGCCACTTCATGGAACCAGCCGAAGCGGCGCATATTGTGCACTTCGCGGAAGATCAGGAAGCGATCGATCGTGCCCTGCAATTCCTCGGGCACATTATCGGTAATCACCCCCAATACGCGCGCGCCGCCTTGGGGCACCCATTGCGCAACTTGCGAGGGAAGACGCGTAGGCGTTTCGCGATAGGTGTCCCAATAGCCGCCGAACTTCGAATTCAGCCAGGGATCGACGCCGATATATGTCCCTTCATTGCTGAGATAGGGAACCAGCACGCGCGTGTACCATCCGGTAGCAGGCATGAAGTCGGCCACGGTCATGCCGGGTTCAACCCGGAAGAAATCGAGTGTTTCGGCCGGATGGCGATAGCGATCGCGCGGTGCGTCCTCCGCGCGATGGGGTGATGCGAGCACCTGCTGCATGTGCTGGGCAGGCGTAAGAACAACGGGCGGAGCTTCCGGCACGGGCTGCGGCTGCTGCACTTCGGGCTGGACTTCTTCCTGTTCCGGCGCCTCTTCCGGGCCAAGCAAGCCTTGCAGTACACCGCGCAACACCCTTTCACCGGTTGACTGGTTTTGCGCCAAAGCGGGTGATGCCGTAACCAGCAGGGTGGCAGCGGCGAAACATGTGGTCAGGGCACGCATGGGAATCCTCTCGATCAGTCTATGCCGCCAAGTCTATCTCTCTGACAGTGGATGACAAGATGCTGATCGATCCCCATCTTTGCCAACACAAAGGAATTTTGCATGACCAGCGAAGAGGCAATCATTGCCGGCGGATGCTTCTGGTGCACAGAAGCGGTGTTCAACGATGTCACTGGAGTTACCGGAGTCGAAAGCGGCTTTATCGGCGGCTCTGTAGACAACCCGACCTACAAGCAGGTCTGTTCGGGCAGCACCGGCCATGCCGAAGCGGTGCGGGTGACCTATGATCCGGCGCAACTTTCCTATGCCGATATTCTCGACATGTTCATGGGCACGCATGACCCGACGCAGTTGAACAGGCAAGGTAACGATGTGGGCACGCAATATCGCAGTGCCATCTTTCCGCTAGACGATGTCCAGCGCACCGAAGCCGAAGCGGCCATCACGCGCTGGAATGCAGAGCATCCGGGGCAAGCGGCGGTGACCACCATCGAAGGGCCCGCGACATGGTATCCGGCGGAGGATTACCATCAGGAATATTGGCAGGGCGAAGGGCAGAGGAATCCCTATTGCCTGGCAGTGATCCCGCCCAAGCTGATGAAGCTGCGCAAGAGCTTTGCGGAGAGGGTGAAGGGCTAGGCCTGCCGATCAGCGACCAAACAGGCGGTTCCAAATCCTGCCGAGCAGGCTGGCACCGCGAGTATGGCGATCTTCTTCCATCTGGTAAACGCGGGCGCGGAGCGAGTTTCTCGGCGCCGGGGGCAGTTCGGGCTCCGGTTCCGGCACAGATTCGGGAACGAAGGCTTCGACCTCTTCCACGTCCTCCTCGGCGAATGACAAGGGGGCCTCTTCGTCGAGCTTGGCTTCCTCGATTGCAGGAATTGCCAGCTCGGCCGGATCCTCGGTTTCGCCCTGCTCGGTTTCCGGCTGGGGCCATTCGGCCTCGGGCGTTTCCCATTGGTCCTCTTCGAAGGCGGGAGAACTATCTGCCTCGACAGTATCCGCCTCTTCAGCGATGGCAGGTTCGACCTGCTCGGCCAACGGGTCTTCTTCGGGCGCGTCTTTTTCGGCGATTTCCTGATGTACTTCGAGCGGCTGCGGCGTCCATTCAACTTCGGGCAATTCTGAAACGGCTTCATCCGACATTTCGGACTGGACGTCTTCATCAATCGCATCCCAAGCCTGTTCGGCGTCGCGCTCCATCTCGGAAGATATCTCGGGTGCGCGCCAGCTCTCTTCGGTCTCAGATACAGTTTCAGGTCCCACATCCGGCTCGTGCGCAGCTTGCGGCTCATGCTCCGCTTCAGCTTCTGGTGCGGACCAGTCGCCTGCATCCAGTTCAGGCTGCACCTCGTCTGCGGGAATCGGCGCGTCGGGAACAATTTCCTGTTCCGCGGCTTCGGGCAGGTCTTGCAGATCCCCGCCTTCTGGCTCGACCGATACCGGTTCCACTGCGTCCGGCTCGGATTGGGCAGGCTCGACGGCCTCGGGCTGGAAGGGCTGGGGCTCCAGCTGTTCCGGTTCGGTGTGGAGAGGGTCCACATCTTCCGGCTGGAGTGAGACAGGCTCTTCCGGTTCCGGTTCAGACTGAAGTGGCTCGAGAGCTTCTGGTTCTGAGTTGAACGGCTCTGCATCCTCCGGCTGGAAAGCGACCGGCTCGTTTTGCTCCGGCTCAGGATCGAAGGATGCTTCTGCCTCGGCAGGTTCCTCTTCCGACTGGATCGGAAGAGCACGCATCTTCTTGAGCTGCTCTTCGATCGAGGGGATCGATTCTTCGTCGTCCGGATCTCGCTCTTTGCGCGTAGCAGGTCGCAGAAGGTGATCGAAGTTGACATCGATAGAGGACGTATCCTCCTCCATCTCTTCTTCTTCGGAGAGGCCTTGCTCGGAGTACTCTTCCGGCTCCTGATCGGCAAAGTCTTGCGCATCCTCGTCGGACAAGCCGTAATCCGCCTCATCCTCCTCCGCGTCGCCACCCATTGGGGCAAGGCCCAGCATCGAGCTCGGCATGCGAATGCGCTCCATGGCCTCGGGCTCGTCTTCCGCTTCCATGATGGTCTGACCGCCCATGGCAATGGCTTGGTGAGCCTGCTCAAGCTCATCCGCATCGAGAACGAGGACGGGCTTCTTCTTTTTCTTCGCGCCGCCACCGCCCATCAGACTGCCATAGCCATCGTCTGCAAAATCGCTGGGATCTTGCAGATGGGTCATGCCGGAATATGCGTTCGCCGAAAGAGACATGCCGGCCCTGTTAAGCCCAGGTCGTCATGATAGACTTTGCGTCTATGGTTAGGGCGACGTTTACCTTTACGCGCGGTTTACGCCTCAATCGGCGCGCCAACAGGCAATGAAAAACCCATCCATTCCGCCCTTTTCCGCCAGCATTCCGGGGTGGGTGCGTAACCAGCCATTTTCATCGGGCTGTAATCCGGCGGGAAGATTTTCAACGTGAATCGGATCGGATCGTAAACTTACCTTGGCCGCCTGCTGTTCCCCTTCCGCCGTCTCGAGCGAGCAGGTTGAATAGACCAGCACCCCGCCTGGCTTGAGCCAGGATTGCGCTCTTTCCAGCAGCGCGGACTGTAACTCGGCCAGTTCGGAAATCTGGCGCATCCCGATCCGGTGCAGCACATCCGGGTGGCGTCGGCATGTGCCGGTTGCGCTGCATGGTGCGTCGAGCAGGATTGCATCGAACGGCTCATCCGGTTGCCATTTCAGGGCATCGGCGATGATGATATCGGCCTCCAACCGAGTGCGCTGAAGATTCTCGCGTACACGCTCCATCCGCTTGTCGCTGATATCGAGGGCCGTGACTTTCCAACCCGCCGCAGCGAGCTGCAATGTCTTGCCGCCGGGAGCCGCGCAAAGATCAAGCACACGCCTGCCCTCGCCCTGCCCCAGCAGGCGGGCGGGGATGGAAGCGGCAAGGTCCTGCACCCACCAGGCGCCATCGGCAAAGCCTTCCAGCTTCTCCACCGCGGTGCCACGCGGCAGGCGGATATGGCCGGAGGCGAGGCTCTCCCCACCGAGGCGCTCCGTCCATTCATCGGTTGCCGACGGATCGCGCAAGGTCAGGTCGAGGGGTGGAGGCTCTGCCAGTCCCGGCGCAATCTCCTCTGCCAGTTCACCCCAACGCGCCCAGGCGCCATCGGGAAGCGTAGGAGCACCCGGCAGCGTCACCTTTCGCTTCGACAGGGTGGAGAACACACCATGCGCCAGCCTGCGCGGCCCGCCATCGAGCAGCGGCAGCCCGGTGGCGATGACCGCATGGGGCGGCGTATCGAGCCGCAGCCACTGCGCCAGCATCATGCGCAACACCATGCGCGGCTTGGCATCGTCGGGCAGTCGCTTGCGCGTAGCGCTGTCTATCAGCGCATCGAGATCGGCCATCCAGCGCAGGACCTCGCCCGCAATGGCACGAGTCAGCGCACGGTCTTCCGGCGCATCGACGCCTTTCATCGCGGCATGGGCGGCCATGTCGAGTGTTTCACCCCTCCGAAGCACGGCGTCGATCAGCTTGAGCGCAGCCTTGCGCGCAGGCAGTCCGGCGGGCGTATCGGAAAGGAAGTTGGGTAGCTTGGCCATCGTCGCCAGCCCTTAGGGCCCATTGCAATCGAGCGCCAGTGCCGCCATCTTGCTGGCAGCATGACCAAGCGCGCGACAAAGCGGCCCGAGATTTTCGTGAAGCCCGATCATTGGGACGATCAACCTGCTCCCAAGCCGGCCAAGGGTAATGAGATGGACGAGCTCAGCCCCACACGTTACGGCGACTGGGTGAAGGACGGCATCGCCATCGACTTTTGACGCCTATTGGTCGTCGCCTTTCTTATCCGCGGGACCGAAAATACGCGCCCAGTCGACCTTGCCCAGTGCGACCAGCATGGCCAGTAGCGCAACTTGCAAGGCGATGCCCCAAGGGCTGGAGAAGCTCTCGCGGAAAGTATCCGCCAGGCTCGAATGTCCGACCAGTTCGGCCGATCCGGCATAGATTGAATAGGACACCAGCCTGCCGGAGAAGAAGGCCAGCGTGAATGGCAATATGCGCACGCCCGTCAGCCCGATGGCGCCAAACAACTGTGCTGACGGCATAGGTGAAAGCGCAAACAGACCGAGCGCCAATATGCCGTGATGCCTGCGCCGCTCGAAAGCCGCGCGCGCGGCAGCCAAATTTGCCTTGGTCTTGTCCGACACACGATAGGACAACAGGCGAAATCCATGTGCCAAGAGGTAACGGCCCAGCGCAGCCGCCACGGCACCTGTCAACACGATGCCAGCTATCGGAAGGTCCGAATTGAGCCCGAACAGTACGATCACAGACCATGTCGGCGGCCCAAACGCGGGCAGCAGGTTGAGCACGAAAACCGCAAGGAAAAGGAAGATGTACTCGTTCATCTCGCCGGAGCCCGGCAGGCCCTTCCTATAACCAGCCTGCCAGTTCGCGGCGGATCAGCGTTTCGAGCATGTCGATCCCCACAGGCTCGGCATTGAGGCAGGTTAGCACTGCGAATTGCTCGCCTCCTCCTTCTGTGAACTGCTCCCTGCCACGTATCGCCAGCTCTTCCAGCGTCTCGAGGCAATCGGAGGAAAAACCCGGCGCGGCAATGGCGATACGTTTCGTTCCCTCGCGCGCTGCGTCTTCAAGCACCTCATCGGTTGCGGGCTCGAGCCATTTGGCGCGGCCGAAACGGCTCTGGAAGGTCGTCACCATGCGGATATCGGGTCGCGCCAATGCCGCTTCCAACAGGCGCACGGTCTTGCGGCAATGGCAGTGATAAGGATCGCCGAGTTCGAGTGTCCTGAGCGGCATGCCATGGAAGCTGAGCAGCAGCACTTCGGGAGTAAATGGGAGCGCATCGAGCTGCACGCCCAGATCCCGCGCCAGCGCATCGATATAGACGGGATCGTCATGATAGGGCGGCAAAACGCGCAGGCTCGGCTGCCAGCGCATCTCTTTGAGCGCATCGCCCGCCTTGTCCATCACCGTGGCCGTGGTCGCACCCGAATATTGCGGATAGAGCGGCGCCAGCAGGACGCGTTCGCAACCGTTGTCCATCAGCTCCTGCAGCTTCGACGGGATCGAAGGATTACCATAGCGCATAGCCCAATCGACCCGCACGCCGTCACCCAATCGCGCCTGCAGCTTTTCGGCCTGTTCGGCGGTGATCGAGGCGAGCGGGGAGCCCTTCTCTGTCCACACTTGTTGGTAGGCATGCGCGCTTTTCTTCGGGCGCGTGTTGAGGATTATGCCGCGCAGGATTGGTTGCCACAACAGCGATGGGATCTCCACTACCCTCGGGTCGGAGAGAAATTCGGCCAGGTAGCGCCTTACTGCCGCAGGGGTTGGCGCATCGGGTGTGCCAAGATTGACCAGCAACACGCCTACGCCGCCGCTCTTCACAGGCGGATGATCGTCGGGAAGCTGCTGATTCTGCCAGGTCATAACCCACCAGATAGCAGCGGCAAGCGACGGAAGCGAAGTCCCGTTGCCGAATAAAGAGCATTGGCAATGGCAGGCGCGATGGCGGGTACGCCTATCTCGCCGGGATCGAAGGCTGGCTCATCGCTTTCGATCAGGTCGATGGATATATTCGGACTGTCTTCAAGCGTGGGCAATTGCAGGTCGGCCAGGCGGCGCGCCATGGGCAGGCCTTCATCATATTCGCTTGCCGAACCCAGCGCGAGGCCGAGGCCGAACTGCAATCCGCCCTCTATCTGCTGCAAGGCTATATCGCGATTGACCACGCGGCCGATATCGACCGCTGCCGATATGCGATTTACGCGGACACCACCTTCGCCCGCTGCTGCGGAAGCGACGATAGCTATGCGGCCGGTTGCCTCGCGCCTGTCCATCCTGTGGCACGCAATACCTTGGCCTGTTCCCGAAGCGCCGCCATCCCATTCGCCCAGCCGCGCCGCGCGCTGCAGACATTCGGCAAGACGCGGATCGCCGCCCAGCATGGATATGCGATAGGACATTGGCTCCAGCCGATGGCGCTGGGCAACCTCATCAATGAAGCTTTCCATCATGAAACAAGTGAGCCCGTGAGCATTGGCCCGCATACGCCCGCTGGGTAGCGGCAGTTCCACCGGCACGTGATAGATCGTCAGGTCGGGGATGGCATAGGGCGGGTCCATGCCCTCTACCGCCATGGGATCCGCCTCTCCAACCGTCTCCGAGATTGCGGTCCAGCTGGTGTTATTGTCGAACAGGCGGCGACCGAACTCCAGCGCGGCGGGAGGCGTAGCCACGCGGGCGCGCATCGCCGCTATGCGCCCGTCAAGGGTGACCTGCGCACCGACAAGCCCGGCAGCGGGAGGACGTGGATTGAGTGCGAGCTGTTCTTCTGACCGCGACCAGACCAGCTGCACAGGCCTTCCGATCTCGCGCGCAATCAACGTCGCCTCGATTGCCTGTTCATGTTCCAAGCGACGGTCGAAACTGCCGCCGGCCGGCATGGGGTAAAGCACGACATTGCCAAGCGAGAGTCCGATGGCCTTCGCCGCCGCGGCCCGCGCCGCCTCGGGAGCCTGCGTCGCCATCCACAATTCCAGCCGATTGCCGGTAAGGCGTGCGGTTACCGCGGCTGTCTCTATCGTCCCGTGAACGGCAGGCGCCATGTCGTAACGCAGGGCAAAATTGGGTTGATAATTATCATCACCCGTCCCGCGTGCATGGACAAGGTGCGCGTCGCCGCGTCGTACGGCTGCATCGAGCGCGATTTCCATCGCTTCGCTGCTGACCGGATTGTCTGCAGCAAAACGCGGGTTCATGGCATCGAGAGCCTGTTCGGCCGCCCACCAACTTGACGCAGCGGCGGCGAGCCAGCGTTTGCCCGGAACAACGCCGACCAATCCGGCGATGCCGCCCGCATTGTCCAGCTCATAGCTTACCAGTTCAGCGCGGTCGCGCGGGCCATGGCGGATCGCGGCATAGACCATGTCGGTGAGGCGCACATCGCCGGCAAAGAGCCATGTGCCATCCACTTTCGAAGGCAGGTCGAGCCGCGGAAAGGCCAGGTCGTCACCAGCCTCGCCCCCCTCTGCAAAGGAAGGATCGCGTGGCTCCTCAGGTCGCAATGGCGGAGGATTGGGCGCGCTGAAACCTGCCGCCGCTTCCGCCAGCTCGCCAAAGGACAAGCGCTTCTCTCCATGCACCACAAAGCCCATGGAGGTGGAGCATTCTTCCCACGCCACGCCCCAGCGCTCCGCTGCCGCCATAGCCAACATTGCTCGTGCAGAGGCCGCCGCCAAGCGGCAGGGCATCTCATAGGCCGCAAGGCTCATGCCATCGGCGGTCGCTGTAAAGCGATTACCCTCGGCCCAGCGACGCACGAGATAATCGTCCGGATCATTGGCGAGCATGGCCAAGGCCGGACGCCACAGAGGCGCCCAATATGCGGCCAGCGGCAGATTGGCATAGGCCCCGCTGACAGGTGCAGGCTCCACCGCCATCTGTCGCCAGTCGGCACCCAGTTCCATAGCCACCACTTGCGGCAGGAGAGTGCTAATCCCCTGCCCCATCTCCAGCTGCGGTACCGCCACGCTCACCACGCCGTCGCGGCCGATCTTGAGCCAGGCATCGAAAGCCGTCTCGCCCTCACCCGGTTCCAAAGGGTTGTCATAGGATCGCGGGATGAACGACCAGGCGACCAGCAAGCCACCGCCAATCGCCGCCCCTGCCAGAATATTGCGCCGCGTCAGCTGCACTCGCCTGCTATCCTCTCATTCGCCGGGGCAATCCCTCAAGCGGTTTGCCCGTCCAACCATGTACCCAGCCTGTCTGCAATGGCATTGAAGGCCTGCGCCTGTTCGCTGTCATTGGCGGTGGGCGGCGTGCCCGTATCGCTCGCCACGCGGATCGCCATGGAGAGCGGCACGCGGCCGAGGAACTCTTGTCCCATGGCTTGTGCGGCCGTCTCTGCGCCGCCCGACCCGAATGGATCGGATATCTCTCCACATTTGGGACAGGCATAGCCCGCCATATTTTCAATTATGCCAACTACGGGGATATCGGCTTGCCGGAACAGATCGATCGCACGCGTGGCATCGATAAGGGCGAGATCTTGCGGCGTGGAAACGATCACCGCGCCTGCAGGCTTGAACTTCTGCAACATGGTCAACTGCACATCGCCCGTGCCCGGCGGCAGGTCGACCAGCAGCAACTCGGTATCGCCCCAATCGGCTTCCATCATCTGCGTCAGCGCCTGCCCCACCATCGGCCCGCGCCAGGCAATCGCCTTTCCGCCTTCGACCAGCTGCGCCATCGAGAGCAGCTTTACTCCGAACGGAGTTTCCACCGGGATCAACGTGTTGCCTTCGGCCTTGGGTCGCTGCCGGTCTGGGTCGAGCAACATGACCTGCGACGGGCCATAGATATCGGCATCGACCACGCCCACCTTGCGTCCGGCATTGGCCAAGGCCACGGCGAGATTAGCGGCGAGCGTCGATTTGCCCACGCCACCCTTGCCCGATCCGATCACGATGATGCGGCGCTTCACCTTGTCCGCCATCAGCGCAACGCGCACTTCGTTGACGCCTTCCACGGCGCTGGCGGCCTGTTCGATCTCCTTCTGCAATTGCGCGGCGGCGCTGCGGCCCAAGCCACTGGCATCGGCAATCACCGTGGCCACACCATCGGCGAACTTGACCGAGCGGACCATGGTACGGATTTCAGGAGGAATGGCGTTCTGGATGGTTTCGGAGTTGCTCATGGCGCCCCTGCTAGACGCTTGTTGACCGACATGCAGCGAAAATTGCGCGCGACTCCCCTGTTTTTTGTCGATTTGGCCCCTATACATATTGTCATGGATAGATTGGGCGGATTTTTTGAGAGGATCGCACTGGCAATGGCCGGAAAGCGCAACCCCTGGGGAAAGCCTTCGGGCAGTGATGGCGATGGTGGCTCTGAAGGCCCCGGCGACGAGCCGCGCGGCGCAGACGATGGATCGGGCGGTCCGCGCAATCCCTGGCTGCCCGGCGGCGGTTCGGGTGATCGCCCTCGCCGCTCGGCCTCGATCGAAGATATCTTCAAGAACCGCGGACCAGAAGGCCCGCGCCGCGGCGGTCCAGGCGGCCCGCGGTTCCGCATGCCCCAGCGTTCCGGCGGCAAGAGCTGGTTTCCCTTGGCGCTGCTTGCCGTAGCAGCGATCTGGCTCTTCACTTCCAGCGTGCATTTCGTGCAGCCGCGCGAAGAAGGCATTGTGACCTGGATGGGCGGCAAATATTCCCGCACCCTGCCATCGGGCACCAACTTCACCTTCCCCTGGCCGTTGCAGGTGGTGGATATCGAGAATGTCAGCCAGATTCGGCAGGAACGCATTCCCGCAGCGAGTAGTGAGGAAAAACTGATCCTCACCGCCGACCAGAACCTGGTCGATCTCAGCTACCTCGTGCGCTGGAACATTTCCGACCTGACCCTGTTCCGTTTCCAGCTGGCCGATCCCGAAGGCACGCTGACCGAAGTGGCCGAAGCCGCCATGCGCGCCGCCATTGCCGAACAGGACCTCGACACGGTGCTGACCGGTGAAGGTCGCGCCAATATTCAGCTCAACGTGCGCACGAACATGCAGGCCGTTCTAGATGCGCTCGAATCGGGCATTGCCGTGCAGGGTATCGAAATCGAGAAGACCGACGCGCCGCAACAGGTGATCGAGGCTTTCAACGATGTGCTCGCCGCACGGCAGGATGCCGAGCGCGACCTCAATGAAGCACGCCGTTACGAACAACAGCTGATCGCGCAGGCACAGGGCGACGCCGCCGCATTCAACAATATCTATGAGGAATACAGGCTGGCACCCGAAGTGACGCGTCGCCGCCTTTATTACGAAACAATGGAAAGCGTGCTGGCCAAGACCGACAAGACCATTGTCGAGGCGCAAGGCGTAACGCCCTATCTCGCGCTTCCTGAAGTCAGGCGCCGTGCCAACGAAGCCGCGCAAGTAGCGGGAGGGCAGTAAGATGTTGCAGAATTATAAGCCTGCGATCATCGCGCTGGTCATTGCTGCAGTTGTCGGCCTGAGCACAATGGTGATCGTTCCGGAGACACATCAGGGCGTCAAAATCCGCGCGGGTGAGCCGGTCTATACGGTCAACCGCTTCGATCCCAATGAGCCTTACGGCCAGACTGGTGCGGGCCTGCATTATCGTATTCCGATCTACGAACGCATCCAGATGGTCGATCGCCGCGTGCTCGACCTCGATATGGAGCGCGAACAGGTGCTGGCGAATGACCAGCAGCGCCTGGAAGTGGATGCCTATGCCCGCTTCCGCATCATCGACCCTGTGCTGATGGTAGAAAGCGCCGGTGACGAGAATCGCCTGCGCGCGCAGCTTGAGCCGATCCTGCGTTCCGAACTGCGGCAGGAACTGGGTCGGCGTACCTTCGCAGACCTGCTGTCCGATGCGCGTACAACGGCGATGGCCAATATCACCGCTGCGCTTGACCGTTCGGCGCGGCAATATGGGGCGCAGATACTCGACGTGCGCATCAAGCGCGCCGACCTGCCCGAAGGGACGCCTCTGGGCGCGGCCTTCAACC
>ENA-ORCV01000889-ORCV01000889.1-marine-metagenome-genome-assembly--contig:-NODE-889-length-12863-cov-2.993821_pt1 | contig 12863 bp, 9 predicted proteins | sample MGYA00237779_ERZ508509 | MGnify/ENA primary metagenome ERZ508509 (study PRJEB26180, sample SAMN06268772) | marine metagenome | isolation source: Bioluminescent Bay, La Paraguera, Puerto Rico | place... | reverse complement strand
GAATACCGACCTCATTAAAAAGATTGCGGCTCACCAAATGCGCAGGTTTGAGGGGTAGGGATGTCAACAGACGAACTGGCTGACGACGTACAAGCGCTGTCGCCCCATAAATATGTAACCGGTGTGCCGGACGGTCTGCAGCCGTTTGTTCTGCGCGACTATAGCCGCAGTGAAGCGACTGGTGATCAAGTTGCATTTTGCTTTATTGCGCGAGATGGGCGTCGAATGCAAAAGATGGCTGACCATTTGCGCACATTACTGCCGGAGAAAGACATTCTAACGTTCCCGGCGTGGGACTGCTTGCCCTACGACCGTGTGTCGCCAAACGCAGGTGTTCTCGCCGCGCGCATGACCACTCTTGCACGGTTGCAGCACGATCCGAAGAACTGCATCGTACTCACAAGTGTAAATGCGGTTCAGCAAAAGATACCAACAAAACAGCATGTTGGAGAGTTTTCTTTAAGCGTAAAGTCCGGGCAGGATTTCCCAACCGAAAAACTCGTAACTTGGGCTGCAGTAAATGGATATTTGCGTGTACCGACGGTTCGTGAGCCGGGCGAATATGCCGTTCGAGGCGGAATAATCGACTTGTTTCCGGCGGGGTCTGAAACGCCTTTGCGGTTCGATTTCTTCGGTTCATTCTTGGAAAGCATCAGGACTTTTGACCCAGAAACACAGCGGACGGTCGCACAGCAAAAAAGCGCAACCATTGTGCCGATGGGTGAAATTGTCCTAACGGATGACGCGATATCACGTTTTCGACGTGGATACACCGCGGAGTTTGGCGGCGATACCTCGGACGATCCTCTATATGCTGCAATCAGTTCAGGACAACGATTTGCCGGCATGGAACACTGGCTACCCTTGTTCTATGAAGAGCTAGATACACTCTTTGACTATCTTGGCAACGCACCGGTTTTGCTAGACGAGCAGGTCAATCAAGCCATTGGCGAGCGCCGTCGGCAACTGGTTGACTACTATAGCGCACGTAAAGAAGCATTTGAGGATGGTGGAGATACCACTGTCTACAAGCCGTTACCGCCAGAAAAACTATTTCTTCTGGGCGATGACTTGGCGGTGGCGACCACCGCTGACATCATTCAAATCACACCATTTTCAACACTAAGCGTCGACGATGCTTCCGTTGATGCCCGTGATGCGCAGCTTGCGCCGAACTTCCAGCAGCAGCGCCAATCGCAAGATATCAACTTGTTTGAAGCTGTTGTTGAGATGGTGCGTGATCGTGCGAAGGCGAAGAAACGTGTCGCAATCGCCTGTTGGTCTGAGGGAACGCGTGATCGAATGGAGCAAGTGCTCAATGATCACGAAGTCCCAGCCACAAAGCTTATGGAGAAGTGGTCTGAAGCCGCAAAGCTGAACTTTGGGGAAGTTGGTCTTTTCGTACTTGGGCTCGAGAGCGGCTACGAAACAGACGATTTCTTACTGCTTTCTGAGCAAGACATTCTTGGCGAACGCATCATCCGTGCTCGTCGCAAGAAAAAGGCAAGCGATGCCTTAACTGAAGCATCTGGTCTCGCATCAGGTGATCTTGTCGTGCATGTCGATCACGGGATTGGCCGCTTTGTTGGTCTTAAGGCCATCGAAGTGATGAACGCGCCACACGATTGTGTTGAAATCGAATATGCCAAAGGCGACCGACTTTATCTTCCTGTTGAAAATATTGAGCTTTTGTCACGCTATGGCAGCGACGCTGGCGACGGGATCCTAGACAAGCTCGGTGGTGTTGCCTGGCAAGCCAAGAAGTCAAAACTTAAAAAACGTATCCGCGAGATGGCGGAGCAGCTTATCCAAATCGCCGCTGCCCGAACCTTGTCTAAGGGCGATGTGGTTGATGCGCAGATGGGTCCGTACGAAGAGTTTTGCGCGCGATTCCCATATGAAGAGACCGAGGATCAACTCAACGCAATTGATGCGATCTTTGACGATCTTTCAAATGGTCGGGTGATGGATCGCTTGGTTTGCGGCGATGTTGGATTCGGCAAAACCGAAGTTGCCCTTCGCGCAGCATTTGCCGTTGCGCTTTCTGGAAAGCAGGTTGCGGTTGTTGTGCCGACAACCTTGCTAGCGCGTCAGCACTTCAAAACATTTTCGGAACGTTTCGCCGATTTACCGGTACATGTTCGCCAAGCTTCGCGCCTAGTGAGCGCTAAAGACCTCAAATTGACAAAAGATGGTTTGGCGGATGGCTGTGTGGATATTGTCATCGGCACCCATGCGTTGCTGGCAAAAACAATCAAGTTCAAAGACTTAGGTCTTCTTGTGGTCGATGAAGAGCAGCATTTCGGGGTCGGGCACAAAGAGCGTTTGAAGGAATTGAAGTCCAGCGTGCACGTTCTCACATTGTCCGCGACACCTATACCGAGAACGCTACAATTGGCGCTCACCGGGGTCCGTGATCTTTCGCTGTTGGCAACACCGCCGGTTGACCGTTTGTCGGTGCGCAGCTTTGTTTTGCCTTTCGATCCACACGTTGTCCGTGAAGCACTGCTGCGCGAAAAATACCGTGGTGGCCAATCATTCTATGTCGTGCCGCGCATCAAAGATCAGGCAGATATTGTTCAATTTTTGCAAGAACGGGTTCCTGAAGTCTCATATGTCGTTGCGAATGGCCAAATGTCACCTGGCGAACTCGATGACATTATGAACGCCTTTTACGATGGCAAGTTTGACGTGCTGATTGCCACAACCATTGTGGAGAGTGGTTTGGATATTCCAACAGCTAACACTTTGATCGTGCACCGCGCCGACAATTTTGGATTGGCGCAACTCCATCAGATCCGCGGTCGTATCGGTCGATCAAAGATTCGCGCTTATGCACTGTTCACCACGCCGACGCACAAAAAGCTCACTGACACGGCAACGCGTAGGCTGACGGTTCTTCAGTCGCTCGACAGTCTCGGTGCCGGTTTCCAACTCGCAAGCCACGATCTCGACATCCGCGGGGCAGGGAACATTCTAGGCGAAGAGCAGTCCGGTCACATCAAGGAAGTTGGCTACGAGCTTTATCAAGCGATGCTGGAAGAGGCTGTCGCAACGCTTAAGTCTGGTGGCGAACTGGAAGATGAAGACGGCCAATGGTCACCGCAGATTTCGGTTGGTATGCCGGTTATGATTCCGGAGAACTACGTGCCAGATTTGCAAGTACGTATGCAGCTTTATCGTCGGTTGGGTGATCTCACTGAATCAACGGAAATTGATGGGTTCGGTGCGGAACTAATCGATAGGTTCGGGCCGCTACCAGAAGAAGTGAAGTCGCTGCTCAAGATTGTTCTGGTCAAAGCACTTTGCCGGACTGCGAATGTTGAGAAAGTCGATGCGGGGCCAAAGGGTGCCGTGGTGACGCTACGCAATGGTATCTTCCCAAATCCGCAAGCGCTCGTTCAACTTATCGGCAATCCAGCGGAAAAAGTGAAAGTGCGCCCAGACCAAAAACTAGTGTTTTCACGTAATTGGCCAGACGCCAACAAAAAGCTGATAGGCGTTGCTAGAATTATGAGTCAGTTAGCGAAAATCACTAAACAATAGTCTGTCTAGGGATGACAAAAGCCGCTGCGCGTCAACCATTTGCAAGAAAAATGTTTGGAATGGTTGGACCGTCATGTTATTGCCCGATTTGAGGGTTCAATAGGGACGAAATGGCGCGCAGTAGATGCCAGCTAAAGGCATTGCGTATTTTTACGGGAAACACGATGTACAAAAACATGAAAAAAATCATCACGTTGGCTTTTGCATGTGTAGTGGGACTGAACTCAGCAATCGCATTCGCACAAGAAGAGCAACCGAAAGAACGCAATCCTGAAGACAACTGGCTAAAAGTTTGTGACGAGCTTTCGTCTGGCGAACGCGCCTGCATTGTTCGCCAAGTTGTTTACGCCGGCACTACGAAGCTTGGCGCCTTTACCTTGCGCGACGATCCATCCGCGGAAAACCGCTTCTTTGCGCAGGCAGAAATGCCGCTTGCGGTTTTGCTACCATTTGGTTTGACTTGGCAAATCGACAACACGAAGCCAATTCGCATGCCATTCGTGACATGTGACCCGACAAAATGTACCGGCCAGCTGGTGGTCAATGAAGCATTTGTTGGCGCTCTCAAACGTGGCGCGAAGTTGACTTTGCTTGCGAAAAACCGCGCGAACAAAGATCTTAAGATTTCCATCGACTTGAACGGCTTCACAGCCGTTTATGAAGGTGAAGAAGCGCTGACGCCGGAGCAGTTCCAATCACAGTCAACTGGCCAAAGTGCGCTTGAGCAACAGCTTCAACAAGCCGCCGAAAAGCTTCGCCAAGAGAAGTCTGGTGGCGACGCGAACAGCGAAAACTCAAACTAAGTTTTCGCCAGCATTAGATAAATTGATTGAAAAGGGGGCCTCGTGCCCCTTTTTATTTGCCCAAACCGAACTGCATTGCAAATTTTCTAAGCGGTGGCACGGTTTTCATTGCCCACAGACCTCCATGCCGCAACGCTTGTGCAGGCAGTAGATCAGAAACCAGAGACCGATAGAGCCCATCAACGAAACTATTGGTGCGTGAGAGGTCACTTTTTCGCATATCTGCATATTTTTCCGATGCCAAAACAGCTTCTTCGTAGCTAAAGCCGGTTCGAAGGCTTGTGATGGCATCCAGCGCATCTTCAACATCGCGCAATCCCAAGTTTAGTCCCTGTGCGCCAATTGGCGGGAACGCGTGTGCAGCTTCACCCACAAGGACTACGCCGTCTTTGCCTGCGCTCGGAACCGTCATGTTCATGAGTGGAAAAACGAAAGCCTTTGTAAGCGGTTTCGCGGCACCGAAAAGTCGGTGAGACTTTTCTTCAACGCGCTTTTGAAATGCCTTTGCGCCAAGCTTTGACACTTCAATCAACTTCTGATGCTCATCAAGCCAGACCAAATTGATTTTGTTTCCGCCAGCAGGCACCAGCGTAAATGGTCCGTTTTCGTAGTGAAACTCGACTGACGTATGCTGTTCAGGGTGTTCAAACTCAAGGTCGGCCACCAAGGCACTTTGCGGGTGAGGGCGAATGCTTGAATGCATACCCAAACTATCGCGAATGAAAGATTTTTTGCCGTCGGCAGCGAAAATCATTGTTGCAGAATAGGCCTCGCCACCTGCGGCCGTTAGCGTGAAGCCATCATCAGATTTTTCGACGTTTGAAATCGCTGTATCGAACTGAGAGAAGGACTGACCATATTTCGAGAACCTCGCTAACAGGTCGCTGTTCGCAAAGTTGTACCCGAACGCATCAAGATTTAGCTCCGAAGATTTGAACAGCGTTTCTGGGCTGCGGAGTAGTCTTTTTGTGGCATCGATGATGCGGATATTTGAGAGGGCAGTGCCAAGCTCCCTCGGATCGTCGATCAATTGTTCTTTTTGCATGAACTCGACAGTTGGCATCATGAGCGCCGAAGTTCGATAGTCTTTTGCGAATTGCGGCGCAAAATGAGCGACCTTAAGCCCACGCTTTGCCAGCAACTGCGCGCTTGCAACTCCAGTCAAACCGCCACCAACGACTGCAACATCGAACTTGTCCGTCATTACTCGAACTCCCGTCTTGTTTTAAACAATATGCACGCAATTTCTCAGATTGACCAATGCCTTCTGGTCGCACCCACTACTGAAATTACTTGGCTGTAGCGCAATCAGCATTAAACTGGCCACAAGCGGAATTTATTGGAGGATTCGCGCGTGTTTGAATGGATTTATGACCCAGCAATTTGGGCCAGCTTGGCGACGCTCACGGCGATGGAGATTATTCTCGGAATCGACAATATCGTTTTCATTTCGGTACTTGTTTCTCGGTTGCCAGAAAAGCAAGCGGATCAAGCGCGAAAAATCGGCTTAGCGCTCGCTTTGGGTGCACGCATTGTCATGCTGGCATTGCTCGCATGGATCATTGGTCTAACCCAACCGCTCTTTACGGCGTTTGGCCATGATTTTGCCTGGCGAGACATCATTTTGATCGTTGGCGGCCTTTTCCTCTTATACAAAGCGACCCACGAAATTCACCAAGCCGTCGAGGAACCCGACGAACACAAACCGCGATCAGCAGTAGATGCGACCTTCATGGCCATCATCGGGCAAATCATCATCATTGACTTGGTGTTTTCTGTTGATTCTATCGTAACAGCTATCGGCATGGCGCAACACGTTCCGGTTATGGTGGCTGCGGTAACAATCGCGATGTTTGTGATGTATATTGGATCAATCCCGATTTCAAAATTCATTGCGGAACACCCAACAACAAAAATGCTGGCGTTGGCGTTTTTGCTGCTGATCGGCATGAACTTGGTGGCCGAAGGTTTGGGCTTCCATATTCCCAAGGGCTACATCTACTTCGCCATGGCTTTCGCGACAGGCGTCGAAAGCATAAATGTGCTGATTTCCATGCGCAAAAAACGCACAAGCACCGAAGCAGACAAAGGGTAGGGCGGCACAAAAATATCATGTTGAGGCCAACGTCAGGTTGGCTTCAACGGCAAAATGTTGAACGAAAACAAAAATTCGTGAAATAGCACTTGCAAGATCATACTGAGTGGGTTAGATCACGCTCCATCATTGCGGGTGGGTGGCAGAGCTGGTTGAATGCACCGGTCTTGAAAACCGGCGAGCGTGCAAGCGTTCCGGGGGTTCGAATCCCTCCCCACCCGCCACTGATCTTTTCCAAGAAGTTTAGATGCCGATTTGCTCTCTTTTAAGCGCTGAACTGGACATTGGTGCTTGAAATCGTTGGAAAACCAACCAATATACATCTCAAGCAAACAGGAGGGGCAACGCGGATCGGTGCGTAACTTTTTCATTATAGCAATTGTTTTCGCCCTGGCGCTTGTTCCGGTTTTTGCATGGTGGTTCCAAGTTGATCTGATTTGGGTCGGTGTTTACGCCGCAATCTCTTTGGTGTCGGCGTTCACAGTTCCGCTGAGCTACAATTTGTTTGGCTTTGATCGTGCGGATCAGTTGAAGCGTTTGGCGCTCAAAGAGCAGCAAAACTACGATCGTATCCTGAATGAAATCAATCAAATCTCAGCAGATTTGATGGCGCTTGGCGAAGAAGAGGCGTCAAAACAAACGGCGCGATTGCTTGGCATGGTTGATGACTACCACAAGGTTGTCACAGACCGGTTCAAAGATTCGCCAATGTCGGTGAGCGCTCACGCAGATATCGCGCAGCGCGTTCAGACAATCGTGGTGCAAAATTTAACTGATTTGGTTGCCGTTGCGCGAAGCATCAGCGGTATTGATCGTGAAGAATTAGAAGAAGCCAGAGCGAATTCGGACGAAAGCGAAGCAATTGTTCGTCGCATCGAGCTGCACGACAATCAGCGCGCCAAGATATCTGAGATTATTGAAACCAACCGCACGATGCTAACCGAGCTAGCTGAAACTGTTGTTGAAGTCGCCAACATTCAAAAGTTTGGTGAAACAGAACAGCAGGAAGCCGTGCAGCGATTGCGTGAACTTGCTGATCGCGCGAAGAAATTTAGTGTTTAAGCGTCGTTTGTGACGCAAAGGAGATGTTAGATGTTGAGCTTGAAAAGATCACTTTTTGACACCGCAACTCTTGGCGCAGTTCTGCTGCTTGCAGCATGTGGCGAAGCGCCGATTGAGACAACAGAAGCTGCGCACGCTAACGTCAAAAAACTCACTGAAGAACAGATTAGGCCGTCACGCCAAGAAAACCGCGTTCGTGCCAATATTGAGCTAACCGCAACAAATCTGCTGTCTTTGCTGCCAGACATTGAAGAGTATCCAATTACAGTTGAAAGTTTTGACTCTCAAACTGTCGAAGCCGTGGAGATATTCACGTCATCTGAAAAATCCGGCAAAGGAACGGACGGGCTCTATAATGAATTGGCGGAGAAATTTAACGCGCAGCGCGTGAAAATTTCGAACGGAAAAACCGCTGCAATTGCGATTCGCAAAATGCCATCGGGATTGGGCGCGCAATTCATCATCGCAGGACAAAATGTTCCCGATGCCTTTTCACCTTCAAATAAGCTTTGGGGTAAAATGATTGAGGCACAAGGCATTGAGGTTGACGAAATCAGCCCACAAACGGCACCAAATACAGCCGGGATCGTCGTTAAAAAGTCAAAGACTGATTTGATCACGACAGATGGCGCTTTGGACTTGCAGAAACTGCTCACCGAAGTGACGAGTGGCGACTTTGCGATGGGATATACCAATCCATATCAATCAAGCACGGGCCTCAACTTCTTAATGATGGTTCTGCACTCATTTGCCCAAGGCGACGAGAGCCAATTCTTATCGCCTGACGTGGCGAGTGCATTTGAAGCCTTCCAACTTGGTGTGCCGTTTGTGGCGCAAAACACGCTTCAAATGCGCGACGCAGCGGTTGGTAGCGGTGTTTTGGATGCATTGGTGATGGAGCATCAAACCTGGGTGAATGTAACTGGCATGGCTGATTACGAGTTTATTCCGTTTGGTGTTCGGCATGACAGTCCGCTTTATGCATTGCCGCAGGCAGACGAAGCCGAGCGTGAAGTTCTGGCCAAATTCAATGAATTCCTAGAAGCCAACAAAGGCAATATTGAAAACTACGGCTTCGGCAAGAACGCGGACTACGCATCGAGCTACGACATTGCAGACGGATCTCTTGTCCAACAGGCACAAAAGCTTTGGAAAGACAAAAAGTCAGGCGGCCGACCAATCGCGGCCATGTTTGTTGCCGACGTTTCAGGGTCCATGGACGGTTCTCGCATCAAAGAACTCAAAAAGGCTTTGATTGAGTCGTCTGATTTGATTTCTGCCAGCAACGCTATTGGCCTTGTTTCATACAACAGCGCCGTCAATGTTGACCTCAATGTGCGGCCATTCAACCTGCAGCAAAAGTCGCTCTTCATCGGTGCAGTTGAAAATCTGGTAGCAGGTGGTGGAACAGCAACCAACAACGCGGTGGTTGTAGCTGCAAACGAATTGTTGAATTTCGCTGCTGCAAACCCTGACCACAAACTGGTGATCTTTGTTCTCAGCGATGGTGAAACCAACGAAGGTTTGGAATTCAACAGCGTCAAAGACACGCTGAAATATACTCGCATCCCGATCCACACCATTGCCTATGAATTGACCTCAGATCATTTGAAGTCGATGGCAGGTTTGGTTGAAGCGGCTTACATTGAATCAAGTGTGGGGTCCGCGTCTTACCGTATCGGCAACCTACTGAACTCGGAGATGTAATTTGGCATTTTTGAAATCATTCGCCGCTTTTGTCGTTCTCCAAATCGGATTGTGGGGTGGGATGCATTTTTATCTCACCGCCAATCCAAAAAAGGCCTTGGTCGTGGTCGATACAAGCTATGCCATGAAACCGCATTTCTCAGATGCGACAAAGTGGATTGACGATTTCGCTGGTGGCGCACGCTATACGCAAATTCAGGTTGGCACTGACAAAGCGGATATGGGCAATCTTTACGATTTGAAATCGAAAGATGTTTTGTTCCGCACAGCCTTTGGTAAGCTTTCAACTGAAAACGTAAGCAACCAATACTCAAACTACTACGACACTGAAAAATACCTTCTGACCAGTGAACCGGTGGTCATTGATGGTTGGAACATCGTCACTTGGTAGCTCTGAGTTTTTGTATAGCTCTCCATCGGTAAACGACTTAACGTAAAACAATAACATTTAATCGAGACATTGACCTAGACAATTGGTTTTTCTTTCCGTTTAATCTCTCCAAAAACGAATAAAAAACATAGTTACTCTGGGGACGGGAACGCATGACATATAAGTCAGACATCGAGATCGCGCGCGCCGCGGTCAAGCAACCTATTAACAAAATTGGCGAAAAACTAGGCATCGCTAACGAGCATCTGCTGCCTTTTGGCCATGACAAAGCCAAGGTTTCAGCTGATTTTATCAAATCTGTTGAGGGCAACAAAGATGGCAAGCTCATACTTGTGACGGCCATCAATCCCACTCCGGCAGGTGAGGGCAAAACAACCACGACCGTAGGCTTGGGCGATGCCCTAAACAAAATTGGCAAAAATGCAAGCATCTGTATACGAGAGCCTTCACTCGGCCCATGTTTTGGGATGAAGGGCGGCGCCGCTGGCGGCGGATACGCCCAAGTGGTTCCAATGGAAGACATCAACCTTCACTTTACGGGTGACTTCCACGCCATTACCTCAGCGCACAATTTGCTGTCCGCAATGGTGGACAATCACGTTTATTGGGGCAATGAACTCGAAATCGACATTCGCCGGATCAGTTGGCGACGTGTGATGGACATGAATGATCGCGCGTTGCGGTCGATTGTTGCTTCACTGGGCGGTGTCGCGAATGGTTTCCCACGCGAGGCGGGCTTCGACATCACGGTCGCCAGCGAAATCATGGCAATCTTGTGCCTTGCCTCTGATCTTGACGATCTAAAGCGTCGATTAGGCGACATCATAGTTGCATACCGCCGCGACAAAACACCTGTTTATTGCCGCGATATCAAGGCAGATGGCGCGATGACAGTGCTGTTGCAACAAGCAATGCAGCCGAATTTGGTGCAGACGTTGGAAAACAACCCGGCGTTCGTCCATGGTGGCCCGTTTGCGAACATTGCTCACGGTTGTAACTCAGTGATCGCCACCAAAACTGCGCTCAAACTGTCTGACTATGTTGTAACAGAAGCCGGCTTTGGCGCAGATTTGGGTGCAGAGAAATTCTTCGACATCAAGTGTCGCAAGGCGGGATTGTCGCCATCTGCTGTGGCGATTGTGGCGACCATCCGTGCATTGAAAATGAATGGTGGCGTTGCGAAAGATACTTTGGGTGATGAGAATGTTGAGGCGCTGACAAAGGGCTGTGCGAGCCTCGGTCGCCACGTTGAAAACGTTCAAAAGTTTGGCGTGCCAGCTGTGGTTGCGATCAACAAATTCGTGACAGACACGGATGCCGAAATTGCGGCTGTGCAAGAATATTGTCGTTCAATTGGCGTTGAAGCGGTGATTTGTGAGCACTGGGAAAAGGGGTCAGAAGGTACCGTTGCCTTGGCGGAAAAAGTGGTTGCACTTGCAGATGCAGACACAGCGGATTTCTCCACCCTTTATGATGATGATCTTTCGCTCAAAGAAAAGATTGAGAAGATCGCGAGCGAAATCTATCGCGCAGACAAAGCGACGATGGATAAGAAAATCGAAAACCAACTCAATGAGTGGCAAGAAGCTGGATATGGGGAATTGCCGGTTTGTATGGCAAAAACCCAATATTCCTTCTCAACCGACCCGAATTTGCGCGGCGCACCAACCGGCCATGTAATTCCTGTGCGTGAAGTGCGGCTAAGCGCTGGCGCAGGTTTTGTTGTTGTTGTATGCGGTGACATTATGACGATGCCGGGCTTGCCGCGAAAACCGTCAGCCGAAGGTATCGGCTTGGACGACAATGGCGAAATCGTCGGTTTGTTCTAAGAAACATCTTGCGGGCAGGACGACTTTAGAAAAATGGAAAAAGCAGTTGCCCGCATAAACCCGATTGGCGAAAACGCAATTCTCGTGCGTTTCGCCGATCAGCTTAGCTTGGAAGCGAACACAAAAGCACACGCCTTCAAAGACGCAGTACAAGAGGAACTAGGCTCACGCCTGTTCGACGTGACGTCAAACCTAGTTTCAACTCTGGTTCGATATAATCCATCTCGCATCAGCTACGATGAGTTGCGCCAAGAACTCAGCCTAATCATTTCAAAAGACAATTTCTCTGAAGTCCAACGAGATCACACGGAACATACTGTCAGTGTTCAATATGGTGGCGAAAATGCGCTGGGCTTGCGTGATGCCAGTAAGCAACTGGGCATCTCTGAAACGGAGTTTGTCGAACGCCACACTGCTTCTATGCTTCGGGCGCTTTCTTTAGGTTTTTCACCAGGGTTTGTTTATCTTGGCCTGCATGGAGAAGACATGTTGGTGCCTCGCCGTAAAACGGTGCAAGAGGGGATAGAGGCCGGTGCCGTGTTGTTTGCGGCAGGGCAATCCGCAATTACATCTCGACCTATTCGGACCGGTTGGCATGTGATCGGTTATACTGATTTTCGCAATTTTGATGCATTGGCGTCACCGCCCGTGTCGATCCAACCTGGCGACAATGTTCGCTTCGAGGCGCGGATGTGATGGCGATGGGCAGGATTAAGATAAGCCGGGTTTCACCCAACTCAACCGTGCAGGACATGGGGAGACCGAATGCACTTCAATATGGCATATCGGCAAGCGGACCAATGGACAGGCAAGCATTTCTTGAGGCCGGTCAACGCCTAACTGATGCTGCGGCAAGCGCAATTGAATTTGGTATGCTGGGCATAGATTTATCTTACGATGGGCAACCGATTGAATTGGCCGTTGCGGGTGGACAGTTCACCTGCAAGCAAAACGGTGAACCTTTCGATTGTTCAAAGTCGATAGAACTGTCTTCAGGTGATGAGATTTCAATTTCAACGGGCCCAGCCGGAAATTATGGCTACTTGCGGTTTTCCGCAGAATTTGATGTGCCAAAGGTTATGGGCAGCCGCGCAACAAATACTGCAGCGTCCATCGGTGGCCTAGATGGTCGGAATCTCAAAGCTGGCGATGTTTTGGAATTGCAGCGCAACGACCAAACGGAACATGTCTCTACAAGCTCAACCGACGAAATTGTTCGCGGCGAAAATCACATTCGAGTTTTGCCCGGGCTTCACGCCGATTTGCTCGGGCCGCAAGTCTGGCAATCCTTGTTTGAGGGGTCATTTAAGGTCTCGACACAACTGGACAGAATGGGTGTGCGCCTGAGTGATCCTGTTGGACGATTTGACATTTCGAAATTCAAGAACATTGTGTCGGATGCTGTGTTGCCCGGGGATATCCAGATTTTG
>ENA-ORCV01000888-ORCV01000888.1-marine-metagenome-genome-assembly--contig:-NODE-888-length-12864-cov-4.408618_pt1 | contig 12864 bp, 10 predicted proteins | sample MGYA00237779_ERZ508509 | MGnify/ENA primary metagenome ERZ508509 (study PRJEB26180, sample SAMN06268772) | marine metagenome | isolation source: Bioluminescent Bay, La Paraguera, Puerto Rico | place... | reverse complement strand
CGGACTCGCCTGTCCGCGAAGCAGATCTCCCCCCGCGGCGGCGAACTGGACTGCGAACTGAAAGGCGACCGGGTACTGATGCGCGGGCGCGCGGTGACCTACCTGCGCGGGCAGATCAGTCTGTAAGGCAGGTGTTGCAGGGGGAAGCCACCTGCACACCGGTCACTGTGGCGGCTAGCCCAGACGCCCCAGCGGGCTGGCCAGGCTTGTGGGCGGCACGGTAAACCAGGCCGGGCCGTCTTCGGTCATGTAGATACAATCCTCGAGGCGCACACCGAACTCACCGGGCAAGTAGATTCCCGGCTCATTGGAAAAGCACATCCCTGGCGCCAGCCTGGTTTTTTCCCCGCGCACAAAATTCACCGGCTCGTGCCCCTCCATACCGATACCGTGGCCGGTGCGGTGGGAGAGACCCGGCAGGCGGTAGTCGGGCCCGAAACCGTTCTTCAGGTAAAACGCCCGCACCGCGTCGTCGACACTGCCCGCCGGGGCACCGAGTTTGGCGGCCTCGAAGGCCACGTACTGCCCCTCGCGCACCAGATTCCAGATTTTCTGCTGCTTCTTGTTGGGCTCGCCAAACACGAAGGTCCGCGAGATATCCGACTGATAGCCCTCGACACTGCAGCCGCAGTCCATCAACACAACCTGCCCCTCGCGGATCTGTTGCGGCTGGTCGGTACCGTGGGGGTAGGCACTGCCCTCGCCGAACAGCGCCATGGTCCAGATACCCTGCCCGCCCAACGCCGCCTGCGCCTCGCGCATGCGCTGGTTGACGTCCGCCGGTGTCATTCCCGGTCGCAGCTGATCCCACACCATGCCGTAGGCGGCGAGGGTAATTTCGTTGGCCTTTTTCATCAGCGCCAGTTCAGCGGGACTTTTAATCATGCGGCAACCGCGGGTGACCGGGTCGGCGCTCACCAGTTTGAAATTCGGCAGCGCATCGCGGATACCGTCGGCTACAAACCAGCGCACGGTGGCTTCCAGGCCAATGACACCGGACTTGAAGCCGCGGTCTTTCAGCACACCCGCGACCCGCGCGAAGGGGCTTTCGTGTTCATTCCAGGTGCGCACATCCTCGCCGAAGGTCATCGACTCGCGCACCGAGGGCTCCTCGAAAAACGGTGTCACCACCGCCAGCTCACCGCGCCTGGGGATCACCACACAGGTCAGGCGCTCGGAGCGCCACCAGCGTATGCCGGTGAAATACAGCATCGCCGCACCGGGCTCCAGCACGATGGCATCAATGCCGTATTTGCCCATCAGCTCCTGGGCCCGTGCAACCCGTGCCTGCCGCTCGGCAACACCGATGGGTTGTACCCCGGTAAGCAGGGATTCAGGTTCTTTGGCGGTGGCCGCGGTCGGCTCCGTGGCGGCGCGCAGCGGCAGCGTCGGTGTGACCGCAAGCAGTGCAGCGGCTTTCAGCAATTGGCGTTTGGTGGACATGACAGTTTCTCTCCCGGTTTCTGCCTGCAGCGGTTCAGCAAATGGGTTGGTGGTGCGCAGCGTATCGCACCCGAATTGGACGGCAATGAGGGTATCGCGTTTGGCGCAGAAAAGCAGGATAGATGCGGCAGCCTGTATAGCCGGCGAGCCGGTTGCTCAACGAGGGCTAAAAAAACAAACACTACCAGTAGTGGTAGTGCAGCCGCTCGTTCTTGCGCGGCCCGTGAATATGCCAGATCAATTCGATTTCATCGCTGTGCAGTATCAGCTCGGCGGTATAGGTATCCTTGCCGCACAGGTGGGGCTGCACATGGCGGAAACCGTGTTCGGTCACCGGCGCAAGGCCGAACAGCAGTACCGGTTCCTCCCGGCGCAAATGTTCCAGGCGGATATGATCCACGCAGCGGGTCCAGCGATAGCGGTTTTGCAGCTCGATCTTGTGGCCATCGGCATCGGTAAACAGCGCCTGCTCGGCAAACAGGATATGCGCCCCGAAAAACTCCACAGAGACTTCTCCGCGGCCGTGGCCGCGCCAGTTGGTTTGCGAACCGGGGCCATTGCTGGCGTTGAAACTGAACGCGCGCACCTTGCGCAACCGCCCCCATAAGCGGTCCAATGCATCCAACTGTTGGCCGGTTAACTCCGCGACTTCGCTTACCTGATTCGATGCGTTACCCATGACACTACTGATCCTGGTCACCCTGCTGTGGGCCTTTTCTTTCAGCCTGATCGGCGTCTACCTCGCCGGCCAGGTCGACAGTTATTTCTCCGTACTCACCCGGGTACTGCTGGCGACACTGGTGTTCCTGCCGTTTCTCAACTGGCGTACACCGCGCCGCAGCGCGGTTACCCTGATGGCCATCGGCGCCGTACAGCTGGGCCTGATGTACCTGTTCTACTACCAGTCCTTCCTGCTGCTCAGCGTACCGGAAGTACTGCTGTTTACCATCTTTACCCCGTTGTACATCACACTGATCTACGACCTGCTGGCGCGGCGCTTCGTCTTCTGGAACCTGCTGGTGGCGGCCATCGCCGTACTCGGTGCCGCAGTCATCCGCTGGAATGACCTGAACGGCGATTACTGGCTGGGCTTCTTTGTAGTGCAGGGCGCCAACCTGTGTTTCGCCACCGGCCAGGTGGCCTACAAGCAGTTTATGCAAGATGCCGGTGCGCGGGGCGAAGTGCTGCCGCCGCGACAGACCTTCGGCTGGTTCTTTATCGGCGCCAGCATCGTCGCCATCCTCGCCTGGCTGCTGCTGGGCAAGCCCCAGTACCCGAGCACCCCCACCCAGTGGGGCATTTTGCTGTGGCTGGGGGCGGTGGCATCCGGCGTCGGCTATTTTCTCTGGAACAAGGGCGCCACCCAGGTTTCCGCCGGCACCCTGGCGGCGATGAACAATGCATTGATTCCGGCGGGCCTGCTGGTCAACCTGCTGATCTGGAACCGCGATGCAGATCTGCCCCGACTGGCACTGGGCGGCGCGATCATCCTCGCCGCAGTTTTGCTGAGTGAACGCCGCAAGCGATGAAGCGGGAAAAAATTTCACCGTTTGCGCGACTGCTATAATTTCTGCCGGAAACGGTACCAGCGGGAGGAACCCCGGCCCTACGCGCAACAGGGAAATTGTTTCATGGACACAGCGGAAAATATCGCGGCCCTCTCGCGCAATGACTAGTCCCTTCCCGCGCCCTGTAATTTCGCCGCCCTTGTGTACCCTGTTACTGGCCAGTGTGGTTGCCTGCACCCCGCTGGGCCCCAATTTTCGAGAACCGGAAATGTCCTGGCTGTCCGCCTGGCAGCCCGACCTCTACGGCCAGACCTTCCAGGATCCCAACGCCGTCGATATCAGCCAGTGGTGGCAGCGCCTGGGAGACCCGATACTGAACGAACTGATTGCCGTGGCGCGGTATGAGAATCCCGACCTGCAGATTGCCGGCCTGCGCATCCTGGAAAGCCGCGCAGCCCTCGGCATCGCCGTCGGCCTGCAATTCCCGCAGCTACAGCACATCGATGGCGCCGGCGCCTATGTTTCCGAATACCTGCATGGCGGGCGCGACGACGACCACCGCGACTACGGTACCGCAGACCTGGCCTTCAACCTGCAGTGGGAAATGGACTTCTGGGGGCGCTTTTGCCGCGGTATCGAATCCGCCGATGCGGCGTTTTTCGCCTCGATCGCCAACCAGCGCGATGGCCAGGTTCTGCTGGCAGCGGAAGTGGCCACACGCTACTACGACTACAAGACTACCCTGCAGCGCATCGACATTGCGCGGCGCAATATCGCCCTGCAGGAACGCAACGTGGCAATCACCCGCCAGCTATTCGAGAGCGGCCAGCAATCCGAACTCGACCTGCAACAGGCGCGCACCCAGTATCTCGCCACCCTCGCTACAGTGCCGGCCCTGGAACTCACCCTCACGCGGCAGCGCAACGCGCTGAGCGCCCTGCTTGGACGCACCCCCGGCGACCTGCCGGAACTGGCGGGAGTGGACGACAGTCTGCCGCAGATCGGGCAGATACCGTTGGGGCAAATGCCGGTGAGCCTGCTGCTGCGGCGACCGGACGTGCGCGCGGCGGCGTGGGAAGCGGCGTCGCAATCGGCACAGATCGGGATCGCCATGAGCGATCTGTACCCGGCGATCTCCCTGTTCGGCAGCGTCGGCTGGGCCGGCACCAGTCTCGGCGAGCTGCCGGACGTCTCCACCCTGATCGCGGGCCCGGCGCTGCGCTGGAATATTTTCAACTACGGGCGTATCAAAAATAACGTGCGCGTGCAGGACGCCCGCCTGCAGCAGCGCCTGGAAATTTTCCGCGCGACGGTACTACAGGCGGCCCGCGAAATCGACGACGCCGCCAGCGCCATCGCCCAGACCGGCGCCCGCCAGGGCATACTCGATGAATCCCTGGTGGCGGCGGAGCGCTCACTGGAAATTGCCACGCGCCGCTATCAGGAGGGCTACTCCGACTTCCAGCGGGTACTCGATGCCCAGGCCGCCGTTTTTGCCCAGTCCGACCTGGTGGTAATCAACCGCGGCGACCATGTAGCTGCCATTATTGAACTGTACCGATCCATCGGCGGCGGCTGGCGCCAGGCCACCGTCGAAGACCTGTTCCCCGCAGATACGCGCTACCAGATGCAGCAGCGCAGCAACTGGGGTGAACAGCTAGAGGAACCCCTTCCCGCCCTGCCCGCGGGAGCAACGCCGTAATGGACGATCGAGAACCGGCCAGCAGTGGCCCGCAAACTCAGGGAGACGTAGCGGAGAAAACCCTGGACGAAATCGCCGCGGCGGGCCCCGCCAGCGGGGCGACGCCAACGCCTGCAGAAACAACGCCCGCCAAGGCCGTGGGGCGCGGGGTGAAAATCCTGCTTGCCCTGATCCTCGCCTCCCTGTGCCTGTACCTGCTCGCCGACCGCTTTACTCCGTATACCTCCCAGGCGCGGGTGCAGGGCTATGTGGTAGGGGTCGCTCCCAAAGTGGCCGGCGTCGTCACCGAGGTCTGGGTCGAGAATGGCCAGCAGGTAACACAGGGTGAAAAACTGTTTGCCATCGACCGCACCGAATACGCGCTGGCACTGCAGAGCGCCCGCGCCAACCTGGACAACACCTGGCAGCAGGTGGCGGCCGGGGATGCCGCGGTAGAGCAGGCGCGAGCCAATTTGCGCGCCGCCATCGCCGGCAGAATCCAGGCACAGCAGGATTACACGCGCCTGAAGCGGTTGCGGGAAAGCGACCCCGGCACCATCTCCCTGCGGCGTCTGGAAATTTCCCGTGCCAACCTGGAACAGGCCCGCGCCCAGGTGGTGGCCGCAGAAGCGGCAATCCAGCAGGCCATCGAACAGAAAGGTGGCGATTCGGAGCGCGACAACACTCTGCTGAAAGTGGCCCGCGCGGCGGTAGAGCAGGCCCAGCTGGACCTCGACAATACCATCGTGGTCGCACAGACCGACGGCATCATCACCGACCTGCGCGCCGAGGTCGGCCGCTATGCGGGCACCGGCAGCCCGGTACTGACGCTGATTTCGCGGGAAGACTTCTGGATCAGTGCGGATTACACCGAGAACAACCTGGGCCACCTGCGGCAGGGCACGCCGGTGGAAATCCTGCTGGATGCACTGCCGGGGCGGGTACTGAAGGGGCGGATTCTGGATATAGGCGCGGGGGTCAAAGCCGGCCGCACCCCGACCCCGGGCGACCTGCCCGACGTCCAGAACAATCGCGACTGGCTGCGTCAGGCCCAGCGTTTTCCGGTGCGGGTGGAATTTGTCGCCCCACCGCCACCGGAAGTGCTCAGCCAGCTGCGCATGGGCGGCCAGGCATCGGTGATCGCCTACACCGATAACCACGCCATTCTGAAGCTGCTGGGCAAGCTGTACATCCGCGTGATGAGCTATCTGTCCTATGCGTACTGATTTCCGGGACAGGTGTGGGAATTACTCCTGACAGTGCAGCCCCTCCCCCTCATGAGAGATGGTGGTGCCCGCTTCGCCCTTGATGATGCGTTCCAGGTCAACCAGCGCACCGATCGCCGCAGGTTTGCCGGTCATCTCTGTAAAGCGGCAGGCTGCAGTGACTTTGGGGCCCATGGAACCCGCTGCAAAAGTGTATTTTTCCAGGGATAACGGGGTGGCGCGGCGGATCTCCCGCTGGGTTGGCTCGCCCCAGTCGAGGTAAACAGCCGGTGCGTCGGTGAGCATGATGAAAAGATCCGCATTCAGTTCCCGCGCCAGCAGTTCCGAGCAGAAATCCTTGTCGATCACCGCCTCGACCCCCACCAGTTTACGCGCACCGTTTTTCTCTTCGTACATGGTGGGAATACCGCCACCGCCAGCACAGATCACCACGGTGTTCTGCTGCAATAGCCACTTGATCGGGCGCAATTCAAAAATGCGCTTGGGCAGCGGCGACGGCACCACGCGGCGCCACTTGTCACCGTCCTGTTTGAACACCCAGCCCTTGTCCGCCTTCAGCTGATCGGCCTCCGGTTTTTCATATACCGGGCCGACAAATTTGGTGGGGTCGGCAAACCCCGGGTCCTCCGGGTCCACTTCCACCATGGTCAGCAGGGTAGCGAAGGGCACCTCGAAGGGCAGCAGGTTGCCGAGTTCCTGTTCAATCATGTAGCCGATACCACCCTCGGTTTCCGCACCGAGCACATCCAGCGGATAGGCTTCGTCGGGTTTGTAGGCGGCGCCCTGCAGTGCGAGCAGCCCCACCTGCGGGCCGTTGCCGTGGCTGATCACCAGCTGGTGTTCGCGGGCAATGGGGGCCAGGGCCTGGGCGGCGACGTGCACGTTGGCGCGCTGCACCTCGGCGGTCATGGGCTCACCCCGTTTCAGCAGGGCGTTGCCGCCCAGCGCTACGACGACTCGCATGGCATCAGTCTCCCAGGGTGGCGACCAGCAGCGCCTTGATGGTGTGCATGCGGTTCTCCGCCTGCTCGAAGGCCACGTTGGCCTCGGATTCAAACACCTCGTTGGTGACCTCGAGGCCGTCGCTGATGCCGTGCTCTTCGGCAATCTGTTTGCCCACCTTGGTTTCGGTGTCGTGGAACGCCGGTAGGCAGTGCATGAATTTCACGTGGGGATTGCCGCTCGCCTGCATCAGTTCCCGGTTGACCTGATAAGGCATCAGCAACTGGATGCGTTCTCTCCACACCTCCTTGGGTTCGCCCATGGAAACCCAGACATCGGTGTGGATAAAGTCCACATCCTTCACCGCAGCTTTCTGATCTTCGGTAATGGTGAGAGTCGCCCCGTATTTCCCGGCAAGCTCCTCGGCGATCTTGCGGTATTCCTCGCTCGGCCACAGGGATTTGGGACCGCAGATACGCACGTCCATGCCCATCAGGCATCCCACCAGCATCAGGGAGTGCCCCATGTTGGAACGGGTATCGCCGATGTAGGCGTATTTGATTTGCTGCACCGGCTTGTCGCAGTGCTCGCGCATGGTCAGCACATCGGCGAGCATCTGCGTGGGGTGGTATTCGTCGGTCAGCCCGTTGTACACCGGAACCCCGGCGTACTTCGCCAACGTCTCGACGCCGGTCTGGGCGGCGCCGCGGTATTCGATGGCGTCGAACATGCGCCCCAGCACCCGCGCGGTATCCCTGAAGGATTCCTTGTGACCGATCTGGGAACCCGCCGGGTCGAGATACGTCACATTGGCGCCCTGGTCGCTGCAGGCCACTTCAAATGCGCAGCGAGTGCGCGTGGAGGTTTTTTCAAAAATCAGGCAAACCGCTTTGCCATCGAGATGTTTCTGTTCGGTGCGCGCATATTTTGCGCGCTTGAGATCGCGGGCGAGATCCAGCAAAAACTTGAATTCCCGCTGGGTAAAATCCTGGACGGTCAGCAGTGACCGGTTGCGCAGATTGAAACTCATGACCGGTTTCTCCGTACGTTTGCCGCTCTCGATAATTTCTTGAAGATGGTGTGTCAGTATGCCGGGGCGCGCGCAATCGGGCAGGTCATGCAGTGGCCACCGCCGCGACCGCGGCCCAGTTCCGAGCCGCGAATGGTGATGACCTCGATCCCCGCCTTGCGCAGCAGGGTGTTGGTGTGCACGTTGCGGTCATAGGCAACCACCACCCCGGGCTCCAGGGCGACGACGTTGTTGCCGTCATCCCACTGCTCGCGCTCCGCGGCATAGGCATTGCCACCGGTTTCCACCACCCGCAGTTTTTTGATGCCCAGCGCCTTGCTGACCACGTCCAGCAACGGCCCCTCATCGGAGCGCACTTCGTAATCCCCTTTTTTGTCGCCGCGGTAAATACTGTGGCAGCGGATCTGGTCCACTACCTCGCGGAATATGGTAACGGCGTCGCGGTCGAGGAAACTGAACACTGTATCGAGGTGCATGGCGGCGCGACTCTTGGGCATCTGGCAGGCGATCACCCGCTCCGCGGCGCCGCTCGCGAACAGAGACTGGGCGGTTTGCAGCACCGCCTGGCGTGTGGTGCGCTCCCCCATGCCGATCAACACGACGCCTTTTCCAACGGGCATCACATCACCGCCCTCCATCGACGCGCCGGTAAAATCCGCATCCGAGTCGCCCCACCAGATTTTGAAATCGGCACCGGCAAACATCGGATGAAACTTGTAAACCGCGCGCTGCAAAAGGGTTTCCGGCTTGCGCGCCGGCCAATACATTGGATTGACGGTCACGCCGTTGTAAATCCAGCAGGAGGGATCGCGCTGGAACAGGGTGTTAGGCACCGGCGGCAGCACAAAATCGGTAGCGCCGAACGCGTCGATCATCTGGCCTTTGCCGGGGGTTTCCGGAAGTTCCGACAGCGCGATACCACCAATCAGGTGCTCAGCCAGTTGCTTGCCCGGCATCTCGTCCAGCCAGGGGCGGATCATATCGGCGGTGGACGGGCCCACGGAGTTGACCGTTACCCTGCGGTCGAGCACGAATTTACGCCCATCCGGAACATCCATGGTCGCGGCCAGCAAGTCGTGCAGTTCCAGTACTTCAACCCCGCGCTCCTGCATTTTCAGCACGAAATCGTAGTGATCTTTCTGTGCCTCATGCACCCAGATGACATCGTCGAACAGCAGATCGTGGCAATTGCCGGGGGTCAAGCGCTGGTGGGCGAGCCCCGGGCGGCACACCATGACCTTGTGCAGTTTGCCCACTTCAGAATGCACCCCCAAACGAACACCTTGCTCAGCCATGTCACTGCCTCCGGATCGCCAAACCACTGCTTGTTGCGGATTAGTAAAACCTTAGCCCAGAACACTCGGGGGTATTGGATTTGCTGCCATACCAGATAGTGAAATTCACAGTGCACCGATACTCAGTGCGGCCATGATGATGATCACCAGTATCAGTAGCAGCGGCGCCATAAAGCGCAGCCAGCGGTCGTAGCCCACACGCCCGATGGCCAGCCCGCCCATCACCACGGCAAAGGTGGGATTGATCAAATTGACCAGGCCATTGGCGGACTGAAATGCGGTGACGACCAGGTGGCGGCTGACTTCAGCAAACTCCGCCAGTGGCGCCATGATCGGCATCGAAAGCACCGCGAGGCCGGACGAGGAAGGCACGAAGAAGGACAACAGCACTTCGATCCAGAACATCACATTGATGAATGCCACCGAGGGCAGATCGCCCACCGCCTGCTCGGCCCAGAACAGCAAGGTATCGGTAATTTTTCCCTGGTCCATGACGACCACGACACCGCGGGCGACACCGATGATCAGTGCCACACCCAAAAGATCCCGGGCACCATCGAGGAAGGTGTTGACCAGTTCCTTTTCACCCAAGCGGCCAATCAGGCCAATGAGAATGGCAGAGCCCAGAAACAGCGCCGACATCTGCCCCATCCACCAGCCGGCGGAGGACACGCCCCAGATCATCACGGCGAAAGTGATAGCAAAAATCAGCAGGATGATTTTGCGCTTGGTGGTGAATTCAATTTCTTCCAGGCTGGCCTTGCCGCCGAGAAAATGTTGCCGGTTGTCTTCGCGCAGGTCGGCCACCAGGGACTTCTCCGGATTGGCCTTGACCAGTCTGGCGTAACGCATCACGTAGACCACACAGGCAAGCCAGCCGAGTACGAGAATGACCACCCGCAGCCAGATACCCTGGGTAAAGGGAATCTGTGCGGCATTGGAAGCGATAACGGTGGCAAAGGGATTGACCGTTGACCCCAGGGTGCCGATGCCGGCGCCGAGCATGATCATCGCCACCGCGGTCACGGCGTCGTAGCCCGCGGCAATCATCACCGGAATGATCAGCCCGTAAAATGCGAGCGATTCTTCCGCCATGCCGTAGCTGGTCCCGCCGGCGGCGAACAACGCCATCATGAACGGGATCATCCATATCTCCCGCCCCTTGAGGGCCTTCATGGTCCGGCTCATACCGGCGTCGATGGCGCCGGTGCGCGTGACCACACCGAGAAAACCGCCGATCATCAACACGAACAAGGCCACATCAATGGCACGCGCCTCGTTGGTCTCGGTGTCATACATGCCATTAACCGGCGCCATCAGCATGGAGGTCAGCAGGCGCTGGGGGTCGGATTCCACCTGGTGATAGGTGCCGGGCACCGGCACTTCTTCTCCCAGCTCCTTGTTCATTTCACGCTGGTATTCACCGGCGGGAATGATCCAGGTGAGCGCGGCAACGAATACGATCAGACCAAACAGAATGGTAAATGCGGTAGGAAAGCGAAAATGCTTTTCTGCGGTCTGCTCATCGCTGACCGGGCTGTTGCCATTGCTCACTGTGCTCTCCTTCACCACTGTGCAGAGCGACTGCCCCATCACATTCGTAACATCCAGCTTGAGTCTTTGTGCGCGAAAAATTTTTCCACGTCATATTGAGTATGGGTCACATATATTCCAGTGCAATCTACGCTTTGGAAGAGAGTGCCTTAAATTGGTAGACGCGACTGCGGGGCAGCGAGGGATGGGAAACCGTACCCATGAGTGATGTGGAGACTGAAACAACACGCAGGATCAGGGAGCCGTCACTGCTGGACGCCCTGATTCCCGTGGTCGCATTGCTGGCACTGTTGGGGCTGTCCTATTACCTGTTCAGGGACGACGCCTCCTACGGGCCCAACCAGATAGCCCTGTTGTTCTGTGCGCTGATTGCGATGGCCGTGGCTTACAAAAACGGCATGGGTGTCGAAGGCATCCGCGAGGCAGTAGTCAAGGGCATCTCCACCGGGCTTGCGGCCATCCTGATCCTGCTGGCGGTTGGCGCATTGATCGGCGCCTGGGCCATGTCCGGCACCATTTCGACCATGGTGTATTACGGTCTCAAGCTACTGAGCCCGACCTACCTTTATGCGACCGCCGCCATTATCAGTGCGGTGGTCGGCTTTACCGTCGGCAGCTCCTGGACTGTTGCCGGAACCATCGGCATCGGCATGATGGGCATCGCCCAGAGCATGGGACTCTCGCCCGCGATCACCGCCGGCGCGGTGATTTCCGGTGCCTATTTTGGCGACAAGGCATCGCCGCTTTCCGATACCGCCAATCTCGCCAGCGCCGCGGCCGGTTCCAACCTGTTCGACCATATCCGTGAATCGCTGTGGACTTCGGTACCCTCGCTGCTGCTGGCGGTGGGAATTTTCGCGCTGCTGGGCACCCCCGGTGATTTCGATGCGAGCGGTGCTCTAGACAGCCTGCGCGAACACTCGACGGTATCCCTGTGGACCATGTTGCCGCTATTGGTTGTCGTCACCATGGCGCTGCTGCGTTTTCCGCCGTTTGTCACCATTTTTATCGGCGCACTGGTGGGTGGGGTGCAGGCGGTGTTCACCGCACCGCAAAGCGTGCTATCGCTGGCGGACAGCGAAAACCTGCCGCCGCTACTCGCATACACAAAAGGGGTCTGGGAGGCGATCGCCACCGGCTATACCGCGGAGACCGGCAATGCCCGCGTGGACGAGCTGCTGTCGCGGGGCGGCATGGAATCCATGCTCAACACCGTGTGGCTGATCATTACCGCGCTCGCCTTCGGCGCCGTGGTGGAGCATGCGGGCCTGTTGCAGCGGCTCATCGGCCCACTGATCGCAAAAGCCCGCTCTGCCGGCGCACTGGTGTCGTCGGTGGTGGCGACCTGCTTCGGCACCAATGTGCTCGCTTCGGACCAATACATCGCCATTGTACTGCCGGCCAGGCTGTTTCGCAGTACCTTTGAAGAGCGCGGTTATGCACCGGTGATGCTGTCGCGGGTGGTGGGCGATTCCGCCACCGTCACGTCACCGCTGATTCCCTGGAACAGCTGTGGCGCTTACATGGCCGCGGCACTGGGCAGCTCAACCATTGCCTTTGCACCCTTCTGTTTTTTCAACCTGTTCAATCCGCTACTCACTATGGTGTTTTCCTTTGTCGGGTTTCGCGTGTTGCGCGCCACGCGCACCTGAGTCGGGCAGGCAACCCCCAGTTCCCGACCGCGGCGAGCGCGCACACAGGTTCACGGGCGGGTATCCGGAGTCTGAGTCCTGAAGCGCAGCCGGCGAAACAGTCGCACCACCAGTTCCTCCACCACCAGCATCACCACCACCACGATGATCAGGGTGATCACCCCGTGCCACATACCGTGGAAACGCACGTCCTCGTTAAATACGAAGGTAATGGCTTCCAGAATCACGAACTTGGAGCCGAACAACACCAGCCAGGCACAGAAATAACGCAGAAACCTGGGAAACCCACCGGAGTATTTTTTGAAAAATGCCGCCACCCGGTGCTCTACCGCGATGGTCAGTTTCAGTAACGCCTGCAGCAAAATCGCGGCGAGCAGGGAAATACTGAAGGACTTGATCTCGACGTTCTTTGAAAACTCCGCGAACAGATTCAACACCACCAGGTCCACCAGGACCCCGTTGTAATAGAGCAGGAACAGTCGCTGCGCGTTGGTGGGAGTTTCCGCTAGTTCCGCGCGCAGAAAAGACATTGG
>ENA-ORCV01000887-ORCV01000887.1-marine-metagenome-genome-assembly--contig:-NODE-887-length-12865-cov-12.929934_pt1 | contig 12865 bp, 13 predicted proteins | sample MGYA00237779_ERZ508509 | MGnify/ENA primary metagenome ERZ508509 (study PRJEB26180, sample SAMN06268772) | marine metagenome | isolation source: Bioluminescent Bay, La Paraguera, Puerto Rico | place... | reverse complement strand
TTCGACCCCGATGGGGATCCGGTGACCTGGATTTCCTACACCGTGCCCGCCAACGGCACCATGAGCGGCACCGTGAGCGACGGCAGCTTCACCTACACGCCCAATGCCGGCTTCAGTGGCATCGAGCAGATCACCTACGCGATCAGTGACGGCCAGGGTGGCATCGGCTTCGGCGAACTGCTTATCCACGTCGGCCCCCCGGACAATCCGAACGATCCTCCGGACCCGGACCCGGACCCGGACCCGGACCCAGACCCGGACCCGGATCCAGACCCAGACCCAGACCCAGACCCAGACCCAGATCCAGACCCGGACCCTGATCCAAGTCCTGATCCGGACCCGGACCCGGGCCCTTCGCAACCGGCGCCGCCGATTCCCGTCACAGCTCTTGGGCTCCCCGCGTACCTGCTCCTGGGCCTCCTACTCGGCGCGAGCGGTCTCCTGGCTCGACGCCGCCGGGAAAGTCATCATCCATGCTAACCTGTTGAAAACACACCACGGAAGACATCCATGTTTCGAGCAAGGCTGGGCACATTCGCCGCGACCCTCATCATCATGACGACCTCACACGCGGCCGCGCCGTGGACACCCACCGAAGAGGACAAGGCGCGTGAGGCCAGGATGGAAGAACTCGCCAAAGACCCCGCCGTCATCGAGGCACAGGTCCAGGCCTCGGCGGAAAACATGCAATGGACGGAAGGGCTTTTCTGCAGCGCGCTGGGGCCGGAGAGTCCGCCCGGCATTCGCCTGGCCGCGCTGAACGCGGCCGAACAGATGACCAGCCACACGACGTTCAACGTTCAATGCCCGGCCATTGCAGATGAATCAGGTCGCCAGGCCGTGGCGCGGCAGGCCATGCGCGACGGCTGGGAATCGCCCGCCGTGCTGGCCAGGGTCTATCAGAACTTCTGCGTGGGCAGTACGGCGGCGGACTGGTGCGACGCAGATGCCGTGATCGAGCAGTTGGCCCGGCTCGAACCGGATAACGCCTTTGTCACCCTGTTGCCGCTCCAGGACTCGGCGTTCACCGCCGACGTACCCGAAATACCCCACGACATCGCCGAGGCACGGATCCTGGAGGCCGCCGCCGGAACGCGCTTCGAAGACCACAAGACCGCCTTCGCGTACGACGCCTACCAGGTATCGCACGATTACGCGCAACGACACCCCGCTCCCGAATTGCCACCCGCACTCCAACGCGTCGCCCGGGAAATCGGTTTCACTCCGCCCAAGGATACGGCCATTGCGCCCGCTACCGCGCTGGCTGCGTTCAGCAACATCAGCACCACCGGGGGATGGAGCGTGATCAGGCGCGTATGCGACGACGCCGCCGCGGGGCCGCCCGGCCCGCTCCTGGACGCCTGCCACGATGTCGCCGAACTGATGGCCGGCTCAAGCAGCGAGCTCACGCACCAGCAAGGTCGCGCAATGCAGGGCGCGTGGCAGTGGAAGGCCAGGAGCCTGACAGACGAGCAGGCCCAGGCGGAACGGATACTGGACTTTCGCTTGCAAACACTCGTATCCCGGTGTCAGCAACCGCGCAACCCGCAGGCCATGGTCATGAAGCCGGAGGCGTTTGATCCCGAAAGCTTCGTCCAGCTATTGCGGGACGCACAGGCATACGGCGAACGTGAAGCCTACCGCCTGGCCGCTGAGCGTGAGTACAAGGCCCATCCGGACTGGTATGTCATCGACCCCGCGCGTTGCAAAAATGTGTACTCGCTGGACGCAGACACCCGCGCCGACCTGGCGGAGCTGAGCGAACTCGAAGGCTGGGACGAGGCCGTGAAAACCTTCGCCGACCAACTCTGAGGTGTTTGCGCCCAGCTAAAAGTATCGCCACCAGATCATACCCCGGCACCGTAACTTTCATGCCCACCACCACCCGCCTGAAGCCGGAAACAGAAGCGCGGCTCGACCTGTTGGCACAGGAAACTGGCCGCAGCAAAGCGTTCTATCTTCGCCAGTTGATCGAGGAAAACCTGGACGATCTCGAGGACATTCACCTGGCCGGGAAAAGTTTGGAAGACCTGCGTGCTGGTAAGTCCTCAACCGTGAGCGCGGACGAGGTGTGGGGTGAGTTGGACGATTGAATTCGAGCGCTAGGCGGCAGGTTTACAAACCGAACGCCTAGTCCTGGTATTCCGTGTACTTCGCGGCGCTGCCCCGCACCTTGTCCGCGGGATACCTGGCCCGGTTCTCTTCCATCTTCTCCGTGACCGCCTGCTCGATATCGATGCCAAGCTTGTCGGCCAAGCGCAGCAGGTAGATCTGCACATCGGCGATCTCGGTGGCGACGGCCTGGCGGCTGTCGTCATCCAGGTCGGCGGATTGCTCCTGGGTGAGCCACTGGAATTGCTGCCAGTCGCGCTCAACGGCGAAGGCTTCGAGGTCTGCCTGGATCTTGGTGGTGTCCACTTGTCGCTCCGCAAATGTCCCCTGTTGGTGCAGTTTTTGCGCCAACAGGGTCTGAGTGCAAACCCGCACTCACAGCGGTTGCTGACGGCCTTCGGTGCTACCATTCCAGAAAACAAACTTGGAGTTCCCGCCGGATGAGAATTTTCGTGCTGTTTGTCGCAACACTGGTCAGTGCATCCGTGCTGGGCCAGGGTTTTGACGATGCTGTGCTGCAAACCCCGGTTCCGCAGGGTGATGGACTCGACGGTTTCAGCGACTTCGACTTCATGCTGAACACCCTGTTCAACCTGACCCTCGCGGCGGTGCTTGGCGCGCTGATCGGCTTTCACCCCAAGTCTGTGCAGACCGCCGACACGCTGAAGGAAATCGAGGCGCCGAAGGTGGACATCATGTACGCCACGATCGGCGCTTTGATCGGCATCATGGTGGTGAAGTACGGGCTGGTCATCGGCTTCGTACTGTTCGGTATCGGCGGCCTGATCCGGTTCCGGACCGTGATGCGCTCCGCCAACCTGACCGGCCAGGTCATCCTGGTCACGCTGGTCGGCCTTTCCTGCGGGCTGGACCTGCCACACGTGGCGGTTATGGCCACGGTGTTCGGCTGGGTGTTGATGTACATCCTCGAATGGCGAATCACCTACCGCATCGACATTCGCTCGTTACCGGAGGAAACTATGGCCGAGTCCGCTGACGCGTACCGCCAGGTGCTGGAGGAACACGGCTGCAAGATTCTCGGCGAGCAGAAGCGGCCGGGTTCGGGACGCATACGGTTCATTTTCCGGCCCGGGGCCAAGGAAAGCCGGGAGCATATTGGCAACCTGCTTGAAAGCCAGGTCGACCCGTCGCTGCAGGGCCTGGTGGACTGGGAGATCGACTGACGGGAGGCGGGGGAAAATCATGCTGCCAGCGGAGCGGTTCAGTCCAGGTACTTTGCGCGGTCTTCTTCCATCTTTTCCGTCCGTGAGCATGGCAACATCAACCACAACGAATGCTTCAAAAGGAGATCCAATGTTCAAAATAACCAGGAGAGGCGCGATTGGTCTTGGTATCGGTGCTGCTGCAGCAGCACTGGCTCCCCATTCCTTTGCCGGCCCGAAGCGTGATCCCCTGCTGGCCAGTTACGCGGTCAACGTGGCGTCCTGGTGGGGCGATGTACCGTTTCTGGACCGGTTTGCGCTGGCGTCCGCGGCCGGGTTCGAAGCGGTGGAAATGTGGGGCGTCCACGATGAAGCCTATTCGCCCAGGGACATCCGTCAGCGGCTGGATGAGTACGGTCTGAAGCTGGTGCAGATACTGGCCTGGTACGGCCCCGGCCTGACCGACCCGGCGCAGGAAAAGCCGTTCCTGGAAGCCATGAAACAGGCCATTGAAGATGCCGAATACCTGGGCGCGGACATGTTCACCGTGGTCGGACACCAGGATGATCCGTCGCTTGCCATGGAAGAGAAAATGGCCCGCCTGCAGGGTGCCTATGAAGCCGCCTTGCCGATGGTGGAAGACGGCAACAAAACCATGCTGTTGGAGCCCTTCAACGAGTTCAATCACCCCGGGCATTTCATCTACGGCTCACCCGAGGCCCTGCAAATCTGCCGCGCGGTGGACTCGCCCCACCTGAAGCTCAACTGGGACCTGTTCCATATGCAGCGGCACGAGGGTGAGCTGGTGCAGCGCTTCCGCGATGGCATCGACCAGGTCGGTTACGTGCAGATGGCGGATACGCCGGACCGCCACCAGGCGGGCACCGGCGAGCTCAACTACGACTACATCTTCCAGGAGTGCCGCAATGCAGGCTATGAGGGCTACTTCGGCCTGGAATGCTGGCCCAAGGACGGCGACACGGAACAGGCGGTCGCTGACTTCAGGGCTGTCGCGCCTTCCTGACACCTTGCAAATGGTGCGGGTAGGGTCCGGCTCGCCTTGCGGCAGCAGCTGTGAGCCGATGGCGAAGGCGGCTAGCGCGATGCCTCGATCAACTCCGGCACTTTGGTCGCCTGGTTCCGAAGTAACTGCAGTTCCGCCATCTAGTCACCGGTATTGAGATGACACCGGCTGGTCAGTTGATTTTTACGCCGAAATGGTGTAACCTATTGAAAATTAGTATTTTTTCAAGACAGCCATATGGCTGACCCAGATGGCTGGCATTCAGGAGAAAGCTCATCACAATTATTCAAGGCGATTCCATTCACCACCCACACCACGGCATCGGAACGGTGCAGTCCATCCGCAAGAGAAGTTTTTCAGGCTCCAGGGGCAGCAAGTTTGCGAAAATGTTTTTCCCCCGCGACGAGATCACCGTGATGGTGCGCGAGAACGATCTTGCCGAGACCATCCGAAAACCGATTGCAAAGTCCGAAGCGCGCAAAGTGCTGGCGCATATCGGCGACTGGAAAGAGTCTGAGAGTGAGCAGTGGAAGGCGCGGGCAAATGCCCAGCAGTCAAAGCTTGATAATGGCGACCCATTCGGCCTTGCAGAAGTCTACAAGACGCTCAGCCTGCGCATGGAGTCGGACAAGCTCAGTGCGGCCGACCGCCGACAGCTGAGCGAATCGGAGCAGAGCCTTGCCGAAGAATTGTCGATGGCCCTGTCTCAACCGGTCGACAAGGTCTGCCAGCGCATGGAAAAGGCCGCCCTCGGTTAACCTGACGCGTCATTAACGGCGAAGCATCTCGATCGGAGTCGATCACAGAACCATCGTCTCCTGAAGACCTGCGGGCGACGTGATTTTCGCTGATATCGACAAGCGTAAGCGGTGTCGTTACCGTTGATCGATGTCGGATATTTTGAAACTGGCGCGGGTCCAGGTGCTTTTCCTGGTCGTATTCGTTGCACTGAAAGCGGCGCGCCGGCCGCTTATGGATCTTTCTCCCCCCGAATGGGTTGGCGTTTTCCTTTACTCGTTCCCGAATTTTGCCGAGGCGATCATCGGCATGATGACCGTGACCATGCTGTTGACCGCGGCGAACCACTATCTATTCAGTGGACGCATCAAACCGGCTGTCATTTACCTCGCGGCAACGCTCATATCCGCGGTCTATGTCCTGACCCAGGAGTGGGGCCTGCATAGCCTGGGCGGCAACAACGTGTTCGATATCTACGATGTCTATGCGTCCGTCGCCGGTCTCGTGGTCGCGTTGGCGATGCTGCTCGTCATCCGCCCGGAAGTGAAGGATCCTGTGGCGCGTTAGGAGGCAGCGGTCGAAACGGGGCACTGGGGCTTCTTGCCGAAATAAGCTGAACTTTCAGCGGACATTCCATGTCACCGGGGCGTTCGTAGATGCACTCCGACCAGGCCCTTGATCCGGGTTCAGGATCACGCCGCGGTTTCGACACACAGCTGAATATTTCAGGAAAAGTTGTTTCATTACTCACGGTTGAATGCTCGGGGACAGGTGCCGTCAATCCCCGGTTTCCATGCGCTGTCGCCCGGATGTCGTGCAATGTCGTGCATTGTCGCTTGGTGGTTTCTCCCGCCACCGCCAACAATGTTGATGGTTCGATGGATGCCATCGGTACGGCAAATGTTTGGTGACAAAGGGAGGAAAGACACATGCATCATCATTATTCGAAGGGGATTCAACTGATCGCCATGGCATGCGTGCTGGCCAGCGCGCCAGTGCTGGCGGCGAAGCCGCCGGGGAAGGGCGGTTCGGCTGGTGATATCGAGGAGCTCATGGCGCGCGTGGAAGCGCTGGAGACTGAGAATTCGTTGCAGGGTGCCGATATCGACAACCTGAAATCGACGACGGCCGGCCAGGACGCGCAGATTGCCGCGCTGGGTGCGCGCATGGATAAAGCGGAGAGCGGTGTGGGCAGCCTGTTGGCCTCGGTGGCCGCCAACCAGGGCCTGATTGACGAGTTACTGGTGGACGCCGGCCTGTTGCAGGACCAGCTCGTGGCGCTGCAGACGGTTAATCAGCAGCAGCAGCAAGTCATCACTTCGCTGCGCAATGTGCTGCGTTCGAACCGCAAACTGGCCAGGGCGCAGGCGGCGCGCAGCAACTTTGGTGACAACGCGGACTTTGCGCTTGAACTGGGGGCGATTCTCGATCGCACCGAGCAGGAAACCGGAGAGCCAGTAGAGATGTCGGCCCTGTCTCATCGGGCCTGGGTCCAGCGTGCTCGTGATATTGGTGAGTCGACGCGCTGCCTAGTGGCCAACCTCGACAAAGCGCCGCTTGACGACTGCATCCTGAGTGACGGTACCGCGATCGATCCCGCGGACGAGGACAGCGTCGTGCTGTCGGAGGAGCAGGCCGAGGTGGCGGATAATGTGCAGATCGTCATGACCGAACTGGTGATCGAGCCCTTTATCGACCAGATGGAGGTCCGGGTCAACGCGCTGACACAACCGAGCGTCTGCGATGTCTGGAAACGGACGCGCGGAATACTGGCCGAGTACAGCTGCCTTCACTACCTCGGCAAATGGGAGGCACGCCAGGCGGTACTCGCCTACCAGGCAATGACAAAAGTCATCGACGCCTCGGCGACGGATATGCTGGACGAAGGCGATTTCGTGCAGATTCAGCTGGACTGCGAAGTGAACGCCATCAACCCCGGCCCCGACGGGCAAGCCCTGTACTGCGAGCAGGAAGACCCTTCCGAGCTGGTGGGCGTCTGGCAGAGCATCGCAATTGCCGGTGAGCAGGCGGTCCGCGACGTGCGCAACTGTTCGAAGTACGACACCGTGTACGACTTCAATGGTTGTGTGCCCTGGGACGAATAATCCCTGACCCCCACCACGGGGCAGTCGACCACGTGGCAGGATCAGCGGCGGGGGGACACCCGCCGTTTCCTGTGTATCAAGAGTCGGCCCTGGTTTCGGCCAGGTTTAAGCGCCACCCGCCCGTTGCAGATGGGCCAGCACTTCCTCGGCAAACGCCTTTGTCGCCTGGTGGGCGCGACTGCTGTTCGCGTGCTGGGTCTGCAGGCTGGTGAGGGCCGCTGCATATTCCGGGGAGGCGACAATCGCGGTGATCTCGGCGGCCAGCTTCTCGTTGGGTTGCCGCCGGTAGGCATCGCAGATGCCCACCGCCGTCCAGAACGGCCGGGAAAGCGTCAGCGACGTGTCCATGGCCATGCCGAACTGGACGCCATGCGTATCCCTCTGGCTCTCGAATCGCGCCAGCTTTTCCCGCAGGGCTTCGTCGGTCAGCACGCGCATATCGCCATTGGCGACCAGCTGGCCGTAGGTTGCAGACGGGGCCGGGGCGGGGCGGAAGGCGCGGGGCGGGTCCATCAGGTCGCACAGCGCGGCCATCTCGTAGGACGCCTGGTCACCGAGCACGAGGTCCAGCAGCGTTTCGCTGCCGGACAGTGCGTCCTCGACGACGGCCAGGTAGTGGGTCTCAACGGCCACGATCTCGCCGAAGTCGCTTTCCAGCCGCCCCAGGATAAGACGTTCGGTCTGCTTTTCGGCGCGCGCTTCGTTCCAGTTCGAGACCTGGATACCGATGAACACGCCGACCACGACTATGAGGAAATCGAGAAAGACCGCGCCCCAGTTCTGTTCGCGGACATGTTTAGTCAGGCTGCGGAGGATCATGCTTCCGGCTCCGCCGCAGCGGCGCTGTCGCTTTCGCCAGTTTCATTCGACCAGCCCTTGCCGACAAATTCGCCGGAAAAGTCGAGCGGCAGGTCGATAACGCAATCACCCCGCACCGCCCGCGCCCGCTCATTGTAAAAAAGCCACTGGGCATGATCTTCAGCGTCGGGTTCTATGCCGAGGCTGTGCATCGTATCGAACAGGAACCGGCCGGCATTGAGCATCGCCTGGTTCCAGCCGTCCAGTTCGGCCAGGTCGCGGCGGATGGCGAGCCGCGTCGGCGCATCCATGGTGTCGATCATCTCGACCACTGAAAGTCGTGAACGGAGGATTTCTTCGGCACTATTGGCCTCCGCGAGCGCGCCTACCCACTGGTAGGCCCTGCCATAGTCTGATGCGCGCTGGGCCTCCATGTGATCGAAGGCCCCGATGGCGACAGCCCGGTCGAACGCCTGTGTCGGATAATTCCACAGGCCGACCGGATAGTAGTCCTGGAATACGCTGTCCTCGATTTCGGTGACGCGTCCCGATACCGGGGCTACAAACGCCTCGCCGTCGCCGACTGACACCGATGCGTCCAGGCGCCCGATCGCCTCGACGAGGCAGGGGTTTGTCGTGAACCGCCGCATCGTCCCCTGTGCCATCGCCATCAGGTCGGCATCCATGGCCTCCGCGGCGATGGCCGCACTTTGCCTGGCAGAGCGCTCGGCCGCCCATTGAGAGGTCCAGAGCGCCAGCATCACGCCGACAACGACGATCAGGAAATCCAGCGCTACCGCCAGCCAGTTCTGCGCCATGACATGCTTGGTCATCCTTCGAAGTCGCATCGTTCTCTCCCCGTCGATGATTGGCCTCGACCGTATTGCTTGCAAGATCCAGGACTCACGTATCGCGTCGTCCCACGAACGCCGGTGTGATGTCGGCCAGCGTAGGCGTGCCCATCTGCTGCATGACCATCACCAGCTCCGTCTGCAATAGTTCCATGGCCGCCACCCGTGATTTGACGGCGTGCTGACGACAGTACATTGTATCGGCCAGTGGATGGTCCGGCTGACCGTCGGTACAGGAAACCCGCATCATGAGTGAAAATTCCAGGCCTGTCCGGCGTGTCGTCATCCTGGGTGGAGGCACAGCCGGCTGGCTGACGGCGGCGATGCTCTCCAGTGAACTGGACGGCATCGAGATCAGCCTGGTCGAGTCGACCGCGCTCGGGACCGTTGGCGTCGGCGAAGCTACGGTACCCCCCATCAAGACGCTGAATGCGATGGTGGGGCTGAAGGAAAAGCCGTTCATCGCGCGCACCAACGCCACGTTCAAGCTTGGCATCCGGTTTGAAGGCTGGGGCGACCGCGATAGCGATTACTTTCACGCATTTGGCGGCCTCGGTAAGGACCAGCCGTTCTGCCCGTTCCATCATTTCGTATTGCGCGCGCGGCTGGCCGGGCGTGACGTTGACCTGGGGGACTACTCGCTCAATGCCCAGTCGGCGGAACGCAACCGTTTCGCGCCCATCAAGCCCCATCCGGACATCCCCGATGTCGATTACGCGTACCACTTTGACGCCGCGCTTTACGCCGCGGTGTTGCGCGAACTGGCCACCGGGCGCGGGGTGCGCCATATCGACGCGCTGGTGCAGGACGTGCGCCAGCACCCGGAAAGCGGCGACGTCGAGGCCCTGGTGCTGGACAATGGCCAGGCGCTGGAAGGTGATTTCTTTATCGACTGCAGTGGTTTCCGCGCGTTGCTTATCGAAAAAGCCCTGGGCGTTGGCTACATCGACTGGGATCACTGGCTGCCGTGCGACCGCGCCCTGGCCGTCCAGACCGGGCGCCGGGGCAATGACATTCGTCCCTATACCCGGTCCATCGCGCGGCCCGGTGGCTGGCAGTGGCAGATCCCGTTGCAGAACCGCACGGGCAATGGCCTGGTGTATTCCAGCCGCGAATATGACGACGATAAGGCCGAACAGGTGTTCCGCGCGGGCCTGGACGGCGAGCTCATCACGGACCTGAACCCGATTCGATTCCGCGTCGGTTTGCGGGAACGGCCCTGGCACAAGAACGTCGTGGCGCTGGGGCTGGCCGGCGGCTTCCTGGAACCGCTCGAGTCGACCAGCATCCACCTGGTGCAAACCGCCGTGCTGCGACTGATCTGGTGTTTTCCGCACCAGGGCGTATCAGGGTTCGAGGCGGCGGAGTTCAACCAGCAGCTGCGAGACGAGTGGGAGCACGTGCGCGACTTCATCATCGCCCACTACCACCTGAACCGCCGCGGCGACTCGGACCTGTGGCGGCACTGCGCCGACATGGCCATTCCCGACAGCCTGGCGCAGCGGATTGGCCTTTACCGCGATACCGGGAAGGTCCTGCGCGACCCCGAGGCGTTATTCCGTATCGTTTCGTGGGTGCAGGTGATGGAGGGGCAGGGCGTCCACCCGCGCCAGTGCCATCCCATCGCCGCGAACATGTCACTGGATGCGGTGGACCAGATGCTGGCGCGCATTGCGCAGTCGGTCGCGGGGCCGCTGGGCGCCATGCCGCCGCACGCCGAGTTCCTGCGGATGCTGGGGTAGGCGCGCGGTCGCTATCCGCTTTCTTATTGCCCGACTTCGCTGGCCCATGCTGCCAAGGTTCACTGAAACGGTGGGACTGCCGCGTTCACGACCCTTTACTACTAGTCCTTCAATGGATACGCTTTAAATTGAACGACTTGTGGAACGGAATCCGGCATTGATGAGAGCGAATAGACGCGGACGCGCGGGTATGCCAGTGCGATGGTTCGCCGGTATGCTGTTTTTCGGCTTGTCATCCAGTGCTTTCGCACAGCCGGTCTGGACATCGCCGGCCGAACCGGCCTCGAATCCTGAACCGAGCCCGTCGAACCTGAGTTCATCCGCGGTGCAACTCAACCTGCCCGCGACCACCGGGTCACGGGGTACGGCGGTGCAGTTGTTCAAAACCGTCCATGAACCCGCCCTGGCTGTGCCGATCGGGTTCAGCGGAAATGTCGCGACTTGTGATGCCGGTGACACCAGTGCCGCCTATGCGGATGCGACTATCGGCATACTGAATTATTACCGGCGCATGGCGGGATTGGTCAACCCCGTCACCGAAGACCCTGCGAGTTCTGCTGCGGCACAACAGGCTGCGTTGATGATGGAAGCCGCCGGGGCCATCAGCCATTCCCCGTACCCGGACTGGCCGTGTTACAGCGAAGCCGGTGCAAATGCTGCGGCAGCATCGAACCTGGCGCTTTACGTTTCCGGGCCGAGTGCGATCAGAGCCTACGTGCAGGATCAATATATACCTTCCCTCGGACATCGCCGCTGGGTGCTTTACCCTCCGCTGACCGGCGTGGGTATCGGTTCGACACCCTATGCGAACGCACTCCAGGTGTTTGGACCCTCGCTGTGGGGCCCGCGACCTGAAGAACCCGACCACGTTGCCTGGCCACCGGCCGGCTTCATTCCCTACCCGGTGGTGTATTCCGACTGGTCGTTCTCCCTGAACGGCTTGAGCCTGGCCGGCGCGAGCGTCGCCATGCATCACGAAGGCGTGCCAGTGCCATTGACATTCAATCATTTACCAAACGGTACGGGGGATCCGACGATCGCCTGGGAGCCCGCTGGGATAGTGGCCGGCAAAGGCATGGACGACGAAACGTACGATGTGACGATATCGAACGTGACCGTGGGCGAAGACCTCGTGGATTTCAGGTACCAGGTCACCCTCATCGATCCTTCGAAATCAGGATGCGCTGCCCCAACAGACATCCTGGAAATGCCCTATACGCAGACGACTGTGATGGCGGAATACCAGGCCTGTGAATGGATTTCCGCGATGGCCGGTCTCGAAGTCCTGGCCGGGAGCGACCTGCTCCTTTATGCGCCCCGGGTCACCCTCGGACCGGGCTTCTCCGTGGCGCACGGCGCTACCGTCACGGTGGTGAGCGGCTCCCCCTGATGCCACCCATTGAGAGGTCCAGAGCGCTAGCATCACGCCGACCACGACCATCAGGAAATCCAGCGTCCCCGCCAGTCTCTTCAAGTCAATTTCCACGCGGGTTACCACGGTGTCACAACGCCCCGTTAAACGCGCGGGTCACAGAATGTCTCCACTATCCGGCCTCGGCACTCCTGACGGCCGGTCACCGACTATGAAAGGAGACAGGATCATGCGATTTTCGAGAAACCTCTTTGTCCTCGCGTTAGCGGCCATGGGTTCGGCGCCGGCCCACGCGCTGGAATGCGTCAACGGCGGCGCGCTAGCCCAGGGCGAGGCACCGAACGACGCCGACAATTCCACCGCGACCGCCTGCGGCCCGATCGCGCTGGCGGCTGCAGACTTCAGCACGGCCATAGGCTTTGCGGCTGAATCCCACGGCAATCACGCCACTGCGCTGGGATACCTCGCATTAGCTTCAGGTGTGAGGACCACGGCCATTGGTTTCAACGCAGTGGCGGAAGGCTACCTGGCCACCGCGGCTGGTGCGCATGCCCGCGCGGCGGGCCTCAGCAGCACAGCGCTGGGTCAATCCGCCGCTGCCCAAGGCGACTGGAGCGCCGCGATGGGCTACAACGCCGTCGCGGAGGGCCATGGAAGTCTCGCCGTTGGGCGGCTCTCGAATGCGCAGGGCGAAGCTAGCACGGCAATCGGATATCGCGCGATGACGGAGGGGGCCCGCAGTACCGCGCTAGGCTTCAATGCGTCGGCGCCGGAAGCAGATACGGTGATTATCGGTGCGATTGCGGGCGTGAACCTTGCGGACATATCCCAGAGCGTCGGTATCGGAACGATAGCCCCATTGGCACCCCTGCACGTGGCCCGGGACGACGGCACGGCCGGCATCCTGGTCCAGGAAAATGCGCTGGACCCGGCGGGCCGCACGCTATTCACGCTGGCCAA
>ENA-ORCV01000886-ORCV01000886.1-marine-metagenome-genome-assembly--contig:-NODE-886-length-12886-cov-2.790148_pt1 | contig 12886 bp, 11 predicted proteins | sample MGYA00237779_ERZ508509 | MGnify/ENA primary metagenome ERZ508509 (study PRJEB26180, sample SAMN06268772) | marine metagenome | isolation source: Bioluminescent Bay, La Paraguera, Puerto Rico | place... | reverse complement strand
GAGGTCATTATGCAGGCCGCGGCGACCGGCGTCCGCGACATCTCCTTCGAACTCGGCGGCAAGAACCCCGCCATCGTCTTCGCCGACTGCGATATCGACAAGGCGATCGAAGGCACGCTGCGCTCGGTGTTCTCCAATTGCGGGCAGCAGTGCCTGTCGACCGAGCGCGTCTATGTCGAGCGGCCGATCTTCGAAAAGTTCGTCGCCGCGCTGAAGGACCGCGCCGAAACCCTGACGCTCGGCGCGCCGGACGACCCGGCGACCGGCATGGGCCCGCTGGTCAGCCAGGAGCACCGCGCCAAGGTGCTGTCCTATTACGACAAGGCGGTGGCGGAAGGCGCGACGGTGGTCACCGGCGGCGGGGTTCCGGACATGCCCGGCGCCATGGCCGAGGGGGCCTGGGTGCAGCCGACGATCTGGACCGGGCTGCCCGACGATGCCGCCGTGACGACCGAGGAGATCTTCGGCCCGTGCTGTCACATCGCACCGTTCGACACCGAGGCGGAGGCGATAGGCCGCGCCAACGCGACGAGCTACGGCCTTGCGGCAAGCGTCTGGACGACCGACCTCGCCCGCGCCCACCGGGTCTCGGGCAAAATCGAATCCGGTATCGTCTGGGTGAACAGCTGGTTCCTGCGCGACCTGAGGACCCCGTTCGGCGGCGCCAAGCAGTCCGGCATCGGCCGCGAGGGCGGCGTCTATTCGCTGGAGTTCTACACCGAGCTGAAGAACGTCTGCATCAAGCTCTGAGGGCGGCTCGCCGCTGGCCGCTCAGGTCGTCCAAGACGCGATCGTGGAACTGGCGCATGTGATTTTCGCGCCGAGGAGCCGGACGGCGCGATCCGGACCTGCACGACGCTGAGGCCCGGCCGCGTCGACCGGTCGCCCTGTGGCACCGGATCGAACGCCAACATGGCCGTGCGCCATGCCGAAGGCCGCGCGCGCCCCGGCGACGTCGTGGTGTCGCGCTCGATCATCGGCGGCGAATTCACGACCGAATACCTGGAAGCGGCAAGGGTCGGCCCCCATGCCGCCACGCGCAATCGCATCTCGGGCCAATGCTGGCTCTACGCCATCAGCCAGATCGGCCTCGACCCGTCCGACCCGTTTCCCGACGGGTTCAACTTGTCGGACACCTGCGGCGGGGGATAGCGGGGTGGGCTGTCAATCGAACCCAACATTGGTATGAGAGGGGACGCGGTCCCCGGGGTCTCCCCCGGACCATCCCTCCGCCCTCGCCCATACCGACAGACCAGCGCCACAAGGACAGTTTCATGGACCTCACCCGCAACGCCTTCAAGCACGCCATCGCCTCGGGCACGCGCCAGATCGGGCTGTGGTCGAGCCTGGCGAGCAACACAGGCGCGGAAATCATTTCGGATTCCGGCTTCGACTGGATCCTGTTCGACATGGAGCATTCGCCCAACGACGTGCCGGAGATCGTCACGCAACTGCAGGCCGCGCAGGCCGGCACGGCGACGGCGATCGTGCGCCCGGCGTGGAACGACGCTGTGCTGATCAAGCGGGTGCTCGACACCGGCGTCCAGTCGATCCTGGTGCCGTTCGTGCAGACGCCCGAAGAGGCGGCCGAGGCGGTGTCGGCGGCCAAGTATCCGCCGCAGGGGATCCGCGGCGCGGCCGGCTCGTCGCGGGCCAGCCGCTACGGCCGGGTGTCGGGCTATCTGAGCAAAGCCAACGACGAGATCTGCGTGCTGGTGCAGATCGAGACCGGCGAGGCGCTCGAACGGATCGACGAGATCGCCGCCGTCGAGGGCGTCGACGGCGTGTTCATCGGCCCGAATGACCTGTCCGCCTCGATGGGCCATCTCGGCAACATGGGCCACCCGGACGTGCAGGCGGCGATCGAGCACGCGGTGACCCGGCTGACGGCGGCCGGCAAACCGGCCGGCATCCTGACCTCCAACGAGGACGAGGCGAAGCGCTATATCGGCTGGGGCTACACCTTTGTCGCCGTCGGCTCCGACGTCGGTATCCTGGCGCGCGGCGCCGACGCACTGGCCGGCCGCTTCAAGGGGCTCTAGGAGCCGGGGGCCCTGAGAGCCGGGGGCTCTTAGAACTGGGGACCCAGAGAGCCGAAGGCTCGAGCCGCGCGCGCCGCGCCCCGGCCGCTTGCGGAACAGCACCGGGGCGAGCAGCGCCAGCGCGATAAAGCGGATCGTGTGGTGGGCGCCGACATAGGCCGCGTCGGCGCCGAGCAGGAAAGCCATCACCACCATCACCTCGAAGGCGCCGGGCGAAAAGGCGAGGATCGTCTGGGCGAACGGAAAGCCGAGCAACCAGGTCGCCACCAGCGCGGTGACGAGCGAAATCGCGAAGCCGATCGCGAAGGTCATCAGCGCGTCGACCAGCCCGGAGCGGAGCCGGTGCCAGCCGAGCCCGGCAAACCGCGCGCCGATGGAGCCGCCGAGCACGACGAAGGCGACGATCAGCACATAGGGCGGCATCTCGCTGGCGACGACTTCGGTGGCATGCAGCGCCGCGCTCGCCACCAGCGGGCCGAGCAGCGCCGGGGCGGGGAAGCGGATCGCCCGGATCGCGAACATCATCGCCAGTCCCGTCGCGATCAGCAGGGCAAGATCGACCGGGCCGGGCAGCGGCCGCTCGGGCGACACGAACAGCATGTCGGTTGCCGCCGTCATGGTGATCAGCGGCGGCACCAGCGCGACCAGGATCGCCACCCGGACGGCCTGGACCAGCGCGATGCGCGGCACGTCGGCATCGGTCGAATCGGCGAGCGCCAGGATCAGCGACAGGGCGCCGGGAACGCTGGCCATCAGCGCGTCGTCGCGGCTCCAGCCGCGCCAGCGCACCAGCGGCACCGCGCAGGCAACCGACACGACCGGCAGGCCGATCAGCAGCACCATGATCGAGGCCGGCCAGGTGACCACGCCTGCGAGCGTCTCGGGCGTCACCGCGCCGCCGATGTTGAGGCCGAGGGCGAAGAACACGATGTCGCGGAGCCACTGGGGGACCCGGACCGGCGCGCCGGCGAAGGCGGCGACCGCGACGACCACCATGCTGCCCGAGATCCACGGCACCGGCAGGCCGAGCAAGGCGAACAGCCCGGCGCCCGCCGCGGCCAGCGCCAGGGTGAGGCCGAGCCCGGGAAGGTCGCGCAGCAGGTCTTGCCGGTCAGGCAGCCGGAACACCGGGGCACTCCGAATCGCGGGGGGTCGCCGAAACGACGGGTGAGGGACGCACTCTATCGCACCTTTGGGCCCCTATGACCAAGATCCCGGCATGACCAAGATCAACGACGGGCGCGTGTTGATCAGCATAGATCACGGGATGATCACGAATCTTTCCGGCTACGCGACGCGCAACGTGCCGCGCTATACGTCCTACCCGACCGCGCCGCATTTCGGCGGCGACGTCACCGAGACCGACTATGCGGCCTGGCTCGCGGCGCTCGATCCGGGTGCGCGGCTGTCGGTCTATCTGCATGTGCCCTACTGCCGGTCGATCTGCCATTATTGCGGCTGCCACACCAAGGCGGTGCTGCGGCCGCAGCCGGTCGCCGACTACGCGAAGACATTGCGCGACGAGATCGGTCTCGCGGCGGGCTACCTCGACATCGGCGGCCCGGAAGGCGGGCGCCCGGTCGTGCACCTGCACTGGGGCGGCGGCACGCCGAGCCTGCTTTCGCCCAGGGATTTCAAGGCGATCGTCGCGACTCTCCGGGACCGCTTCGATGTCCTGGCCGGCGCCGAACACGCCATCGAGCTCGATCCGCGGACGGTCACGCCGGAGCTAGTCGAGACGCTGGCGGCGACCGGCGTCAACCGGGCGAGCCTCGGCGTGCAGGACTTCAATGCGGCCGTACAGGCGGCGATCGGACGGATCCAGCCGTTCGAGCTGGTCGCCCGCGTCGTCGGCGATCTGCGGGCCGCCGGCATCGGCGCGATCAACATGGACCTGATGTACGGCCTGCCGCATCAGGCAGGCGCCGACGTCGAGCGCACCGTCGACCTCACCGCCGAGCTCCGGCCCGCCCGGATCGCGCTGTTCGGCTACGCCCACGTTCCCTGGATGAAGACCCACCAGCGGCTGATTGATGCGGCCGCTCTGCCCGGCGCAACGGAGCGGCTGGAGCAGGCCGATGTGGCCGCCAACCGGTTGATAACGCACGGCTATGTGCGCGTCGGGATCGACCATTTCGCGCTGCCGGACGACCCGTTGGCGATCGCGTGTGGCAACGGAACGCTGCGCCGGAACTTCCAGGGCTACACGACCGACCCGGCCGACGCGCTGATCGGGTTCGGCGTCTCCTCGATCGGCAAGCTGCCGCAGGGCTATGTCCAGAACGCCCCCGATATCGGCGGCTGGCGGCGGGCGATCCAGACGGGCTGTCTGCCCGTCGTGCGGGGCAAGGCGCTGAGCGCCGACGACAACGCCCGCGCCGAGATCATCGAGCGGCTGATGTGCGATTTCGAGGTCGATGCAGATGCCGTGCTCGCCCGGCATGGCCTCGATCCTGACGGCCTTGCAGACTCCCATGCTGCCCTGGAGCCGCTCATTGCCGACGGCCTCGCCGAGCGGCAGGACAGCGTTATTCGGGTTCCCGCGCCCATGCGCGCTTTCGTGCGGCTGGCCGCGTCGGCTTTCGACGCCTACCTGCCGGGCGGCGCGGCGCGCCACTCGGTCGCCGTCTAGCCGGTCACGTGCGCCGACTGCCCGGGCTTCAGGCAAAAAGAAAGCGCCGAATCCGAAGACGCGGCGCCAGTTGGCAAGAGGAAGTTGACGCCGCACCGGAACGGTGCGGCGAATTCTGTCAGCAAGCGGTGGCGAGATCCTCGATCGCGTCGAACCGGGAAATCCGCACCCGATCCTGTTTTTCGAGCGCGATCAGCCCGCGCCGCTTGAGCTCCGAGAAGGAGCGGGAAACCGTTTCGATGGTCAGGCCGAGATAGTCGGCGATTTCCTGGCGGGTCATCGACAGGCAGATCACAGGCATGCCGTCTTCCCCGGCATCGTCTCCGGCCAGCCGCAGCAGGAAGCTCGCGACCCGTTCCATTGCAGACTTGCGGCCGAGCAGCACGGCATGCTCGTGCATCGCTTCGAGCTGGATCAGCATCCGGCCGGCGAGAATGCGCTGGAAGGAACAGGACCGCTCGGCGCTGCGCCGTTCGCTGAAGCGCACCCGCGTCTCGGTCAGCGTCTCGGCCGAGCAATCGCGGTAGTCGCCCCGGGCAAATCCGAAGACATCGCCCTGGCTGAGCAGTTCCACGACCTGACGCCGTCCGTCGGGCAGCAGCTTGTAGAGCATTACCGCGCCTTCGATGACCTGGCAGATGGCGTCAGCCTGGTCGCCCTCGAAGAAGATCGTTTCATGCTGGCGATAGCGCGACACCGAAGTGTTGCGAACGAGATCCGCCGGAATTTCCGTCTGCATCGCATCGGCGACGCCGCATCCCGGAAAGGGGATCGCGTTGTTCAGGAGTGACCTGTCGACTGCGGTGTTCATGGTTCGCCTCGTTCCCCGGTTAGGCTCGACCGCCTGACTAGGTTCAGATGTAACGATTCAATCGGGGGGCGACTATTCGGACCGCTACTTACGTGTTTCCACTTAGGCAGGCATCCGGCAGGCGGGCTGGATTTCAGATCAGATCGCGCAACGCATCGGCCTCAACCGGCTTGCGGATCAGGTGCTTAACGCCAAGCCCCTCGATCTGCTTCTCGAGCCTGGACTGCGGCTGGCCGGTTACGATGACGATCCGGAGGCCCGAATCGGCCCGTCGCAATTCGCGGATCAGATCGGCCCCGCTCATGCCCGGCAAGGACAGATCGATGACGACGGTATCGGCCGGGTCCGGATCCGGCGCGGACAGGAACGTCTCCGCATCGGGATAGGCCCTGGCCTCATGTCCGAACTCGCGCAGCATCAGCACCAGCGCGTCGGCGACACCCGGATCGTCCTCGATGACGTGAAACGCCACGCATTCCTCCCCTGCCCGGCCGACAGGTGGCCAGCCGACAGACTTTCGTCGCAGGCGGGCTGGTGCGCTTTGATACGTGTCAAATCGGGGATTGCGTCAGTCGCCCGCGAGGACGATCCGCATCAGATCGGCGGTATTGCGCGCGCCGAGCTTCTCCATGATGCGGGCCCGGTGCACCTCGATCGTGCGGGGGCTGATACCCAGCCGACGGCCGGCTTCCTTGTTGGTCGCGCCACCGGTTATTTCGCGCAGGACATCGCGCTCGCGCGGAGTCAGACTGCCGGAATAGGCGGGCGGTTCGTGCTCGACGGATATCGGCCGGCGCTGCTGGGCCGATATCGCCTCCTCGACCCGCTGCACCACCGTTTCTGCGTCGAAAGGCTTCTCGATGAAGTCGAACGCGCCGTTCTTGATGGCGCGTACGGCCATCGGAATGTCGCCCTGCCCGCTGATTATGAAAACCGGGGCGGCAAAGCTTTCGGCGCCGAGTTCCTTGAGAACGTCCAGCCCGGACTTGCCCGGCATATGGACGTCGAGAAGCACGCAGTCGGGCATGGCCAGTCTGGTCGCCGCAAGGAAATCCGCGGCGTTCGAATAGACGCAGACCGAGTAGCTTTCCAGGGTAAAGACCACTGAAAGCGCGTCGCGGACCGCCGGATCGTCATCGACGATGTAGATCGTTTTTTGCGCGATCGCCATATTTGCGCAATCAGGCCCCTTCCGCCCCGCTATCGGTCCTCAACGCCGGCAGCTGAAGCGTGAAACGCGCGCCGCGCCCCTCACCGCCGGGATCAACCTGCAGGTCTCCTCCGTGACTTTGGGCTATCGACTTGGAAATCGCCAGCCCCAGTCCGACACCTCCTTTAGCGCCGGTTGCAAAGGCGCGAAAGAGTTCGGGCAAAATCCCGGGTGCGACACCGGGTCCCGTATCCTCGACCGACAGAGTCACGTTGTCGCCCCGCCGGGCTATTTCAATGGTGATTACCTTGCGCTTCGACGCGCCGACGGCCTCGATCGCATTGCGCAGCAGATTGACGATGATCTGCTGGATCTGCACCGGATCCACCTCGATCGACGGCAGGCCGGCCTCGACGTGCTTCTCGATCGTGACTTCGCGCGCCTTGCTGCCGATCACGGTGAAATCCAGCGCTTCGTCGACGAGCCCCGACAGTTCGACAAGCTGGCGCAGCGTCTCGCGTTTCTCGACGAACCGGCGCATCCGGTGAATGATCTTGCCGGCGCGGTCGGCTTCGGCCAGCGCCTTCTCGAGAATGTCGGAAATTTCCTTCGGCAGGGCGTCTGCTCCCGACCGTTTGGCGACCGAGCGATTGACCGCCTGCAAATACAGCATCAGCGCGGTCAGCGGCTGGTTCAGCTCATGGGCGAGCGCGGCGCCCATCTCGTCGACGGCATTGATGCGCGCCATGCGCACCAGCTGGGCCTGCAGCGCGGCAAGCCGCTCGGCCGCGTCGATTTCCTGGCGCAGGTCCCGCAGGATGCCGATGAACTGCCGTCCGTCGGGTGTCGAAGCCTCGCCGACGGCAAGCTGCAGCGGAAACACCGTGCCGTCCTTGCGGAGACCTTCCACCTCCCGGCCGATCCCGATGATCTTGCGAACACCCGTAGTGAGATAACTGTGCAGATAGCCATCGTGCCGGCTCGCGTCGTGCGGCGGCATCAGGATGTTCAGGTTCTTGCCGTAGACCTCGGGCGCGGTCCAGCCGAACAGATCCTCACAGGCCTTGTTGTAGACAAGGATGTGCCCGCTCTGGTTGGCGACGATGATACCGAACACGGCCGTATCGAGAACGCTGGCAAGGCGTGCCTCGGAAACGGTCGGCGGCTGGCCGGTCGTCTGATTCATCACGCCGGCCCAGGCAACCGCGTCGCGGTCGAAACGTCAGTCATTGCGCGGTTTGGTCTCGTCTGCACACGGCTCCGGCAAAGCTGCGGACGCGCCTGGTGCGGCGCGTCCGGTTCTTCGTGAATAGCATATCGGTTCGAAGACGGCGAAGCGCGACTTCGCCGCAGGAAGCCGGTCACCGCTATTTCTTGGCCAGAAGATCGCGAATTTCCTCGAGCAGCACCTCCTGGCGCGGCGGCGCGGCGGCTTCCTCTTCTTCCTTCTTTTCCTCGAACTGCGTCTTCAGGCGATTGATCGCCTTGATGACCATGAACAGCGCCCAGGCGACGATCAGGAAGCTGATCAGCGAATTGATGAACAGGCCCCAATTGATCGTGACGGCGCCGGCCTCGGCGGCCGCCTGCGGGCTGGCATAGGGACCGTCGCCCTTCAGGACCGTCATGATGCTGGAGAAGTCGACACCACCCAGCAGCAGGCCGATCGGCGGCATGATTATATCGTCGACCAGCGACTTGACGATGGTGCCGAAAGCGCCGCCGATAACGATACCGACGGCCATGTCGACGACATTGCCCTTGACCGCAAATTCGCGGAATTCGCTCATTATGGACATTACATTACCCCTCTTGTGCCGCCGGTCCGTCGGTGCGCGCCAATTCCGCATACCTCCGGCAGCCGCTCCTCTTGCCGCGCGCGTCTGGATTGTAGGCACTCAGTTTGATGAATAAGCAAGTTTCCGTAACGTTGGCTGAGTCGACTTATCCTACGAAAACAGCAGATCCCGGACCATCTGGTCCATGGTTCCAAGTCCCGACAGCGCGCGCTTGAGGTCGTCGGCACGCGCGCGACTCAGCCGGCCGGTCTCAATTCTGTTTGTGGGCGGCAGCCCGTGCGCGATGTCTTGAAGCTGCTGCTCGAGCACCAGGTCGACGAGCAGGGCATGGGTTCCGACCAGCCGCTCCAGATCCTCGCCGGCGCCGATGCCGAGTGCCAGTACGCCTTCGAGGCGGGCCCTGGTCGCGCGCTCCAGTACGTGATGGCGTATCGACAGCACGCGGGCATTCGCAACGATCGGGAAGAGCCCACCCTTCTTCAGATCGATCCGGCCGTTCTCGGCCTTGAAGCTACCGAAGAAACTGAGCGGTGGCGCAAAGCCGGACGCGGACTCCGCCAGAAGCTTGGCGAAATCGACCGCCTGGCCGCCCTCTTCGTAGGCATAGGCCCAGATGTCCCGCGCAAGCGCCGCATTGCCGTGGACGGCGCGCAGATCAAAGAAGATGTCGACGTTGAGCAGGTCCTGCGGGCGGGACCGGCGGACCCACTCGGCGACGCGCAGACGCCAGACCGACAGCGACGCGCGCCATTCCGGGTTGGCCGCCATGACGCCGCCCTTGCAGTAGGGCACGCCGGCGGCATGCAGCGTGGCGGCGACATGCTTGCCGTAGTCCGCGAACCAGCCGTCCACGGCGTCTTCCTGCCCGCCAGGCGGTTCGTCGTAGACGACGGCGTTGTCCTGGTCGGCGGCAAGCAGGCTTTCCCCGCGCCCGCCCGAGCCCAGAACCAGCAGTGCGTAGTCGACGGGCGGGGCACCGCGGCCGGCCGCGGCCATCTTTTCCTCTGCGAGGATCCCCGCCCGGCGCGTCAGTGCGCAGAGTTCGCGGCTGATGACGGCAGCAACGTCCCGGCCACTGCTTCCCTCCGCGACCAGTCCCCTGGCAATCGCGGGCAACTTCGCCCAGGCGGCGGCCAGTTCGTTTACGGTCCCGCCGGAGTCGATCTCGTCGCCGAGCGACACCGCGTCCGTCGATCGAAGGCGCAAGAGATCGCGCTGGCTCAAGGCGCCGACGAGCCGCCCCGCCTCGTCCTTCACGCCCAGATGCCGGACCTTGAGCCGCGTCATCCGGCCGATCGCCCGGTAGAGAAAGGCATCGTCGAAAACGCATTCGAGCGGCGTCGTGGCGTGCGCCGACACCGGTTCGGACAAGGCGGCTTCGCCCTTCTCCGCCACCGCGCGCAGAACGTCGCGCTCGGTCAGAATTCCGCAGGTGGCGGCAAGCGGCCGCTCCTGGTCCCCGACAAACAGCGAGCTGACGCGGCGCGTCACCAGGACATTCAGCGCCTCGCGCATCGGTGTTGCAGCCGGCACCATGATGGGCGGCTTGCTCATCACCTCGCCGATACGGTGCCGGTAGGGATAGGCATCGAGCCGCGACAGGGCGCTTTCGGACAGCGCCGCGGCTTCGCGGTGGACCGGCTCGACCCAGCCGGCGCGGTAGTGCTCCTCGAACACGTCGGTGAGCTGTGCGCAGGCGGCCTCGGCCTCTGCGACAGTGCGGATATTGCGCGCGCGCAAATGCGGGATCAGACCCGTCAGAATCTCTGCGGTGATAAGAGCATCTCCCAGAGCCGTGTGCCGGGCGGTGATCTCGATACCGAGCCACCCACATAGGTTCTCGATGGAGTATCCCGGCAGCTTCGGCGCGGCAAGCTGGCCGAGAAGGCGCGTATCGAGCGTCCGCGGTACGGCCCAGGACACACCCGCCCGTTCGTACTCGCGTTTGAGCACGGCAAGGTCGAAGCCGATGTGATGGCCGACGACGATGCGTGTTCCGACATAGGCCGACAGCGCACCGGCAATATCGGCGAAGGACGGTTTCCCGGCGACGTCGGCGTCGCCGATGCCGTGAATCTCACGCGATTTCGGGGGAATCGGGACGCCCGGATCCACGAGCGTTTCATAAACGTCTTGTTCGTCGCGAAGACCTGCGTGCAGGCCGATCGCGCCGATCTGGATGACGCGCGCCTCCCGGGGATCCAGTCCGGTGGTTTCCGTGTCGAGCACCACCGCATCGATCGACAAAAGCGGTGTCGCGTTCGCCGTGGCGGGATGTCCGAAGGTGAACGGTCCGGCCATGACGTCGATCCAGCGCTGACTAAGAGCCGACCGCGGGAACGCGGACCGGACGGGGCGGTGCAAGCAGGTCCTCGATCAGCGGCTCGACCTGCAGGCGCGCATGAAAGTCCTCGTACATGCGGCACAGGTTCGAGCGCAGGTGATTGCGCACCACCACGAAGTCCTCCCCGCGCAGGCTCTTGTGGATCGGCATCAGTTCGAACATCTGGCGGGCGGTGCCGAGCGGGATGTCCTTCACCGCCTTTGGGGGCGCCAGCTGGATGTCCTTGAGCCGCGCGCGCAGCCATTGCGAACGGGTGACCCAGAAATCGGCCGGTTCGCCCTCGGGAACGGGATAGCGGTGCACGACGGCCAGACCGACATCGACAAGTCTGTCGAGCAACTCGGCTTCATGGCCGGCGGCCGCCGGGCGCAGCGTGCCCTCCACCATTTCGATCAGATTGCCGAGCGCGATCGGGAAGCCATGCCAGCGGGCATGGTCGACGGCCGCCTTGAAATCCGGCTCCTTGAAGAGCTTCTCCCAGAAGATACCGGCGCGGGCGCGGGAATACTCGAAGACGCTCTTCTGGACGAGAAAGGCGGAATGGCTGTCGATGAAGTCTTCGAGCGCGCCGACGTCGGCGATCGGCGGCGGGCGGCGGAACATGTCCAGAAGACCCATGAGGTTCTCCCGTTGACCTCGACCTTTTACGTGTAGAATGACCCAAGCGCGCGTTACGCGCCAGAGGCACCGGCGGTGCCGTCGGCAATCGCGCGCCAACGATAAGATCGCCGGAGGACTGCGTGCAGGGCTGGGTCGTCGTCGCCACTGCCGTCATCTACATCGCCTTCCTGTTCGCCGTGGCCAGCTACGGCGACCGGCTGGCGTTGCGCGGGCGCTGGCGCGGCGCGCGGCCGTTCATCTATTCGATGTCGCTTTGCGTCTATTGCACATCCTGGACGTTCTTCGGTTCGGTCGGCCTGTCGGTCCGCACAGGGCTCGACTTCATTCCGGTCTATCTCGGCGCGGCCCTGATGATCGGGCTCGGCTACCCGATCGTGCTGCGCATCGTGCGACTGGCGAAGGACCAGAACATCACCTCGATCGCCGACTTCATCGCGGCGCGCTATGGCAAGAGCCAGCCGGTCGGCGCCGTCGTCACCCTGATCGCGGTGATCGGCGCGCTGCCCTACATCGCCCTGCAGCTCAAGGCGGTGTCGGCGTCGGTGGCGACGATGGTCGGCTACCTGCAGCAGAACGGCACGCTGGCCAATGTGCCGATCCTGGCCGACACCGCGTTGCTAATCGCGCTGGCGCTCGCCCTGTTCGCGATCCTGTTCGGCACTCGGCACATCGACGCGACCGAGCACCAGGACGGCATGATGCTGGCGATCGCGACGGAGTCGATCGTCAAGCTCGGCGCCTTCCTTGTCGTCGGCGTCTTCGTCACCTTCGTCATGTTCGACGGCCCGACGGCTCTCTGGGAGAAGGCGGATTCGGTCGGCACGATTCTGTCACGCTTCGGTCGGGAGATGCATGGCGGGACATGGGTGACGATCACCGGCCTGAGCCTGTTCGCGATCCTGCTGCTGCCGCGCCAGTTCCATGTGACGGTGGTCGAGAACCACAGCGAAAGCGAGATCCGGCGCGCGGCCTGGCTGTTCCCGCTCTACCTGGTGCTGATCAACCTGTTCGTAGTGCCAATCGCCATCGCCGGCATGCTGACCTTCGGCGAGGGTGTCGTCGACGCGGACATGTTCGTGCTGGCGCTGCCGATGGCGGCCGGCTCGAACTGGGTGACGCTTGTCGCCTTCATCGGCGGCCTGTCGGCAGCGACCGCCATGGTGATCGTCTCCTCCGTGGCGCTATCCGTGATGGTCTGCAACGACATCGTCGTGCCCGCGCTGCTGCGTCACCGCGGCGCGGAGATGGAGCGGCGCGACGTCGGTCGGCTGTTGCTGATGGTGCGCCGCGCCGCCATCCTGGCAATCCTTCTGCTCGCCTACGCCTACTACAGAACCGCCGGAAACACGGCGGCGCTCGCGTCTATCGGCCTGCTGTCGTTCGCGGCCATCGCCCAGCTCGCGCCCGCGTTCTTTGGCGGGCTGATCTGGCGGCGAGCCACGGCGCGGGGCGCCATTGCGGGCATCGTCGCGGGCTTCGCAGTCTGG
>ENA-ORCV01000884-ORCV01000884.1-marine-metagenome-genome-assembly--contig:-NODE-884-length-12949-cov-2.821162_pt1 | contig 12949 bp, 11 predicted proteins | sample MGYA00237779_ERZ508509 | MGnify/ENA primary metagenome ERZ508509 (study PRJEB26180, sample SAMN06268772) | marine metagenome | isolation source: Bioluminescent Bay, La Paraguera, Puerto Rico | place... | reverse complement strand
GGTATTGATGCGGGCGAGGACCTGTCCACGGCTCACTGTGTCATTGACGTCGACAAGCACATCATCGATCCGGCCCGAGACTTCGGAGCCGACTTCGACCTGGTTGGTAGGCCGTAAATTGCCGGTCGCGGTAACGGTCAAGTCGAGCGAACCGGTCACCACGGCTTCGGTATTGTAATTCGCCTGATCGTTCCCGCCGCCAAAGATGAGCTGGGCCGCGATCAGAAGCGCAACGACAAGCGCCGGGATCCAGACGATCTTGCGTTTCCACCAGACCTGCTTTTCGCCGGTGCCAAGATATTCTTCGATACCTTTCTGATATGTATCGCCAAGCTCTGTCATGATGCGTTCTCTTCAATGATTGGCAGGGGGAAGTCCTGCGTACTCCATCCGCCGCCCAGCGCCTGGGTCAGCCGCACGAATGCGCTGGCCTTGTCTGCCTGTGCGGAAACCATCCCGTTGCGGGCGGATAGGAGCTGGTTCTCTGCACTCAAGAGCGTGCGGAAATCGGTCAGGCCAGCCTGGTACTGGCTGCGCGCCAGGATTGCCGAGTTATTTGCTGCATCGAGCGCCTCTTCGTTGATGACGACGCGCTCGCCCGCTGTCCGCTGGGCAACAGCGGCACTTTCGACATCTTCCAGCGCGCCGAGGATCGATTGCTCCCAAGCGGCAAGCGCGGCTTCTGCGCCTGCCTGCGCACTGTCGACACCAGCCTGGGTGCGCCCTCCATCGAAGATCAGCTGGCTCAGATTACCGAACACGCTTGCAGTGATGATATCGAACAGGCCATCGAGCCCGAAGCTGTTGGTGCCAACAGAGCCGCCCAGCCGCAAGCCGGGGAGTAATTGCGCCTTGGCCACGCCGATACGCGCTGTGGCTGAAACAAGATTGGCCTCGGCGCCCCGCACATCGGGGCGGCGGCGCAGAACGTCGGCTGGGGCTTCGAACCCGTCCAGCGCCTCAGGCATCGGCACCGGCCGCACTTCCTGGAGTGCTTCCAGCACGCGTCCGGGCGGTTCGCCGATCAGCGTGGAAATGGAATTGGCAGTTGAAGCGAGACTGCTTTCAATCGCCGGGATTGTCGCGGCGGTCTGCGCGAGCTGTGCACGGGCTTGCTCCACATCCAGGCTGGAAACCAACCCCGCCTCGTTGCGCCAGCGCGCGATTTCCAGATTGTCTTCCTGATAGGCGAGCGTGGAACGGGCGATCTCCAGCTGTTGCACCAGTGACCGCGCACTGATGGTGGAGGTCGCGACTTGCCCCACGATCGCGCGCTGCAAATCGGCCAAGGAATAGCCGGCGGCAAGCAGGTCCGCCTCAGCCGATGCGACATTGCTGCCGATTTCGCCGAAGAGGTCGATTTCCCATGAAGCGTCAGCGCTCAGTGAATAGAGGGTCCTTCCTGATCGAAGGTCGCCCACATCGCGTGTGGCGCCGCCGCCGGTTGAAAGCGACGGAAACCAGGATGCCCGGGCCTGCACCAATTGCGCGCGCGATTGTTCCAGCCGCGCGGCACTCTGTGCCAGGTCCAGATTATTGGCGATGGTTGCCTCTACCAGTTCGGTCAGCAGCGGATCGTCGAGCTGTAGCCAATATTCAGCGATGTCGATGCTGACGGTTTCAGGCTCGCTTTGCGCCCAAGCATCCGGTATGGCGATGCGCGCCTCAGGCGTATCCACATTGGGTGTCGCGCAGGCACCCGCCATCAGGGCCAGCGGCATTGCCGAGCCCATCAACAGCTTGCGTGTCATGTTCGAACTGATCCCCAAGAAACCCTCTTCTCGCATAAATTGAACTTTAGATAGCGCCTAGTCTCGCGGCGAACTTGCTCCAAATGCATCGTTGTAACAAATGGTAACAGTAGAAAGTTGTTGTTATCCACGTCACATCATTCTTCATGAAAATTATTCGCCCCGCTAACATCTCGGCAATGACAATCTCTGCTGTTGTGCGTCGTCTTGCCGGTTGCCTTCTGGCATTATCCCTATTCTGCTTCTCCTCAGCTGCGAGCGCGCATCCCGCGCCGTTCAGCTATCTTGACCTGCACCTTGAAGAGCGGCGCATTGATGGTTCGCTGACAGTGCATGTAATTGACCTTGCACATGAACTGGAATTGGACGAAGCGGCAATATTGCTCGACCAAGGTGTATTGTCCATACAATACGGCCAGATTGGAACGATCTTGCAGGACAGGATCGAGATTTCAGGCGGAGAATCGGCTGAAATCGAATGGAAAGACATCCAGGCCGTTCCCGGAGACGATGCGGTGCGGTTGGGTTTCAGCATTGCCACACCGCCGCCCTCTGCGCTCGACGTGCAGGCGCAGCTCTTTCCTTATGATCCGACGCACCAGACCTTCGTGAATATCTATGAAGGCGAAGAGCTGCGCCAGCAATGGATCTTCGCTGCAGGAGACGAGCCGCGGACCTATTTCGCAGGGACCACGGCGGGTGTCTTGGCCGTGCTGCAGACTTTTATCCCCTCCGGCGTGCATCACATCATGATCGGTCCGGATCATATACTCTTCATCATCGGGCTGATCCTGCTGGGCGGATCATGGCGGCGGCTGGCCATTATCGTCACCAGCTTCACCATTGGCCATTCGGTGACGCTGTCGCTCGCCGCGCTCAATATCGTCATGGTTCCTGCAGCGGTTATCGAGCCGCTGATCGCGCTCAGCATAGTAGTGGTTGGTGCGGACAATCTCCTGCGCGGGCCGGATCCCAGCAAGTCGCGGGACCTCCGCATGGGCATTGCCTTCGTCTTTGGCCTGATCCACGGCTTCGGCTTTGCCTATGTCTTGCGCGAATTCGGCTTGCCAGATGCACAATTGGCCTGGTCACTTTTCTCTTTCAATCTCGGCGTCGAGATCGGCCAGCTCGCCATCGTGCTTGTTGTCGCGGTCTTGCTCGAAGCGGTGCGCCGCCGTAGTGCAAAAGCGGCGCGACAGATCGCGACAATTGGTTCGCTTGCGGTCATGGCGGCGGGTGCCTATTGGTTCGCAGAGAGAGTTTTCTTCACGGGAGCATAATAATGAAGCGGATCGCGGTTCTTGGCGCCATTGTAGCAAGCGGCATGGTCGCAGTCGGCGTGACGGCGCAGGGCCTGCCTGGCATTACCGAAATCGAGCATGTGAACGGTAACGTTTACAAGATCTTCGGTGCGGGCGGGAACACGACTGTCTTTGTTCGCTCCAACGATGTCGTGCTGGTCGATACCAAGCTGCCCAATAGCGGCGAGTCGATCATGGCCGAAGTTCGCAAGGTGACCGACCTGCCCGTGGGCATGATCATCAACACCCACTCGCATCCCGACCATATGGGCTCGAACAACGAGCTTTCGGGCGATGGCGTTGAAGTCGTTGCTCATGTGAATTCCAAGGCGCGGATGGAAGCAGAGGGCGGGCCTTTCGGCGCCTCCCCTGTCGATACGAGCTTCTCCACACAGATCAGCCTTGGCGAAGGGGATGATCGCGTCGACGTCTATCATTTCGGTGCCGGCCATACCGATGGCGATGCTTTCGTGGTCTTCCCTTCAGCGCGCACGATGCAGGCGGGCGATATATACGCTTGGCACATGTCGCCGCTGATTGATCCGGGTTCGGGCGGCTCGATGCTGGCTACGCCGACCACGTTGACCGCGGCGCTCTACTCGATCCCAGACGTCGATCATGTCATCCAGGGCCATGGCGGCGTGTCGACATGGGAAGAATTCCGCAGCTTCGTCCAGTTCAACCGCGCGCTTGTCGCCACGGCCGAGCAGACGGCGCAGTTCGGCGGTACGCCCGAAGCGGCTCTGGAACGGTTGGAGCGTGAGCCCAGCTTTGCCGTCTTCCTCGACCACAAGATCAAGCCGGGCCTCGAATATGGCGGCACCCCGTGGTCGCGCGCGCTCATCAACCTGCGCGTGGCGTTCCAGGAACTGCGCGGCGAAGAGCCCCAGCTGATCATGGGCGTTGAAGATCCGCTGCAGGAATAGGCGCTAACAGGGAGGTACGCGATGGACCATGCAGCCTTGCGCGCCGCCTGCGCGCCGGGCGTGGGCCTGTGTACCATCACCAATATCGAAGGCAGCTTCTCGCGCCGTCTGGGCGCGCAATTGGCCGTGCATTCCGATGGCAGTGTAACGGGAACGCTCGCGGATGGCTGCCTCGAAAAGCAGCTGGCCAACGAGGTGCAATCGGGTGGCGAGCGCCGCGTGATGCGCTTTGGCGCGGGATCGCCGTTGATCGATTTCCGCCTGCCGTGCGGGAGTGGGGTGGACATACTGATCGACCCCGCCCCCGATCGCGAGGCCTGCAAGGCTGTGGTGGAAGCGCTGGATCGGCGAGAGGCGGCAACGCTCGAATTACACTGCGATATGCTGCCGCAACGGCATTATGTCCCCTCCTTGCGCCTGCTGCTGTTCGGTGAAGGGCCGGAGCTGGATGCGGCAGCCACGCTCGGCCGCGCATCGGGGCTGGAGGTGGAGACTTTCAGCAAGGATGCGTCGGACGGCTTGTCGCTCGGCCGCGCGCCCAGCGGGATTGCGGTCGACAAGTGGAGCGCGGTGGTACTGCTGTTCCACGATCACGAATGGGAACAGGCAATCCTGCAATGGGCGCTCGAAACGGAGGCCTTCTTTATCGGCGCGCAGGGCGGCAAGACCGCGCGGGATGAACGGGCGGAGCGGCTGCTGGCGGGCGGCGTGGGCGCAGACCAGCTATCGCGCATCGCCAGCCCCATCGGCGTGGTCCAGCACAGCCGCGAGCCTGTCGCGCTGGCGCTCTCCATCCTCGCTTCGGTGGTCGGTGAATATGAGGCGATCCATCCCCATGCCCTGCTGCGTTCCGCCTGACGGCTCGCCGCTTGTCGCCGTGCTGGCGGCGGGCAGCGGCAGCCGCTTCGGTGGCGGCAAGCTCGATGCCATGCTGGCGGGCAAGCGCGTTGGGCGCTGGGTGCTCGACGCGGTTTCGGAGGCAGGGCTTGCGCCAGGCGTGATCGTGACCGGGGCGGAGGCTCCGGACTTTGCGCGCGAGAGCGACTGGACACTCGCCGTCAATCCCAAGGCAGAGGAAGGGCTGGGCACATCGCTCGCCGTGGCGGCTGGCCGCGCGCTGGCGCAGGGCCAGCCGCTGCTCGTGCTGCTTGCCGACATGCCGCTTGTTTCGGCTGAGCATTTGATTGCGCTCAGCAATGCGGGCGGGGCTTCTGCTACTGTGTGGTCAGGCGGGAAGTCTGGTGTGCCCGCCTATTTTCCCTTGGCTCTGCTGCCGCAATTGGCCGCATTTTCGGGCGATGCTGGGGCGGGGGCGTTGCTCTCAGGGCGCGTCGACGTGACGCGGATCATTGCGCCCGCAGACATGCTGGTAGATGTCGATACGGCAGAAGATCTCGCCCGCGCCGAGGAGTTGCTCAGCCAGCGCGGGTAAAGACCGGGTCCCCGCCGCGCCGTGTGAGGATGTGACAGATATATCCGTTGCGCAAAGTGTAGCTGGCGAGGATGGGGACATCGACACTGTCCCCCTTGGCGAGCGCGCCGACCACGAAATCGGGTGCGTCCTCGATGGCGGTGAAGCGGCTGGAGCAGTTGACCTCGATTGTCTCGTCGCTCGCTTCGATCGAATGGATCGTCAGCGTCTCTCGCACCGACTGGAACATCACCTTGTAGAAATCGGCAATGCCTTGCGCGGTTTCGATAGGCGGCAGGCTGGAGAGGTCGAGCACGACATCGTCGGTGTAGAAGCGCGTGTAACGCTCGGCATCGCCATTGGAGAAGGCGGAGGCATAGGCGTGATAGGCGGCGAGCTGGCTCGGGTGCCCGCCCAGCGGGGGCAATTTGGTCACCCCCTGTTCGGGCGGCCATGCGGCGGTCACGAGCTTTACGACCTTGCCTTCACCGTTCAGGTCATATCTTGCAAGAAACTTAACCGTTTTGGTGTCGCCGGGATACATTTCGCCGAAGGGGAAGTCCGGCCGGTGCTTGGTCGCATGGAAATCCATGTCGATATCGGCAAAGACCACATCGTCTTCCTGCACATAGCGCTGGATACGCGGGCATTCGCGCACCCCGTCATGCGCCCGGGCAAGGAACTCGCGCATCCCCTCCTTCCCGCGCCTTACGCCCGACCCCGAATGCATTGCGCAATCCTCGGCAAAGAAGCGCTCGACCAGTGCCTCGTCATCGCCGGTGAGGAAGCAATCGATATAGGCTAGGTAGTCGAAGGTCATTTCAACGCTTCCTCATCATCCACCATGCCAAGACGGCACCTCCCACGACAAAGAGAATTGGAAGCACGGGAAAGAAGAAGAGCTTCATGAGCGCATCATTCTCGCAGCCGGTCCCATCTTCATTTTGAGCACAATGACCTAAGGCGCCAAGCATGATTCCAAATGCGGTGAAGGCAACGCCGATAAGTCCATAGGTAGCACAACCGAGCTTCTGCCCGATTGTCAGGCTGGCTTGATCGCTGAAACTCAACTGCTCAAACCACCGCCAGCGCCTGGTCGATATCGGCGATCAGATCGTCGATGTGCTCGATGCCGACGGAAACACGCACCACGTCCGGGCCTGCGCCTGCCGCGGCTAGTTCCTCTTCCGAAAGCTGGCTGTGCGTGGTGGAGGCGGGGTGGATGATCAGGCTGCGCGTGTCGCCGATATTCGCAAGGTGGCTGAACAGTTTGACTCCGGAGACCAGCTTAACGCCCGCATCGAAGCCGCCCTTCACGCCGAAGGTGAAGACCGCGCCGGCCTTGCCGCCAAGATACTTCTCGGCCAGCGGCTTGTAGGGATTGGAATCGAGGCCGGCGTAGAACACCCAGTCGACCTTCTCATGCGCATCGAGATGCTTGGCCAGTGCAAGGGCATTGCTGCAATGCCGTTCCATCCGCAGCGCGAGCGTCTCCATGCCCGTCAGCGTGAGGAAGGCGTTCTGCGGCGCCATCGCCGGGCCAAGATCGCGCAGGCCGAGCACGCGGCAGCCGATGATGAAGGCGATGGGACCGACCGGTTCCAGCGCATCGACCAGCACCGCCCCGTGGTACGATCCATTGGGCCGCGTCAGGCTGGGGAACTTGTCTGCTTGCGCCTTCCAGTCGAATTTCCCGCTATCGACGATCAGCCCGCCGATGGAATTGCCGTGGCCGTTGAGGAACTTGGTGGTCGAATGCACCACGATATCCGCGCCGTGCTCGATCGGGCGGCACAGGGCGGGGCTGGCCATGGTGTTGTCCACGACCAGCGGCACGCCCACCGCATGCGCCACCTTGGCAATCGCTTCGATATCGCTGACCACGCCGCCCGGATTGGCGAGGCTCTCGATAAACACGCAGCGCGTCTTGTCATCGCAGGCGGCGGCGACATTGGCGGGATCGTCAGCATCGACAAAGCGCGCTTCCCAGCCGAATTTCTTGAAGCTTTCACCCAGCTGGTTGAGCGATCCGCCATAGAGCTTCTTTGCCGCGACGATATTGCAGCCCGGCTCCATCAGCGTGTGGAAGGTGATGAACTGCGCCGCATGGCCCGACGCCACGCCCAGTGCCGCCACCCCGCCTTCGAGCGCGGTGATCTTCTTTTCCAGCACATCGTTGGTGGGATTCATGATACGCGAATAGATGTTGCCGAATTCCTTGAGCGCGAAGAGGTTCGCCGCATGCTCGGCATCGTTAAAGACGTAGGAGGCCGTCTGGTAGATCGGCGTGATCCGCGCATTGGTGGCGGGATCGGGCTCGCACCCGGCGTGAATGGCGAGTGTTTCGAGCTTTGGATTGGTCATTCCTCTTCCCCTCCGATTTCATTCAAGGACTGCAAACTGCTCATGGCAATTAAATATCCGGCCGTGGCAACCGCGATGATTGCAAGTGTACAGACATAGAATGCCGTGGTCGGGAGACCATGCGTGTCTGAAAAGAATAGGTACGAGAACGCGGCAGCAGCGGGAAGTGTTACAAGCCACTGTATGGTAAGCCATACACGAAGGAACTGCTTTCCTCGCATCACTCCGCCGGTTCCTTCGCACACGCCCGCATCGGTTCTTCGCCCGCCAGCGACTTCATCCCCAGCTTCGTCAGCAGCGCCGCATCCTCGTCATCGCCCGCATTGGGGGCGGTGAGGAGCTTGTCGCCGGTGAAGATCGAATTGGCCCCGGCCATGAAGCACAGTGCCTGCGTCGCCTCGGACATGGACTCGCGTCCGGCGGAAAGGCGCACCATGCTCATCGGCATGCAGATGCGCGCCAACGCCACGGTGCGGACGAATTCGATATCGTCGATCTTGGCGAGCGGCGTATCGGCCAGCATATCGCCCAGCACTGTGCCCTTGACCGGGACCAGCGCGTTGACGGGCACGCTTTCCGGATGGCGTTCGAGCGTGGCGAGCGTGTGGACGAAGCCGACGCGATCGGCACGCGTCTCGCCCATGCCGACGATCCCGCCCGAGCAGACATTGATGCCCGCCGCACGCACATTGTCCAGCGTATCGAGCCGGTCCTGGTAATTGCGCGTGGTGATCACGCGCTCATAATATTCGGGGCCGGTATCGATATTGTGGTTGTAATAATCGAGGCCCGCTGCGGAGAGCTGCTGTGCCTGTTCGGGCGTGAGCATGCCCAAAGTCATGCAGGTCTCCATGCCCATCTCGCGCACGCCTTTCACGATTTCGACGATCTTGGGCATGTCGCGCTGCTTGGGATTGCGCCAGGCCGCGCCCATGCAGAAGCGCTGCGATCCGGCATCGCGGGCCTGTGCCGCGCGTTGCAGCACCTCGCGCACATCCATCAGCTTGGTCGCTTCGACGCCGCTGTCTGCATGCACGCTCTGGCTGCAATAGCCGCAATCTTCCTGGCACCCGCCGGTCTTGATCGAGAGCAGCGTGCACAGTTGCACCTCATCCGGCCGGTGGTGCGCGCGATGCACTTCAGCGGCGCGGAAGAGCAGTTCGGTAAAGGGCAGGTCGAACAGCGCGGCGATTTCCTCGCGCGTCCAGTCGGTGCGTATCTCCCCTCCCGCTTGCGGGAGGGGCCGGGGGTGGGCCTGCGAGGGGCTGGCGCTTTTGCCCACCCCTAACCCCTCCCGCTTGCGGGAGGGGGACTGTGTCGTGCTGTTGTCGGAAGGTATCATGGCTACTCAATAGCTTGTGCACGCGCCGCGGCATAGGCCCCAAGCGCCGCAGCATAATGCGGGGAACCGCGCCGGTCACCTTCGCCCGCGCCGATCTCCGCCACCGCACTTGCGATCTTGGCAAGATTTTCGTCGGTCAGCCCGGCAAGAGGCATGACATAGACGCCAATGGTGAAAAGGATCGCGCCCGTTTCGGGCAGGCGACGCAAGGTCTGGCGTTCGGAGCGTGCGAACAGGGTTTTGCCCGCATTTTCGGGCGTGACATGGGCAAAGCGCTGCTCGGACGCTCCCTCGGCAATCCAGCGATATGCGCCGGTGGGCGCGATAAACCAGTTGCAGCGGCCATAGATCGCATCGGGCTTGAGCTTCATCATGAAGCGGTCGACGGGGGCGGAGAGTTGCTCTGCGTAGCCGTCGATCGGGCCATGCAGCGCGGTCATGGGCAGGCCCATTTTTTGCGCCGGATGCCAGTCTGTGGGAAAGGCCACCGCCGCGCCGATCAGGCGGTAGATTTCCTCATCGGGTCGTCGCGTGAGCAGGCACATGTCCTCCCACGCCGAGAGCGCGGCTTCGGGCAAGCCGCCCTCGACGCCGAGCATGGACGCCAGCTCGCGCCCCGGTGCTTCGGCTTCGGGCGTCAGCTGCACTCCTTCGGGATGCGCGGCAAAGCCGTCCGCACGTGCGGCAAGGTCAGGGCGGGGCTGGAGCCACTCATCCTCGGTGAGCTTGGCCAGTCCGATCTTCAACTGCCCTCCACCCCGCGCGTGGGGAAGCAGGTCATTGACGGAGAAGCCGAGGGTCATGCGGCGGGACTAACCTAAACCGCACGCCTCCACCAGTTCGCCGATATTGGCGATCACCAGGTCGGGTGTCTTTTCGGGCGGTTGCACGGCCCATTCCTCCGCGCTGGTCGAACCTGAAGTGACCGCAATGCCGATGGCGCCATTGGCCACGGCCATTTCCATTTCCGCCGTCGCGTCGTCGCCCACCACGCCGACATCGGCCTTTGCCAGCCCAAGCGTTTCGGCGATCACATGCATCGCATGGGCGGAGGGCTTGCCGGTGGGTTCGGGCTCCACGCCGGTCACGCGGTTGATCGCGCCGTTGATCGCGCAGGAATATCCGAATGAACGGCCTTCCTTGGTGGCGAAGAAGGGCACGTCGCTGGCGGAGAGGAAGGCGGCGCCGTCCATCACCCGCTCGCAGCCGAGGTGGATGTGGTCCATCACGCAATCGGGATGCCATGCGACATAGACGGCATCGGCATGTTTCGCGTCCGCATCGCCGAGCATGGAGCAGGATACGCCCATTTCGGTCAGCGCTTCGGTCACGCTTTCGAGGCCGAGCACGAGCACGTTCGTGTATCCGCGATCGGCAATGACGCGCGCGGCCACGCTATTGGGCGTGAACAGTTTCTCGTCTGGCACGGGCACGCCCGCTGCGCGCAGGCGCGGGGCCTGTACGCGGCTGGGGTAGGCGCTGCCATTGGTAAGCGCGAGCCAGGGAATGCCGAGCCGGTCGAGCTCTCCCAGAGCCTCCGCCGCGCCAGAAATAGCGTCATAGCTGCCGAGCTTGCGGTTGGAGAGGATCAGCGTTCCGTCGAGGTCGAACATGAAGCCTTTCGGCTTGCGGGGCAGGGTCACTCTCTAATTCCTCCGTTCGTGTCGAGCGAAGTCGAGACACGCTGGCTTGGTTCGATCTTTCCGTCTCTCGACTGCGCTCGAGACGAACGGTGAGCGGGAGATCAGGCGCTGACCTCCAGTTTGAACTCGTCCTTCTCCAGCCCGAAGCTGTCGACATCGCGGCGGGAGAGGACTTCGCGCAGCAGGTTCATCACCGCCACCGTGTCCGGATCATACTCGCGCGGGGCGGGGCCGGCATCCTGCATGGCGTTGACCAGTTCGGCGGGCATGGTGGCGCGCAGCAGGAATTCTTCGTCAGAGAGATTCTCGCCGATCTTCTTCCGCAGCGTCTTCAGATCAGCCATGCCGGTCTCGGCTTCCAGCTCCCTGGTGCGCGGGTTGGCCATGATGCGGTCCATGACATCGGGATCGACCGGCACATTGGGGCGGCCGAACTTGCCGATGGCGAAGCGGATGATCTCGTCCGGGATGACTTCCCAGCGACCCTTGCCGGTGACGTTCATCACCGCCTGCGTCTGCAGCATCTGCGCGAACGGCGTCATCACGATGGGCCAGCCCAGTTCCTGACGCACGCGGCCCATTTCCTCGATCACCGCCTGTTCGAGATGGGGCACGCCCTGGTCCTTCAGGTGGCGCCGCATGGTGCCGACCATGCCGCCGGGAAGGTTGTGCTGGAAATAGGCGGCATCGAACGCCATCGGGTGGCCGGTGGGCAGGTCCTCCGCTTCGGCAACGGCGGTCCAGAAGTCGGCGACTTCCTGTGCGGCCTCGTCGTCGATATCGACCTCGTGCCCCTGCGCGCGCAGGTTCGCGATCATGCGCATGATCGGCGGGTTGCTGGTGCCGTCCGCCGCACCGCCGCTGGCGCATTGCACCGCCGCCACGCCGAGGTCCGCCGCTTCCAAGCAGGCGGGCTCGGCAAGGCCGATGGTACAGTGATTATGCAGTTCGAGCGGCTTGTCGCCGATCTCGGCGAGGATGGCGGGGATCAGCGTCTGCGCACGCTTGGGTGTCAGCAGCCCGCCCGGGTCCTTGATATAGAGCGCGTCGACATCGGGGCTCGCCGCCATGGTGCGAGCAGCCTCGGCATAATGCGCATCGTCGTGGATCGGGCTGATCGAATAAACCAGCGCGCCCACCACCTGATCCCCGCCCGCACGCTTGACCATTCTGGCAACCTCAACATTACTTGAGGCATCGTTCATCGGGTCCGCCAGCGCAAAACGGCGGATGCCATTGGTCGCCAATGTGCGGAATGCCAGTTCCATGAATTCTGGCGTCGCGGTTTCCCAGGCGATGAAGCGAAAACCCGTGGAGAGGAACTGCAAAGGGGTGTCCTTGCAGATCTCCGCCATGCCACGGATCCTCTCCCACGGGTCCTCCTGCTTATACCGAACTGCCACACCCATGTGGGTCGAAGTGGTGAAATCGATCGCGCGATAACCGGCGCGTTCCATCGCCGGGGCAATGGTCAGCGTCTTGGCGGTATCGACGCCCAGCGCCCCCCACAGGCACTGGTTGCCATCGCGCAAGGAAGTTTCGACTATGCCGATCTTGGCCATGTCTAGAACTTCCCGCTCAGCAAGAAATCCGCTCGTCCTGAGCCTGTAGAAGGACCGCATTTCATCTTCTTGGACAAACAAAAACGATGCTTCGACAAGCTCAGCATGAGCGGGGAGGAGGTGGTTGCGTTCATCATCCGACCTTCACCCGGACCAGCGCCTGGCCTTCCTCCACCGGCTTGCCATTTTCGGCAAGGATAGCTGTGACCGTGCCGGAAACGCCTGCACGGATCGGGTTCATCAGCTTCATCACCTCAATAATGCCGATGGTGGTGTCGGGCGTGACCTTGTCGCCGACCTCCACAAAGGGCGGTTCGCCCGGACGCGGAGCAGCGTAGAAATTGCCGAGCAGGGGGGCGACGATGTCCTGCTCACCCGCACCGGCAAGGGTTGGGGGGGATGCCGGTGCGGGGGCAGGGGCGGGGGGAACAGGGGTCGCACTTTCCTGTACCTCGCCATCTTGTTCTTCGTGGGCTGGCCAATTGCCGCCACCGCCATCGCGGCGGATACGCAGCTTGAAATCACCCATCTGCAGGTCGAGCGAAGCGAAATTGCTTTCGTCGAGCAGCCTGGCAATTTCGGCAATGTCCTTGCCGGAGAGGCGGCTCACTTCTTCCCTCCAAAGATATTCATCACATGCGCCCTGGGG
>ENA-ORCV01000883-ORCV01000883.1-marine-metagenome-genome-assembly--contig:-NODE-883-length-12960-cov-2.636420_pt1 | contig 12960 bp, 12 predicted proteins | sample MGYA00237779_ERZ508509 | MGnify/ENA primary metagenome ERZ508509 (study PRJEB26180, sample SAMN06268772) | marine metagenome | isolation source: Bioluminescent Bay, La Paraguera, Puerto Rico | place... | reverse complement strand
AGCGCGCTGGGCATCACGAAGCGTTCGATCTCGTGGCGCGAGAGGTTCCAGTGATCCTCGGCCAGACCTGCCGCCGCGCCCTCGTCCCGCGCGGCGATGGCGGCGATGATCGCGTCGTGCTGGCGGCTGGCTTCGGCGACGTTGTCGGCCATGGTGGCGTTTTCCGGGCGATAGAAGGTCATGGAAATGCGCGCGTGGTCGATCAGCAGGCGGTGGAACGAGGGCAGCAGGTAGATATTTCCCGCCATTTCGCCGGTGATCTCGTGGAAGCGGTTGTTGGCCAGCGTGCGATCCGGGGTCGATCCGTCGCGCAGGGCGGCGCGGAAGGTCTCTTGCGCGGCGCGCAGGGCGGCAACCTGCACCTCGGTCGCGTTGCGCGCGGCAAGGCGCAGGATCGCGCCATAGATCATCGGGGCGGCGAGGAAGAAATCACGCAGCGTGGTGTGCGAGAGGTCCGCCACGCGCGGCCCGCGATTGTCGCGCAGGTCGACATAGCCAAGCCCCGCCAATTCGCGGAACACCTCGCGCACCGGGGTGCGCGAGAGATCGAATTCGGCGCAGAGCGCGGCCTCGTCGAGATCGGCACCGGGGCGCAGCGCGGTGGTGAGAATCGCGTGCTTCAGATGCGTGGCGAGCGTGGTCTTGCGGTCCTTGGCGGCCATGCGGGGGCCTCCTGGCAGTGGGATTTATGCTTGCCTTTTAATGAATACAGATTGTATACGCAATGAATAATTATTGCCGCGCCAGACACCCCGCCGATGGTCCGCCCATGACAGAGCCGCAGCACTTCATCTTCGTCCTGGTCGAGGAGTTCTCGCATCTTGCCTTTTCCTGCGCGGTCGAGCCATTGCGCATCGCCAACCTGCTGAGCGGGCAGACGCTCTATCGCTGGTCCTTCGCGTCCGAGGACGGGCAGAGCGCCACCTGTTCCAACGGCTCGGTCACGCTGGTGCATCACGGGCTCGCCCGCCTGCCGAAATGCGACCGTCTGTTCATCCTCTCGGGCATCCACATGCGCGCGCATCTGACCAAGCGGCTGATGTCGATGCTGCGTCGCGAAGCGCGGCATGGCACGCCCATCGGGGCGCTGTGTTCGGGCGCGTGGATCCTGGCCGAGGACGGGATGCTCAACGGAATGAAGGCGGCGATTCACTGGGAATTTCACGACAGCTTCATGGAACGCTTTCCCGAGGTGAATCTGGTGCGCAACGTCTTTGTCGCCGACGAGCGGCACCTCACCGCCTCGGGCGGCACCGCCACCGCCGACCTGATGCTGCACCTGATCGAGCGCGACCACGGGTATGACCTGTCGATGGCGGTGGCTGACCAGATGGTCTATAGCGCCGCGCGCGAGGCGACGGCGGCACAGCGCGTGTCACTGCAATCGCGCAACGGTATCCGCAACGCGCACCTGACCTATGCGATCGGGCGGATGCGCGCCTCTATCGAAGAGCCGGTCAGCCCCGCGCGAATCGCTGCCGAGATCGGGATTTCGACGCGGCAGCTTGAACGGCTGTTCGGCAAGTTCCTCAACACCTCGCCCAAGAAATATTCCATGGAGCTGCGGCTGGAACGCGCGCGCCACCTGCTCATTCAGACCGAAGCGCCTGTAATCGAGATCGCGCTCTCCTGCGGGTTCGAGAGCGCGGGGCATTTCTCGCGGGTCTACCGCGCCGCCTATGGCGTGGCCCCCGGGCAGCAGCGCGGTCGGCTGACCTGATCACACGTCGTGATAGTCGCGATACCACTCGACAAAGCGGCGCACGCCCTCGCGGAACGGGGTCGCGGGGCGATAGCCCGTGAGATTCTGCAGGAGGCTCGCATCGGCCCATGTCGCGGGCACGTCGCCGGTCTGCATGGGCATGTAGTTGCGGATTGCCTCGCGCCCGATCTCGGCCTCGATGGCGTCTATGAAATCGAGCAGGCGCACCTTGTCGGAATTGCCGATATTGACCACGCGGAAGGGCGCGGCGGGCGACAGGTTGTCGCCCTCCACCGCCGTCTCGGGGCTGCCGGGCGCTGCGTCGATCAACAGGCGGATGCCGCGCGCGAGATCGTCCACATAGGTGAAATCGCGCCACATCTCGCCGTTGTTGTAGATGTCGATGGGGGTGCCTTCGAGGATGCCCTTGGTGAACTTGAAAAGCGCCATGTCGGGCCGCCCCCACGGCCCGTAGACGGTGAAGAAGCGGAACATCGTGACCGGCAGCCCGTGGATATGCGCCCAGGCATGGCCCATCGATTCGTTGGCCTTCTTGGTGGCGGCGTAGATGGTCAGCTGCGTGTCTGCCTTTTGCCGCTCGTCAAAGGGCATGTCCTCGTTGGCACCGTAGACCGACGAGGTCGAGGCCATGAGCAGGTGCCGCACCTCTGCGGCGCGCGCCGCCTCCATCACGTTTAGCGTACCGATGACGTTGGAATCGACATAGGCGCGCGGATTCTCAAGGCTGTAGCGCACGCCCGCCTGCGCCGCGAGATGCACGATCACGTCGGGGGCGAACTCCGCCACCGCCGTGGCGAGCGCGGCCTCGTCCTCGAGCATCGCCTCGGTCGCGGAAAAGCCGGGGTTCTGATGCAGCATCGCATGGCGGCGCTGTTTCAGGCGGACATCGTAGTAATCCGTCATCCCGTCATAGCCCGCCACCTGATGCCCCTCCGAGAGCAGCAGGCGGGCGAGGTGAAAGCCGATGAAGCCGGCGGTTCCGGTGATGAATACGCGCATCAGCGACCGACCCCCTCATACGCCTCGAAGCCCGCGCGGCGCGCGTCGCGGGCGGAGTAGATGTTGCGCAGGTCGGCCATGCGGGGCGCGGCCATCTTGCGCGCCAGCTTCTTGAGGTCGAGCGCGCGAAACTCGTTCCACTCCGTCAGGATCACCAGCAGGTCTGCCTTGTGCGCGGCCTTGTAGGGATCGTCGCACCAGACCACGCCGGGCAACAGCGCCTCGCCCTCGCGACGGCCCTGCGGATCGACCACCCGCACCTTGGCCCCGCCCCCGACCAGCGCGGGCACGATGGTAAGCGCGGGGGCGTCGCGCATGTCGTCGGTATTGGGCTTGAAGGTCACGCCCAGCACCGCCACCGTGCGGCCGTTGAAGCTGTCGCCGCACATCTCGCGCAGCTTGTCGATCATCCGCGCCTTGACGCACTCGTTGACGCGAATGACCGTCTCGACGATGGTCTGCGGCACCGCGTGCTCCTGCCCGATGCGGGCAAGCGCGGAGGTATCCTTGGGAAAGCACGAGCCGCCATAGCCCGGACCGGCATGCAGGAACTTGTTGCCGATGCGCCCGTCAAGGCCCATGCCGCGCGCGACTTCCTTGACATCCGCGCCCACCCGCTCGCACAGCCCCGCGATCTCGTTGATGAAGCTGATCTTGGTGGCGAGAAAGGCGTTGGCCGCGTACTTGATCATCTCGGCGGATTCGAGATCGGTGTAGACGATGGGAAATTCGCGCAGGAACAGCGGGCGATAGATATCGGCCATCACCTCTTGCGCGCGCTCCGACTGCACGCCCACCACCACGCGGTCGGGCTTCATGAAATCCTCGATCGCCGCGCCCTCGCGCAGGAATTCGGGGTTCGACGCGACGTCGAACTCGGCCTGCGGGTTGGCCTTGGCGACGGTCTGCTTGACGCGGCGGTTGGTGCCCACGGGCACCGTGGATTTGGTCACGATCACGGCATAGCCGGTGAGCGCGCGGGCCACCTCCTCGGCGGCGGCCATGACATAGGTGAGATCGGCGTGCCCGTCGCCGCGGCGCGTAGGCGTGCCCACCGCGATGAACACCGCATCCGCGCCATCCACCGCCGCCGCGAGATCGGTGGTAAACGACAGCCGCCCCGCCTCGACATTGCGGGCCATCAGGGCATCGAGCCCCGGCTCGTAAATGGGCACCTCGCCGCGCTCGAGCATCGCGATCTTTTCGGGCATCTTGTCGACGCAGACCACGTCATGCCCGAAATCCGAGAAACACACCCCCGAGACGAGCCCGACATAGCCCGTGCCGATCATCGCGATTTTCACAACCCTGTCTCCCCGATCCGCGCGCGCCCACGGCGCGCCCTGCTCAAATGCGGCCCTGGTCGCGTCTTACACATCCATCCGGGGGTTGAGAAGGCGGGACGGGGCGCGGGCAGCCAAAAAGCGGGGGGACGATCAAAGCCCCAGCTTGGCCGTCACGATCTCGTTCACCGCCTTTGGGTTGGCCTTGCCGCCCGTGGCCTTCATCACCTGCCCCACGAACCAGCCCGCAAGCTTTGGATTGGCCTTGGCCTTTTCCACCTGCGCGGGGTTGGCGGCGATGATCTCGTCCACGGCGGATTCGATCGCGCCGGTGTCCGTCACCTGCTTCATGCCGCGCGCCTCGACGATCTCCTCGGGGTCGCCGCCCTCGGTATAGACGATCTCGAAGAGGTCCTTGGCGATCTTGCCGGAGATGGCGTCGGAGCGGATCAGCCGCACGATGGCGGCCAGTTGCGCCGGGCTGACCGGGCTTTCATCGATGGAGTGATCCTCTTTCTTCAACCGGCCAAAGAGTTCGTTGATGACCCAGTTCGCCGCCAGTTTGCCGTCGCCCGCACCCGCCGCGACCTGCTCGAAATAGGCGGCATTGGCCAGATCGGCGGTCAGCACGCTCGCGTCATATTCCGACAGGCCGAAGTCCAGCACGAAGCGCGCCTTCTTGGCGTCGGGCAACTCGGGCAGGCTGGCCGCGATCTTGTCCACCCATTCCTGCTCGATTTCCAGCGGCAGCAGGTCGGGATCGGGGAAATAGCGGTAATCATGCGCCTCTTCCTTGGAACGCATGGAGCGGGTCTCGTTGCGGTCGGGATCGTAGAGGCGGGTTTCCTGCACCACCTCGCCCCCCGATTCGAGGATCGCGATCTGGCGGCGCGCCTCGTAGTCGATCGCCATCTGGATGAAGCGCATGGAGTTCATGTTCTTGATCTCGCAGCGGGTGCCGAGATGCGAGAAATCCTGCGTCTCCTGGTATTTCTCGTACTGGCCCGGGCGGCAGACCGAGACGTTGACGTCGGCGCGCAGGTTGCCGTTCTGCATGTTGCCGTCGCAGGTGCCCAAGTAGCGCAGGATCTGGCGCAGCTTGGTCACGTAGGCCGCAGCCTCTTCCGGGCCGCGGATGTCGGGGCGGCTGACGATTTCCATCAGCGCCACGCCGGTGCGGTTGAGATCGACGAAGGACATGGCAGGGTCCATGTCGTGGATCGACTTGCCGGCGTCCTGCTCCATGTGGATGCGCTCGATCCGCACCAGCCTCGCGATGCCCGGCTCCATATCCACGAGGATTTCACCCTCGCCCACCAGCGGATGATAAAGCTGGCTGATCTGATAGCCCTGCGGCAGGTCGGGGTAGAAATAGTTCTTGCGGTCGAAGGCGGACCACAGGTTGATCTTCGCCTTCAGCCCCAGCCCCGTGCGCACCGCCTGCTCGACGCAGAATTCGTTGATGACGGGCAGCATGCCGGGCATGGCCGCATCGACGAAAGAGACGTTGGAATTGGGCTCTGCCCCGAACTGTGTCGAGGCGGCGGAGAAAAGCTTGGCCTTTGACGCCACCTGCGCATGTACCTCCATGCCGATGACAAGCTCCCAATCGTGCTTTGCCCCGGCAATGACCTTGGGTTTCGGCGCGTCATAGGTGAGATCCAGCATCCTGCGGCTCCATGCTCTGGCTTGAACTGCGTTCTACGCGGCGGGCCGGGGCGGGGCAAGAGGGCCTAGCCGAAGGACACCCCCATCTCCCAGAATCCCACCTCCAGCCGCGTCGCGGTGGTGAACCGGTGGCAGAGCCGCGCCCAGCCGGGCGTGGCCTCGGGCGCGGGGCCGAGACGGCGCGCGACAGCTGTATCGAAGAGCGCCCCCACCTCGCGGCAGACCTGCTGATACTCCTCGCCCGCATAGGTGGCGATCCAGTCGGCAAAGGGGTGGCCCTCCGCCACGTCCTGCCCAAGCCGCGCGCCGATCTCGCCATAGCCCATGACGCAGGGCGCGAGTGCGGCGAGCAGGTCGAGGAAATCCCCCGAATGCCCGGCGTCGAGCACGTAGCGCGTATAGGCGAGATTGGCGGGGTGTTCCTCGGCCCCGAACAGGTCGGACTCCGACAGCCCCGCCTCGGCGCATGTCTTCACATGCAGGCCGATCTCGGTATTGACCAGCGCATCCACCGTCGCCGCGCAGGTGCGCATCTCCTCCACCGTCTCGGCCTTGGTCACGGCGAGCGCCCAGGCGCGGGCGAAATGCACCAGAAAGATGTAATCCTGCACGAGATAGCCGAGGAACGCCGCGCGCGGCAGCGTGCCCTCGCGCAGCCCTTCGACGAAGGCGTGACGGGTGTATTCCGCCCAGACCGGGCCCGCCGCATCGCGCAGGCGGGGGAAGGTCGTGCCATAGTCCCCGTTCATTGCGCGTTCAGGTCCAGCGCGATACCCGAGACGGGCGTCTCTTCCTCGATCATGCCCGCGTCGAGCAGGAAGCGCTCGAAGGTCCGGTAGCGCGCGTGAGCGAGCGCGGCGGGACGGGTGGCGAAGCGCGGAAAGGTATCGACCCAGGCCTTTTCGTTGAGTTCGTCCTGCAATTCGCGCGAGGTGCCGGCGAAAATCTCCCAGCTTTCCTGCGGGTGGTTCATGATGTACTGCGTCGCGCGCTCGGTGGCGTGCAGGAAGCGGCGGATCATTCCCTCATCCATCGTCTCGGGATTGGCGACGTAGATCAGTTCGTCATAGGCGGGCACGCCCTCTTCCTCGACAAAGAAGCACCGCCCCGGCACGCCCTCGATCTCCATCTGGTTGAGCTCGAAATTGCGGTAGGCCCCAATCACCGCATCCACCTGCCCCGACATCAGCGACGGCGAGAGCGACCAGTTGACGTTGACCAGCTCGATATCGTCGAGCGTCAGACCGTGCTGCGCGAGGATCGCCGTCAGCAGCGCCTCCTCGACGCCCGCGACGGAAAAGCCCACCTTGCGCCCCTTGAGATCGGCGGCGGATTTGACGGGGCCGTCCTCGAGCACCAGCAGGCAGTTGAGCGGCGTGGCGATGAGCGTGCCGACGCGGCGCAGCGGCAGGCCGTTCTCGATCTGAAGGTGAAGCTGCGGCTGATAGGCGATGGCGAGGTCCGCCTTGCCGGCGGCGACCATCTTGGGCGGATCGGAGGGGTCGGCGGGGGCCACCACCTCGACCTCGAGCCCGGCTTCCTCGAAATATCCCAGTTCCTCGGCCAGCAGGATCGGCCCGTGATCGGGGTTCACGAACCAGTCGAGGATGAGGGTCATCTTGTCCTGCGCCATGGCCGGGGCGGCCATGAGGGCGAGGATCAGGGTCAGGGTTCGCATGTATCAGCCTCCTGTTGGAGATCGCCGAGGGCGATCAGTGCAATCTCTCCGTCCCAGTGCCCGCGCAGCCGCGCCGCCGCCTGCCAGGAGCGCAGGCCCGAGCGGCAGGCCAGCACGGCGCGCGGGCCCTGTGGGCGAAGGGTGTCGAAATCGGTCACGCTGTGGCGCGTGGCGTCGGGAAGGGCGGGGCCGGGCTCGCCCTCGGCGCGCAGGTCCACGATCCAGTCATCGGGTGCGACCTGCGCGGGCGCGATGAAGCCGAAGCCGCGCTCCGGCTCGGGTGCGCGGTCGAAGCGGAAGCCGCCGAAACGGTGGCCGATAGCGTCGAACGTGATCAGTTGACCCAGTGGATCAGGCTCTGTTCCAGCCAAAATGGCCAATGCCATCTGCGCCTGAAGGCTGCCGATCACCCCCACGGAGGGCCCCAGCACGCCATCGGCGTCGCAACTGCCCAGCCGGTCCGGCAGGTCGGGGAAAAGCGCGCGCAAACTCGGCGCGCCGCCGCAGAAGCCACCGCAATAGCCCGAGGTGCCCACTACCGAGGCGCTGATCAGCGGCTTGCCCTGCGCAAGGCAGGTGTCGGACAGGACATAGCTTGCCGCGAAGCTGTCGGCGCAGTCGAGCACGAGGTCGGCGGCGGCGACATGGCCGGGCGCGTTCACCGGGTCAAGCGGCTCTGTTATGGCGGAAACCCTGCAATCCGGGTTGAGTGCAGCCATGTGGGCGGCGGCGATTTCGGCCTTTGGCTGGCCGATATCGGCCATGCGGAACAGCACCTGCCGGTGCAGGTTGCTCAGGGACACCCGGTCGCCATCCATCAGCGTGATGCGCCCCACGCCCGCGCCCACCAGATAGGGCAGGACCGGCGCCGCCAGCCCGCCCGCACCGATCACCAGCACATGCGCCGCCGCCAGCCGATCCTGACCGGCTTGCCCGAACTCGGGCAGGGCGATCTGTCGCGCGTAGCGGCTCATCGCGTCGCCTCGATCCATTGCCGCACCCGCGCCTCGGGATCGGAGTTGAGCGTGATATCCGTCACCGCCGAGACCACATCCGCGCCCGCGTCGAACGCGCCCCGCGCGCGCTCCACCGACATGCCGCCGATGGCGATGAGGGGAATATCCCCGATCAGGTGCTTCCATTCGGTCAGCTTGTCGAGGCCCTGTTCGTGCCATTTCATCTTCTTGAGGATGGTCGGGTAGACGGGGCCGAGCGCCACGTAATCGGGATCATGCGACAGCGCGCGGTCCAGTTCCGTATGGTCATGGGTGCTGAGGCCCAGCCGGATCCCGGCGCGGCGGATCGCGGGGATGTCGGCGGTATCGAGATCCTCTTGCCCCAGATGCACCCAGTCGCAGCCTAGGTCGATGGCGATCTGCCAATGATCGTTGACCACGAGGATCGCCCCCGCGTCCCGGCACAGGCTCTGCGCCTGCGCGATCTGCCGTTGCAGCGCCGCGCCGGTCAGGTCCTTGATCCGCAGCTGCACCAGCCCCACGCCCAGCGGAAGCAGGCGACGCAGCCATGCGACATCGTCGAAGATCGGGTAGAAACGCGGCAAGGCCATCAGGTGAACGCCCTCCCCAGCACGGGGGTGGACGGTGCCGCCATGTCGCGCGGCTCCATCGGGTCGGCCTCATAACCCAGCCGGCCGGCCTCCAGCGCGCGGGCAAAGCCCTCGGCCATCGCCGCCGGATCGCCCGCCTTGGCCACCGCGGTATTGAGCAGCACCGCGTCATAGCCCAGTTCCATCGCGTGGGCGGCTTGCGAGGGCAGGCCCAGCCCTGCGTCGATCACCAGCGGCAAATCGGGGAAATGCGCGCGAAGCGACCGCAACCCGTAGATGTTGTTGAGCCCCAGCCCGGTGCCGATGGGCGCGCCCCAGGGCATCAGCACCCGGCACCCGGCCTCGACCAGCCGCTCGCAGAGCACCAGATCCTCGGTGCAATAGGGAAAGACCTGAAAGCCGTCATCGGTCAGGATGCGCGCCGCCTCGACCAGCCCGAACGGGTCGGGCTGCAGCGTGTCAGCATGGCCGATCACCTCCAGCTTGATCCAGTTGGTATCGAAGAGTTCGCGCGCCATCTGCGCCGTGGTCACCGCCTCGCGCACCGAATGGCACCCGGCGGTGTTGGGCAAGACACGCACGCCCAGATCGCCGATCATGTCCCAGAAGGCCTGCCCGGCGCGTTCGCCCCCCGCCTCGCGGCGCACCGAGACGGTGGCAATGCCCGCGCCGGAGCGTTTGAACGCCTGCGCCAGGATCGCGGGCGAGGGGTATTGCGCCGTGCCCAGCATCAGGCGCGATGTGACCTCGGTCTCGTAATAGGTTGGCATGTCAGCCCCCTTGCCGCGGCGCGACGATCTCGACGCGATCCCCGTCATTCAGTCTCTGTTCCGGCCTGATCGCGGCCGGAACGAAATCCTCGTTCACCGCCGTCGCCACCTTGGCCGCGCCATAGCCCAGCTCTTGAAGCAGCGCGTCGAGCGTGGGCGCGGCGGTCTCCTGCGTGGTGCCGTTAACCGTGATCTTCATGGGCAAACTCCGGTGTCTCGTTGGCGCGCATCACCATCCCGGCGGTCATCCGCGCCACGGCGGGCGACAGCAGAAAGCCGTGGCGGAAGAGGCCGTTGACGTGGATCGCCTCGCCCTTGCGGGTGATGCGCGGCAGGTTATCGGGGAAGGCGGGGCGCGCATCGGCGCCGATCTCCATCACCTCGGCCTCGCCAAAGGCAGGGAGCAGCGCATAGGCCGCCGAGAGCAGTTCCATCACCGACCGGGCCGAGGCGCGGCCGCGCTCCTCGCTCTCGATCTGCGTCGCGCCCAGCATGAACACGCCGTCGCCGCGCGGCACGATATAGAGCGGAAAGCGCGGGTGCAGCAGGCGAATGGGCCGGGACAGGGTCACATCCGTCGAGCGCAGCACCACCATCTCGCCCTTGACGCCGCGCAGGTCGGGCAGGCTGTCCTGCGCCGCCAGCCCGCGACAGTCGATCACCGGGCCGTCGGGCGCGGCCTCGCCCTGCTCGAACCGCGCGCCTGCCGCTTCCAACCGCTTGCGCAGGTGCATCAGCGCCGCGCGCGGGTCGATATGCGCCTCGTCCTCGAAAAAGAGCGCGCGGTCGTGACGGTCGGCCAGATGCGGCTCTAACTCGGCCAAGTCCTCACCGGTGACCAGCCGATGCCCGGTGGTGCGGCGGGCGAATTGGTCGAGTTCGCGGCGGTCACGCTGCAAGGTCACCACCAGAGATCCGCGTCGGATTACCTCGACGCCCTGCGCCTGCCACCAATCGGCGGCCTGTTGGCCCAGCCGCACCACCGGCTCTTCGGCGGTGAACCCCTCGCAGAAGGGCGCGAGCATGCCGCCTGCCCACCAGGAACAGCCATGCGCGCCGGGCGCGGGCGCGGGATCGCGCAGGGTGACGGCGACGCCCCGGTTCATCAGTTCCGTGGCGACGCACAGGCCGACAATGCCCGCGCCACGAATGGTGATGGTTTCGGTCATGTCCAGACCTCGTGAAAATGATGCACCGGGCCGTGGCCCTGCCCGATCTCCAGCGTGTCGGCTGCAAGGATCGCGCTGTGCAGCCAGCCATGCGCCGCCTCGACCGCCTGCGCCAGCGTCTGCCCCTTCGCCAGCCCCGCCGCCACGGCCGACGAGAGCGTGCAGCCGGTGCCGTGGGTGTTGCGGGTGGCGATCCGGGGAGCGTCGAGCCGCGTCGCGTCACCGGCGATGAGCCAGTCGGTGCAGGTCGCGCCCTGCGCATGCCCGCCCTTCATCAGCACGGCCCCCGCGCCCATCTCGCGCAGCCGCGCGCCTTGGCGCTGCATCTCCGCGTCATCCTGCGCCTCGGCACAGCCCAGCAGCGCCGCCGCCTCGGGCAGATTGGGCGTCAGCAGATCGGCGCGCGGCAGAAGATGCGCGATCAGCGCCGCGCGCGCCGCATCCGGCAACAGCCGCGCGCCGGATTTCGCCACCATCACCGGATCGAGCACGATGGGCCCGCGATACGCCTCGAGCGCCCGCGCCACCGTCTCGATCAGCGCGGCATCGCCCAGCATGCCGATCTTGATGCAATCGACCCTGATATCGCCCAAAACGGCTGCGATCTGCGCGGCGACGGTGGCGTTGGGCACCGGGTGCACATCCGTGACCGCGCAGGTATTCTGCGCTGTGATCGCGGTGATGACGCTCGCGCCATAGACGCCCAGCGCGGAAAAGGTCTTGAGATCGGCCTGAATGCCCGCGCCGCCGCCGCTGTCGGAGCCTGCGATTGTCAAAGCCGTGGCAACCATCTGCCGTTCCTCTCAGTCTATGCGGGGAACGGATGCGGGGCGCGCGGGGCGTGCGACGGTCCGTTCCCTACGCCGGTGTCAACCGGATCAGGTTCGATGGGTTGGCGCATCGCCTCTCAGCCCGCACGTCCCGGGCACCCCAACGGAGTTGATTGAGAGGTAACAGTCGGGCTGCGCGCTCGCAAGGGGGCAATGCGGAACAGGATGTGTCGCAAACCGGCCGCAAAGCGCCGCCCGCCCGCGTCAGGATGGGATAAGACCGAGGAGGAGCGCCCCATGCAATATGCCGCCAATCCAGATCAGTTCGCGCCCATCGCGCGGTTCGCGCTCGACCCGGCCTTGCCGGTGCCCGAGGAGGTGCTGGCGCAGACCGCGACGCTGCTCATCGACACGCTGGGGGTGGCGGCGGGGGCGGCCTCGCTCGATGTGGGGCGGATCGCCCGGGATTTCGCCTGCGATTTCCACGGCGCCGCGCGCGAGGATCACCGCGCGACGCTGCTGTTCGACGGGCGGCGCTGTGCCATGCCGGGGGCAGCCTGGGCGCTGGCCACGCAGATCGACAATCTGGATGCGCATGACGGGCTCAATGCCACCAAGGGGCATATCGGCTGTGCGCTGGTGCCCGCGCTTTTTGCCTTTGCCGAGACGCGCCCGGACCTGACAGGCCGACAGGCGCTGACGGCGCTTGCCATGGGATACGAGGTGGCGGCGCGCGCCGCTGTCGCGCTGCATGCGACGGTGAGCGATTATCACACCTCGGGGGCGTGGAACGCGCTGGGGGTGGCGGCGCTGGGGGCGCATCTGCGGGGCGATGGCGCGGAGGTGCTGCGTCAGGCGCTGGGCATTGCCGAGTATCACGGGCCGCGCAGCCAGATGATGCGCGAGATCGCGAGCCCGACGATGCTGCACGATGGCTCGGGGATGGGCGCGTTTGTCGGGATTTCGTCCCTGTTACTGGCCGAAAGGGGCTTTACCGGCGCGCCCGCGATCACGGTCGAGGGGACGGAGGTGGCGCAGGTCTGGGCCGATCTCGGCCACGACTGGACGGTGATGCGCAACTATATCAAGCCCTATCCGATCTGCCGCTGGGCGCATGGGGCGCTGGAGTGTCTGCGGGTTCTGGTCGAGGAACAAGGCTTCAGCCCGGAGGATATCGAGGCGCTGGAGGTAGGCACTTTCGCGCAATCCGCCGCGCTTTTCCCCGGCATGCCCGAGACCACGAGCGAGGCGCAGTATTCGCTCGGTTTCGCGCTGGCGGCGTATCTCGTGCATGGCCGCCTCGGACCTGATGAGATCACCGGTGAGGCGCTGC
>ENA-ORCV01000882-ORCV01000882.1-marine-metagenome-genome-assembly--contig:-NODE-882-length-12970-cov-2.432793_pt1 | contig 12970 bp, 13 predicted proteins | sample MGYA00237779_ERZ508509 | MGnify/ENA primary metagenome ERZ508509 (study PRJEB26180, sample SAMN06268772) | marine metagenome | isolation source: Bioluminescent Bay, La Paraguera, Puerto Rico | place... | reverse complement strand
CAGCCGAGCTTTTCTTCCAGCCACATTTCCGCGGCGGTCCGGCCGAGGTCGCGCAGCTTGGAGATGAGCTGCCAGTCGGGGTTGAGACCGCTGCCGGGCGCGAGGTCCTGGGTGAACGGCGTCGCGTCGATCAGGTGGAAGCGGTGGCCGGTCGCGCTGAGGGTGGCCTCCCCGCCGGACTCCGCGTCGCCGGCATGCGCCAGCAGCGCGACCTCGCGGCGCAGCGGCTCGCTGAAGATGATGTGGTTCAGCCGGTCGCTGATCTCGTCCTTGGTGGTCGGCACGCCCGCCTTGAATGTCGGGATGAGCTGCACCAGCAGCGTGTCCGCGGCCGTGCAGTCGCGCACCAGCGGCGCGAGACAGGGGTTGGCGGAATAGCCGCCGTCCCAGTAGTAGCGCGCGCCGACCTGCACCGCGTGATGGAGATGCGGCAGGCTGGTCGACGCCATGATCACGTCGAGCGAGATCTCGTCCGGCGTGAAGACGCGGCTGCGCCCGTTGGTCACGTCGGTCGCGGCGATGAAAAGGCGCAGCGGCGCGCGGTCCCGGATCAGGTCGAAATCGACGAGGTTCTCGACGACCGTGCGCAGCGGATTGTAGTCGAGCGGGTTGAACTGATAGGGCGACATGAACCGGCTGAACATGTCCGCGACGTAGCTGGGCCCGTTCCAGACGAGGTTCGCCGGCTCGATCTGCGGCATGGCCGTCTTCGCCTGGGTCAGGAACTCGGAATCGGGCCCGTGGCTGATGTCGCGCCAGAACGTGTCGAGCTTCTCGCGCGCGCCCTCCGGGCCGTTCTCCGCGAGCCCGCTGGCGAGCAGCACGGCATTGACCGCGCCCGCGCTGGTCCCGCTGACGCCGTCGAACGCGAAGCCGCCGGCCTCGAGCATCCGGTCGAGCACGCCCCACGTGAACGCGCCGCGAACGCCGCCGCCCTGGAGGGCGAGGTTCATCGCAAGATCGTTTGCCGCCGCGGCCTTGCCCCGTGCCGGGGCCTTGCGCGGACGGTCCGCCGTCTTTCGAACAACCGTCTTTCGCACCGCCGTCATCGGACGACCCACCGGGTGCAGACGGTCAGGATGCGCGACCGGAAATCGCGTTTCGTGCAGGGCATTGTTGCAGACCTCCGAAACCTGCTGCCCCCCTACCACACTTGCGCGATTATATTGCGGTGCATCATTAACAACCAGTTAATAAAACATGTAATCGGGGTTACTATTTTGCAGTGCACAAATATTGAGCGCTTAAAAAACGGCAGAAAACCTGCCTTTTATGCGTATCCGCACCGGCGCCCTGCAGCCGGCGCGCAGGGGTGATTCGTGCAAGCGCAAGAGTTCACACAAAGAGAGAAAAGCGACGGCGTCCCCGCCGGAACAGGCCTAGTGCGCCAGTCCGGCCGGAACGGGCGCGGTGACGACCATGGTGGACACCAGCCCCTCGGCGGTGCCGGACACGAGCGTCGAGCCGTCGGACGTCCATGACAGCGACGTCGTCATCCCGCCGCCCGCGGGTTTCGCAATCATCGCCTCGCCGTTGCCGATATCGCCGATCAGCACGGTGCCGTCGTCGTAGCCGGCCGCGACCAGCGCCGCGCCGGGATGGCAGGCGACCTGCGTCACCACGCCGACGTAGCCGAGCTCTATCGGCGGCTTGCCGGCCGGGCCCTCGCCGCCGCAATACCACGCGGTGACCGTATCGGCGCCGCTGGCGCAGACGAACTCGGAATCGTCGGTCCAGGAAATCGACCGGATCTTCGACGGATAGCCGCTCATCCGGTAGTCACGCCCGTCGGCGACGCGCCAGCAATGCAGGTCGCGATCCTGCGTCGCGGTCACGATATAGGTGCCGTCGGGACTCCAGGACACGGCGGTGTGCGATCCGCGCCAGAACAGGTCCTGCCCCTGCTCGCCGGTCTCCAGGTTCCAGACGGTGACGCCGTTATAGCGGGCGACCGCCAGCATCCGGCCGTCGGGCGAGAAGCACAGACCCGACGGCGTGCTGGGATGGTCGGCGAACACGCCGACGGCGTCGCCGCGCGCGTCGTGCACATAGACGGTACGACCCGCCGAACAGGCCACCAGGCCGGTCAGCGGGTTGGCGACGGCGTTGTCGATCCACTGGCCCGCGCACTCGCGCAGGACATGGGTCGCCCCGTCGACGTCGATCCGGCGCAGCGTGCCGTCATCGAGCCCGGCGATGAAGCCCTGCGCCCCGGCGTCGGCGGCGACCGACAGCGCAACCGCACCGCCGAACGAAGCCGACACCGTGCCGGCCCGCCCCGCCCCGCCGAGCGGCATCAGCGACGCATCGCCGTCGCCGCCCGCGATGCAGGCATGCGTGCCGGTGCGGTTCGCGGGTGCGCCGACAATATGAGCGCCGAAGTCCTCCGTCGTCAGATTTACTTCGGGCGCGATCACGCTGGCTCCGTGGTCGATCTCTACGTCGCTGCCGCGCATGCCCTGAAGCCCTTCATGAGCTCTTCCTCGTCCAGATCCCGGCCGATGAAGACCAGCCGGCTGACCCGGTCCTCGCCCGGCCGCCATTCCGGCCCCCAGTCGCTGTCCATCACCATGTGGACGCCCTGGAAGATATAGCGCCGGTCCTGATCCGCCAGCGACAGGATGCCCTTGCTGCGAAAGATGCTGGTGCCGCGCTCGATGATGAACTTGCGGATCCAGTCGGAAAACTTGTCGGAATCCAGCGGCTCCGTCATCTGCAGGGAGACGCTGACGATGGTGTCGTCGTGCTCGTGGTCGTCCTCTTCCAGCAGGGCGGGCTCGATCTCCAGCAACCGCTGAAGATCGAATGCGCCACGGTCGAGAACGGCGGCGAGGTCGACCGCCGAGTTGACGGTCTCGTGGACGACGGCGAAGCGATTGAGGCTCCTGATCTTGTCGTGGACCGCCTTCAGCGTTTCGGGATCGACGAGATCGGTCTTGTTGAGGAGGATAACGTCGGCGAACGCGACCTGCTCCTCCGCCTCGTGCGCCTCGTCGACGCGGTCGAGGAAGTGCTTCGCGTCGACCACCGTGACCACGGCGTCCAGCGCCATGCTGGTGCTGACGTCCTCGTCGACGAAGAAGGTCTGCACGACCGGCGCCGGATCGGCGAGACCCGTCGTTTCGATGATCATGCCGTCGAACCCGTCGCTCCGCTTCATCAGCGTCGAGATGATGCGGATCAGGTCGCCGCGGACGGTGCAGCAGATGCAGCCGTTGTTCATTTCGAACACTTCCTCGTCGGTATCGACGACGAGCTCGTTGTCAATACCGACCTCGCCGAATTCGTTGACGATCACGGCGTATTTCTTGCCGTGCTCCTCGGTCAGGATCCGGTTCAGAAGCGTCGTCTTGCCGGCGCCGAGATAACCGGTCAGCACCGTAACGGGTACCGGTTTGCGCTCTCCGGCGATGCCGATCGTGTCAGGCATTTGGGTCTCCCTTCAAAAAATCAAGCGGGCTGGTGCACCGGGTCCGCCGCGGACCGGCCGAGCCGCTCGAATACGGTACCCGCGATCCAGCCGAGCATCGTCCAGAACACGGCGGACACCCCGATCGAAACGGCGGCGAACTGCGCCGCCAGCTCCGGCGGCACGGACCGCGTCAGCTCCCCCGGGTGCGGCGCGCCGATCGCATGCGGCACCAGCAGCAGCGTCACGGCCGCCGCCTTGGCCCAGGCGGCGGGCCGAAAAACGAACAGCCACAGGCTTCCGCAGGTGCAGGCCACGGTCAGGAACCACCATGTCTGGCGTGCGACAAGGTCGCCGCCGGCGGTGCCGGGCAGCTCCGGCGGCAGGCCGATCGAGGGGGCGAGCGTGAAGACGGCAAACCCCGCCGCGCCCCACAGGACTCCGGTCCGGCCGTCCACGCGCCGGCCCGCCAGCACGAAGGACGCCGTCAGGATCAGGGCGAAACCGACGCCGGCGATGATGTTGGACAGCGCGGTGTAGATCACCCGCTCCGCGCCGTCCTCGGGCGCCCAGGTCGCGGGCGCCGGGCCGTGGTGGCCGTCCCCGGCGGCGTCACCGTGAACCAGAACGAAGGATGCCGGGACGAATCCCGTCGGCGGCGCCGCAGCCGCCGCATTCTCGTATTCCTCGGCGTGCAGGATAAGCGGCGTCGTGGTGAACACCTGAACCGCCGAGATGACGACGCCCGCAAGAATGCCGGCCGCGAGCGCCGTCGTCAGGATTCGCCTCAGCATCGGGCCCTCAGTGGCAGGGGAACGCGAACGCGTGACGCGCGTCGTGCGCGGCGTTGTGCAGGATCTCCGCATGCGCGAAGCCGACGCCGAGGATCATGAACGCGCCGAGCATCAGGACGCCCGCGGCATAGAGCCGGTCGATGTTCTGGACGGCCGAAAGCCCCGCGGTCACCGCACCCTTGCGAATTGTATCGGTCATTTGAGCCTCTCCTTTTCGTGTAGCTGGTTGGATTGGGTTTTCAGTACGACTTGTAGGGCAGGAACTTGCCGCTCAGCGTCACCTTGCAGCGATCGCCTTTCGGGTCCGGCACGCGCTCGATATCCATTTCGAAATCGATGGCGCTCATGATGCCGTCGCCGAATTCCTCTTCGATCAGCGACTTGATCGACGAGCCGAAGACCTGCGTGATTTCGTAGAAACGGTAGATCAGCGGATCGGTCGGAATCTGCGTCGGCAGGGAACCGCGATACGGCACGGACATCAGCAGCGCGATCTCGTCCTCCGACAGGTTCATACCCATCGCGTTGGCCGCCTTCTCGGCTTGATCCTGGGTCAGCGCGAGCTGTCCCATCAGCGCGCAGCAGGTCCATTCCTTGGACTGGCCGATCGCCTCGCCGACGTCCGCCCACTTGAAGCCCTTCATCATTTTGTGGGCGACGATCTTCTCTGTCAGTTCTTCACGGGTCATTTTTCTCTCCTGATTGACCTTCCTATTGCGCAAGCGCCGCGCGCGGCGCTCCCTCGTCGGAATTCTCGGCCGTGGGCCGGACCATGGGCGGATTCCGCGGATCGTAGGTTTCCGCCGCCAGCTCCGCCTCGAACTGCGCCGAACGGTTCACCAGGAACTCGATCAGGTGGTTGCGAAGCGGATAGTAGTTTTCGTGGTGATGCATGTTGTGCCGCGTCCGGTCGCGCGGCAGGGAATTCTCGACGATCTCGCAGATATGCGCGTGCGGGCCGTTGGTCATCAGGATGATGCGGTCGGCCAGCAGGATCGCCTCGTCGATGTCGTGGGTGATCATGAACACGGTCTGCGTGGTTGCCGTGCAAATCTGGAGAAGTTCGTCCTGCAGGCTGCCACGGGTCAGCGCGTCGAGCGCGCTGAACGGCTCGTCCAGCAGCATCGTCTTGGGTTCGATCGACATGGCCCGCGCGATGCCGACGCGCTGTTTCATGCCGCCGGAAAGCTGGGCGGGCTTGCGGTTCTCTGAGCCGGACAGGCGCACGAGGTCGATATATTTCTGTGCGTGCTCGCGAATCTTTGCCGACGACCAGTCCGGCCATTTGGAACGCACGGCGAAGCAGATATTGTCGATGGCGGACATCCACGGCATCAGCGCGTGGCCCTGGAACACCACCGCGCGATCGACGCTGGGACCGACGATTTCCTCTCCGCCGACGATGATGTTGCCCGCCGTGGGCTTGTCGAGCCCGGCCAGGATGTTCAGTAGGGTCGTCTTGCCGCAGCCGGAATGGCCGATCAGGCAGACGAAATCGCCCGGCATGACGTTGGCCCAGATATCCTCGAACACCCCCAGCGGCTCGCCGCCCTCCGGGCTCGGAAAGGACTTCTTGATGCCTTCGATGCGGATAAGGGGTTTATCGGTTTCAGCCATGAAAAGGGGCTACTCCGCGTAAGTGACGAGACGGGTGAGTTGGGCGAGGATCTGATCCAGGACCATGCCGATCAGCCCGATGAAGAAGATTGCCGCGATCACGTTGGTGATCGACAGGTTGTTCCATTCGTTCCAGACGAAGTACCCGATGCCGGTGCCGCCCACGAGCATCTCGGCGGCAACGATCACCAGCCAGGCGATCCCCATGGAGATACGCATGCCGGTCATGATCGTCGGTGCTGCGGCGGGCAGGATGACGGCAAAGGCCATGCGCATCCGCCCCACTTCGAGCGTCTTGGCGACGTTGATCCAGTCGCGGCGAACACCAGCAACCCCAAAGGCGGTGTTGATCAGCATGGGCCAGATCGAACAGATGAAGATCACGAAGACCGACGAGACGTTCGAATCCTTGAGCGTGTAGAGCGCAAGCGGCATCCACGCGAGCGGCGAGACCGGTTTCATGATCTGGATGAACGGATCGAACGCCTTGTAGAACAGCTCGGACATACCGATCAGGAAGCCGAGGGGAATGGCGATGACGCAGGCCATGAGGAACCCCAGACCGACCCGCATTATCGAGTAGCCGAGCTGGATTCCGACGCCCTTGTCGTTCGGACCCTTGTCGTAGAACGGGTCAGTGACGTGCTTCCACAGCTCGGCGCCCACCTCGAGGGGCCCGGGCATAGCCGAGCCCCCCTTGGCGGTCGCACCGATCAGCTTCGCGTATTCGGGATCTATTCCCGCATCCGACGCCCCGCCGGTCTGCACGGCGAAGTGCCATGCCCCGGCGAAGACGACGAACAGAACGACGGAAAGGACGAGCGCTCTTACGCGAAGCGATTGCTGCATGGTTAAGCGGGCCTCCTCAGGTCCGTTTGATGGGGAAGCTGTCGACGTACTCCTCGGGTTTGGAGGGGTCGAACTCCTTGCCCATGATGGTGTACTTCGCATAGGTCTCGGACGGCGGCTTGCCGTACGGGCCGGGCAGCTTCATCTCGGTCATCAGCTTCTGCGCATCCGTCGCGAGATAGACCTGTTCGGCGAGCTGCTTGTAGTTCACGTCGCCTTCCAGGTAGCCCCAGCGCTTCATCTGCGTGAGGATCCAGACGCCCATCGAATGCCACGGGAACGGATCGAAATCGATCCGGTCCGGCACCCTCTTCACCTTGCCGAGACCGTCGGCATAGGTGCCGGTCAGCACCTGCTCGATCACCGTCACCGGCTGGTTGAGATAGTTCTTGGGCGCGATGGCCTTCGAGATCTCCTTCCGGTTGGACTTGATCGACGCGAAGCTGGTGGCTTCCAGGATCGACTTCCACAACGCCAGGAAGGTGTTGGGGTTCTCGTCGATGAACTGCTGGCTCGCCGCGAAGGCGCAGCAGGGATGCTTGTCCCAGATGTCCTTCGTCAGCGCGTGGATGAAGCCGACGCCGTCATAGACCGCCCGCTGGTTGAACGGATCCGGCGACAGGTAACCGTCGACGTTGTCCGCCCGCAGGTTGGCGACCATTTCCGGCGGCGGCAGAACGCGGATCTGGATGTCCTTGTCGGGATCCAGCCCGTGCTCGGCCACGTAGTAGCGCAGCAGGAAGTTGTGCATCGAGTACTGGAACGGCACCGCGAACTTGAAGCCCTTCCACATCTTCGGATCGTTCTTGTCCTTGTGCTTGTTGGACAAAACGATGGCCTGGCCGTTGATGTTCTCGACCGCCGGCATCGTCCACGGCTTGGCGACCGAGCCCGACCCCGCCGTGATGGCGAGCGGCATCGGCGTCAGCATGTGGGCCGCGTCGTATTCGCCCGAGAGCGACTTGTCGCGGGCCACCGCCCAGCCGGCCGTCTTGATGACGGAGACGTCGAGGCCCCACTTCTTATAGAAGCCCATGGGGTGGGCCATGATGATCGGCGTGGCGCAGGTAATGGGTACAAAGCCGACGTTCAGTTTGGTCTTCTCAAGTTTGCCGAGGGATTCCTTCACCGCCGCCTTGGCCTTGTCCATGGGGAACACGCTGCCGAGCAGCGCGGCGGCAGTGCCGGCGCCCATCATCTTCATGAAGCTGCGGCGGCTGTGGTCGTTGTGGCCGAATACAGAGCGGACAACGGCGCTCTCGATGGCTCGGTCCATCATCTCTTCTGAATTCAGTGGCGCCTCCGATGGGTCCTGCCTGCTGACGGAAGATTTGAGATCCAGCGAAATTGCCGGGGTGTCCTGGCCGGGCTTGCAGTCCGGGCAGCCACAGGTTTTGGCGTGGATCAGCGATTTGTCTCCATCAAACGGATTACCAAGGCTCTTTGTCGTCATGGGGCACTCTCCTGAAGTACGGGTCGTTTATGCACTCTTGCGGTGCAGTAAAGTGGTGGCTCGGCTCCCGGAGAGAATCTGCTCCCGGGCCGACAACACGTTCTGGAGGAGATATCGCAGGGTTTGTGCCAACCCCAAAAAAATATTTAACACCTTGTTTTATATTGCTTTTATTTTTCTTTGGTGCTTCCTGCCAATTACGAACTTTCGTAATTAACGATATTTCGTAGCCTCCACTACGAAATTTCAGAGTTGGCACAAGGTTTGTTCTGTCTCTGTCAGGCCAGAGAAAGGACAACCCGATGACAATCAAAGCCGCAATAACATCCACCAGTACCACCAGCTGGATTGACCACCTGCCGGAGGCGGCGCTGCTGGTGGATGCCGGGCGCGATCTCGGGGCCGGGGTCCATCAGCCGGGTCACGCCCGACATGGCATAGCGCGGGCGCGGCACCACGATGGCGGCCCGAAGACCCAGCGCCTGCCAGTCGGCCCCGTCCCAGACCACCGCGGCGCGCGCGCGGCCCTGCGCCAGCCCCTCGGCATAGTCGGGCTTCATCGCCAGCGCGAGATCGCCGGGCGCGGCATCGGCGGGCTCGGCCACGCCCTCCACCGTGATCTGCGTCGCACCGAAGGCGCGCGCACCCAGCGCGCGGGCCACTTCATCGATCGTGTAGGACATGCGCCACCTCTTCTGTCGGAGAGGTATTTAGCCCCGTTGCGCGCGCAGCGAAACCCCTGCGTCCTGCAGCGCCTGCCAGATGCGCGCGTCGCGCCCGTAGACATCGTCGCGATACTGCACGGGCCCGCCCGCGCGGGTGATCGCGGTGCGATAGATCAGGTGCACCGGCACATGCGTGTCGAGGGTGATCCGCGTCTCGCGTCCGCTGTCGAGCGCGCTGTGGAACCGCGCCTCGGGGTCCTCTTCCTGCGCGTCGAGCAGCGCATAGGCGAATTCGAACGGCTGCGCGAGCCGGATGCAGCCCGAACTGAAATCGCGCTTCTCACGGTCGAACAGATGCTTCTGCGGGGTGTCGTGCAGGTAGATGTTGTACTTGTTGGGGAACATGAACTTGACCAGCCCCAGCGCATTGCTGTTGGAGGGCGGCTGCTTGACCGAGAACGGAAAGCTGCGCCCGGTATAGGCGTTGAAATTGATCGCGCTGCGCGGCACCTCGCGCCCCCGCCGGTCGTAGATCTTGAGATAGGACGCGGCGTGGCGGTTGCTCTGCATCTTGGGCAGGTAGTCGCGCGCGACGATCGAGCGGGGCACATGCCAGGTCGGATTGACGATCATGTGCTCCATCTCGTCCGAGAATTCGGGGCTGCGCCGGTCGCCGGTATTCTTGCCGATCACTGCCTTCGTCTCGAAGCTGATCCGGTCGTCATCGACGATTCGGGCGCTGAAATCGGTGAGGTTGACGAGGATGTGGCGCGCGCCGCGCTCGGCGGGCAGCCAGCGTTCGCGCTCCATCGCGACGAGCACCGAGGCAAGCCGCGCCTCGGGCGTCACGTTCAGCGCCGCCAGCGTCGAGGGGCCGGCGATGCCGTCGGTTTCGAGCCCGTGATCGACCTGAAAGGCCTGCAGCGCGGCCTGCATGCGGCCATCGAACGTGGCCGTCGCGCTGCGCCCGAGATAGCCCTGCGCCACCAGCCGGTCGCGCAGCGCGATCACTGCCGCGCCGGTGTCGCCCGGCTCGAGCGTGTCGCCCGGCACGGCAGGGCCCCAGCCGCCCGCCGCGATCACCTCCTGCAGGTGCAGCCGCGCCTTCATCAGGCGGCGATACTCGTTGGTCTGCGGCGGCAGCGCCCGCAGCACGTCGCGCGGGTCGCCCTGCACGATCTCGGTCAGCAGGTCGGACGTCTCGCGCCGCGGCACCTCGCGCTTGATGTCGCCGACGACACGGCCCGGCACCAGCACGCCCGACTGCACGTCGCGCGCATAGGCGAGATAGGCCCGGCTCAGCGCCACCTCGACATCGCCCATCTCCTGCACCGACCGGATATCGGCCATGCGCGCCACCAGCGCGGCGCGATCGTAGCGGCCCTCAGGCAGCCCGTGCAGCCCGGCATCGCCCAGCGCGCGCAACAGCGCCGCGCGGCGTGCGCGGTGAGCGTCGCCATCGCCCGTCCAGACGGGTGCATACCCGGTCTCGCGGTAGAATTCGGCCAGCGCGCGGTCGCTGCCCGCCGCCTCGGCGACGGCCTGCCGGAAGGTCGAATCGCGCGCCGTATCTAGCGCCCGCGCCATGGCACCGGCCATCACCGCCGGGATCACCTGCGGTGCGGCACCCTGCGCGTCGGTGGAGTGCGCGGGCACCGCCCCGGCACCGCCCGCAAGACACAGCCCGAGCCCGATCCCGAGCCACCCGCGCGACCATTTCACCGACATCCCGAACCCCCTCAGACCAGCATGGACATTCTTCATATTAGGCATTAGCCGCGAAAAAACTCAATTCTTCCCTCACACTTTCCTGTCAGGATCGGGAAAACCGGCGTGAGGCGCCGGGTGCCGCGCGCGGCGATGGTCACATTTCGGTCACGCCCCGCGCAAAGATGCGCGGGAATTCGCCGAAACCTCTTGCGCCTCACGAAATGTGTCAGATCGGGGCTTGGTTGGCGATTCCCGTTATGTCATACACATGGGGCATCTGGGGATAAAACCGGGCGGCGCAAAGCGGCCCGATGCAGGCGACGGGACAGGCGACCAAGACAATGACAGATTCCGGTTCGAAGAACCTCACCCGGCGCGGCGTGCTTGCAGCCTTCGCCGCGACCGCGGTCACGGCAGCACCGACATTCGCAGGCGCGGCGGGTTTCCTGCGCGGGGCGGGCGATATCCGGCGGCTGCGGATGATCTCGCCCCGCACCGGTGAACGGATCGACACGATCTACTGGATCGAGGGCGACTATATCGCCGAGGCGCTGAACGAGATCACGCTGTTCATGCGCGACTGGCGCACCGACCAGACCCGCACCATCGACCGGCGCACCATCGATATCATGGCGGCGAGCCACAACCTGCTCGATGCGACCGAGCCCTACACGCTGCTCAGCGGCTATCGCAGCCCGCAGACCAACGCGATGCTGCGCCGTCGCTCGAGCGGGGTGGCCAAGAATTCCCGCCACCTGATCGGCGAGGCCGCCGACCTGCGCCTCGGCAGCCGCTCGGTCGAGCAGATGTACCGTGCCGCGGTCGCGTGCCGGGGCGGCGGCGTGGGCCGCTACTCGCGCTCGAATTTCGTGCACATGGATTGCGGCCCGGTGCGGTCCTGGGGCCGCTGAGCGCCCGCCGCGCCGCCCGCCGCTACGTCCGCCGCTACGTCAGGTCGATCCGCCCAAGATCGTCCCGCAACGCGCCGTAGACCCGTTCTGCGATCCGGATGCGGCGCGGGCGCAGCGCCTCGGTCTCTGTCCGGATCAGCGCCTCGATCCCCAGAAAGAACGGCAGCACCAGACGCCGCTCCGCCTCGGTCATGGCGAAGGCCTCGAAAAACGCGTCGCGCATGCCCTCGTCCACCCCGCACCACATCCGCCGCGACGGGCAGACCCCGCGCCGCGCCATGTGCATGAGAAACCGCGCCACATCCTTGAGCACCGGCATCCGCGCAGAGCCCCCGGTGTCGATCCCGGTCAGCCTGCGCCCCTCGGCCAGCAGGTTGTTGGGGTGGAAATCGCCATGGCAGATCGCCACCCGCCAGTCGGCCCCGTCGATGCGCGCGGCGATACGGCCGATGCCGTCGAGAATGCCCGCCTCGATCCCGCGCAGCTCCGCGAAGGGCTGTGCCTGCGCCGCCCGCTCCGCCCGTGCGAGCCACCCCGTGCAGCGCGCCGCGCGCCAGCCCTCGGACACATCCGTGTAGCGCCGCAGCCAGGCGGCGGCGGGTGCGAGCCGCGCGGCGCGCCGCGGCCCGCGCAGCTGCGCGACGAGATCGAGCAGCGGCGTGCCGGGCACCTGCGCCATCACCACGAGGTGCAACTCGGGCAGATGTGCCAGCGGCTCGGCGGTGCGATAGCGGGGTCCCTGCATGACGGGCCAGATGCGGCATGCCTCCTGCCATTCGCGGGCCTGCATCGCGGCGGTTTCGGGCGTGGCGAGGCGGAACACCGCGTCGCGCCCCTGCCACCGGCCCGCATGGATGCGCCGCTTGCCCGGCACATGCCGGATCAGCGCGCCGATCTCGGCCCCGTCGGGCAGGTCGCCCGCGGCGGGCAGGGAAGGCGGGGCAGGGGGCCCGGGCCGGGCATCGCGAAAGGCGGGATCGGTCATGCGCCCGAGTCTTTCCCAGCCCTGCCGGTGCGTCAACCGAATTGCACCCCCGCGCCCGCGCCGCTATGGTCCGGCCCTGAAATCAGGCAGCGGGAGCACGGCATGACAGAGATACCGGTCACGGAGCTGAGCTTCGAACAGGCGATGGCGGAACTCGAGACGGTGGTGGGCCGTCTCGAACGCGGCGACGTGGCGCTCGACGAGTCGATCGCGCTTTACGAGCGCGGCGCGTTGCTCAAGAAACGCTGCGAAACCAAGCTTCGGGAAGCCGAGGAGAAGGTCGCCGCGATCACGCTCGACGCCGAGGGCAACCCCGCGGGCACGGTGCCGGTCGAGGGGTCGTGATGGGCGGCGGCCAAGGCGGCGCGCGCGCCGCGCTCGCGCTCGACGCCGAACTCGCCCGCGCCACCATCGAGGCCGCGCTGCAGGACCATGACGGAACCGTCGCCGCGGCGATGCGCTATGCCGTCGCGGGCGGCAAGGGGCTGCGCGCCATGCTGGTGATGGAGGGGGCGCTGCTTTTCGGCATCGACCGGGCGCTGTCGGCCCCGGCGGCGGCGGCGATCGAGGCGGTGCA
>ENA-ORCV01000881-ORCV01000881.1-marine-metagenome-genome-assembly--contig:-NODE-881-length-12974-cov-2.940606_pt1 | contig 12974 bp, 9 predicted proteins | sample MGYA00237779_ERZ508509 | MGnify/ENA primary metagenome ERZ508509 (study PRJEB26180, sample SAMN06268772) | marine metagenome | isolation source: Bioluminescent Bay, La Paraguera, Puerto Rico | place... | reverse complement strand
CGGCTAGACGGCACAGCGCATTTCAACCTGCTTGTTGGCGAAAACGGCGCGGGCAAAACTAATGTGCTGGAGGCGCTTTCGCTCTTCGCGCCCGGTCGTGGTTTGCGGCGCGCTTCACTGGCCGAAATGGCCGGGCAGCAAGGCGCGGGAAGCTTTGCGGCGAGCGCCCAACTCGATCCCGGCGATGGTTCTGGCCCGGTCCGCATTGGTACGGGTACGACGCCGGAGCGTGCTGGACGGCGTCTGGTGCAGGTCAATGGCGCAGAGAGCAGCGCACTGGAACTGGGCGAATGGCTCGCCATCGGCTGGCTCACTCCCGCAATGGATCGCCTCTTCACTGATAGTGCATCTGCGCGGCGACGTTATCTCGATCGCCTCACCGTGGCCGTGGATCCCAGCCATGCGCGCCATGCCTCGCGCTACGAGGCTGCGCTGAGAGAGAGAAACAAGCTGCTGTCAGACCCGAGCGAGCCCGATTCCACATGGCTCGATTCCATAGAATCGCAGCTCGCCGAAACGGGCGCCCTTCTCGCCATGGGCCGTGCCGCTCTGGTAGATCGCTTGGCGAGCGAACTGGAACAACTCCCGCCGCAGCCCTTTGCCCGTCCGCGCCTCACCTATCGGCCTGGAGGGCCAACATCGCAGGCGGAGCTGGCACAAGAATTTGCCAGTCACCGCCGCCGTGACCGGGCTGCACAGCGCACATTGACCGGGCCGCATCGCGACGAACTGGAAGTCATCATGAGCGGCAAAGAAGTCCCAGCCGCGCAATGTTCAACCGGCGAGCAGAAGGCCATGCTGATCGCGATTACCCTTGCTCATGCCGGGCTTGCGGCCGGCGGACGGCCCAGCCTGCTGTTGCTGGATGAAGTGGCCGCCCATCTCGACCCTGTTCGCCGTATGGCCCTGTTCGAGCGACTCCGCGAATGCGGAGCGCAAGTTTGGCTTACGGGAACCGAAATCGCCCCATTTGAAGATATCGTGACAGAAGCGGCAGTATGGCGCGTGTCCAACGGCGCGGTAGAACGCCTTTAGTCCTCTTCCGGCAAGGCAGCTGTGACGGACCCGATCGTGGCAAGTACGATTTCCTCAATTCCCTCTGCCGTTGGATGGATTCGATCGGGCAGCATGAGTTCGGGCTTGTCATAGACAGGTTCAAGGAAGAAGGGCACCAAAGCCGCATCGTATTCGGCAGCGAGATCCGGATATATCCCGTCGAATTCTTCCTGATATTCAATACCCATATTAGGCGGCGCGCGCATGCCCATGAGCAAAACGGGGATATCTCGTGAGGTGACTTCCTGCAGGATGGCCTCCAGATTCTCGCGAGTCTGCTCGGGAGTAATTCCTCGCAGCAAATCATTGCCGCCCAATTCGACCAGTGCCAAATCCGGTTGCTGCTCCAGATTATCGAGAACAAACGCAATGCGTTGGCGACCTGCTGCCGTAGTGTCGCCGGAAACGGCTGCATCCACCACGCGGGCATTGATGCCCCGCCCCCGCAGGCTGGCCTGCAGCTTCTCGGGATAGCCCTCATGCTCTGCAAGATTGTACCCTGCGAAAAGGCTGTCCCCAAACGCCAGGATGCGCCGTTCGGGCCCAATTACAGGCAGCACTTCCTCAATCGGCGGCGGCTCGGCGGCTGCGAAGTCTTCTGCCGGGGCCTCGGCACCACAAGCCACAAGGCCTGTCATAGCGGCAAAGGGCAGAAATAGACGGACAGACAATCGATACATTTCGTTACCACGGTCACCTTTCAATTCCTGCATAGCTATGCCATCTCCCGATTGTGACAAGCCCCCCAGATATTCCATTCGCAATAGATGCGCGCGATTTGCGGCTGACACTCGGTGAGGGTGACGCCGCAGTTGAGATTTTGCGCGGCATCGATCTGACCGTTCCATCCGGACAAACGCTCGCTCTGCTTGGCCCGTCGGGATCCGGCAAAAGTTCACTCATGTCGGTGTTGACCGGCCTTGAGCGGGCGACATCCGGCTCGCTCAACGTGGCGGGAGCGGACTTTGCTCATCTGGACGAGGATGCCCTTGCCTTGGCCCGCCGCGGCAGGATCGGCATCGTTTTGCAGGCTTTTCATCTCCTGCCCACCATGACAGCACAAGAAAATGTCGCCACGCCGCTGGAGCTGGCAGGGGTAAGAGGCGCATGGCAACGGGCCGCTGAGGAACTGGAGGCGGTCGGCCTGGGTCATCGGCTCACCCACTATCCTGCACAGCTTTCCGGCGGCGAACAGCAGCGCGTCGCAATCGCCCGCGCCATCGCCCCACGCCCGCCGTTGATATTTGCCGATGAACCGACAGGAAATCTCGATGCCTCCACCGGCACGAGCATTGTTGACGTGCTCCGCCGCCGCGAGGAAACGGGTGCGACCTTGATCATCATCACCCATGACAAGGGCCTGGCCGAGAAATGCGACCGCGTAGTGACCTTGGCGGATGGCTTGATCGCCTCGGACAGCGCAGCAAGATGAGCACGCTGGGCTGGGCACAAGCGTGGGCCATCGCCCGCCGCGACCTTCACCGGCAATTCCGGGGGTTGCGTCTACTGCTGGTGTGCCTGTTCCTTGGTGTCGGCGCCCTTGCCGCCATTGGCTCGCTTACCTCCGCCATCCGCGGAGAACTCGACGCCCAGGGTCAGGTGCTGCTTGGCGGCGATTTCGAAGTCGAAGTCTATCAGCGCTCCCTCACTGATGAAGAGAACGCCTTTCTGCGCGAATACGGGGAACTGTCCCAAGGGCTGCGCATGCAGGCCATGGCAAGCACTGAGGATGCGGCAGCACCTGTCGAGCTAAAGGCGGTAGAAGACAACTGGCCGCTCTACGGCGCGCTGACGCTAATCGATGGGCGCAGTGTAGGTGCTCCACTAGGTGATGACGCCTGGGTGGCAGAAGGGGTGGCTGACCGCCTTTCACTGCAAGTGGGTGACAGGTTTAGCCTTGGCCGCACGCCGCTCACCGTCGCGGGCATTATCGACGAGGAACCCGACCGGCTGAGCGAGGGCTTTTCGTTGGGCCAGACAGTGATCGTTCCGTACGAAATCCCTGAACAGGCTGGCCTGACCTTACCCGGTGCCATGTATGAGACCAAGACACGGCTTCGCTTCGACGGAAATTACGATCCGAATTCGGTGGAAACTGCAGTCGAAGATGCTTTCCCAGAAGCAGGCCTTGATATTCGCACGCGCGACCGCGCCTCTCCAGGCGCGGAACGCTTTGTCAGCCGTATGGGCGAATTCCTGACGCTGGTAGGGCTGGCAGCGTTGGTGATCGCCGGAATCGGAATAGGAGGAGGCGTTTCTTCCTATCTCCAGGCGCGACGTGCCAGCATTGCCACGCTCAAGATCCTTGGCGCGACAAGCAAGGATATCGCCCGCATCTACACGCTGCAAATTGGTGCTGCAGCCGTTCTCGGCTCCGTGGCTGGCCTGCTCGCAGGCATCATGGTTACTCCACTTCTCGCCACCGCCCTGGGTTCGCTTCTTCCGGTCGGCCATGCGCTGATCCTCGATCCAGCCTCGCTATTCCGTGCCGCTGCATTCGGCTTGCTGGTCGCCATGATTTTTGCAGCCCCGCCGATCATGCGGGCGCGCGAATTTCCTGCCATGGCACTGATGCGCTCGCGCGTTTCACCTATTGCCGAAGGCTGGAAAAGTGCGGCTCTGCCCGTACTCATTGGCCTTGTCGGCATTGCTTTGCTCGCACTGGTTGGCTCACCGACACCAGGACTGTCCGCGGTCTTCATGGGGGGAGCGCTGGTCATGCTCGGCCTCCTTTCCCTCTTGGGGATGGCAATTCGCGGGGCCGCGAAGAAATGGCCGCGTCCGGCCAATCCGATCGTCCGTGCCGCGCTGGCCAATCTATATCGTCCGGGATCGGCCACTGGAGCACTCGTGACCGCGCTCGGCTTTGGCCTGGCAGCCTTCGTGCTTCTGGCTAGCGTCCAGACCAGTCTCAACGGCAATATTGAACGTTCGGTTCCCGCCATTGCCCCAGACTATTTCGTGCTAGACTTGCCGGTAGACCGGGTGAACGAGTTCACCACCATGGTGGAAGAGGCCGCACCCGGATCGCAGATCAACGCCACCCCGACATTGCGAGGGACGGTCATTGCCTATGGGCCTGAGAACAATCCCAATGTCGTGGCGGAGATGCAGGAATTCCCAGATGGGACATGGGGTCTGCGCGGCGAACGCGGCATGACATATTCCCCGACCGTTCCGCAGGGCAATGTTTTGACCGAGGGCGAATGGTGGGAAGAGGACCACGCAGGCGAATTTCTCGTCTCGATCGATGAGGAACTGGCGCGCGCTGCAGGGTTGCAACTGGGCGATATCATCACAGTCAGCATACTGGGCGTGCAGAAGACGGCCCGGATCGCCAATTTCCGACGGCTCGATTGGGAGAGTCTGGGCTTCAACTATGTTTTTGTCTTTTCGCCCAACACTCTGGCCGATGCGCCGCATAACGTAGCTGCAACCGTGGCATTTCCGAGCGGCACGGAGCCCGGCACACTGCTGCGCGACCTGGCACGTGCCTTTCCCTCTAGCTCGGTCATAGAAGTCGGTCCGATCCTGACCGAGGCGCGCAATATCCTTGACCAGGTTGCTCTCGCCATTCTTGCCGCAGCATCGGTGGCGGTGCTTGCCGGCATAGCCGTGCTGCTCGGAGCCATCGCAGCAGCGCGTGCCGCACGTATCTATGACACGGTGATCCTGCGCGTCCTGGGCGCGAGCCGGGGCCAGTTGCTGGGCTTGCAATTCGCCGAATTCGGTTTGCTTGCCGCACTGCTCGCTGGTGTGGCGCTGGCCTTGGGAGTCGGAATAGCCTGGCTGATTATCACCCAGTTGTTCGAGTTCGACTGGCTGCCCGATTGGACAGAGATTCTCGCCGTGCTGGGTGCCGGACTGGTGCTTGTCCTTGTCTTTGCTTTCACAGCTTCATTCCCGGTCCTGCGCGCCAAGCCGGCGCAGACCTTGCGGTCACTCTGACAAGAAAACGGCCAGGGCGTCGGCCCCGGCCGCTCTTCAACCAAGTCTTGTCCTATTCGAAGGTGGCGGCCTTATTTCCCATGGGATGGCCCACATGCACCAGCGTACCGGCGATCATGTCGTGCAGGCCTTGCTTGCGCTCTGTCAGACCTACCATGATGTAGCCGATGAACAGGATGACGGCGGAGAGGATCTTGGCGAAATAGCGGCCTAACGCTCGCAAAAAGCTGATCCGGTTGCCGTCGAGATCGGTCACCACCATGCCGAGGAGCTTCTTGCCCAATGTCGCCTGCATCGACGAGCTTTCAAGACCGGCAAAATAGGCAATGCCGAGAAGCAGGCTGAGCGCGCCGCTTCCGGCATCATCAGCGCTGTAGGAATAGGCAGCCGACATGTCACCAAGTTCCGTAGTCGTGGTGCCGATCCCGAAAACCGAGCCAAGAATGCTGCTGATGATGCCCAGCAAGATAATGTCGATCAGATAAGCCCCGACCCTGCGCCAGAAACCACCATATTGTTCCATGAAACCCCTCCCACGTTTGGATCAGGTGGAGAAGACAACAATTTTCGATCCGAAGCAAATCGTGCTGTGAAAAACCGATTTCGAAAGAAGCAAAGCGGAAAAAGTAAAGGGGGCAAAGCGCCCCCTTTTACTATATTTCCAGCAGCACAAATCAGAAGCGCTTGCGGATCGTCGCGCCATATGTTCGCGGCTGGTTGGGATAGGTGGAGATCGATCCCGGCTGGCCTGGTGAATCGAACAGCGACAGCATGTAACGATCGTTCAGCAGATTACGGCCCCACACCGAGATATCGAGATCGATGTCGGTAAAGCTATAGGTTAGCGATGCTGACAGCTCATCCACCTGGCGCGTGAAAGGCTCGGCAACAGCAATTGCCGCTTCCTGTCCACCGGCGAGGAAGCCGGGCAGGCCCTCAATGACTTGGGAGCTCGATTCATAGTGATAGGTGCTGCGTGCGATAAGCAGATCGCCATTGGGCAGATCCTCTTCCCATTGCGCACCGATGATCACCGTCCATTCGGGAATACCGGCAGGCCTGGTTCCCGACAGGTCGCCCACGCTCGACAGCGGGAAACTGACATATTCGGGATCAAGCCAGGTCACCGCAAAGTTGAGCGAAAGGGGTTCGACGGGATTGGCCATTGTCTCCAGCTCCACACCATAGGTGCGCTGCTTGCCGGCATTTGCCAGCAGGAAACCGGTTCCGGTGAAGATGTTGGACTGAAAGCCATCAATGTCCTGGCGGAAGGCGGTGAGATTGGCCGAAAAGACATCCCAGCTCCCCTTGAAGCCCAGCTCGATCACCTCGGATTCCTCGGGTCCGGCAAAACGGCTTCCGAAGGTGAGGTTGTTGACCAGCAGGCCTGCCGTTTCCAGCGCCGCAGCATCCGAAGCCAGCGGACGGCTGTCACGTCCAAGATTGAAGGAACTCGCCTTGAACCCGGTTGCGAAGCTTGCATAGACATTCAGGTCCGGATTCACATCGTACGCAAGACGGATGGTATAGGAAAAGTCCTCATCATCCGTCTTTCCATCCTCCACGGCATTGGGAATGTTCACAAACGGCGGATAGAGCTGCAACGGCAAACCGATGAGGAAGGGATTGACGTTTGGATCGGCATCATTGGCATCCGCGAATGCCTGCGCGCCGGCCTGGACCTGCTGGAATGCAGCCGGGTTGCCCACGGCAAATGCGGCAATTTCCTGCTGCGTAGCTGGTCGGCCAAGCATCAGCAGATTGCCAACTGTGGTCGCTACCCCCTGGGCGAAAATGGCGCGATTGCCAGCATCGTACAGGTCGATGGTAGAGAAGGTTTCCAGCGCGGTGTAGTTCGTTACCGCGCGCTTGTCGTCCACCGTGTAATTGCCACCAAGGGTCAGCACCAGGCCCTCGGCAAGCTCGATGTCCAGCTGCGCGAAGAAGGATAATGCATCATTGGAAAGCTGAAATGTGCCCGTTTCGGCGGTACCTGCAGCGGCGAACTGGCCCAGATACTGCGTGGGATCGCCATACAGCGCTCCGATGGTGGCTTCGATCAGCTGCACTGTACTGCCCGAACCGTCACCGCCCGCACTCAAATCCGCGAAGTTACGGAAGCTGTTTCCGATCTGGATGTCCTGAAACTCGTCGATCTTCTCGTCGAAATAGAACATGCCGGCCAAGGCAGTTACCGGCCCCCAGTCGCCCGTCACGCGAAATTCTTGCGTGAAGGTCTCCAGTTTCTGTTCCTGATAGCGTTCCAGCAGATCGAGCGAAGTGAAGTCGACGTCCTGTGCATAGGCTGTATCGGTTTCGCGATAAGCCGTGATCGATGTCAGTGTGATATCGCCCAGTTCCAGGTCGAATTGGCCGGATAGGCCATAATTCTCGATATCATTGGTCGACGGGAAATTGTTGTAGACCACATTGCCGAATGGATCGTCCGGATCATTCACCATCCCACCCAGAGTAAGGATCGCGAGAGTGGCAGCCGATTGCTGGACATTGACGACGCCGCAGCAATTTTCGTCAATGCTGTCGTAATCGGCAATGATACGGGCTGTGAAATTATCACCATTGTCATACAGCGCCTGGCCACGGATGAACCAGCGGTCACGCTCATTGGTGCGCGTGTCGGACCCAAGATCAACGTTGTAGCCATCACGCGAGCTGATGCCCGCTGCCAGGCTCAAGGCTATGTCTTCCGATACCGGGCCGCTTACATATCCGCGCGCCACGATCGCGTCGAGATTGCCATAGGAGAATTCTGCCGAACCTTCCGGCGTAAAGGACGGCTCGCTGGTCACCAGAGAGATAACACCGGCCGATGCGTTCTTGCCAAACAAGGTTGATTGGGGTCCGCGCAAGACCTCAATGCGACTGACATTGGGGATGTCATTGATCGATGCCGCCGTTCGGGAACGATATACGCCGTCAATAAATACGCCGACTGAAGGTTCGATACCCGCATTGTTCGCGCCATTGCCGAAGCCGCGAATGATGAAATTGGTGTTCGCCGAACTCTGCAGCTGAGATACGCGCAAGGAGGGGACGATTGTCTGCAAATCCTTGAGGTCGCGAATTTCCTCACGGGCCAGTGTCTCGGCAGTAGCGACGGATACGGCAACCGGCGTCTCCTGCAACGTCGCCTCACGCTTGGTAGCTGTCACGATGATCGCATTGCCGAAGTCTTCGGCCCCGTCTTCAGCCGAAGCCGACTCCTGCGCCTGCACGGCCAAAGGCGTAGACAAGGCAACAGATGCTACTCCGCATAAGAGCATGCGCCCGAGGCAAGAACCCTTGTTAGGAACCTTCATATCTCTCTCTCCATCTCTCCCACGGACCGCAAAATCTCAGTTTTGTTGACTATATGTTGCAGCCGAAACCATTGAATAGTCCCTTGAAGCTAGGGGACGCAATCGTTTAGCTGCATATTCGGTTGCATTTGAAACCGGACCTGTATCAATTCGGCCACATGGGCGCTGTGTCGTAGGGGGGATCATCCCCTGTCCTTCGCGCTTGCGGGCAGCCGCTGTGTAAGCTAGAGGGCGCGGGATTTTCGCAGGTGCAGCAACGTCGCATCGGCCTGCACCCTGCTAACCCAAGGTTTTCTGTATGTCCGCGCCCCTCCGCAATGTGGCGATCATTGCCCACGTCGATCATGGCAAGACCACGCTGGTCGACCAGCTGTTCCGCCAATCCGGCACCTTCCGCGAAAACCAGCGGGTGGAAGAGCGTGCGATGGATTCCAATGATTTGGAAAAAGAGCGCGGGATTACCATCCTGGCCAAATGCACCAGCGTCGAATGGAACGGTACGCGCATCAACATCGTCGATACGCCCGGTCACGCCGATTTCGGCGCCGAGGTGGAGCGCATCCTTTCCATGGTGGACGGCGTAATCCTGCTGGTCGACAGTTCCGAAGGCGCCATGCCGCAGACCAAGTTCGTTACCGGCAAGGCCTTGTCACTCGGCCTCAAGCCGATCGTCGTGGTCAACAAGATCGACAAGCCCGATGGCCGTCCGCAGGAAGTGCTGGACGAGGTGTTTGACCTGTTCGTCTCGCTCGACGCCAATGACGAGCAGCTCGATTTCCCCGTGCTCTACGCATCGGGCCGCGATGGCTATGCCAGCGAAGACCAGGAAGCGCGTGACGGCAACCTTGAACCGCTGTTCCAGAAGATCGTCGACCACGTGCCCGAACCCGGCCTCGACACCACGGGCAAGTTTACCTTCCTCGCCACGCTGCTGGATCGCGACAACTTCATGGGCCGCATCCTGACCGGCCGTGTCCAATCGGGCACGCTCAACGTCAACGATCCGATCCATGCGTTGGACGCCGATGGCAAGGTGATCGAAGCGGGCCGTGCGACCAAGGTTCTGGCCTTCCGCGGGCTCGAACGCGTTCCGGTCGAGAGTGCCGAAGCGGGCGACATCATCGCTCTCGCGGGACTTGAAAAGGCAACCGTCGCCAACACCATCGCCGATCCTTCGGTCAGCGAGCCGATTGCCGCCCAGCCTATCGATCCGCCCACGTTGGCGATGCGCTTTTCGGTCAATGACAGTCCGCTGGCCGGACGCGAAGGCGACAAGGTGACCAGCCGCATGATCCGCGACCGCCTGATGCGCGAAGCGGAAAGCAACGTCGCCATTCGTATTACCGAAAGCGACGACAAGGACAGCTTCGAAGTAGCGGGCCGCGGCGAGCTGCAGCTTGGCGTCCTGATCGAGACCATGCGCCGCGAAGGCTTCGAATTGGGCATTTCGCGCCCGCGCGTGCTCTATCGTGAGGAAGACGGCCAGCGCCTGGAACCTTACGAGACGGTCGTAATCGACGTGGATGACGAGTTCTCGGGAACGGTGGTCGAGAAGATGCAGCGCCGCAAGGGCGAGCTGACAGAGATGCGTCCGTCGGGTACGGGCAAAACGCGAATCACCTTCTCCGCCCCTTCACGCGGCCTCATCGGTTATCATGGCGAATTCCTGTCCGACACGCGCGGCACGGGGATCATGAACCGATTGTTCGAAAAATACGGCCCTTACAAGGGCAGGATCGAAGGCCGCATCAACGGCGTGCTCATCTCCATGGAGACGGGCGATGCCGTGGCCTATGCGCTTAATGCACTGGAGGAGCGCGGCGAACTCTTCATCGGATCGGGCACCAAGCTCTATGAAGGCATGGTGATCGGCGAAAACGCCAAGCCCGAAGACCTGGAAGTGAACCCGCTCAAGTCCAAACAGCTGACCAATTTCCGCTCATCGGGCAAGGACGATGCGATCCGTTTGACTCCACCGCGCAAGATGACGTTGGAACAGGCCATTGCCTATATCGACGATGACGAAATGGTGGAGGTCACCCCGCAGAGCATCCGCCTGCGCAAGGTCCACCTCGACCCGCATGAGCGCAAGCGTGCCAAGCGCAAGGCAGAGGCTGCCTAGCCTTACCCCTCGCCAGCGGCTTGCTTCTTGCGGTGCCAGAACCACCAACTGTAGACAATTGGTATCAGGGCGGCGATCAGGATTGCGCCGATCGTTAGAACGACATTGGCACCCATCGGAAGCGGCAGCAGGGGCGCTACAATCATAACCAGTCCGGCGAGCATCATCAGCTTGCCGCCCAGGCGATGGGTCGCGATCCAGTTGTCCGTGTCGGTGATTGTCCAGGGCGTGCGGATACCCACAAAGAAACCCGGACGGCTCTTGGGCAAGACATTGCCGATCACCACGAACATGACACCGACACCAATCATGATGAGGTTCGAAGAAAGCGTGTAACCATGGGCAGGCGCAGCAATCACCAGCTGCACGATCACCATGATCGCCATCAGGCCAACCCATGCAGCCCGCAAGAGGGGTGCAGACCCTTCAAGCCGGTTCTGCAGCGGTTCGATAAATGGCGTTGCAGCCATGATGAGCGATATCGCCAGAAGGATAGCGGGACTAAGCAGCAGCGCGGGAAGCGCGTCCATATATTTGACGGGGTTGCCCGCCGCATCAAACCGGGTGGGTAGCTGCGCACCCTCTGGCAGCAGACCCGCCGTGTAAAATGCAAACGCCGTCATGGCTGCAACCAGCAGCAGGGAGACAATAAGAAGTCCCTTTACTTTCATACTTTCTCTCCTTCGGGCGAAGCATCGCCCTCATCCGGCCGCGAAATTCCCATGCGACCAACAAAACCCATCAGCGCTTCCTGAAGCGTGGACATGTTGAGCGTGTAGGTGATCGTCCCCGCCTTGTTTTCGCCCAGGATCAGCCCTGCCGCCTTCAGCTTGGCGAAGTGGCCCGACATTGTCGGCTTGGAGACCGGGAAATGGTCCGCCAGCTCACCTGCCGTCATGCCGCCACCCTTAAGCAGTTCCAGCACCTGGCGGCGAATCGGATGGGACAAGGCATCGAACACATCATTCATAGCTAATTAGCTAATTCCCTAAATGTGGTTTTGCAAGCACTTTCGTTTTTGCGCTCCCCCTCTCGCAATCGCGTGCATGCTGTTTTAAGGGGCGGTGATGGATATTGCCGATCTGCGGATTGCCCTGTTCAGCGGCAACTACAATATGACCACGGACGGGGCGAACAAGGCGCTCAATCGGCTGGTCGAATACCTGCAGCGGCAGGGCGCAGTGGTGCGCGTCTATTCCCCGGTCAATGATACGCCCGCGTTCGAGCCGCAGGGCACGCTGGTGGGCCTGCCATCGGTGGCGATCCCCGGGCGCAGCGAATATCGGTTCCCGACTTTCCTGTCGTCGCGAATTACCGCTGACCTGAAGGCGTTCGACCCGCACGTGCTGCATATTTCTTCACCCGATTTCGTTGCGCGGTCTGCGGTCAACTGGGCAAGAAAACGCAAGATTCCGGTACTGGCATCGGTCCATACGCGGTTCGATACCTACCCGCGCTATTACAACATGGGTTTCATGGAACCGCCACTCAAGGCGCTGATCCGCAGCCTTTATCGCCAATGCGATGCGCTGGTGACGCCGTCTGAAAGCATGGCCGAAGTGCTGCGCGAAGAGGGTATGAATGACGATATCGGCATTTGGTCTCGCGGGGTCGATCGCAGTATCTTCGATCCGTCGCGACGCGACTTAGGCTGGCGACGCGAACTGGGTATCGCCGATCACGAAGTCGCCGTCGGTTTTCTGGGCCGTCTGGTGATGGAAAAGGGATTGGATGTCTTTGCCGCCACCATCGCCGAACTGCGCAAGCGCGGCGTAAACCACAAGGTACTGGTGGTGGGCGAAGGGCCTGCAAAAGTCAGCTTCTCCGAACGCCTGCCCGGGGCCGTGTTGGCTGGCTTCCAGAGTGGCGAAAATCTGGGCCGCGCGGTCGCCAGCATGGACCTGTTGCTCAATCCCTCGATCACCGAGACTTTCGGCAATGTCACGCTCGAAGCCATGGCGAGCGGCATTCCTGTGGTGGCAGCACGCGCGACGGGCAGCACCAGCCTGGTCATCGATGGCGAAACCGGGACACTGGTCGAACCCGGCAACATCCCGGCCTTCGCCGATGCCGTAACAGCCTATTGCAATGACACCTCCTTGCGAGAGGCCCATGGTACGGCAGGCGAGCTGCGAAGCCGCAATTATTCATGGGACGCCATCAACAAGGCCGTGGCCGAAGCTTATCTCCGGCTTATCGCACAAAAGTCCAAACAGCCCTCAGCGTAGTACCCCAGCCGCGGTTTGTTGGCGTGCATACCATGCCAGCGCGATGGTGATCACTGGTACAAGAACAGCCATGATCGTCGGCAGAGTGCTGTCGGCCACGCCGGGCAGGGGATAGGCAAACTGATATACCATGCTGATCGCTATACCCGCCAGCGATACGACAAAAGCCGGATAGGCATGGCGGCTGCGGAAGAGCAGCAGGACCGATCCAACAACAGCGCCCCAGACCCCGACGGCCCAGGCAACGTTCATCCACAATGGGAAAGCCATGAAATAGGAATGAACCATGTGCGGCTCGAT
>ENA-ORCV01000880-ORCV01000880.1-marine-metagenome-genome-assembly--contig:-NODE-880-length-13008-cov-2.272523_pt1 | contig 13008 bp, 10 predicted proteins | sample MGYA00237779_ERZ508509 | MGnify/ENA primary metagenome ERZ508509 (study PRJEB26180, sample SAMN06268772) | marine metagenome | isolation source: Bioluminescent Bay, La Paraguera, Puerto Rico | place... | reverse complement strand
CACTTCCCGCCGGTGCCCGCCCGTTCCATGGTTTTTGTGTGGTGCTGCGCGACAATGGCTTCCGTGTCGTCGCCGACCAGTCGGTCGCCTTCCTGAAAGCGCTCAGCCTGCTCGGCCCGCGGTCGTTGGACGACATCTATTGGGCGGCACGGACCACGCTCGCCCCGCCACCCGATCGTCACGCCGAATTCGACGCCATGTTCGACGCGTTCTTCCGCGATGCCGCCGACCTCGGCGTCGTCATGACGACCCACACCAACCGCTACATCTACAAGCACGGCCACATCCTGCGCGAGGAGCTGGGACCCGCGCGCGAGAACGACATCGCGCCGCTGCGCCGCCTGCTGGACGCGGGCGTGAATATCGGGCTCGCCACCGACAACGTGCCGACGACGCTGTTCTATCCGTTCTGGCACACGGTCTCGCGCTGGAACATGGTCTCCGAGGACCGCATCGCGCCCGACCAGGCGATCAGCCGCGAAGAGGCCCTGCGCTGCGCGACGCTGCGGGGCGCCTATCTGACGTTCGAGGAGGACCTCAAGGGCTCGATCGAGCCCGGCAAGCTCGCCGACATGGCGGTGCTGTCGGACGACCCGCTGACCTGCGCCGAAGAGAGTCTGAAAGACATCGTCGCGGAGACGACCATCGTCGGCGGAGACGTCGTTTACGAACGGAGTGCGGACGCGTGAAGATCTCGGAACTCGACACCCCGGTCCTGCTGGTCGACCTGGACATGCTGGAGGGCAACGTCGCGCGCATGGGCGCGATGGCCAAGACGGGCGGCATGCGCTACCGCCCGCACGCCAAGACGCACAAGTCGGTGCATATCGCCCGGATGCAGATCGGCGCGGGCGCGGTGGGCGTGTGCTGCGCCAAGCTGGGCGAGGCGGAGGTGATGGCCGCGGGCGGGATCGACAACATCCTGATCACCACGCCCGTGGTGGGCGAGAGCAAGATCGGCCGCCTGCTGCATGCCTGTACGCAGGCGCGCATCGCCGTCGTCACGGACAGCGACGAGAACGCCGCGATGCTGGGCGCGGTCGCGCAGATGGCGGGCCGGAAGCTGGACGTGCTGGTGGAGGTCGATGTCGGACAGGGGCGCTGCGGCGTCGCCGGCCCGGCGGACGCGGTGCGGCTTGCGCGTGCCATCGACGGCCATCCGTGGCTGAGCTTCGCGGGGCTGCAGGGATACCAGGGCAAGATCCAGATGATCGGCGGCGTGCCGGACCGCAAGGACGAAACCGACGCCGGGCTCGACAAGCTTGAGGAGGCCGTGAACGCGGTCGAGGACGCGGGCATCCGCGTCGAGGTGAAGACCGGCGGCGGCACCGGCACGGCGCCGTTCGACATGGCGCGCGGGCTGCTGACCGAGATCCAGCCCGGCAGTTATGTGTTCATGGACGCGATGTATGGCGAAATCGGCTGGCCGGATGCCAACCAGCCGCCGTTCGGACAGGCGCTGCATATCCTGACCACCGTTATCAGCAAGCCGGTTCCGGGCCGCGCCGTCACCGATGCGGGCCTCAAGGCCGCGAGCAGCGACCACGGCCCGCCCGTCCCGTCCGGGCGCGACGATCTCGAATACGGTTTCGGGGGCGACGAGCACGGCATCGTCTCCGCCGGCGGCGGCGCCGTGCCGCTGGAGATCGGCGAGAAGCTGCGCCTTACCCCCAGCCACTGCGACACCACGGTCAATCTCTACGACCAGTACATCGTCGTGCAGGGGGACGACGTGGTGGACGTCTGGCCCGTCGACGCGCGCGGCAAGGTGCAGTAAACGAAAAAACGGCGGCCCGGGGGCCGCCGCTTTCGTCGCCGCGAGTGCCGCGATCCCTCACGTACGGGAAGGGCCGCGCACTGCCATCTGTAGTTGCGGTGCAGGATGGTCCGCCGGGGTAATAAAAGAGTTAACGGCAAGGCCTTGCGAACAGGGCCCTGAAAACCGCGGTTCGCGGCGCGGCAAACCCATGCGTGTGCGCCCGGGCGCGCCCGGTCGCCCCCGTCCTCAACGCGCTGGCGGCCCCTGCGGATGGAATGGGGCAAAAAATCAGCCAAACCTCTTGAAATTGCAGGTTTTTATAGACATCCGGTAAGAAATCCTTAAGGTTAAATCGATAAAGGTTAATTTCCAGACGTTGATTCCAGAGGTTCCGAAAGTCCACGTGTCGGTGAACGACCCCCGAAATACGCAATCTGAATCGTTTTCCTACATTGGCCGGGACAGCCATGGCTCGGTCCATGTCGCCCTCGGCGTGGTCGTCGTCGGCCTGATCCTGGGCATCGTGGCGGGCCCCTCGGGCTCCGGCCATGCCGAGCTCAACCAGATCGTGACCGATGCGGGCCAGCCGGCCGGGGAGTCCGTGGTCCAGACCGCGCCGGCGCTGGTCGAACCGCCGGCCCTGATCCTCGCCTCCGTCAATCCGGAAGACCGCCCCGCTGACGCCCCGGTGGAGCGCGAGCCCAAGCAGCACAATCTGAAGGTCCGCAGCGGCGATACGCTGATGTCGATCATGCTCGCGGCCGGGATCGACCGGTCGGAGGCGCACGAGGCCGTCACCGCGCTGCGCAAGGTCTTCGATCCCAAGGATCTCCGCGTCGGCCAGCACGTCCGGCTGACTGTGTCGCCCGACGACGCGCTGACCGAGATGATGCTGGATCCCAGCGTGCTGCGCCGCGTCTCGGTGCGCCGCGATCCGGGCGCCGAGTTCCGTGTCTACGAAACCGAAAAGACGCTGACCCGCGAGATGTCCCTGACGGAGGGGCGCATCCGCTCCAGCCTCTACACCGCGGCGCTGCGCAACGGCATGCCGATGGCGGTGCTGTCCGAGCTGATCCGCGTCTATAGCTGGGACGTCGATTTCCAGCGCGAAATACAGGAAGGCGACCGGTTCGAGGCCGCGTTCGAGCGGTTCGTCGACGAGGACGGCCGCGTGGTCCGCTACGGCAACGTGATCTATGCGACGCTGACCCTGTCCGGCACGGAAAAGCCGCTCTACCGGTTCGAATCCGCCCCCGGCATCGTCGAGTACTACGACGACCAGGGCCGCAGCGCGAAACGCCCGCTGATGCGGACGCCGATCGACGGCGCGCGGCTGTCGTCCGGCTTCGGCAAGCGCCGACACCCGGTGCTCGGCTACACGAAGATGCATCGCGGCGTCGACTTCGCCGCGCCGCCGGGCACGCCGATCTACGCCGCCGGCGACGGCGTCGTGGTCTTTCGCGGCCGCAAGGGCGGGTACGGCAATTTCGTGCAGATCCGTCACGCCGGCAAGTATCCCCCCGCCTATGCGCACATGAAGGGCTTCAAGTCCGGCCTGTCCGTCGGCAGCCGCGTCCGCCAGGGCCAGGTGATCGGCTATGTCGGCAGCACCGGCCGGTCGACGGGCCCGCACCTGCACTACGAAATCCGGGTTTCCGGCAAGCAGGTGAACCCGCTGACGGTCAAGATGCCGTCGGGCCGGAAGCTGGACAAAAAGTCGTTCGCCAGATTCCAGACCAAGCGCCACAACATCGACACGCTGGTCGCGGGCCTCCGGAAAGAGACGACCCTGTCGCGGCGCTGAGCCGGACCTCCCTCCCTGAAAAGAAAAACGGCGGACGGTTTCCCGTCCGCCGCAAGTCGGTCGCCGTGCGACCGGTGGCTTTACTCGGCGGCGATCTGCTCCGCGGGGGAGCCGTTGATCGCGAGCTCCCCGTCGACGACGCCGACGCGCACCGTCGTGCCGTCCTCGACCTTGCCTTCGAGGATCATCGTCGCCAGCGGGTTCTGCAGGCTGCGCTGGATGACCCGCTTCAGCGGCCGCGCGCCGTAGACGGGGTCGTATCCCGCATTGGCCAGCCACGTCAGCGCCGCGTCGTCGAGCTCCAGTACGATCTTCCGGTCGGCGAGCATCGCCCGCAGACGGTCGAGCTGGATGTCCACGATGCCGGTCATGTGTTCGCGGCTGAGGCGATGGAACAGCAGGACCTCGTCCAGCCGGTTCAGGAATTCGGGGCGGAACGCGGCCCGCACGACCTCCATCACCTGTCCGCGCACCGCCTCGACGTCCTCGCCGTCCGCCTGGTTGGCGAGAATCTCGCTGCCCAGGTTTGAGGTCAGGATGATCAGCGTGTTGCGGAAATCCACCGTGCGGCCCTGCCCGTCGGTCAGACGGCCGTCATCGAGGACCTGCAGCAGCACGTTGAACACGTCCGGATGCGCCTTTTCGACCTCGTCGAACAGGATCACCTGGTAGGGCCGCCGCCGGACCGCCTCGGTCAGCGCACCGCCCTCCTCGTAGCCGACATAGCCCGGGGGCGCGCCGATCAGCCGCGCGACGGCGTGCTTTTCCATGTATTCCGACATGTCGAGCCGCTGCATCGCGGTCTCGTCGTCGAACAGGAACGCCGCCAGCGCCTTGGTCAGCTCGGTCTTGCCGACGCCGGTCGGGCCGAGGAACAGGAACGAGCCGAGCGGACGGTTCGGATCCTGCAGTCCGGCCCGGGCGCGGCGGACCGCGTTCGAGACCGCGACCACGGCTTCGTCCTGGCCGATGACGCGGTTACCGAGCACCTCTTCCATGCGCAGCAGCTTCTCGCGCTCGCCCTCCAGCATCTTGTCGACCGGGATGCCGGTCCAGCGGGAGACGACCGCCGCGATATCGCTGTCGGTCACTTCCTCGTCGAGCATATGGGTCTCTTCGCCCTCGTCGTCCGCGAGCTTTTTCTCGAGCTCGGGGATGATGCCGTAGGCGAGCTCGCCGGCCCGCGCGAGGTCGCCGTCGCGCTGGGCGCGCTCAAGCTGGCTGCGCGCGGCGTCGAGCTCTTCCTTGAGCTTCTGCGCGCCCGCGAGGTGGTCCTTCTCGGACTGCCAGACCTCGGTCAGCTCGGCCGATTTGGCCTCGAGATCGGTCAGGTCCTCCTCCAGCTTTTCGAGGCGGTCCTTGGAGGCCTTGTCGTTTTCCTTCTTGAGCGCCTCGCGCTCGATCTTGAGCTGGATGATCTTGCGGTCGAGCTCGTCGATCTCCTCCGGCTTGGAATCGACCTCCATGCGCAGACGCGACGAGGCCTCGTCGACGAGGTCGATCGCCTTGTCCGGCAGGAAGCGGTCGGTGATGTAGCGGTTCGACAGGGTCGCCGCGGCCACGATCGCGCCGTCGGTGATGCGGACGCCGTGATGGACCTCGTACTTCTCCTTCAGACCGCGCAGGATCGAGATCGTGTCCTCGACCGTCGGCTCGGACACCAGCACGGTCTGGAACCGGCGGGCGAGCGCCGCGTCCTTCTCGATATGCTTGCGGTACTCGTCCAGCGTCGTCGCGCCGATGCAGTGCAGCTCGCCGCGGGCGAGGGCCGGCTTCAGCATGTTGGACGCGTCCATCGCGCCCTCCGCCGCGCCGGCGCCGACCAGCGTGTGCAGCTCGTCGATGAACAGGATGATCTCGCCCTCTTCGGCGGTGATCTCCTGGAGGACCGCCTTGAGACGTTCCTCGAACTCGCCACGGAACTTCGCGCCCGCGACCAGCGCGCCGAGGTCGAGCGACATCAGCCGCTTGTTGCGCAGGCTTTCCGGCACGTCGCCGTTGACGATGCGTTGCGCCAGTCCTTCGACGATGGCGGTCTTGCCGACGCCGGGTTCGCCGATCAGCACGGGGTTGTTCTTGGTGCGGCGCGACAGGACCTGCACCGTGCGGCGTATTTCCTCGTCGCGGCCGATCACGGGGTCGATCTTGCCGGCGCGCGCGCGCTCGGTCAGGTCGGCCGCGTATTTCTTGAGCGCGTCGTAGGAATCCTCCGCGGTCGCGCTGTCGGCCTTGCGGCCCTTGCGGACCTCCTCGATCGCACCGTTGAGGGACTGCGGCGACACGCCCGCCTTGGACAGCGCGTCGGCGGACGGCGTTCCGGCGGCCATGGCCAGCGCCAGCAGCAGGCGTTCGGCGGTGACGAAGCTGTCGCCCGCCTTTTCTGCGATCTGCTGCGCGCTGTCGAACAGGCGCGCGGTTTCGGGCGCGAGGTAGATCTGCCCCGCGCCAGTGCCTTCGACCTTCGGCAGCTTATCGAGCGCACGTTCCGTCTCGGCGAGCGCGAGCTTCGCGTCGCCGCCGGCGGCAGCGATCAGATTGGCCGCCAGACCCTCCTTGTCGTCGAGAAGGACCTTGAGCAGATGCTCCGGCTTGAAATGCTGATGATTGCTACGAAGGGCCAGCGCCTGCGCAGCCTGCACAAACCCCCGGGCCCGTTCGGTGTAGGACTCGAATTCCATCGTCTGCAACTCCATACCCAGACATTGCAAATTTGCCCCCGTCAGACGGCAGGCACATCTATTCGGACCCGCAATGCGGCGTCCACGCTAGAAATGGGGAAATTTTGGCGTTTTACAAGGGCCGAAACCGCGGAATCGCGCGCATACCGCGGGAGTCCGGGCGTTTGGGGCGCCGAATCCGAACCCTGGAATTCGGGGTTTTCCGCCGGCTTCGGGGCGCCGGCGGGCGGTATCAGGCGTTCGCCGGCTCTCCGGCCTCGCTGCCGCCGTCCTCGGCGGACACGGCCTCGACCTCCGGCTGGGGCTGATCGCCCGGGTCCTTGCGGCGACCGCCCTGGCGGCCGCGGCGACGTCCTCCGCCGGAACCGTTCGTCTCGGCCGAACCGTTGCCCGCGCCGTCCTTGGCCTGCGCCTCTTCCGAGGCGTCCTGACCGGCGGTTTCCTGGTCGCTGTCGTCGAAGCTGCTGTCCGCGGCCGGCGTCGAGGGACGCTGCTCGTTCGCGGCGTTCGCATTCATGATGCGATAGTAGTGTTCCGCGTACTGGTAATAGCTTTCGGCGCTGATCCGGTCACCCGCCGACGAGGCATCCCGCGCGAGCGCCAGATACTTCTCGACCACCTGCTGGGCATTGCCGCGGACCTTTACGTCGGGTCCGTTGCTCTCGAAGGTCTGGTTACGCGGATTGGAATGCTTACGGCCGTTGCCCCGGCCCCTCATACGTTTGTTATTCGGGCCCTGTCTCATAGCGCCTTCATTTCCATTTCCATTGCGAAATTTTGTCACCCGCATCGACCTAGCCTTACCAAGACCTACGGCCAGCTGCCGCGTTACGGTAGATTGGCTAAAGGCTGCGGGATGATTTCAAGGTTGGCGGCAATCCAAGGATTTCGTGCATCGCCAACGACTTCACACTAGTCGGGAATCACCCCGTTTCCAACCCCTTTTTTTGCGCAGAATGGTTAACGTCCCGATAAGGCCCTGCATGAAATGCAAGGCTTCTCGCCCGTCCGGCAAGGTCGGTTTCCATCCCCGCGAAGACGAAGTCCGCCGCCTCAAATACCGCTTTCACGTCCTCCGCCTGGGTTGCGCCGATCTCCAGAAAGACGCGTCCGCCGCGTGCCATCAGCGGGCGCAGACACGCCGCCAGCGCACGGTAGGCCGCGAGCCCGTCGACCCCGCCCGAAAGGGCCGCACGGGGGTCGTATTCCGCCACCTCCGGCTCGAGACGGGCGAGCTCCTCGTCCGCGATATAGGGCGGGTTGGAGATCACCAGGTCGAACGGCCCGTCGACGCCGTCCGTCCAGTCGCACACTGCGAACCGCGCCCGGTCCGCGAGCCCGAGACGCCGCGCGTTCTCCTCCGCGGTGGCCACCGCGCCGGCGCTGATGTCGGTGCCGACGCCGGTCGCCCGCGGCAGGTCGTGCAGCAGCGACAGCAGCAGGCAGCCGGTGCCCGTGCCGACATCGAGGATGTGGAGGGGGGCATCCCGGCCGGCGGCCCAGGCGAGCGCCGCCTCGACCACGGTTTCGCTGTCGGGGCGCGGGTCCAGCGTGTCGGGCCCGAGGGCGAATGTCAGGCTGTGGAATTCACGGACGCCTAGGATGCGCGAGACCGGCTCGCGCGCCGCGCGCCGCTCGACCATGTCCGCGAACGCCGACGCCCGGTCGGCCGCAAGATCGAGATGCGGATCGCGCAGCATGTCCTCGCGGCTGAGCCCCGCGGCGGCGGCGACGAGCACGCGCGCGTCGCCCATCGCGTTCTCGATGCCCGCCTCGCGCAGCCGGCCGGCGGCCTGCCGCAGCGCATCCGACAGCGTGACGGTCACGCCACCTCGGCGAGCCGCCGGGCCTGGTCCTCGGCGATCAGCGCGTCGATGATCTCGTCCAGCGCCTCGCCTTCGAGCACCCGGTCCAGCTTGTGGAGCGTCAGGTTGATGCGGTGGTCCGACACGCGGCCCTGCGGGAAGTTGTAGGTGCGGATGCGCTCCGACCGGTCGCCGGAGCCGACCTGGCTGCGGCGGTCCTCCGCCCGCGCCGATTCCTGCGCCTCGCGCTCGGCGTCGTAGAGCCGCGCCCGCAGGATCTTCAGCGCCTTGGCACGGTTCTTGTGCTGCGACTTCTCGTCCTGCTGCTGCACCACGATCCCGGTCGGAATATGCGTGATCCGCACCGCGCTGTCGGTGGTGTTGACGTGCTGTCCGCCCGCGCCCTGCGCCCGGTAGGTATCGATGCGCAGGTCCTTCTCGTCGATCTGGACGTCGACCTCCTCCGCCTCCGGCAGCACGGCGACCGTCGCCGCGGAGGTGTGGATGCGGCCGCCGGATTCCGTCTCCGGCACGCGCTGTACGCGATGCACGCCGGATTCGAACTTGAGCCGCGCAAAGACGCCCTCGCCCTTGACGCGCGCCACCAGCTCGCGCAGGCCGCCCAACTCGCTCCACTGTTCCTCGATCACCTCGAAGGACCAGCCCCGCGCCTCGGCATGGCGGGCATACATGCGCATCAGGTCGGCGGCAAAGAGCGCCGCCTCGTCGCCCCCCGTGCCGGGCCGGATTTCCAGGATCGCGGGGCGCGCGTCGGCGGCGTCCTTGGGCAGCAGCGCGAGGCGCAGCGCGTGCTCCATCTCCGGCAGGCGGGCCTCGATCCCCGCAATCTCGTCCTCGGCGAGGGCGCGCATCTCCGGGTCGTCGAGCATCGCGCGCGCCGTTCCGAGATCGTCGAGCGCCTGCCGGTAGGCGCGGATTTCCCCGACCACCGGGCGCAGTTCGGCATATTCGCGGCCCAGCCGCGCCAGATCGCCGCCGCCCTGCGCCATCTGCGCCTCGAGATACTCGAAACGCTCCACGATCCGCTGCAATCTGTCCAAGGGCACCATGGGGCGATCCTCTGTCCCATCGCCGCGCGCCGGTCAAGGGCGCATCGCCGCCGCGCTCCGCGCCCGCCGCGCACCGGTCGCGGCGTCTTCCTGGTGCAAATACCCCTCTGCGGCCCGACATCCGCGCGCGCCGGGTGCCGGATGGTGCCGTGGCCCGCGCGCCGCATCCGTGACTTGGTGAGAGGCGCGATGCTGTGCTATGATCTGTCGCATGAGATATCTTCTGCCCTTTCTCCTCGCGGCCACGCCCGCCCTCGCGGATGCCACCATCGGCGGCAAGACCGTCGAATGCTATTGCACCGACAGCAGCGGCGCGCGGGTGGAAATGGGCGAGATGACCTGCCTGCGGGTGGACGGGCGGATGTTCATGGCGCGCTGCGCCATGTCGCTCAACGTGCCGATCTGGCGCGAAGTCAGCGACGGATGCCTGTCATCCAGCCTCGGCCAGACGCCCGAGCCAGCGGTCGATGCGGGCGGCGTTCACGCCCAGATCTGAGCGGCCGAAGCGCAGCCGCCCGTAGATTTCCAGCATGTCGCCATCCTGCCGCACCGTCGTGTAATCGGGAAAGCCGAACACCTTGCTGCGGGTGACATAGGTCACCATGCCGTCCGCCACCGATCCCGCCAGCACCCGCGTGCGCGGCGTGGCGCGGATGATCGCGTCGAGCGCGGCCAGATCGCCCGCGGCGCGGCGCATCGCGCCGCCCTCGAAATCGCGGTCGGTGATCGTGCCGGGCATCTGGTGCCAGCGCATCGGGTCGGAGGGCGCGAGCCGGATGAAGGCCAGCAGGCCCGCCACCGCGATCAGCAGCGCCAGCGCGACGAGCCGCGCGAGGCTCATCCCTCGGCCTGCGCCGCCGGGTCGAGCCGGTCCGCGAGCGCTTCGGCACGCGCGGCGATCTCGGACAGGGTGTCGACCACCGCGTCGGGCACCACCGGCACCTCCACCCGCTCGGGCGCGGGGGCGGGGGCGGCGCGCAGCGTCGCAAGCTCGGTCTCGGCGGTAACGAGGCGGTCCTGCAGGCTGGCGGTCTTGTCGGCCAGCATCAGCCCGGCCATCAGCAGCATCCGCGCCTCGGGCACGCGGCCCACCTGCGCGGTCAGCACGCCCGCCTCCTCGTCGAGCAGCCGGGCGGCGGCCTGCAGATAGCTTTCCTCGCCCTCCTGGCAGGCCACCTCGAAGGCCCGCCCGCCGATCTCGATGGTCACTTCGGGCATCACGCGTCCTCCCTGTTGTCGGCCCCGCCCGGCGCGGCCCCGGCCACGGCGCTGTCGATCTCGGCCAGCACGGCGGCGATCTCGGCGCGGTCGGCGTCTCTCGATGCGCGCAGGCTGTCGATCTCGGCCTGCAGGCCCGCGTCGATCGCCGCCGGGTCCGCCACGCCCGCGGCATGGGCGGCGCGCAGCGCGGCGTTGCTCTCGCGCAGTTGCGCATTGGCGGCGCGCAGGGCCTGCAGATCGGCGTCGAGCCGCGCGAGCGCCTCGGCGCGCGCGGCCTCGGCCTGTGCGGTCTCCGGGCCATCGCCCGCCCCGCCGGCCGGGCCGGGCTGCGCGCCCTCTCGGGCGGCGGCGAGCGCCGCCTCCCTGTCTTCGAGCCGGGCATGCAGCACGCGGATGCGTTCTTCGAGTTGTGCGGTCACCAGCCGTTCATCCTCGAGCGCGGTCCGCAGGGCCGCGGCGTCCGTCTCGTCGGCGGGCGGGGGCGGATCATCCGCCGTCCCGGGCCCCGTCTGTGCCGCCTCTGCCCGGGCTGCGGCCTCGGCGCGGGCGGCCTCTGCCTCGGCGCGAGCGGCGTCGGCCTCGGCACGGGCGGCCTCGGCCTCGGCGCGGGCCGCATCGGCGCGGGCCTCGGCCTCTGCGCGCGCGGACTCGGCCTGGGCTGCGGCCTCGGCGCGGGATTCCACGCCGCGCTGCAGGCGCTCCAGCGCCACGGTGATCCGGGTCTGCAACTCGTCGATCTGGCTCATCTCCCCGATCCCTCGTTTCCTTGTTCTGCTTGCCGTCACGAATCGCACGACCGGCCCGTGTCGATCAAGTCTAGACGGAACGGCACCGAAATGCGCCCCCCCAACGGGGCGGTCCGACCGCGCGGCCCCCGCCATGCTTGAATTCCCGGTGCGGGCTGGTATTGAGCGGGCAACCGTGACACCGCTCAAAGGACGCCCCCCTTGGATATCGCAGCCCTGCGCAAAGCGCATCCCGATCACTGGACCAAAGCCGCGGCCATCCGCGCGCTGACCCTCGACGCCGTCGCCGCCGCCAATTCGGGCCATTCCGGCATGCCGATGGGCATGGCCGACGTGGCCACCGTGCTCTACGAGAAACACCTCCGGTTCGATCCGCGCAATCCCGACTGGCCCGACCGTGACCGCTTCATCCTGTCGGCGGGTCATGGCTCGATGCTGCTCTATGCGCTGCTGCACCTGACCGGCTATGCCGACATGACCATCGACGAGATCCGCAATTTCCGGCAATGGGGCGCGCGCACCGCGGGGCACCCGGAATACGGCCACGCCAGCGGCATCGAGACCACGACCGGCCCGCTGGGGCAGGGCATCTCGAACGCGGTGGGTTTCGCCATCGCCGAGGAAAGCCTGCGCGCCCGCTTCGGCGCGCGGCTGATGAACCACCGCACCTACGTGATCGCCGGCGACGGCTGCCTGATGGAGGGCGTGAGCCAGGAGGCGATCACGCTGGCCGGGCGCCAGCGCCTGTCGCGGCTGATCGTGCTGTGGGACAACAACAACATCACCATCGACGGCACCGTCGATCTGGCGGACCGCACCGACCAGGTGGCGCGGTTCCGCGCCAGCGGATGGGAGGTGATCGAGATCGACGGCCACGACCCCGAGGCCATCGACGCCGCGCTGACCGCCGCCAAGGCCAGCGACCTGCCCACGATGATCGCCTGCAAGACCCATATCGCGCTGGGCCACGCCGCGCAGGACACCTCGAAGGGCCATGGCGCGCTGACCGATCCCGATCAGCTCGCCGCCGCGAAACAGGCCTATGGCTGGCCCCACGGCCCGTTCGAGATTCCTGCCGACGTCAAGGCGGCCTGGGAAGAGATCGGTCGCCGCGGCGCGCCCGAATTCGATGCCTGGGCGGCCCGGCTCGAGGCCGCGTCGCCCGCGCGGCAATCCGAGATCGCGCGCGTCTTTGCCCGCGAGGTGCCCGCGCGGCTTTCCGCCCGCATCCGCGCGCTCAAGAAGCAGGTGAGCGAGGAGGCGCCCAAGGTCGCCACCCGCAAGTCGAGCGAGATGGTGCTGGAGGTGGTCAACCCGATCATGCCCGAGACCATCGGCGGCTCGGCCGACCTGTCGGGGTCGAACAACACCCGCTCGGGTGACATGACGGTCTTTGACGTGGACAACCGCAAGGGCCGCTACATCCATTACGGCATCCGCGAACACGGCATGGCCGCGGCGATGAACGGCATGGTGCTGCATGGCGGCATCCGCCCCTATGGCGGCACCTTCATGTGCTTTACCGATTATGCCCGCCCCGCCATGCGGCTTGCGGCGCTGATGAAGGTGCCCACCGTGTTCGTCATGACCCATGACAGCATCGGGCTGGGCGAGGACGGGCCGACCCACCAGCCGGTCGAGCATCTGGCGATCAGCCGCGCCACGCCCAACACCCTTGTCTTCCGCCCCTGCGACACGGTCGAGACGGCCGAGGCGTGGGAGCTGGCGCTGCAATCGAAGGAAACCCCGTCGGTGCTGTCGCTGACCCGGCAGGGCCTGCCGACGCTGCGCACCGCGCACAAGGCGAAGAACCTGAGCGCGCAGGGGGCCTATGTGCTGGCCGATGCGACGGGCAAGCGCCGCGCGATCCTGCTCGCCACCGGCTCGGAGGTCGCCATCGCGATGGCGGCGCGCGAGATGCTGGA
>ENA-ORCV01000879-ORCV01000879.1-marine-metagenome-genome-assembly--contig:-NODE-879-length-13009-cov-2.616687_pt1 | contig 13009 bp, 10 predicted proteins | sample MGYA00237779_ERZ508509 | MGnify/ENA primary metagenome ERZ508509 (study PRJEB26180, sample SAMN06268772) | marine metagenome | isolation source: Bioluminescent Bay, La Paraguera, Puerto Rico | place... | reverse complement strand
GTGCGGCGCTGGCTCTCCAGCCCGTAGGCGTCCTGCTCCTCGCGCGAAACGCCGTAACGCTCGGCGACGACCTCCGCCGTGTCGATCATCGGCAGATAGACTTCCGGCTTCATGTCCATCAGCGCCTCGTCGAACTGATGAAACGTGTTGCGGTGATCGTTCTGCACCAGGCTGATCGATTCAAGGCCGCCGGCGACCCCGACCTTCATGCCGTCATGCAGGATCGACCGGGCGATCACGGCAATCGACTGCAGGCCGGAGGAGCACTGGCGGTCGATCGTCGAGCCGCCTGCGGTCACCGGCAAGCCGGCGCGCAGGAGCGCCCGGCGCGCGACGTTGCCGCCGGTTGTGCCTTCCTGCATGGCGCAGCCCATCACCACGTCCTCGACCTCACCGGGGTCGATGCCGGCGCGCTCCACCGCGGCGCGGATCGCATGACCGCCGAGTGTCGGACCGTCGGTATTGTTCAGCCCGCCGCGATAGGCCTTGCCGATCGGCGTTCGTGCGGTGGAAACGATCACGGCTTCTGGCATCTGGTAACTCTCCTGGTTGTTCAGCTGGCGACCTGCGATCCGGAGGCCCGCTTCGCGCGTTCCTCCTCGCGCAGCGCGATTTTCGAAAGCTTACCGACCACGGTGCGCGGCAGGGCGTCACGGAATTCGAGGTCTTTCGGCATCTCGTGCTTTCCGACCTTGTCCGTCAGGAACGCCTGCAACTCCTCGATCGTGAAGGGCGATGCCTGCGGGCGCAGCGTGACGAAGGCCTTGGCCGACTGGCCGCGATAGGCGTCCTCGACGCCGATCACCAGCACCTCGGCAACGGCAGGATGCTCGTAGATCGCCTGTTCGATGACCTGCGGATAGACGTTGAAGCCGCCCGACAGGATCATGTCCTTCTTGCGGTCGACGATGTAGAAGAACCCGTCCTCGTCCATGTAGCCGATGTCACCGGTCAGGAAGTATCCGTCGGCGAACGCATTGTCGGTTTCCTCGGGCCGGTTCCAGTAGCCGCGCGTGACGTTCGGCCCCCTGATGCGCAACTCGCCGGTCTCGCCGGCCGGCAGCACGCGGGTCGGATCCTCCAGCGCGACCACCCCCATCTCGATGGCCGGCATCGGCACGCCGATCGATCCGTGTTTCTCGGGGCCGTGCGCCGGCAGGTTGGTGCCGGCCGGCGAGGTTTCCGTCATCCCCCAGCCGCCGAGCAGCCGGTGGCCGGTCAGGTTCCTGAAGCGCCGGCCGGTTTCCACCGGCAGCGGCGCCCCGCCTGAGCCGCAATAGCGCAGCGAAGACAGGTCGCGTTTCTCGATCCCCGGCGCATTGGCGATGGCGATCCACATGGTCGGCACGCCGAGGAACACCGTGGCGCGCAATTCCTCGATGTCGCGCAGGCTCGTGTCGACATCGAAGCGCAATCTCAGCAGGATCTCGTTGCCGCTCTTGATCTGCCTCAGAAGGATCGTCGTCAGTGCGTAGATGTGGAACAGCGGAAGCACGCAGACGACCTTGTCCTCGCCCGGCGCCGACAGGTGCTGGCCTTCGAACCAGGTCTCGTAGATCGAGGTCGCGGCCGTCAGGTTGCCGTGCGACAGGATCGCTCCCTTGGGCAGCCCCGTGGTGCCGCCGGTGTACTGGAGGACGGCGATGTCGTCGGTGGTGACGGCAGGCCAGTCGGTCGGGATCTGCGAGCCGCGCACATAGTCGGGCCAGCGCACCACCCTGGGATCGTCCGGCACCGGCGCGACCGGGATCGGCGGCGCCCCCCAGGCGGAATCCTCGCCGACGATCACCCGATCGAGATGGCCGGCCTCGAGCAGCCGCATCGCCATCGGCAGCATCTCGCCGATATCCGTGGTAACGAGCGTCCGCGCGCCGCTGTCCTTGAGCTTGTAGGCGAGCTCACGCTCCGCATCGAGCGGGCTGAGCATGACCAGCCGCGCGCCGGTCTTCAGTCCGCCGAAGAAGGCGATCGGATGATAGGGCGTGTTCGGCAGGTAGACGGCGAGCGTCGTGTCGCGGCCGATCCCGCCGCGCAGGAAGCCCGCGGCGGCCTTGTCGACCATCCGGCCGAGCGCCTCGTAGGTCAGGTCGACGCCGCGATACTCTATGACCCGCCGCGGACCGAAGTCCGCGACGGCCTTGTCGAACAGGTCGGGAATTGCCGACGTGCGAATCGGATCGTCCCAGGTAATGCCTGGCGGATAGGATTTCTCCCAGGCAAAGGGACGACCGGTCATGCCGCCTGGTCTTTCTTCTGCGCAAGCGACGCGAAGGTCGCGCCCTCGTCGGCCAGCTTCTCAAGCAGCGGCGCGGGCTTGAGCGCGTCCTTGCCGGTGGTCTCGGCCCAGTAGGCCAGCCGGTCGCGCACTTGCTTCAGGCCGATCTGGTCGGCGTAGAACATCGGACCGCCCCGCCAGACGGGGAAGCCGTAGCCGTAGATCCACACGACATCGACGTCGCCGGGACGCTGGGCGATGCCCTCGTCGAGGATCTTCGCGCCCTCGCTGATCATCGGGTAGATCAGCCGCTCGACGATTTCCTCCGAGCCGATCTCACGGCGCTTGATGCCGAGCCGCGCTGCGGTCTCCTCGATCAGCGCCTCGACTTCCGGATCGGGCGTGCCGCCGCGGGCGCCCTTTTCATAGATGTAGAAGCCGCGCCCGGTCTTCTGGCCGAACCGGCCCATCTCGCACAGCGCGTCGGCGATCTCGGCACGGCCGCCTTCCGCCGAACCGCCCATCGCCTTGCGGATCCGCCAGCCGATGTCGAGGCCGGCAAGATCGCCCATCGCGAACGGTCCCATCGGAAAGCCGAACTCGGTGATCGCCGCGTCGACCTGCTGCGGCGTCGCGCCTTCGAGCAGCAGCTGTTCGGTCTCCAGCGAACGCGCCTTCAGCATGCGGTTGCCGACGAAACCGAAGCAGACGCCGACGACGGCGGGCACCTTCCGGATCCTGCGGGCGACCGCGATGGCCGTGGCCAGCACGTCCGGCTCGGTCTTGGCGCCGCGGACGATTTCCAGAAGCCGCATGACGTTCGCCGGGCTGAAGAAGTGCATGCCCAGCACCGACCCGGGCCGGCTCGTCTGCGCGGCGATCTCGTTGATGTCGAGATAGGAGGTGTTGGAGGCCAGCACCGCCTCCGGCTTGGTGATGCGGTCGAGTTCGCGGAAGATCGTACGCTTGATGTCCATTTCCTCGAACACCGCCTCGATGACGAGGTCGGCATCGGCCAGCGCCGACATGTCGGTCGTGCCCGTCAGCAGCGCCATGCGCGCCTTCAGGTCGTCCTCGCTCATCCGGCCCCGACTCACCGAGATCCCGTAGTTCTTCTCGATCGTCGCGAAACCGCGGTCGAGCGCTTCCTGCGAGGTCTCGACGATGGTGACGGGAATGCCGACATTGGCGAAGTTCATCGAGATGCCGCCGCCCATCGTGCCGGCGCCGATGACGCCGACCTTCGCGACTTCGCGCGGCTTCGTGCCCTTCGGCATGTCCGTGACCTTGGAGGCCTCGCGCTCGGCAAAGAACAGATGGCGCTGCGCCTTTGACTGGTCGCCGGCGAGCAGCTCCATGAACTTCTCGCGCTCCTTCGTCAGCGCCTCGTCGAAGGGCAGTTCGAACGACCACTTGACCGCCTCGACGCAGGCATGCGGCGCCTGCAGGCCGCGCGCCCGGACCGTCAGCTTGCCGGCGACCTCGTTGAAGGCAGACACGTCGGACTTGGCGGCCTGGAGCATGTCCTCGCGGTCGCGTAGCCGCACCGGCGGCTTGCCTTCGGCGGCCAGCTTGCGGGCAAGCGCCAGCGCCGCCTCGTTCACGTCGCCATCGGTAACCTCGTCGACGATGCCGAGCTTTAGCGCCTTGGCCGCACCGACGAAGTCGCCGCTGACGATGACCTTCAGCGCCTCCTCGGGGCCGATCAGCCGCGGCAGCCGCTGCGTACCGCCGGCGCCCGGCAGCAGGCCGAGCTTGACTTCGGGCAGCCCGACCCGGGCGTTCGCGTCGGCGACGCGGTGATGGCAGCCGAGCGCCAGCTCGAAGCCGCCGCCAAGCGCGGTGCCGTGCATCGCCGCGACGACCGGCTTCGGCATGTCCTCGACGGCGTTGATGAGTTCGAACAGGGCCGGCGGCTGCGGCGGCTTGCCGAATTCGGTGATGTCCGCGCCGGCCGAAAAGGTCCGACCCGCGCAGGCCAGCACCACCGCCTTGACGTCCGCGTCGTCGCTCAGGGCCGCCATCGCATCGTAGACGCCGCTGCGCACGGCGTGCCCGAGCGCGTTGACCGGCGGGTTGTCGATGGTGACGACCGCTACGCCGCCTTCCCTACGCACACCAACGACGTCGCTCATCCCCAACTCCCTTCGAATTTTGCTGATCTGGCGCGCCCAACGCCATCGATTCCGGGCGCGGGCAACGGCATGCCCGTGCGACACCTATAGGCGCTGCGCGGTGCCGAGCAAAGGGCCGGGTCCGTCGACCGTCCCAAAACCGCAAACCTCCCCACGTCTTTTTCAATTCCGCTGTGCGAAATCGCATTTTACAATTTGACGTGGACGCTAGAAATTGCTCGTCTAGTTGTCAACGCGGAGTGTCTGAATTCAACATGACCGCTGCGAAAATGCAGCACCGCCGGTGAAACAGGGGACAAAACGGCGTGGCATCCGAACCGCCGCAGCAGGACCGCAAATTCGTTGTCGCGCTGGCGCGAGGCCTTGAGGTCTTGCGCGTATTCCGTGCGCGCGACGGCATGCTCGGCAATCACGAGATCGCCGAGCGCACCGGCCTGCCCAAGCCGACCGTGTCGCGCCTGACCTACACGCTGACCCAGCTCGGCTACCTGACCCACCTGCCTCGCTTCTCGAAGTACAAGCTGGCGCCCGGCGTGCTGTCGCTCGGTTACACGGCGCTCGCCCACATGGGCATCCGCCAGATCGCGCGCCCCTACATGCAGGAACTCGCCGACTACGCCAACGGGTCGGTCGCGCTCGGCGCGCCGGACCGCATGCGCGTGATCTATATCGAGCACTGCTTTAGCCGGTCGGTGCTGACCGTGCGCCTCGACGTCGGCTCCCGCATCCCGATCGCGACCACGGCCGCGGGCCGCGCGCTGATCGCCGTCATGCCGGAACTCGAGCGCGAACGGCTGTTGCTGGAACTGGCCGCGCGGGCCGGTGACGACTGGCCGGACCTGCTCGCCGGCATCGAGGCCGGTGCCGCCGACCTGGGCACACACGGGTTCACCCTGTCGATCGGCGACTGGCAGCCCGACGTCAACGGCGTCGCGGTGCCGCTGGTCATGCCCGACGGTTCCGGAATCTTCGCGTTCAACTGCGGCGCTCCGGCGTTCTCGATCAGCCGCGAACAACTCGAACATGATATCGGGCCGCGCCTGCGCGCGACCGTCAACAAGATCTCGGCCATACTGAACGGCCGCGACGACGAACCGGGCGAAGATGAATACCAGACCCGGAACTTCCAGGGAGGACTGAGTGACATTGGAGGTGCGAGAGGCCGTTCCGGCCGACGACACACGGCCTGACCGAACCGGGTCGAAACAGCCGCTTCTGGCAGTGGATGGCATCGCCATCCGCTTCGGCGGCATCGTTGCGCTGGACGGCATTTCATTCGACATCGCGCCGGGCGAGATCCTCGGCCTGATCGGCCCGAACGGCGCCGGCAAGACGACACTGTTCAACTGCGTCAGCCGTCTCTACACGCCCGACGAAGGCGACATCCGCTTTAAAGGCGAAAGCGTGCTCGGCCTGGCCGCCCACCAGATCGCCGGCCTCGGCATCACGCGCACGTTCCAGAACCTGGCGCTGTTCCGCACCATGTCGGTGCGCGACAACGTGCTGGTCGGCACCCACCCGCAGACGGCGAGCACCTTTCTCAGCGATGCCTTCGGCGTCGCCGCCAAGGGCGCGGCCAGCGACGACGAGATCGCCGCGCTGCTCGCCGACATGGAACTGACCGACGTCGCCGACCGGGTGGTCGCCGACCTGCCGACGGGGACCCAGAAGCGGGTCGAACTGGCCCGCGCACTGGCCGGCGGGCCGAAGCTGCTGCTGCTCGATGAGCCGGCCGGCGGTCTGACCCACGGCGAGGTCGACGAGCTCGGCAACCTGATCCGCCGCATCCGCGACGAGCGCGGCGTCACCGTGCTGCTGGTCGAGCATCACATGGGCCTCGTCATGGAGATTTCCGACACCGTCGTCGCGCTCGATTTCGGCCGCAAGATCGCCGAGGGCACGACCGAACAGGTCCAGAACGATCCCGAAGTGATCCGCGCCTATCTGGGGAGCAGCCGGCAATGAGCGAGACCCTTTTGAAGGTACGCGGGCTGCAGGCCTGGTACGGCCGCATCCAGGCGCTCTACGGCCTCGACTTCGACGTTCCCGAAAGCGGCGTGACCACGTTGCTGGGTGCCAACGGCGCCGGCAAGACGACGACGCTCAGGGCGCTGTGCGGCATGATTCATGCCGCCGGCGACGTCACGCTCGGCGGCGCGCCGGTGATCGGCAAGGCGACCGAGGACATTGTCCGGCTCGGCGTCGCGCATGTGCCCGAAGGCCGCGGTACCTTCACCGCGATGACGGTGGAGGAAAACCTTCAGCTCGGCGCCATGACGCGCAGAGACGCCCGCGCCATCGCCGAAGACATCGAGCGCACCTACGCGTATTTCCCGCGCCTTGCAGAACGCCGCGGCCAGCAGGCCGGCACCCTGTCGGGCGGCGAGCAGCAGATGCTGGCGATCAGCCGGGCCATGATGTTGCGCCCGCGCCTGATGCTGCTCGACGAGCCTTCCTTCGGCCTGGCACCGCTGATCGTCGAGGAGCTGTTCGGCATCCTCGGTCGCCTCAAGGACGAGGAAGGCCTGTCGATGCTGCTCGTCGAGCAGAACGCGGCCCTAGCGCTGGAAATCGCCGACGAAGCCTACCTGATCGAAACCGGACGGCTGGTCATGTCCGGACCGGCCCGCGAAATCGGCAGCGACGAGAATGTCCGCCGCGCTTACTTGGGGTACTAGCGCATGGATCTCTTTCTTCACCAGATACTCGCCGGCCTCGCCACGGGCGGCATCTACGCCTGCATGGCGCTGGCGATCGTGATGATCTACCAGGCCATCCACCACCTGAACTTCGCCCAGGGCGAAATGGCGATGTTCTCCACCTTCGTCGCCTGGCAGTTGATCGAATGGGGCGTCCCCTACTGGGGTGCATTCTTCCTGACGATCGCCCTGTCCTTCGTCGCCGGCGTCGTCATCGAACGGGCCGTCTTCAAGCCACTGGACCGCGCGCCCGTGCTCGCCCACATCGTCGCCTTCATCGCCCTGTTCGCGATCTTCAACTCGCTGGCCGGCTTCATCTGGGACTTCACCATCAAGTCGTTCCCGACGCCGTTCGGCCAGCAGTCGCTGCTCGGCAGCGGCCTGATCGGCGCCCATGACGCCGGCATGATCGGCGTCACCCTGGTGCTGCTGGTGCTGCTGTTCCTGTTCTTCCGCCACACCCGCATCGGCCTGGCCATGCGGGCGGCCGCCACCAACCCGGAATCGGCCCGGCTTGTCGGGGTCCGGGTCAGCTGGATGATCGCGCTCGGCTGGGGCATGGCCGCTGCCATCGGCGCGGTGGCCGGCATGCTGATCGCCCCGGTCGTGTTCCTGGAACCGAACATGATGCTGGCGATCCTGATCTACGGGTTCGCCGGTGCCGTCGTCGGCGGCCTGACCAGCCCCGGCGGCGCGGTCATTGGCGGCTTCGCGGTCGGTGTCGTGGAAAATCTGGCCGGCACCTACATCCCGGTGGTCGGCCCCGAACTGAAACTCGCCATCGCGCTGGCGCTAATCGTCACCGTGCTGATGTTCAAGCCGACCGGACTGTTCGGCGCCCGTATCGTGACGAGGGTGTGATGACGATGGATCGCACAGTTGATTCCGAAAGCGCGCCCGCCAAGGCGCCGGCGGACAGCCCCGAGACCGCTCCCGCCTCCGCGGCCCAGGCCGTCGGCGGGATCCCCGTCTCGTGGCAGCGCACGGCGCTCCTGATCGGCCTGCTGATCGCCGTGATCCTGCCCTTCGTCGTGAAGAACTTCACGATCTTTCAGCTCACCACGGTGATGATTTATGCGATCGCCATTCTCGGTCTGAATCTGCTGACCGGATTCAACGGCCAGTTCTCGCTCGGCCATTCCACCTTCGTGGCGATCGGCGCCTACACCACCGCGATCCTCATGGAGTTCGCCGGTTTCAGCTTCTACTGGACGCTGCCGGTCGCGGCCTGCATCTGCTTCATATTCGGCTTCCTGTTCGGCCTGCCGGCATTGCGGCTGGAGAGCATCTATCTGGCGCTCGCCACCTTCGCGCTTGCCGTCGCCACACCGCAGGTCCTGAAGCTGTCGCCGCTCGAGCACTGGACCGGCGGCGTCCAGGGGCTGTTCGTGCTCAAGCCGGAGGCGCCGTTCGGGCTGCCGCTCAACTCGGACCAGTGGATGTATTTCGTCACGCTGGGAATCGGGCTGGCGCTCGCGGTCGCCGCCATCAACCTGGTCAACAGCCGCACCGGCCGCGCCATGAAGGCGATCCGCGACAATCCGATCGCCGCCCGCGCGATGGGCATCAACATCGCCCTCTACAAGACAACGACCTTCGGCGTCAGCGCGGCCTATGCCGGCATCGCCGGCTCGCTGTCGGCCGTCGTCGTCTCGTTCGTCGCCCCCGACAGTTTCACCTTCGTTCTGGCCATCGGCCTGTTCGTCGGCCTTGTCATCGGCGGCGTCGGGTCGATCCCCGGCGTGCTGTTCGGGGGACTGTTCCTGGTGTTCGTGCCCAACATCGCCGAGGAGGTCTCCAAGGGCCTCGCAGGCGCTGTCTACGGCGTGATCCTGCTCCTGGTGATCTATCTGATGCCGGCCGGCGCGGCCGGCCTGATCAGGGGCGCATTGATGAAGCTTGCAACGCGGCGCCGCTGATAGGCGCCTTCAACCTGGGAGGAAATGATGGGTATACGCAGTTACGTGACCTTGACCGGTTTTGCCGCGACCGGTGTCGCGGCCGGTCTGGCGCTCGCCGCAATGCCGGCTGGTGCCCAGACCTACGACACCGGCGCCAGCGATACGTCGATCAAGATCGGCAATATCAATCCCTACAGCGGCCCGGCCTCGGCCTATGGCACCATCGGCAAGACGATTTCCGCCTATTTCGACAAGATCAACAAGGAAGGCGGCATCAACGGGCGGCAGATTGAGTTCATCTCCTACGACGACGGCTACAGTCCGCCGAAGACCGTCGAGCAGGCCCGCAAGCTGGTGGAAAGCGACGAGGTGCTGTTCGTTTTCCAGAGCCTCGGCACGCCGACCAACTCGGCGATCCACAAGTACATGAACGCCAAGAAGGTGCCGCAGCTGTTCGTCGCCACCGGCGCGACCAAGTGGGGCGACCCGCAGAACTTCCCCTGGACGATGGGCTGGCAGCCCAACTACCAGAGCGAGGGCCGCATCTACGCCAACTACATCATGGAGAATCACCCCGACGCCAAGATCGGCGTGCTGTTCCAGAACGACGACTACGGCAAGGACCTGCTGCAGGGCCTCAAGGACGGTCTCGGCGACAAGGTGTCGATGATCGTCGCCGAAGTGCCTTATGAAACGTCCGATCCGACTGTCGACTCGCAGGTCATCAACCTCAAGGCCTCCGGCGCCGACGTCCTGGTCAACATCGCCACTCCGAAATTCGCCGCCCAGGCGATCCGCAAGGTCGCCGAAAGCGGCTGGAAACCGGTCCACATCGTCAACAACGTGTCGCAGTCGGTCGGCGGCGTTCTGAAGCCCGCCGGCTTCGAGAACTCGACGGGCCTGCTGTCCACCGGCTACCTGAAGGATCCGACCGACCCGCAGTGGGCTGGCGACTCGGCCTACGAGGACTGGGCGGCCTTCATGGACGAGTACTATCCCGACGGTGACAAGACCTCGAGCTTCACGGTCTATGGCTATGCTGTCGCGCAAACCCTGCAGAAGGTGCTCGAACAGGCCGGCGACGAGCTGACCCGCGAGAACATCATGAAGCAGGCCGCGAACCTGAAGGGCTTCGAACTCGGCATGGCACTGCCGGGCATCGTCATCAATACGTCCGAGACGGACTTCTTCCCGATCGAGCAGATGCAGATGATGAAGTTCAACGGCGAACGCTGGGAAATGTTCGGCCCGGTCATCGACGGTTCCGTCGGCAGCTGACGCCGGATCTCGAGACCACACACAGGGCCCCGGGCGGAGGATATCCGCCCGGGGCTTTTTCGTTACGGCATCCAGGCGCTGCGTGGTGTAGGGTCGCCGCCCCGTCCCGCATCGATATGGAGGCAGCGCCGATGAAGATCCTGAACCCGAAGACGGTCGCCGCGCCGGGCGGCCCCTACGTGCACGGCATGCTCGTCGACCCCGGAAAGACATGGCTGTCGGTCTCCGGCCAGGTCGGCACCCGGCCCGACGGCACCATCGCCGAGGGCATCGTCGAGCAGACCCGCACTGCCTGGACCAACCTGACCGAAGTGCTGAAGGAGGGCGGAATGGAGATCACGGACATCGTCAAGGTGACCTCCTTCCTGACCTCGGCGGACTATATCCCCGACTACGGCGCCGCCCGGGCGGAATTCCTCGGCGACTTCAAGCCGACTTCCACCCTGCTGGTGGTGTCGGCGCTGGCCCTTCCCGAGCTCCTCGTCGAGGTCGAGGTGCTGGCCGCGAAATAGCGAGACCCGCCCGGTCGTTTCCCGGTCGTTACCCGTACTGGATCAGATCGGCGCCACGCCAGCCCGTCATGATCGCCGGCGCGTTGATGTTGCCGGACGGCATTGCCGGGAAGATCGACGCATCTGCGACGCGCAGTCCCTCAAGCCCGTGCACCCGCAACCTGGCATCGACCACATCGGTGCGCGCATCCGGCCCCATGCGGCAGGTGCCGCAGGGACGATAGATCGAGTAGGCCCGCCGGCGGATGTCGTCGACAAGTGCGTCGTCCGCAACCGCGCCCGGTCGCAGCTCCTCCGCGACGATGCCCGCCATCGCGCCAGTTTGCGCCAGTCTGTCGAGGAGCCGCGCGCCCGCAAGCATCGTCGTAACGTCTTCGTCGCGGGTCAGGCCGCCGATTTCGATCGCCGGGGCAGCTGCCGGATCGGACGAGCGGATGGCCACGCGGCCGCGGCTCACCGGGCGGCACGGCGAAACGCTGAGGCAGAAGCCGGGCTGAGGGTCGGCCTGCGTGACGTGCCGCTTGCCCGTCTGCATGGACTCAAAGGTCAGGGGACAGAAATAAAGCTGCACGTCGGGGCGTCCACCGCCGGCCTGCGTCGAAACGAATCCGCCGGCCTGATTGACACTCGCCGACAGCGGGCCCGACCGGAACAGCGCGTAGCGCAGCGCCGCGCGCGCCTTGCCGTGCCACGGGTGCAGAACGTTGTTCAAGGTCGGCACGCGGGCGCGGTAGACCCGGTCCCAGCAAAGGTGGTCCTGCAGGTTCTCGCCGACCGCCGGCAGGTCGTGGCGGACCGGTATTCCTGCGTCGCGAAGAAGCGCGGCCGGGCCGATGCCGGACAGGTGCAGCAACTGCGGGGAACTAATGGCACCGGCCGACACGATCACCTCGCGGCTGGCGGCCGCCTCGACGACCGCCCCCCTGTGCCGGTAGGCGACGCCGGTGGCGCGGGTGCCATCGAAGCGGATACCGGTCGCCTGCGCGCCGGTCAGCACGCGCAGATTGGCCCGCCGCATCGCCGGGCGCAGGAACGCGCGGGCAGACGACATGCGCCGGCCGTCCTTCGCCGTGATCTGATATGGGCCGACGCCGTCCTGCCGGACACCGTTCAGGTCCGCATTGAAGGGAAAGCCGAGCTCCCCGGCAGCGTCGAAGAAGGCCCGCGTCGCCGGATGCAGCGCCGGGCCCATGTCCTCGACCCGCAGCGGACCGCCGGCGCCGTGGACCTCGCTAGAACCGAACGCGTGATCCTCCAGCGCCCGATAGGCGGCAAGCACGTCGGACCAGCCCCAGCCGGGATTGCCGGCCGCCGCCCAGCCCTCGAAGTCCTCCGGTTGACCGCGCACGAAGACCAGTGCGTTGATCGAAGAGGATCCGCCCAGCACCTTGCCACGCGGCACGTAGATTTTTCGGCCGGCGAGGCCCGGCTCGGGCGCGCTGTAGTAGCACCAGTTGATGCGCGGATCGTGCAGCGTGCGCCCGTAGCCGAGCGGGACCTGCACCCACAGCCGCCGGTCGGACGGGCCGGCCTCCAGCACCAGCACGCGGCTGCGGCCGTCCGCGCTCAGCCGGTCGGCCAGCACGCAACCGGCTGACCCGGCCCCGACGATGATGTAGTCGTAGCGTTCCATGGCGGTGATCCGACCATCGCCCGTCGGCGATACTTCCAAGCCGGCGCACATGATCGCAACACGCTCGCCTGCGCAAACGGAATCGCCCATGAAGATCGTCGAACTGGACACTTTCGTCGTCGGCAACCCGCCTCCGCACGAGGGTGGCCGCTATTTCGTCTTCCTGAAGCTGACGACGGACGACGGCGTCACCGGCCTCGGCGAGGTCTATACGGCAAGCTTCGGTCCGGCCGCGATGGTCGCGATGATCGAGGACGTCTTCGCGCGGCACGTTGTCGATGCCGACCCCTTCCACATCGAGGCGCTGTGGCGGCGCGTCTATGGCCGCGGCTACTCGCAGCGTCCCGACATCTCGCTGATGGGCGTGCTGTCGGCCGTCGAAATGGCCATGTGGGACATCGTCGGCAAGGCGGCGAACCGGCCGGTCTACGACCTTCTCGGCGGCAAGGTGCATGAACGACTGCGCAGCTACACCTATCTCTACCCGCCCGAGGGCGACGTCTACCCCGAACCGGGCGCGCCCAGCGTCTACGACGATCCCGACCTCGCCGCCGAGGTCGCGGCGCAGATGGTCGACAAGGGCTTCACGGCGGTGAAATTCGACCCGGCCGGGCCGTTCTCCGTCCATGACGGCCA
>ENA-ORCV01000878-ORCV01000878.1-marine-metagenome-genome-assembly--contig:-NODE-878-length-13024-cov-2.675755_pt1 | contig 13024 bp, 11 predicted proteins | sample MGYA00237779_ERZ508509 | MGnify/ENA primary metagenome ERZ508509 (study PRJEB26180, sample SAMN06268772) | marine metagenome | isolation source: Bioluminescent Bay, La Paraguera, Puerto Rico | place... | reverse complement strand
GGCATGCCGCCGCCGTTCGGTTACACGATGTTCGCCTTCAAGGCGACGGCGCCCGAAGTGTCGCTGAAACAGGTCTACGACGCCTCCTGGCCGTTCGTCGGACTGTTCCTGGTGCTGATGGTTCTGGTCGCCGCCTTCCCGACGATCGCCACCTACCTGCCCTCGATCATGAACTGACGGCCTTTCGGCCGCGCTCGACGGGGCCTGGAGACCGGCTTAGTCTTCCGACGTACCGGCTTCCGAAGCGACGGCTTCGGCGCCGACGGGCGCCCCGTCGCGCCGCCTGGCGAGACGCTGGATGAGCTGCGTCAGTCCGCGCTTGAGGATCTCGGCCTCCGCCGGCGTATGGGTGTCGAGCAGGCGCTCCTCGTGCTCCTTGGCCCGCACGATCAGCGAGGCGACGAGATCCTCGCCGGCCTGCGTGATCCGGACCAGCACACGGCGGCGGTCCTCGACGCCGGGGGTGCGGGTGACGTAGCCGGTTTCCTCGAGCCGGTTGATGATCTTGGTCACGGTCGGCTGCTTGAGCAGCGCGCGCGCCGCGATTTCGCCGACCGGGCGGCCATCCGAACCGCTGAGGATCGCCAGGATGCGCCACATCGGCACCGGTACGCCAACGCTGGCCAGTTCGGCATGGAACTCGGCGCTCGCCAGGCTCGAGGCGCGGGCCAGCAGGTACAGAAGATAGTCTTCCTGGAAGGGACCGTTGTTGAACTCGCCGGCATAGTAGGCCGTCGTCGCGTAACCGCCGGCGTGATAGGCGAGCGGGACGACGTCTTCATGGCTGAAACGCTCGACGCGGCCGATGAAGATGACGTGGTCGCCGCCCTCGTAGCACTGCTCGCTGGAGCACTCGAACACCGCCGCGCAGCCGCCGAGCACGGGCGCGCCGCCGACACCCTGCGCCCAGTCGACACTGGCGAAGCGGTCTTCCATCGGCCGGGCGAAGCGGTCGGAAATCGCCTTCTGGTCGACCGATAGGACGTTGACGGCGAAGTGCGAGGCGCTTTCGAAAACGGGCAGGTTCTGCGACTTCCGCGACAGGCTCCACAGCACCAGCGGCGGGTCGAGCGACACCGAATTGAAGGAATTCGCGGTCAGGCCGACCGGGCGGCCGTCGGGGTCCGTCGTGGTGACGACGGTGACGCCCGTCACGAATCGGCCAAGCGCCGACCGGAAGGCATTTGCGGATGTCATTGGGCCTCTCCGCTGCACTGTGCGTCGGTTAGACGACAATATATTTCAAACATAAAATTATCACTTTTCATATAAAAAATCGAGTGCTAGTGTTCACGATAATAGGCGGGGGTATTCCCGCCTGGACGAGCCACGGAGGATTAAGTCGCGATGCTGAGCGATCGGATCGAGGCGAAGTGGATCGACGCGTTCGTGAGGGTGTTCGAGCTGTGCAAGGTCGGACCCGACGAGCAGGTGGCGATCCTGTCCGAGACCCAGTCGCGGTCGCTGAACGTCCATCTGGCCGAGCTGGCGCTGGCCCGCCTCGGCGCAACCGCCTTCCATGTCACCGTCCCCACGCCGCCGCAGGACGCGCCCGTGCCGGTCCGCTCGACCGGCGCCTCGGCGGCGCTGACCGGCCAGTCCGCCGCGATCGCGGCACTCAAGGCCTCGACCCTTGTCGTCGACTGCACGGTCGAGGGGCTTTTACATGCGCCCGAACTGCCCGAGATCATCTCCGGCGGCGCGCGCATCATGATGATCTCCAATGAGCACCCGGATGCGCTGGAGCGGCTGATCCCCGACCCATCGATGGAGACGATGGTCAAGGCGGCCGTCAAGCAGGCGCGCGCGGCGAAGGAAATGCGCGTTACCTCGGCGGCCGGCACCGACCTGACCGTCGACATGCAGGAGGCCGCAACCGCCGGTGTGTGGGGCTATACCGACCGGCCGAAGACGGTGGCGCACTGGCCCGGCGGCGTGGTGGTAAGCTTCCCGCGGGCGAACTCGGTCAACGGCACGCTTGTCTTCGACGCCGGCGACGTGAACCTGACCTTCAAGCGCTATTTCGAGCGGCCGGTGTCGCTGACCATCGAGAACGACTACGTCACCGAGATCGGTGGCGAGGGCACCGACGCGGAGCTGATGCGCCGCTATTTCGCCGCCTGGAACGATCGCGACGCCTATGCGGTCAGCCATGTCGGCTGGGGCCTCAACGAGGGCGCCCGCTACGAGGCGCTGACCATGTATGACCAGCGCGACACCAACGGCACCGAGGTGCGCGCGTTTGCCGGCAACTTCCTGTTCTCGACCGGCGCCAACGAATTCGCCGGCCGTTACACCAAGGGCCATTTCGACCTGCCGACGCGCAACTGCACGATTTCGCTCGACGGCGTTCCGGTGGTCGACAAGGGCAAGCTCGTGGGGACGGCCGGATGAGCGCGCCGATCGTCCTTCTGAGCGGCGTCGGTTCCGACTGCGGCATGTATGACGAGGTGGTCGCCCGGCTCGGCGGCGACCATCCGGTGATCGCCTGGGAGATGCCGGGCTACGGCGGCAAGCCGCTGAACGGGCCGCTGAGTTTCGCCGGCCTCGCCGATGCCGTGGTCGCCGACCTAGACGCGATGGGCATCGACAAGGCGATCCCGCTCGGCCATTCGATCGGCGGCATGGTCGCCCAGGAGATCGCCGCGCGCCATCCGGCCCGCATCGCGGCGCTGATCCTGTCGGGCACCACACCGGTGTTCGGCAGCCGCGACGGCTCGTTCCAGGAAGCCTTCCTGAAGGCGCGGCTCGCCCCGCTCGACGCCGGCAAGACCATGGCCGATCTCGCCAGGCAGGCGCCTGCCGGCCTGTTCGGCTCCGATCCCGACCCGGCCGCAGCGGCCGCCGTGGAGGCGCTGATGGCGCGGCTGCCGGAGGAAAGCTTCCGCGCCGGCCTGGAATGCCTCGTGACCTTCAACCGGCGCGAGGAGCTGCCGAAAATTGCCGTACCGACCCTGCTGATCGCCGGCGACGAGGACACCAACGCGCCGCTCAAGACGATAAAGCGGATGGCCGAGATCATCCCGGGCGCGCGGCTCGAGATTCTCGAGAAGACCGGCCACATGGCGCCGCTCGAGTGCCCGGACCGGTTCACCGACGCGGTCCGCAGGTTCCTGAATTCACTCCCGGAGGATGCGCGATGAACGCCATCGACCTCGACAAAATCGACACAGACGCCCCGATTTTCGACCCGGAGGGATTCCGGCTCGGCGACGAGGAGGCGGATCTCAACGCGCTGGCGCGGAAACTCGGCAAGGCCAATTTCGCGCCGCGGGCGGCCGGCTACGACCGCGAGGCGATCTTTCCGACCGAGAACTACCGCGACATGCACGAGGCCGGGCTGCTCGGCATCTCGGTGCCAAAGGAGAACGGCGGCTTCGGCGCGGGTTTCGGGTCCTACGCGACGACGGCGGCCGAGGTCGGCCGCTATTGCGGCGCCACCGCGCTGACCTGGAACATGCACGTGTGCTCGTGCCTGTGGAGCGGACCGCTGTCGGACGATCTCGACATGACGCCCGAGCAGCGCGAGGAGCACCTGGCGCGCCGCGCCGGGCACTACCGGCGGATCATCGAGGACGGGGCGATCTATGCGCAGCCGTTCTCCGAGGGCGGCGCGGCGGCGGCCGGCGTGATCCCGTTCTCGACGTCGGCCAAGCGCGCCGACGGCGGCTGGATCATCAACGGCAAGAAGATCTTTGCCTCGCTGTCGGGTTCGGCAGACTACTATGGCGTGCTGTGCGGCGAGATCAAACCGGGCGAGAAGCCGTCGCGGCGCGACACCATGTATATCGCCGTGCCGGCCAATGCCGAGGGCGTCGAGGTGGTCGGCGACTGGGATCCGCTCGGCATGCGCGGCACGGTCTCGCGGACGCTTCTGTTCAAGGACGTGTTCGTGCCCGACGAGGCCGCCCTGATGCCGCGCGGCGTCTACTACCAGGCCGCCTCGCGCTGGCCGCACATGTTCATGACGCTGTCGCCGACCTATGTCGGCCTGGCGCAGGCCGCCTTCGATTTCACGGTGAAGTACCTGCGCGGCGAGATCCCCAACACCGGTCCGGAGAAGCGCCGCAAGTTCCCGACAAAGCAGATCGCCATCGCGCAGATGTTTGTGATGCTGCAGCAGACCAAGTCGCTGTGGTTCCAGGCGGTCTCCGAGGCGCGCGCCGATCCTTCCAAGGAACAGGTGCTGCGCGCCTATGCCGCCCAGTATACGGTGATGGAGAACGCCAACGAGCTGGCTCAGCTCGCCATCCGCACCTGCGGCGGCCAGTCGATGCTGAAGACGCTGCCGCTGGAACGGCTTTACCGCGACAGCCGCTGCGGTTCGCTGATGCTGCCGTGGACCGCGGAAATCTGCCTCGACCGGATCGGCCGCGAGGCGCTCTACGAGCCCGGCGAGACGGACGACTGAGGACCGGGGACCGGGGCTTGATCGGGGGGACGGCCATGCGGGACATTTCGCTGTGGATCGAACGGCACGCGGGCTTCAGCCCCGACAAGCCGGCGATCCGCTTTGGCGGCGATGTCCTCACCTATGCCGGGCTGGCCGCGCGCGTCGAGAAGATGGCCGCGGCGCTGACCGGCGAATTCGGCGCGAAGCGGGGCGACCGGATCGCCTGGCTCGGCACCAACCATCCCGACCTGCTGGTGCTGCTGTTCGCGGCGGCGCGCTGCGGCATGATGGTGGTGCCGCTGAACTGGCGGCTGGCGGCGCCCGAGCACGCCTTCATAATCGCCAATGCCGGCGTGCGCGTGCTGTTCGCGCAGCATCCTTTCCTCGATCCGCTCAGCTCCGAAACGCTGCCGGCGGACTGCCGCGTCGTCGATCTCGGCGAGCCGCATCAATCGACTGGACGGGTCGATGCGGTGCTGTCGGGCGCGGGCATCGCTCCGGCACCGGACGGCCGGCCGGACGATCCGCTACTGCTGGTCTACACCTCGGGCACGACGGGCCGGCCGAAGGGCGCGGTGCTGACGCAGGATGCAATTGCCTGCAACGCGGTCAATTCGATCCACATGCACGACATGACGTCCAATGACGTCGTGCTGACGGCGCTGCCGATGTTTCATGTCGGCGGCCTCAACATCCAGACAACACCGGCGCTTCATCTGGGCGCGACGGTGATCCTGCAGGACCGCTTCGAGCCGGGCGCCTATCTCGCCAGCGTCCGGGCCGACCGGCCGAGCCTCAGCGTGCTGGTGCCGGCGACGATCGGCGCCGTCGTCAGGCATTCCGACTGGGACAAGACCGACTTGAGCTGCCTGCGCGTGCTGGCGACCGGCTCGATGGTGGTGCCGAAGGAGCTGATAACAGCGTTCCACCATCGCGGCGTGCCGGTGATCCAGGTCTACGGGTCTTCGGAAACCGCGCCGATCGCCATCTACCAGCGTGCCGACAAGGCGATGGAGACGGTTGGGTCGATGGGCCGCGCCGGCCTGCACACGGAAGTCCGCGTCGTCGACGAGACCGGCGCCGACCTCGGTCCCGGAAAGCCCGGCGAAGTGCTGGTCCGCGGCCGCCATGTCGCAACCGGCTACTGGGACAACAGGCAAGCCACCGAAGCGGCCTTCGCCGACGGCTGGTTCCATACCGGCGACATCGCCGAATATGACGACAACGGAGATTACTGGTTCAGGGACCGGATCAAGAATGTCATCATCTCCGGCGGAGAGAACGTCTATCCCGCCGAAATCGAGCGAGTCCTGATCGAATTGAACGGCATACGCGAATGCACCGTCGTCGGCCGGCCGGATTCACGCTGGGGGACGGTTCCGGTGGCGGTTGTCGTCGCGGATGATACGGTGACACGGGAGACGATCATTACGTGGTTCGACGGCAAGCTGGCACGATTCAAGCATCCGCGGGACGCGGTGTTTGTCGGCGAGCTGCCGAAGAATGCGATGGGCAAGGTGCGCATCGACGAAGTATCAAAACTGGTGGCGGACGCGACCGAAGCCTCCGTGTGAGGGGCAGGCGTGCGCCGCAGGCAATAGAGGGAAAGTGTGATGAAGAAGATTGTCGGAGCTCTGCTTCTTGCCGCGGGAGTCGCGATGACCGCGGCGCCGGCGTCGGCACAGACGGTTCTGCGAGTCGCCAACTGGCTGCCGCCGCAGCATCCGCTGTTCGCCCAGATCATCAAGCCGTGGACCGAGAAGGTCGGCGAGGTCACCGACGGCCGCGTCGTCATGGAAGTCCTCGACGCCCCGCTCGGACCGCCGCCGGCGCATTTCGACTTCGCCGTCAACGGCGTCGCCGACGTGACCTACGGCGTGCACAGCTACACGCCCGGCCGCTTCGTCGTGACCGAGCTCGCCGAACTGTCGTTCCTGTGCGAGAAGTCGGCCTATCTGTCGCCGGCCTGGTGGCGCATCCATCAGGAATACTTCGCCAAGCTCGACGAGCACCGCGGCGCCAAGCTGCTCGGCCTGTGGGTGCACGGTCCCGGCCAGCTGTGGACGCGTGACCGCGACGTCTCCTCGCTCGACTCCATCAAGGGCGCGAAGATCCGCATCGGCGGCGGCTTCTCGCAGGACGTCGCCAAGGCGCTCGGCTTCGTGCCGATCCAGGCGCCAGTGACCAAGGCCTACGAGATCCTGTCCGGCGGCGTCGCCGACGGCATCCAGTTTCCGGCCGAATCCGTCACCGCCTTCAAGATCGACGAAGTGCTCGATCAGGGCCTGATCGTGCCCGGCGGCCTCTACACCGCGTCGATGTTCCTGGTGATGAACAGCGCCAAGTGGGACAGCCTGTCGAAGGAAGACCAGGAAGCGATCGAGAGCATCTCGGGCGAGGCGCTGGCCGTCATCGCCGGCGATGTCTGGGACAAGGCCGACCAGGACGCCTACTCGATCATGAAGGAGAAGGGCAACATCAAGCTTGTGACGCCCGATGCCACCGAGATGGAAGCCATGACGGCGGCCATCGAGCCCTACAAGCAGGAAGTGCTCGACGCGATCAGCGCGAAGGGCGTCGACGGCCAGGAGGTCTACGACGCGCTGAAGGCGGAAATCGCCAAGATCAAGGCCAGCAAGTAAGCGGCCCCGGTAACCGGGTCCGGACTTCAAGGCCATGACCGCGTCCTCGCCGACGCATGAAACAGCCGCAGGGCGCAGCCGCGCCCTGCGGACCGCCGAGTTCGTGCTCGGCGTGATGGTGGCGGTGCTGCTGATCGCGATGATGCTGGTGACGGCCATCGACGTGTTCGGCCGCTACCTGTTGTCGGCGCCGCTGCCCGGCGCCTTCGAACTGACCGAGATCATGCTCGCCATGATCGTCTTCATCGGCATGCCGCTGGTGTGCCTGCACGAAGAAAACATTTCCGTCACGCTGTTCACCGAACGCCTGTCGCCGCGGCGCCGCGACATCCATGCAGTCGTCGTCTCGGTATTCTGCTCCGGCGTGCTGCTGGTGGTCGCCTGGCGTCTCCTGGAACACGCCCTGCAGCTTGCCTCCTACGGCGACGTGACGATCTTTCTGCGCGCGCCGAAGGGACCGATCGGCTACACGATGGCGGCCTTCACCGTGCTTGCCGCGCTGGCCCTGCTGGTCGTCGCCGGCGAACACCTGCGCCGGCTGCGCGCCCCCGGATCACCACCCCGAGAGAAACGGACGACCCCCGACGATGCTTGACTGGATGGTCGGGATCATCGTGCTGCTCGCACTGATCGCCGGCGGTGTGCCGATCGCCTTCGCGATGACCGCCGTCGCACTGGTCGGCATCGGCTGGCTGATCGGCCTGGCGCCGGCGCTGTCGGTTCTCGGACAGGTCTTTTACGACAACGGCATGAGCTACACGCTGTCGGTGATGCCGCTGTTCGTGCTGATGGGCAATTTCGTGCTCAAGGCGGGGCTCGCCGACGACATGTACGAGGCCGCGAACGCATGGCTGCGCCACTACCGCGGCGGCCTGGCCATGGCGACGATCGTCGCCTGCGGCGGCTTCTCGTCGGTGTGCGGGTCCTCGCTCGCAACGGCTGCGACGATGGCGCGGGTATCGATGCCGTCGATGCGCCGCTACGGCTATTCGGACGCGCTGGCGACCGGCTCGATCGCCTCGGGCGGCACGCTCGGCATCCTGATCCCGCCGTCGATCGTGCTGGTACTGTACGGCGTCATCACCCAGGAAAGCATCGGCAAGCTGTTCCTGGCCGGCATTATCCCCGGACTGATCGGGGTGCTCGGCTATCTGATCGCGGTGCGCATCTCCCTGTTCATCGAGAAGGAGCACGAGACACGGGCCGAGGCGCTGCCGTTCATGGAGCGGATCCGGGCTACGAAGGGCGTGTTCGGAGTGCTGGCGCTTTTCTTCTGCGTCATGGGCGGCATTTATCTGGGCATCTTCACCGCCACCGAAGCCGCCGGCATCGGCGCAACCGGCGCCTTCCTGCTGGCGCTGCTGCGCGGCCGGCTGACGCTGTCGACCCTCTACGAGGTGCTGGTGGAGACGGCGCGGATGACGGCGATGCTGTTTCTCGTGCTGTTCGGCGCGCTGCTGTTTTCCAACTTCGTCAACATCGCCGGCATGCCGGGCGACCTGCGCAACTGGATCATGGCATTCGGCGCGCACCCGACCGCGGTGCTGCTGGTCATCCTGGTCATCTACCTGCTGCTGGGCGCGGTGCTGGAAAGCATCTCGATGATGCTGCTGACCGTGCCCGTGTTCTTTCCCGTCGTCACCGGTCTCGGCGTCGATCCGATCTGGTTCGGCATCTTCGTGGTGGTGGCGATCGAGATCAGCCTGATCACGCCGCCGGTCGGCCTTAACGTGTTCGTGCTCAAGTCAATCGTGCCGGACGTTCCGACCGGAACGATCTTCAGGGGCGTCATCCCGTTTGTGGCCATGGACGTGGTGCGCATCCTGCTGCTGATCGCGGTACCGGCGCTGGCGCTGCTGATCCCGTCGACGATGTGAGCTGGGACACCTGACGTCTCCCGGCCTGGCCGGGATTCACGAGATTTCTCCGGGGCCCGCCGGGCCCGGATCATTTTGGGGACAGACATATGGAAATCGCAGTAGTGGGCGGCGGCAACGGTTCGCATGCGGCCGCCGCCGATCTGACCGAGCAGGGCCATCGGGTGCGCTTCTGGCGGCGCGACAGCGCGGGCGTCGATGCGCTTGTCGCCGCCGGCCGCAAGCTCACCCTGAAGGACTTCAAGGGCACCCGCGACGTAGAGATCGCAGTGGTCACCGCCGATATCGGCGAGGCGGTTGCCGGCGCCGAGCTGATCGTCTGTCCCGCACCGGCCTTCGCGCAGGCCGATATCGCCCGGGCGCTGGCGCCGCATCTGACCGACGGCCAGGTGATCTACCTGCCGCCGGGCACGTTCGGCTGCTATCTGATGATGAAGACGATCCGCGAGGCGGGCGCGAGCGCCGACATCGCGATCGCCGAGACCGGTACCCTGCCCTACCTGACCCGCAAGCACGGGCCGCGCGAGATCGCCATCACCATCCGCGCGACGCGGCTGCCGACCGGCGTGTTCCCGCTGCGCCTGAAGGATCGTGCGCTTGCGACCATCGCGGCGGCCTACCCGAGCGTCGAGGACTGCGGCGACGGGCTGTCGGGCGCGCTGATGAACGCCGGGCCGATCATCCATCCGCCGCTGATCGTCATGAACGCGGGGCCGCTCGAGCATTTCGACCACTGGGACATCCACAACGAGGGCACGCAGCCGGCGATCCGGCGCGTCACCAACCGGCTCGATGCGGAGCGGGTGGCGGTGCGCGAGGCGCTCGGCTACGGCGCGCCGCATTTCCCGCTGGCCGACCACTACGCGCAGGAGGGCGAGGAGTGGATGTATGGCCGGCAGGGGCATGAGCGGCTCGTCGATTCCGGCGACTGGCGCGAGCACATCGTTCTGACCGAGCACCGCTACATGCGCGAGGACGTGGCGCAGGGACTGGCCTTCCTGGTCTCGGTCGCCGACTGGGCGGGGGTGCCCGCGCCGACCGCGACCGGCCTCTTGGCGATCGGCTCGGCGGTCTGCGACGACGATTTCCGTGTGACCGGGCGGACGCTTGAAGGCTTCGACCTGGCCAGCCTCACCCGCGCCGACATGACGACGCTGCTGGCGGAGGGACTGTGATGGACCGGATCGCAGCCGTCGGCGCCGGCCGGATGGGGCGCGGCATCGCCGTCGTCTTCGCCTATGCCGGCCATCCCGTCACGCTGGTCGACCTGAAGGATCGCGACGCCGCCGACGCGGACCGGCTGCGCGGCGAGGCGCTTGCCGAAATCGAGAAGACGCTCGAAATGCTCGCCGCGATCGGCCTGATGGGGCCGGAGGCGGTCGCGCCGATCCTGGCGCGCGTCGACTTCGCCTCCGCCGAAGGGGCCGCTGAGGCGCTAAAGGCCGCCGACGTGATCTTCGAGGGCGTGCCGGAAACGCTCGAAGCCAAGCAGGCCTGTTTCAAGACCCTGTCGGAGCTGGCGCGACCCGACGCGATCATCGCGTCGACAACCTCGACCATGCTGTCGGATGAGCTGCAGGGCTTCGTCTCGCCGCCCGAACGCTTCCTCAACGCCCACTGGCTCAACCCCGCCTTCCTGGTGCCGCTGGTCGAGGTGTCGCCGGGGGCGAAGTCCGACCCGGCGGTGACGCAGCGCCTCGTCGACCTGCTCGAAGGCATCGGCAAGGTGCCGGTGGTGTGCAAGGCGAGCCCCGGCTTCATCGTGCCGCGCCTGCAGGCGCTCGCCATGAACGAGGCCGCCCGCCTCGTCGAAGAGGGCGTCGCGTCTGCCGAAGACATCGACAAGGCGACGAAATACGGATTCGGCTTCCGCTTCGCGGTGCTCGGCGTGCTCGAGTTCATCGACTGGGGCGGCGGCGACATCCTGTTCCATGCCGACCGCTACATGACCAAGGCGCTCGGCACCGACCGCTACGCGGCGCCGAAAGTGATCGAGGCCAACATGGCGGCCGGGCGCATCGGCCTGAAGACCCGCGAGGGCTTCCTCGACTATTCGGACATGGACGTCGAGGCCTATCAGCGCGAACGGCTCGCCGCCTTCGTCGCGCAGCTCAGGCACATGGGCGCGGCCAAACCCCCTGTGGTCTAGACCGCGGAGCTCGGTCCCGCTTCCCGCTCCAGTCCCGCTTCCCACTGCAGCGCGCTTTCGCCCGATCCGGCATGGTCTCGACCGAGTGCCACGGAGACGGCACCGGACCGTCCCGGGCGAACACAATTTTTCGTGGGCTTCTGCCCATCTTTTATGTGGGCAACATTTTCTTTGACAAACATCGGCCTCAAACCGGATACTTCCCACATCCACCAAGACAAGAACAGGCGGGACAACGCCGGATCAAGTCGCCGGAACCGATACCGGCGAACATGACGGGAGGACGTCGCCGTGTCCGGACATGCCGAGCTGCTGGCCGAGATCGGTTCGTACTGCAAACAGCACCGCATGGCTGAATCGACCTTCGGGCGGCTGGCCGTGAACGACGGCAAGCTGGTCGCGCGGCTGCGCGACGGTAAAAGCGTCACGCTCAACACGCTGGAACGATTGCGGACCTTCATGCGGTCGGAGCCCGGCGGCAACGGCCCGGCCAACGGCAACGCCAAAGGCAAAGGCAACGCCAGAGGCAACGGCGCGGGGACGCGAACGGAGAAAGAGGCGGCGGCCATGGCGCATGCATCGAGGAAAACGAAGAAGACCGCGAAGACCCTGTCCCAGGCAGGCCTTGCAGACCCGGATCCGGGGGCGGCGGAGTCCGGCGAGGGCAGCCAGAACTTCCGGTTCTTCGACAACCGCCAGAAATACCTGATGTTCGTGAACACCTGCTCGGAGAAGTGGGTGGTGGCGAACCGGGTGGCAATGGAGCTGGCCCATATCCATCCCAAGCCGCCGGCTGTACGGATCTTCGATGCCGGCCTCGGCGACGGGACAGTGCTGACGCGGCTGATGCGCGCCATGCACGCCCGTTTCCCGACCATGCCGCACTATATTTCCGGCAAGGAGATCAGCCTTGAGGATATCCGGCTGGCGCTGGAGAAGATGCCGGACCGGTTCCACGAGCACCCGGCTTCCGTACTGGTGCTGACCAACATGTACTATTCCGAGGCGCCGTGGCTTCGCGTGCGGTCGCCGGCGGCAGCGGCGAGCCTGGTCTGGCACGAGGTGGCGCTGGAAGGCGACTCGTCGTTCGACTTCGAAGAACAGATCACCGCGCTGCAGCCGTTCCTGGCCGAGCACTGGCAGGCGAAGGCCAGCGAGAAGACCGGCAACCCGATCTACGAGCGGCCGGTGGTGCTGGTGATCTACCGGCGCGACCACAAGTTCCTGCTCGATTCCGTAATCCCGAAACCCGGCGCGACCGGGGCGGATTTCGACCTGATCATCGCTTCGCAGCCCTACCGGCTGCGCGTGCCCGCCGAATTCAAGGCAAACAAGGTGGTGGCGCCGCTGGCCCGGGCGCTCGGGCCCGGTGGCCGCCTCGTCGGCATCCACAGCCACGGCAACGATCCGGGCCTGGAGATTGTCCAGAAGGTCTGGCCGGACGAGCAGCCCTACATCAACGACCGCCACGACATCCTGAAGGCGGTCAAGGACATTCTCGGCTCGACCAACCGGGACCTGAAATACAACTCGTACTCCGACGCCCGCTCGGTATTCCGGTACGACATGCACACGCTGCCCAACGAGCTGGCCGGCGCGATCGGCACGTCGACGCTGTTCGCGGCCTGGAACGCGGCGATCTACGTCGCCCAGATCGAGGACAGCCGCCTGAGCGACGTGGTCAAGGACGGCCGCTACATCGACGCGACCGCCGAAGTTCTGCGCAAGCACGGCGGCCTGTGGTTCAACGACGAAACCTATGTGATCTCGCGCAAGCAGGCGTGAGATCGCCCACGAAGCCCCCCTGCACTGGGACGACAAAGCCGGGACGACAAAGCCGGGACGAACGGCACCGGCGATACACATAGCTTAGGGAAGAAGAGCCATGTCAGAAGAATTCCTGTTCACCAGCGAGTCGGTGTCCGAAGGACATCCCGACAAGGTCTGCGACCGCATTTCCGAC
>ENA-ORCV01000877-ORCV01000877.1-marine-metagenome-genome-assembly--contig:-NODE-877-length-13030-cov-2.210222_pt1 | contig 13030 bp, 10 predicted proteins | sample MGYA00237779_ERZ508509 | MGnify/ENA primary metagenome ERZ508509 (study PRJEB26180, sample SAMN06268772) | marine metagenome | isolation source: Bioluminescent Bay, La Paraguera, Puerto Rico | place... | reverse complement strand
GACTGGCCAACCTACGTGACGATGTTCGTGCTGGGTGGCCTCCAGGGATTGCTGGGCTGGTACATGGTCAAGAGCGGGCTCGTCGACGTGCCGTCGGTCAGCCAGTACCGCCTGGCCGCGCATCTCGGCCTCGCGGTTCTGATCTACGGCTATCTGCTGCATACCGCGATCGGCCTGTGCCGGGCCGCGACCCGCGGCGATACCGGGGCGCACCGGGGGTCGCGGCGGCTCACGGTTCTCGTCTTCGTCACCATGATCTGGGGCGCGTTTCTCGCCGGAATCGACGGCGGCGCGGTGTTCAACACCTTCCCGCTGATGGACGGCCACCTGGTCCCGCCCGGCCTCGCCGCGATCAGCCCCTTATGGGCGAACCTGTTCGAGAACGTCGTCACGGTGCAGTTCCTCCACCGCCTCCTCGCGGTCGTGACCGCCGTTTCCGCACTGGTCGTCTGGGTCCGGTACCGGGACGCGGGCGGCGCGTTTCCCGCGATCGCGCTGGCGGCCGTCCTCCAGTTCGGCCTCGGCATCGCGACGATCCTGACCGGAGCCTCGATCTTCGTCGCCTGGGCCCACCAGGCGGGCGCGATGCTCCTATTCTCCGCCACCGTCTGGGCGTGGAGCGCCACGGCCCCCGGCTCCCCGGGTCACCGCCCCGCTTGACGCCTCCCCCTCCGGGGCGTATCTATCGCGCTCCCGTGGCGATTTGAGCCGACCGGCTTGCGGCCACGTTAAACATGCGGCTAAAAGGTCGGGAGGTTCCTGAAAAACCCCGGCCATGCGGCCGGGGGTTTTTTATTTTGGACCACGCGAAACAAGGCAGTACGGACTCATGGCGATAAACAAACCGGTTCAGGACAGTTGGCGGCCGCAGACCCTTGCGGTGCGCGGCGGCACGCGGCGCAGCGAATTCGGAGAGACGGGCGAAGCGATCTTCGCGACCTCCGGCTACGTCTACGAATACGCCGAACAGGCGGAGGACGCATTCAAGGACCGGGTCGACCGGTTCATCTATTCGCGGTTCTCCAACCCGACCGTCGACATGTTCCAGGACCGCATGGCGCTGATCGAGGGCGCGGATACCGGCAAGGCGACGGCGACCGGCATGGCGGCGGTGTTCGCGTCGATGGCCTGCATGGTGAACGCGGGCGATCACATCGTCGGCAGCCGGGCGGTGTTCGGCTCCTGCCTGTACATCATGACCGAGATCCTTCCCCGCTACGGCGTGGAGACGACGATCGTCGACGGCACCGACCTGAACCAGTGGGAGGACGCGCTGAAACGCCCCACGAAGCTGGTCTTCGTGGAGACCCCGTCCAATCCCGGGCTCGACATCATCGACATCCGCGCGGTCTCCGAGCTCGCCCACAAGGCGGGCGCGAAGGTCATCGTCGACAACGTCTTCGCGTCGCCCCTGCTGCAGAAGCCGATGCAGCTCGGCGCCGACATCGTCGTCTATTCCGCAACCAAGCATATCGACGGCCAGGGCCGCTGCCTGGGCGGGATCGTGCTGGGCGACACGGACTATTGCGAGAACACGCTGAAGCCGTTCCTGCGCCACACCGGCCCGTCGCTCAGCCCGTTCAACGCCTGGGTGCTGCTGAAGGGGCTGGAGACGCTGGACCTCCGGATTCAGCGGCACTGCGCCAACGCCCAGGTCGTCGCCGGCTACCTGGAAGGCAAGGACGGGCTCGCGAAGGTGCGCTATCCGGGCCTCGCCAGCCATCCGCAGCACGAACTCGCTGCGTCGCAGATGTCGGATTTCGGCAACATCGTCACGTTCTCGCTGGCGGGCGGAAAGGACGCGACGTTCCGTTTCATGAACGCGCTGAAGATGATCGATATCTCGAACAACCTGGGTGATTCGAAAAGCCTAATGACCCATCCGGCCACCACCACCCACCAGCGTCTCAGCGCCGAGGACCGGGAAAGCCTGGGAATCGACGACGGAATGGTGCGGCTTTCGGTCGGTCTGGAAGACCCGGAAGACGTGATGGACGACCTCGAACAGGCGTTCGCGGCGGTCTAGGCCGCCGAACGCGAGGCTGTACCGTGGCGGCCGATTCCACGCTAGACTGCGGCCGCCACGAATCCGGACCCGATTTCATGTATTCAGCCGTTACCCGCGAAATCCGCGTAGAGGTGGAGCCCGTCTATCTGGACGAGCAATCCGACCCCGACGAGAGCCAGTATGTCTGGGCCTATCACGTCCACATCGCAAATGACGGGGTGGAAACGGTGCAGCTGCTGACGCGGTACTGGCACATCACGGACGGCATGGGCCGGGTCCAGGAAGTGCGCGGCGCCGGCGTCGTCGGCGAGCAACCGACCCTCAATCCGGGAGAGTCATACGAATATACCAGCGGCACGCCGCTGCCGACGCCGTCCGGCATCATGCGGGGCACCTATCAGATGCGGACGCCCGCGGGCGAGCGATTCGAGATCGAGATTCCGGCCTTCTCGCTCGACTGCCCGCACGAGGCCCGCCCGCTTAACTGATCACCGGACGGGGCGACACCGTTGCTCGATTTCCGACCTGTTTTCTATATCAACGGCATCCTGCTGACGACGCTCGCGGCGGCGATGTGCGCGCCGCTGGTCGCGGACCTCGTCGTGCACCACCCGGACTGGCGCGTCTTCGCGGGCGCGGCGGGTCTGACCGCGTTCGTCGGCGTCACGCTGATCCTGACGATGCGCGCGCCGCCGAAGCGGCTCACGGTCCGCCAGGCGTTCGTCCTGACCACCGTTACGTGGCTTTCCCTGACGTTCTTCGCGGCCCTGCCGTTCGCCTTCGCGGACCTCGACCTCAGCTTCACCGACGCGTTCTTCGAATCCATGTCGGGGCTGACGACCACGGGATCGACCGTCATCACGGGCCTGGAAAACGTGCCGAGCGGTATCCTGCTGTGGCGCGCGATCCTGCAGTGGCTCGGCGGAATCGGCATCATCGTCATGTCGGTGGCGATCCTGCCGATGCTGAAGATCGGCGGCATGCAGCTGTTCCGCACGGAATCCTCCGACCGGTCGGAAAAGGTGCTGCCGCGCGTCGCGCAGATCGCGAGCGGCGTCGGCTTCGTCTATCTCGGGCTCACCGCCGCCTGCGCCGCGCTGCTCTGGCTCGTCGGACTCAAGGGGTTCGACGCCATCGCGCACGCGATGACGACCATCGCCACCGGCGGCTTCTCGACACGCGACGGATCGGTCGGCGCGTTCCTGAACCCGACGGCGGAGATCATCATCACCTGCTTCATGCTGATGGGCGGCCTGCCCTTCGTGCTGTACCTGCAGGCCGTGCGCGGCAAGCCGATGATGCTGCTGCGCGACAGCCAGGTCCGGACGTTCCTCGCGGTCGTCGTGTTCTTCATCCTCGCGGTGGCGATCGCGCACGAGCTGAACAACGACATCGGCATCGGCCGGGCGCTGCGCGAATCCGCGTTCAACACCGTTTCGATCATGACCGGCACGGGATACGCGTCGGCCAACTACGCCGGGTGGGGCGGCTTCGCCACGGGCGTCTTCTTCTTCATCATGTTCATCGGCGGCTGCGCCGGATCGACGACCTGCTCGATCAAGATCTTCCGGTTCCAGGTGCTGTACGAAACGTCGAAGGCACAGATGAAGAAGCTGATCCGGCCGCACGGCATCTTCGTCGCGAAGTTCAACGGCCAGCCGATCACGGACGAGGTCGAGAACTCGGTCATGAGCTTCTTCTTCCTGTTCGTCATGTGCTACGCGCTGCTCGCGGGCATGCTGCATTTTATCGGCCTCGATTTCCTGACCGCGATTTCGGGCGCGGCGACCGCGATCTGCAACGTCGGCCCGGCGCTGGGCGACATCATCGGCCCGACGGGCAATTTCTCGACCCTGCCCGACAGCGCCAAGTGGGTCCTCAGCATCGGCATGCTGCTCGGCCGGCTGGAGCTGTTCACCGTGCTGGTGCTGTTCGCCCCCTGGTTCTGGCGGAGCTGATGGCAGAGCTGATGCCGGCACCGCTGCCCGACGCGATCGGCCTGCTGCGCGACCTCGTCGGTTACGACACGACGTCGCGCAATTCGAACCTTCCGCTGATCGAGCACGTCGCGGATTACCTGCAGGACGTCGGCGCGTCCGTCCGCATCGTGCCGTCGGACGACGGCGCGAAGGCAAACCTGTTCGCGACCCTGGGCCCGTCCGTCGCGGGCGGGCTGGTACTGTCCGGCCATTCGGACGTCGTGCCGGTGGACGGTCAGGACTGGTCGACCGACCCGTTCGCGCTGACCGAGGCGGACGGCAGGCTCTACGGCCGCGGCAGCGCGGACATGAAGGGATTCATCGCCTGCGCGCTGGCCATGGCGCCGCGCATCGCGGAAATGCCGCTGAAACGGCCGGTCCATTTCGCCTTTTCCTACGACGAGGAGGTCGGCTGCCTCGGCGTCGGCCGCCTGATCGACGCGATCCTCGCCGAGATTCCGCGCCCGGCGGCGGTGGTCGTCGGCGAGCCGACGCGAATGCAGATCGCGAACGCCCACAAGGGCATCTGCGCCATGACCACCACCATCCGCGGGCGCGAGGCGCATTCGAGCCGTCCGCAGGACGGGGTCAACGCCATCGCAGCGGCATCCGCGTTCGTATCGTACCTGTACCGGCTATGCGACGAGCTGGCCGCGCAGGAAACCGACGACCGGTTCGAGCCGCCCTACACGACCTTCAACGCCGGGAAGATATCGGGCGGCGACGCGATCAACATCATCGCGCGGGAATGCACACTGAACTGGGAATTCCGGCCGATCCCGGGCGCGGACCCGGACGCCATCGCGGCACAGGTGGAGCGCTTCGTCGCCGACGAGCTGCTGCCGCCGATGCGCGCGGCCGATCCGGGAACGTCAGTGGAAACGCGCCGCGACGTCGCGGTGCCGCCCCTCGATGCGGCGGAGGACTCACCCGCGGAGGCCGTCGTCCGCCGCGCGACAGGGTTGAACAGCGCCGGCACGATCGCCTTCGTCACCGAGGCCAGCCTCTTCGACCGCGCCGGCATACCGGCCGTGATCTGCGGGCCGGGCGACATCGCACAGGCGCATCAGCCCGACGAATTCATCGAGATCGCGCAGATGGAGGAGTGTCTCGCCTTCCTCGAACGGCTGGCGGAAACCGCGGCGGAATAGACGCTAGCGCACCCAACTCGTCAGGTGGGCGCGGATCTGTTCCTCGAGCTGCTTGTTCATCGACGCCATCAGCGCGTCGGTCATGTCGAACCAGATCTTCTCGCGCTCGTTCAGCGAAAGGTCCTCCGGCACGGTCTGGGTCCGCTTCGACTGCGCCTCGACCATCCCGCGACGTTCACCGTCATTACCGAAAATCTCGACGGCCATCTCGATCACGCCCTCGTAGCGTTCCGACTGGTCGACCGTGAACGCGCCGCGGAGGCCCTTCGTCCGTTCCAGCGGCACCTCGACGACGCTCGCCCGGCGGACGGTGACGCGGACCACGCCCGACGCGCCGACGGGTTTCAGACGGTCGCGTCCCCAGTTCTCCGCGGTCGCCGCGGGCGACACCGGAAAACGGTGCTCCACGTTCGGTGCGGTGGCGGGAGAGACGTATGCGTCGACGACCTCGACGCGCGCCACGTCCAACGAGATGGGCGGAAGATGGGCGAACGAAATCTGCGGGTAGCCGGGCCGTTCCATGCCGGCGCTGCACCCCGCAACGACGAGCAGCGCAACGGCAAGGGAGGCCAAGACACGGGCAAACCGGAACATCGGAAACTCCAGCGGCGGTTACGGATCACGGTTTATATGAACCCGCACCGTGACGACATCAAGGCACGGGGCGTGTTCAGTCGCCGTAAATCCGGTCCAGTTCGTCGTCGGGAAAGACATAATCGCGGCCGCAGAACTCGCAGTTCACCACCACGCGGCCATCGATCTTGAGCGTTTCGATCTCGGACCGCGGAAAGGACTTCAGCATGTTCTCGACGCGGCTCTGCGAGCACCGGCAACGCATCGCCAGCGGAACCGGTTCGAACACACGCACGCCGTCCTCATGGAACAGGCGATAGAGCAGTTCGTGCGGATGCAGCGCGGCGTCGGTCAGTTCGTCACCGTGACAACTGCTCATCAGGATCACCGCACGGCGCCACGCGTCCTCGAACTCCTCGTCGGCCGCATCGCCCGACATCAGCGGGCGGCCCTCGGGCGGCATCTTCTGCACCAGCAGTCCGCCGGCGCGCCACCTGCCGCCGGCATCCCGGGCCGAGGTCAGCTTGACCGCACCGTCGAACTGGTCCGACTGGTGGAAATAGTTGTGGGCGCAGTCTGCGAGGGTCGCCCCGGAGAGGTCCACGATACCCTGGTAGCGGTCCATGTCGCGCCCCTGGTCGACCGTGAAGGCGAGGTAGCCGCCGCCCAGCAGGTGCGGCACCGGACCGTCCCGCCAGGCATCCCCCAAGGCCGCCACCGCATCGGCGTCGAACTGTGCGAAACCGCGAAGCGCGCCGTCGCTGGTCAGGTCGGCGACCACGAGGTTCACCGGTCCGTCGCCCTTGGCCTGCAGCGAAAAGACGCCTTCGAACTTGAAAATCCCGGCGACGAGCACGGCAAGCGCGAGGGTCTCCGACAAGAGCGTCGCGACCGGCTCCGGATAGGAATGACCGTCAAGCACCGCCTGCGCCGCAGGTCCCAGCCGGACGAGCCGGCCACGGGCGGCGCCGCTTTCGATCTGAAAGGGCTGGACGAGATCGTCCGGGACGGGGGGTGGTCCGGATCCTTCCATTCAGGCCGTCACGTCATGCACCAGGCCAGTATACCCTTCTGCGCGTGCAGGCGGTTCTCCGCCTCGTCCCAGATAACGGATTGCGGCCCGTCGAGGACGGCAGCGGTCACCTCTTCCTCGCGGTGCGCCGGCAGGCAGTGCATGAAGATCGCGTCCCTGGCCGCACCCGACATCAGCCGATCGTCGACCCGATAGGGCGAGAGCAGGTTGTGGCGGCGCTCCGCCTCGGTGTCGCCCATCGACACCCACGTGTCGGTCACGACGCAGTCGACGCCGTCGACGGCCTCGTCGGGATCGGTAGTGCTGACGATCGTCGCGCCCTCGTTGCGCGCCCATTCGATCGCGTCGTCCGGCGGGGCGAGTTCCGGCGGGCACGCCAGGCGCATCTCGAACTCGAACCGCGCCGCGGCCTCGATCCACGACCGCGCCATGTTGTTGCCGTCGCCGCACCAGGCGATCCGCTTGCCCGCAATCGCCCCCTTATGCTCTTCGAACGTCATGATGTCGGCCATGAGCTGGCAGGGATGCGACCGGTTGGTCAGGCCGTTGATCACGGGGATCTCCGCATGCGTCGCAAGCTCGAGCAGCTTCTCGTTGCTGGTCGTTCGCATCATGATCGCATCGACGTAGCGCGACAGAACGCGCGCCGTGTCCGCGATGGTTTCGCCGCGGCCGATCTGCATGTCGTCCGGCATCAGCACGACGGCCTCGCCGCCGAGCTGCTTCATGGCCACCTCGAACGAGACGCGCGTCCGCGTCGACGGCTTCTCGAAAATCATCGCCAGCGCGCGGCCCGCGAGCGGACGGGTGGAATCGTTCAGCCGCTCGCCTCGCTTGAAGGACGCGCCCATGTCGATAATCCGGCGGAGATCGCCGGACGCGACCTGCGAAAGCTCCAGGAAATGCCGCGGCGGCGCTTTCATCTTCACGAGTCCAGTTCCTTGCAGCTTTCTTCGAGGATGCCGACCGCCTCGCGCACATGATCCTCGCCGACGATCAGCGGCGGGATCAGGCGCAGGACGTTCTCGCCGGCCAGCACGGTCAGCAGACCACGGTCGAACGCCTTGGCCGAAAGCTCGGCATTGGGCGCGACGCATTTGAGGCCCCACATCATGCCGGTGCCGCGTACGGTCTCGATGATGCCGGGATACCGCTCCGCCAGCGACCGCAGCTCGGATTCGAGGAACTTCCCGGTCCGGACGACGCCGTCGAAGAAACCGTCCTCCAGCATCACATCGAGCACCGCATTCGCGACAGCGGAGGCGAGCGGATTGCCGCCGAACGTGCTGCCGTGGGTGCCGGCGGTGATGCCCTTTGCGGCCTCGGCCGTGGCGAGGCAGGCCCCGATGGGGAACCCGCCGCCCAGCCCCTTGGCCGAGGACATGACGTCGGGCGCCACGCCCGACCATTCGTACGCCCACAGCTTGCCCGTCCGGCCCATGCCGGTCTGGACCTCGTCGAACATCAGCAGCAGGCCTTCCTCGTCGCAGAGCGCGCGGAGTTCCTCGAGGAACCGCGGATCGGCGGGCCGGATGCCGCCCTCGCCCTGTACGGGCTCGACCATGATACCGGCGGTCTCCGCCGTCACCGCCGAGCGGACCTCGTTCATGTTGCCGAACGCGACACGGTCGAATCCCTCGACGGGCGGACCGAACCCGGCGCGGTGGGCGTCGCTCGCCCCCGCCGCGATGGTCGCCAGCGTCCGGCCGTGGAAGCTGCCGTTGAACGTGATCATGCGATAGCGTTCGGGATTGCCGTTGGCGCTGTGATACTTGCGCATCAGCTTGATCGACGCCTCGACCGCCTCGGCGCCCGAGTTGCAGAAAAACACGGTCTCGGCGAACGACGTCGCGGTCAGACGTTCGGCCAGCCGCTCCTGTCCCGGAATCCGGTACAGGTTCGACGTGTGCCAGACCTTGTGCGCCTGATCGGTCAGCGCCTTGACGAGATGCGGATGGTTGTGCCCCAGCGACACGACGGCAACGCCGGCGCCGAAATCGAGAAACCGGCGTCCGTCCTGCGCGTACAGGTACGCGCCGTCACCGCGTTCAAAGGCGATATCCGCACGTCCGTAGGACGGCATTACAGCCTGGGTCACCGGAATTCTCCTGTCTCAAAGCCCCGAACGGTTTTTCGACCCGATTCCGGGCCGAAAAAAAGCGGGAGTATGTTGATCGGGGCCAACACTGTCAATCTCGGTGAATGTCGCGTCAGCCGGGGATTTCGAGCCCGGTGCGGCAGTCCTTGACGATGATCCGCGACTCCAGCGGCCGTCCGTCGAACCGGTCGCGCATCCAGTCTGCGATCAGGGCCCGGACGTCAAGGTTGTCGGTCACGCCGTGGACCTCCCCGCGATAGACGACCAGCGTCTTCGGCCCGGCAATCTCGTCATACAGCCTGTAGGTATGCTCGATCGGGCTGAGATCGTCGTCCTCGCCCGCGACGATCAGGTAGGGCCGGTCGATCTTCGCGCCCAGCCCCGCCAGGGTCAGCTTCTGCGCGAAGGCGTCGAAGGCGTCCTCGTCCTCGTAGCCCGCCATCCACATATAGCGGTCCTTGAACATGGGAATCGCCACGTTGAAGATCGTATGCATGCCGTTCTCGTGGCAGACGTAGAACCCGGCGGCGGCGGCATAGCGCGGGTCGTCCGCCACGATCTGCGTCAGCCAGAACGAGCCCATGCTGATCCCCGTGATGCCGATCCGGTCGTTGTCGATTTCCGGGCGGGCGACGAGGAAATCCATCGCCGCGCGGCCGGCCGCGATGAAATTGTCCTCCGTGCAGCGGATCTTGTGCTGGATGATCGCCTCGTTCTGGCCGGGGCCGTCGAAGGCGAGAACCGCGATCCCGCGTTCGAGGAACTTGTCGCCATGGCCGGTGACGAGCATTTCCTTGAAATTGTCCATGCCGCCCAGAAACACGACGCAGGGCACAGGGTCCTCCGCGCCGTTCGGCAGATGCAGCAGGCCCGGCAGCGTCTTGCCGTCGAACGGGATCTCCACCCGCTCGATATGCCGGCCGGCATACGCGATGAACTTGTCGTAGCACGCGTTCTTGCGCGCGCTGAGCGCAAGGTTCAGCGGGTCGTCGTCCGCATGGATCGGCCCCTGCGCCATGGTGTAGAACGCAGCGGCGGTGAAGTAGTTCTCACCCGCCGTCACGGAATGGCCGGCCTCTTCCGCTTCGCGCGCCATCGCCTCGCGCTTTTCCGCGATGCGCTTCATTTCGCGCGTGATCTCGACGAATTTCCGGATTCCGTTGCGCACGGCCCGGATGTCGCCGGCGCCGTCCATCCCCACCGTACAGAGGGTTTCCTCGGTCATGGGCCAGTAGAAGTCCGGGCCGCCCGACCGGATCAGCCGGTCGTACAGCCACTCCTGCTCCGCCATCCTGCGCGCACGCGCCCGTCCCGTCATCGGACATTCCCCCCTTTATTTTTTATGGTTGCGGCGTCCTTTATACCGCAATTCGCGGCCGCCCGACGTCCGTCGTCGCCACCGCGATGCCCGGCGTTGCCAGACGCAACGAAAACGGCGGAAATCCGCGATGTCCCGTCGCGGGGATTATGCTATATTCATGGAATTAAGCTATTTGCTTAGCAATTAGTAAATCAGGGAAAAGTAGAGTTTCGAACGGTGCCGGGCGGGGATGCCGGCGCGTCGGACAAGACGAGGCAGCGGACCGGAGGAGTATGATCCGGTATCCGCAGGATGTTGACCTATGCGACGTATCGTTCCTGAATTTTTTGCTTTTCCTGCCCTTTTCCTGATCGGCCTGCTCGCCGCCGCCCCGGCGGCTGCGCAATCGCAGATCACCATTGGCGGCACCGGCGCGGCGCACGCCCTGATGCCGGTACTGGCGGCGGAATTCGCCAAGACGAATCCCGGGGTCACGTTCCGGTTCCCGCCCAGCCTGGGAAGCAGCGGCGGCGTCCGCGCGCTGGTGGCCGGCAAGCTCGACATCTCGATCGCCAGCCGCCCCCTGAAAGACGCGGAACGGGCGAAGAACGTGCGCGCCATGGCGTTCCTGCGCTCGCCGTTCATTTTCGTCACCTCGCTGAAGGGCGAGGCACAGGACCTGAGCCGCCGCGAGCTGATCGACATCTACCGCCTGCGCAAGACATCGTGGCCCAACGGCCAGCAGATTCGCCTCGTCCTGCGGCCGCGCAGCGATACGGACACTACGATCCTGAAACGGCTGATCGACGATCCGTCGGATCCGGTCGCGCACGCCTATTCGCTGAAGACGATCCCCGTCGGACGCACCGACCAGGAGAATCTCGACCTCGCGGAACGGACCCCCGGCTCGCTCGCGACCGCGACACTGGTGACCGTTCTGGCGGAAAACCGGCGCGTGACGCCGGTCCTGTTCAACGGCGTGGCGCCGACCCCGGAAAACCTTGCGTCCGGCGCCTACACGGCGTCCAAGACCCTCTATCTGGTCGTTCACGACGCGCCATCCCCGAACGTCCGGCGTTTCGTCGAATTCGTCACGGGACCGGGCGGTGCGGCGGTCTTCTCGCGCTACGGCGCGATCCCGGCCGGCGCAAAGTAGCGACGGGGCGTCATGAACAGCGGAACGATACCCCTGGAAGCCGCCGGCGAATGGGAACGCCGCGCCGGCCGACTTGTCAGGCTGCTGGGATGGGTGATCGTGGCCGTCGTCGTTCTGGCCGTGCCGCTAGTATTCACCTGGTTCAACGTCGATCACGTCCGCACCAGCCTGATGAAGAACGCGGACCGGATCGCGATCTCAGTGTCGCGGTTCGTCTACGTGAACCCGCAGATGTGGGAATTCGAGACCGCGCGGATCGAGGAACTCCTCGACGGCCAGTACGGCAAGGAAGCGTTCAGCATCCGGATCGTCAACCACGCGGGCGATATCATCGTCGAGATCGGCACGCGCCCGCCGTTCCCGGCACTGGCCACGGAAGCCGACATCATGGACGGCGTCAACCGCGTGGGCACGGTCTACCTGCACGAGGATTTCCGCGGCGAGACGATCGCCGGCGTCCTGGTGTTCCTCGTCTGCCTGCTGCTGGGCGGCGGCATCATGCATCTGCTGACGCGGGCGGCGCGGAACTTCGACGCGGCGGCGGAGAAGGAGCTACGCTACCGGGAAACGCTTGAGCGCGAAATCGCGGCGCGGACGCGCGAGCTGGAGGAGAAGACCCGCGAAGCCGAGATCGCCAACGCCGCCAAATCCGAATTCCTTGCGGCCATGAGCCACGAGCTCCGCACGCCGATGAACGGCGTGCTCGGCATGGTGGGCCTGCTGATGGGAACCACGCTGGACGACAAGCAGGCGCATTACGCCGATATCATCAAGAAGTCGGGCGAAGCGCTGTTGCGGCTGCTCAACAACATCCTCGACGTCGCGAAGATCGAATCCGGCCAGATCGAGCTGGAGCAGATCGATTTCAGCCTGGAACACCTGATCAGCGGCGTGTCGGGCCTGATGGAATCGCGCGCGCGCGGCAAGGGGATCGAGTACTCCGTCAGCATCGCCGCGGGAACGCCGGATGCGTTCAACGGCGATTCCGCCCGCATCCAGCAGGTCCTTTTCAACCTGATCGGCAACGCGATCAAGTTCACGGACGAGGGATCGATCAAGACTCTGGTCTCGCACGAGCCGCTGTCGGCCAACCGGTGCCGTCTTCGCTTCGAGATCACGGATACCGGCATCGGCATCGCACCAGAGAAGCAGGACATCCTGTTCGAGAAGTTCACGCAGGCCGACGCGTCGACCACGCGGCTTTACGGCGGCACCGGGCTCGGCCTCGCGATCTGCAAGCAGCTCGTGGAGCTGATGGGCGGCGAGATCGGCGTCGACAGCATGCCCGGCCAGGGGTCGACGTTCTGGTTCACGGTGACCTGCGAGACCGCGGCGGCGGACGTATCGGTCGAGGAGAGCCGCCCCACCAACGGACGGCCGTCGCCCTACCGCAGGCTGAAACGGCGCCTGCGGGTGCTCGCCGCCGAAGACAACCTCGTGAACCAGGAAATCGTTCTTGCGACCTTCCAGAACGAAGGCCATCGGGTCGATGTGGTCAATAACGGTCTCGAGGCCGTACAGGCGCTGGAAACGACGCTTTACGACGTGGTTCTGATGGACGTGCACATGCCGGAGATGGACGGCGTCACCGCCGCGCAGCGCATCCGCGAGATGCCGGAACCCGTCGCATCGGTCCCCATCGTCGCGCTGACCGCCGACGCCATGGACGGCGACCGGGAGAAATTCCTCGCCGCCGGGATGGATGCATACGCATCCAAGCCCTTCGATCCGA
>ENA-ORCV01000876-ORCV01000876.1-marine-metagenome-genome-assembly--contig:-NODE-876-length-13030-cov-2.562650_pt1 | contig 13030 bp, 11 predicted proteins | sample MGYA00237779_ERZ508509 | MGnify/ENA primary metagenome ERZ508509 (study PRJEB26180, sample SAMN06268772) | marine metagenome | isolation source: Bioluminescent Bay, La Paraguera, Puerto Rico | place... | reverse complement strand
AAGATCAACCTGGAAAGCTATTTCCGCCTGACCCGTGCGGCCCTGCGCGGCATGATGAAGGCGCGCCACGGCCGTATCATCGGCATCACCTCGGTGGTCGGCGTGATGGGCAATCCGGGGCAGGCCAATTATTGCGCCTCCAAGGCCGGCATGATCGGCTTCACCAAGTCGCTGGCCCAGGAAGTCGCCGCGCGCGGCGTGACCGCGAATTGCGTGGCGCCGGGCTTCATTGCCTCGCCGATGACCGATGCGCTCAATGACGACCAGCGCGCGGCCATCCTCGCCAAGATCCCGTCCGGTGATCTGGGCAGCGGCGATGATATCGCCGGGGCCGTGGCCTATCTGGCCAGCGACGAGGCCCGCTACGTGACGGGGCAGACCTTGCACGTCAATGGCGGCATGGCCATGATCTGATAAGAGATGTCCGGTGAGCAGGGTGCGGCTAGTCAATCAGAATAGACCATGCTAGGTGCCGCTTTCCGGTCATAACGGGGTGAAAGCGCATGTCATCGGCGCTTCACGGCATAGCCAGCCCCGCATAAGGTTTTGCGAAGGATTGTAGAAGGGAATCGCTTATGTCCGACGTTCTTGCCCGTGTGAAGAAAATCGTTGTCGAGCATCTCGACGTTGAAGAAGACAAGGTCACCGAAAAGGCCTCCTTCATCGACGATCTGGGCGCTGACTCGCTGGACAATGTCGAGCTGGTCATGGCGTTCGAAGAGGAATTCGATATCGAAATCCCCGACGATGCCGCCGAGCACATCCAGACGGTTGGTGACGCTGTGAAGTTCATCAGCGAGAAGACCGGCTAAGCACGGATCATCATGCGCCGCGTAGTAGTTACCGGGCTGGGGCTGGTCACGCCGCTGGGATGCGGGATCGATCCTGTCTGGGAACGGCTGATCGGCGGTGCTTCGGGCATCAAGCCCATCGAACATTTTGATGCCAGCGATCTGGGAAGCCGGATTGCTGGCATTGTTCCAAGAAAAGACGGCCGCGGCGGCGGTGCGGACGATTCGCACGCGTTCGACGCCGACGCTGTCATGTCGCCGCGCGAGCAAAAGCGCATCGACGAGTTCATCCTCTATGGAATCGCGGCCGCCGATCAGGCCCTCGCGCATTCCGGCTGGAAAGCCGAGGATGACGAGCAGGCCGAGCGCGCCGGCGTCCTGATCGGCTCGGGCACGGGTGGCCTGGGCACGATCTACGAGACCTCCATCCTGCTCAAGGAAAAGGGGCCGCGCCGCATTTCGCCCTTCGTGATTCCCGGCATCATCATCAATCTGATTTCCGGACAGGTCTCGATCCGCCATGGGCTGAAAGGCCCCAATCATGCGGTCGTGACGGCCTGTTCTACCGGTGCGCATGCCATTGGCGATGCCGCGCGCATGATCCGCTATGGCGATGCCGACATGATGGTCGCCGGCGGTGCCGAAGCCGCGATCTGCCGCCTCGGCGTTGCCAGCTTCGTAGCCGCCCGTGCCATGTCGACCGGCTTCAACGACCAGCCCGAAAAGGCTTCGCGTCCCTATGACAAGGACCGCGACGGCTTCGTCATGGGCGAGGGCGCCGGCGTCCTCGTGCTGGAAGAATACGAAAGCGCGAAAAAGCGTGGCGCCACCATCTATGCCGAGGTGGCGGGCTATGGCCTGTCGGGCGATGCTTATCACATCACCGCCCCGGCCGAGGACGGCAATGGCGGCTTCCGCTCCATGTCAGCTGCGCTTAAACGCGCTGGAATCTCCGCTGCAGATATCGACTACATCAACGCACACGGCACTTCGACCCCGCTGGGCGACGAAATTGAGCTTGGTGCGGTAACGCGCTTGTTGGGTGATGCTGCTTCTGGCGCAACAATGTCTTCCACCAAATCTGCTGTTGGTCACCTTCTTGGCGCTGCAGGTGCTGTGGAAGCTATTTTCTCCATCCTCGCGATGCGCGACAATATTGCCCCGCCGACCATCAACCTTGAAAATCCTTCTGTCGAAACAGAAATCAATTTGGTGCCAAACACGCCAGTTGAGAAAGAAATCAACGTTGCATTGTCGAACTCATTTGGCTTTGGCGGCACAAATGCGTCGCTAATTTTCCGCACCGCTGAATAAACCTCGTAAAAACGCGTAAAAAGCAAAACTGCCCCTTGTTTTGCCGCAATCCTGAACACAAGATGTGTTCAAAGTTTCCATCACTTCAATGGGCGATTTGACGTGGCAAAAAAAGAAAAAAAGAAGAAAAAGCGGCAAAGTGGAATCATTCAAACACTGAATGCGATGCTGTCCCTAATTGTGCTGGGCCTTGTGGCCGTTGGCGCGCTGTTTTACTACGCCATTGTGCAGTTTAATAAGCCCGGGCAAATCGCAGAGGACACCGTTTTTGCCGTTTCTGAAGGCAGTGGATTGAACTCGGTTGCTGGCGAACTTGAAGCTCAGGGCATCATTGATAACCGCTATATTTTCCGGTTCGGCGCTGTCGCTCACGAATTGAACAAAGGGTTGAAGCGCGGCGAATATTTGTTGCCGGCAAATGCCAGTATGAAGGAAGTGCTCGACACGTTGGTCAATGGGCGACCTGTGCAATATGACGTTACGATCCCTGAAGGTTTCACATCTTGGCAGGTGGTGGAGCGTTTGCTTGCCCACGAAGATCTCACCGGCGAGATTGCGGAACGCCCAGCTGAAGGCAGCTTGTTGCCTAACACCTACTCGTTTGAGCGCGGCACGGATCGTCAAGTCATCATCGACGAAATGAAAAAGGCCCAAGCCGATGCGCTTGAGCAAATTTGGGCTGGCCGTGATCAGAACATCCCGATTGAAACCAAAGAAGAACTGGTGATTTTGGCTTCTATCGTCGAAGAAGAGGCTGGCGGCGTGGATGATCGTCCGCTTGTTGCTGGCGTGTTCATCAATCGTCTCAATAAGGGCATGCGCCTTCAATCGGACCCGACGATCATTTACGGAATCACCAAGGGCGAGGGCACTTTGGGGCGTGGCCTTAAGCGCTCAGAAATTGACGCCAAAACGGACTACAACACCTATCAAATCGACGGTCTGCCACCTGGACCAATCTCCAATCCTGGGTTGGAGGCGCTTAAGGCCGTTGCCAACCCTGAAGCAACAGATGCGTTATTTTTCGTGGCGGACGGCCAAGGTGGCCATGCTTTTGCCGTAACTTATGACGAACATCAGAAAAATGTTGCCGCTTGGCGCAAGATTGAACAAGAGCGTGCAAAAATAGCGGAAGAAGCTGCAAAAGCAGCAGCGGAAGCGGCAAAGGCTGCCGAAGAAGAAGCAGCAAAAGCTGAAAGCGACCAAAACAACTAGGCCACCCAAGTTGGGCGTGGCCCAACCGGCGAGGCAAGGATGCGACAAATGACAAAGCCATTGGCAAGCATGACTGGATTTGCGCGTGGTAGCGGTTTCGCCCAAGGTTGCCGCTACACGATTGAGGTGAAAACCGTCAATTCGCGCGGGCTTGATGTTCGTCTGCGTGTCGCCTCCGGCTTGGATGATTTGGAGCATTTAGTGCGCAAAGCAATCGCCGCCAAACTAACGCGCGGCGCTGTCAATTTGTCATTGAATGTGATCAACGAAAACGCTCAAACCGAAGTGATGGTCAACCAACAAGCACTTGGCACAGCTTTGGACGCCATCGATACGCTTGCCGGGCGCATTGAAGCAGACCGTCCACGTTTGGACGGCATTCTCGCCCTTAAAGGTGTGCTTGAGGTCAAAGAGGCAGAGCTGACAGACGCCGCAAAGCAGGAACTCAAGGCTGATATTTTGGCTGAGCTTGATCGCGTCTTAGACGACTTGGTGGATGGGCGCCGCCTCGAAGCGCACCAGCTCATGGATGTGATCAGCGATCGATTGACCGAAATCGAAGCATTGACGCAGCAGGCCGAAGAACATCCGGCACGTTCGCGAGACGCGATTTTGGCAAAGCTGAAAGAGCAGGTGGAGTTGTTGGGCGCAACGGAAACTGGTGTCTCCGAAGAGCGTTTGCATCAAGAAGCGCTGGTTTTGGCCACCAAGGCCGATATCCGTGAGGAATTGGACCGTTTAAACGCACACGTCGCCGCCGCTCGCAATCTGGTAAAGCAGGGCGGTCCTGTTGGCCGTAAGCTCGATTTCTTGGCGCAGGAATTCAACCGCGAAGCCAATACACTTTGCTCAAAAAGCAATAATGTGGAACTCACCGCGATAGGGCTTGATATGAAGGCGGCGATTGATCAATTGCGTGAGCAAATTCAAAATATCGAGTAGCAAAAAGCCAATTTGATTGTGGCCGCCGTGGGAAATCACTTGAATTTCGCGCGTAGATTGGCATGTTCGTGTCCAACGTGAACGCCAACATACGGAACGCAAAAGATGTTTAAACGTCGCGGCATAATGCTGATCTTGTCATCGCCATCGGGCGCAGGAAAAACCTCAATTTCGCGCACCATTATGCAGCAAGACGACAACATCAAATTGTCAGTTTCTGTGACGACACGCCCCAAACGTGCCAACGAAGTGGATGGCGTCGACTATCACTTTCGCTCTGTTGACGATTTTAAACACCTTGTTGAACGCGGCGAGATGCTTGAGTGGGCGGAAGTGCACGGCAATTACTATGGGACCCCAAAAGCGCAAATTCAGGACCAGCTGGAAGCGGGTACCGATGTCTTGTTCGATATCGACTATCAGGGCGCTCTGCAGCTTTACGAGAATTGTGCAGACGATATTGTCGGCATTTTTGTGCTGCCGCCGAGTATTAAAGAGCTGAAACACCGCCTTGAACGTCGCGCTGATGACAATGCAGAAGTGATCAATCGCCGCCTTAAAACTGCTCGCAAAGAGCTCAAGGCGTGGGAAAAATATGATTACATTATCGTTAACAACGACCTTGGCGAAAGCTGTAAAACTGTAAGTGAAATCATTAGTGCTGCGCGTATCCATAGTTCGCGACAAGCGGATTTACCGCAATTTATCAAGGGTTTACAGGAAGAGCTTGAATCTATAATTGAGTAAGTTGATTCAAAAAATCAAATTTTCAATTGCCGCCAAATTCCACAATTTGAAGGTGTACATATCGGAAATGTTCTGCTATTGTAGTCTAGCTACACATTAGACGGTTGCCGATTGAGAAAGAAAATTTCTGCTTTCGATTGAAGCTTCCATAAGGGGTTTAATGTAAGCGCTCACATACTTGGTTCAGGCATAAATTTTGCTATGCCCACCCGCTCGTGGTTCGAGCGGGTGTTTTGCGTTTTGGGGGTGCGTTTTTGTCAAGTCACTTACCTAAATCGGCAAGTCTCCACCCAAAAAATTCAACGCAGGTTTTGGTAGGCTTCTGCCATTTTGATGAACTGTTCCACGCTCAGGTTTTCTGCGCGTTCTGTGCCTTCAATGCCCGCGGCATCATAGAGCGCAGCGAGATCAACGCCCAAGCTCTTCAAACTCTGCCGAAGCATCTTTCGACGTTGCCCAAAGGCAGCTGCAGTCACGCGTTCAAGACTTTCGATGTTTAGCGCACCGTCAAGCTTGCGTGGCACAATGTGTGCAATCGCCGAACTAACCTTTGGCGGTGGTGTAAAGGCTGCTGGACCGATATTGAGGGCAATATGTGCGTTGCTCATCCAGCCACAAAGAACAGACAGGCGACCATAAGCTTTCGACCCGGGCTGAGCACAGATGCGATCTGCCACTTCCTTTTGGAACATTAGCGAGAAGCTCTCAAACAAAGGCTCCTTGCTCTGTAATGTCAGCCATCCCGTCAGCAGTGGGGTCGCGATATTGTAAGGGAGGTTCGCAACAAGTTTTGTTGGCCCGTCGACGAGCGACTTATAGTCAATCTTCATTGCGTCGTCGGAAATCACCTCAAGGCGACCTGGATAGGCATCTGCGATTTCTGCAAGCGCGGGCAGGGCACGTTCATCGCGCTCGATCGCGATAACTTTCTTCGCGCCTTCTGCCAACAGGCCCCGGGTTAGGCCGCCGGGACCGGGGCCCACTTCAATAATGGTGTGATCTTCGAGCGGGGCAGCAATGCGCGCAATTCGGGCAGTAAGGTTGAGATCGAGCAAGAAATTTTGCCCGAGCTCTTTTTTGGCGCGCAGGCCATGGCGTGAGATCACATCGCGCAATGGCGGCAAATTATCTATTTGGCTCATACTGCCTTGCTACCGCTCATTTGGTCAGCAAGCAACATCGCTTCATACATGCTTGTGGATGAAGCTTCACCAGTCGCCGCCAAGCTAAGCGCTGTGCCGTGGTCAGGGGAGGTGCGCACAATCGGCAAACCCAACGTAACATTCACTCCAGCGTCAAAACCAATCGCTTTGACCGGAATGAGCGCTTGATCGTGGTACATCGCAATCATTACATCATAATTGTTCCAGATATGCGGCGCAAAGGCAGTGTCGGCGGGCAGTGGTCCGTCTGCCTTAATCTCAAAGCGCTCAAGCAATTCATCGAGTGCAGGTTGAATGATCGTCGTTTCCTCGTCCCCCATGGCCCCATCTTCGCCAGCGTGAGGGTTGAGACCGGTGAGACCGATACGCGGTTGCGCAATACCAAACTTTTCTCGCAGATCATGGTGGGCGACACGCACCGTTTCAACAATGCGCCCTGGCGTAAGTCGGGCAAAAACATCGCGCAATGCGATGTGAATGGTTACTGGGATCGCGCGCTTGTCTTTGTGCGCCAACATCATCACCGGCCGAGGGGAAATGCCATTTTCGGCGCAAAGGGCCGCGAGATATTCTGTGTGCCCGGGATATTTAAACCCTGCCTCATAAAGGTTGGATTTTTGTATGGGCGCAGTCACCACTGCGCGGGCGCCGCCGGTGCGCACGGCGCTTACGGCTTCCGCTATGGACTTCGTCACAATGTCTGCGTTTGCTGGATCAAGAAAACCCGGGGTGTCGCTTGCGGTTGCGCCGATATCGATGACAGGCAACCCATGCTGAAATGTCTCTTGAGTTTCTGCCAGGCTTGCGATTTCGATAATCGACAAGCCTTCTTGGTCCAGACGCTGCGCGCGACTTCTCAAAAATGCAGCATCGCCAAATACCGCGAATGGCGCGACTGGTCGCGCCTCGCGTTTAGCATAAATATCAAGCGTTAGGTCAGGCCCAATTCCTGCGGGTTCGCCAAGTGTAACGGCAAGGGGCAGGTGAGCTTGTTCCATTATCTTAGCGCTTTTCGATTGTAGCTTTCTCGCGAAGCTTTTTCAGATAGTCTTCGGCTTCTTTTTGAAGCTTTTCTGTACCCACTTCGTTGCGAAGCTTCGACTTCACGTGAGAAAGATCTTCAGCCTTCGCCTTTTCGCAGATCGCGAGCATTTGCACGCCGTTGGCCACAGTGCGTGGCTTAGAAATGCCACCAACTTCGAGGCTCGCAAGTTCTTTGGCAACGCTCTCTGCAAGTTGCGTGGAGTGACGGCGTCCAAGTTTACGCACCGCGGCATCGCGATAGGAAAGGGACAGCTCCACCGCAGAATCGCAGCCATTAAAGTTACGACGATACTGGTTGGCCTGTGATGTGCGGGACTTAACTGATTTGCCACCGGAATTGAGGAACAAAACTTCAGTCAGCATATAGTCGTAAGAAACAGTGTCGCCCAATTGCTCTTTCGCTGCCAAATCCAAGTCAAGATCAGAGATTTTTACCTTTTGGCGCAAAACCTGTGAAACAACAGCTTGCCAAGCAAATTGCGCGCGCAAACGATCTTTCACCGTTTTGGACTGTACGCCAGCACCGTTCAAAATTTGAGTAAGCTTCGCTGCGCTCAATTTCGCATTTACGGCAATGCGATTGTAAGCCTGATCAACAGTGCGCTCATTCGCTTCAAAGCCAAGGCGGCGCGCTTCGGCGATCTGCAAAGCTTCATTGATCAACTCGTCTTCCGCAATCCGGCGACGGTCAGCGTTGGATTTGCCGCGACGTTCCAACCGCAAAAACAGTGCGCGTTGGTTGATCGCAGTGTCCGTGATGGTTTGGCCGTTCACGACATACTTCACTTTCGCGGCCAATACCGGCGACGAAAAGCTCGCAAAGCTCAAAAGAGCAACCAAAATCAATCCAACAAATCGCATCTAAAAGTGTCCTGACTAGATAGGGTCAATGGGCCGTTTGATAACACGAGTGATGATCAAATGCGGCTATTTTTTGATTTATGCCTACAAATTGTGATCGTAGCCAACATCAGCAAGCATTTTCAGTTTCAGCTTTGCACCTATGCGGTCGCCTTCAAAGCCGGCAGCGCCTTGTGATCGATAATAGATGCTGCCCGCGGCATATCCGTCGTCATATCCAAATTCGACGCCATAATTGTTAAGGCTCTTACTCTGTAGGTCATAGCGCGCGTCCGCGCCAAACTTCCAATAATCATCAATTGGAATACTCACATTGCCGCCAATTTCATGCCGGTCTGCTGAAACGCCGGGTGCCATCGTTTGCGACTGATAGCTATAATCAGCGCCAAGGCTAAACAGTTCGCCCGCATATTTTGCTGCAATCGCCGCACGATCAATCGAAGCATCTGTTGGATCAACAAGTAGTTTGCCGCCCAATTCGATACCGTCCATCGGTTGACCTTTCGCACCAATTACAATGTGCGAAACTTGCGCTTCAGCACCAGAGCCAATACCTGTTTGCGCTGCGTTGGCAACGGCAGCGCCATTGGTGCCGCCGAGGTGGTAAGATTGGCCAATGGTAAACTCAAACCATTGCCCGTTCGATAAGTCAGCATGGTAAGTCACGCCAAGTGCTGCGCGTGTGCCGCTATCCTGCAGGTCGACGCCAGAGAAACGGTTGAAGGCAAAAAGGTTAGTATCATCAAAGACAAAACTATGCGCGCCGTCGTTAGTGATGCCCGTGTTGGTTGGCCCACCGCGGGACACGATTTGCAGGCGAGGGATGATGTAGTGCGAGCCGTTATCAGCGTTTGCAACAACTGGCCAACTCACGTCAAGCGCTGCAATTGGCGTCACAGAATGCGTAACGCTTGCCGCTGGTGCATCGGCATGTCCACTCGCACCATCATATTGGGCAAAGTCGCCACGCAATCCAAGATATGGCTCAATCAACAACCCAGCAGGTAATGTCCAGCGGTCGTGCCATGCAGCTTGCGCCATAAGATGCGTTTTTTCGCCAGCGAACCCATCCACATACTCAACGCCGCCAGTACTCGCAGTTCGATCTGCTGCTCGCGTGATGCGCATTAATTTGCCATCTAAGACAATTTGGCCAAAGCCGTTTGGCGCTTCGATCGTTTTATGCCCAGTGATCTGCGGCAAAATATGGCCCTGTTGGCTTTCATTTGTCGCACCAGATTCGCCTAGGCCAGTGTAATACTCAGCGCGGGCATCGATGTAGCTGTCTTCGGTGAGCTGCTGCGCGAAAACACGCTGCGTCGCAAATGAGCCCTCGCGGCGACCTTTGTTGTAGTCGGGGAGGAACGACCGATCGGTGAAAGTGGTGAACTGTCCACCCGCTTTCCAGCCATCGTCAAAACTATAGTCAGCCTTGCCCTGCAATGCCGCGCGGAAATTCGTGTCACCCAACTTACCAGCGTAAGCGGATGGGTCGAGCTGGTAGATGCCCCAAGCATCAAGCGCAAATGTGCCGTCACCAAATCCTTTGCGCCAATTCAATTCACCCAAAACGCCTTGCCGCGTATAAAACTCAGGAGAAAGCGTGAGGCCAAGATCCGAGTTTGTCCATGTGAACCCAGGATATTTGATCGCTACGCCTTTTTCAGGGCTATAGGAAATGCCAGTGCGCAAAAGATCTTCAATGTCCCGTTGTGACGGGTCGGGTAGGGCGAGCCAGGGCAAGTAAGCGATTGGGATACCAGCGATTTCCAGTGAGCCGCTGGTGAAGTAAATCGTCTTGTCTTCGGTGTCGCGAATAACTTTGGCCGCTTTGATGCGCCAGCCAATTTGCCTGCCTTTTGCGTCGATACAGTTCCCGCATGGGGTGAGGGATGCATCGTCCAAGAAAAGGCTTTTGTTTTCGCGCAATTCGGCATCGGCCGCACTGAGGCGCAGACCTTCTTTGGTTTCAAACACCAACGACTTCAAAAAGCCCTGGCGAAAGCCGCCGAAAAGCTGCGCACGTTCTGCGATATATTGCTCACCTTGCGGGTCACGTACCGCAACTGAGCCGATTAGGTTCACTTCGCCGGTATTTTGATTGTATTCGGCACTTTCCGCTGCCACCAAATAACCCTCAGTGGACATGCGTACATTGCCGCGAGCAGTCACGATGGAAGTTTTATGATCAACGGTTAGAAAATCAGCCGAAACGAACATCTGGCTGGAATTTGATACGCTTTGAGTCGCAAAAAAATCGGCTGGTAGAAGTTGGTCCGCGAAGGCTGGTGAATTTAGAGCAGCCGACAGGCCAAGCACCAAAGCGGTGCCCTGCAACAAGCGTTGCATGCTACTCCAAACCGCGCCGTTACGCGTTACACTCATCCATCTTCCTTCCACAACAGCACGCTTGTCCCGATGACTATCGTAACTATTGCAGGTCCCCATGCGGCTAAACTTGCGTCCATGCTGCCCGTTTCCCCGGCTCGGTAGAGCAGCTTTGTGATCACATAAAGCACAAACCCCAATACAATACCATAAAGAACTTGCGTGCCGGAAGTGCCGTGCCGTCGATAGCCTGTGGTAAACGCAAACGCGATTAACAAAGCACCAACAAGTAGTGCAGGTCGCATTTCCATTTGTTTCAATCGCATCAGCGCTGCCGCCGCATTGCTGGTGCTAGATTCGCCCTCGTTTAGGAACTCCTGCAGCTCAAAAATCGGCATTTGAAACACCGAACCAAGCTGCAGCCGCACGCTTTCTGTCGTCGATTGCGTTGCCACTTCAAATACGTCAAATTCGGCCCGTTTTCCATCGCTTGAAATGCGCTGTCCATTAGAGAAAATCCACGCATTTCCAACAAATTGTGCGGATTGGGCCGAGAGTTGGCGACTTTCACCGCTGTCTAAGTCGTGTTGGTAAGTGGAAACGCCGCGCAAGTGCAAACCATCCTCAGATACGCTTTTTGCCTGAACATAGATCTGCCCATTTTCCACTTCTTGGGTGAACCAACGTGGCTTCGCGCTTGAAATGAAACGCGTGCTTTCAATCGTCGTGGCAGGTGTGCTGAGGGCTTTGCTGCCTGCAAGCACACCCGGTTCAATAAGATAGGTCACCAAAAGACCAAACACAGCAAAGGTTACTGAGGGCCACAGCACGATACCCCAAATCGATATGCCACTTGCCTTTGCAACAATAAGTTCTCGATTGTTCTGCAACTCGATAATTGCCAAAATGGCCCCCACCAAAAACGAAATCGGTAGCAAATCGATGGCCCAATTGGCCGAAGTGAGCGCCGCGCGGCCGAGTACCCGCAGCGGATCTGCAAGAAATTCCGCCGTTGCGCTGTTGCCGATTTCCACAAGCTCAATCAGCGCCACCAGCGAGAAAAACAAAAAGGTGACCAAAAACACCGACCGGAAAATCGTTCGTGCAAAGTGTAATCCTAATTTCATTGCACGCCTCCCCGAAGGGGCTTCGGCAATCGAGTAAGAAAACCGTTGCGCGCAAGCACAAGCGCAGTTGGCACAAGCGGAAGGCAAGGGGTGAGGTAAATCATCAAAACCCCGGTAGCACCGCCACCAACTTGCTGCACGACAAGGCCTAGCGCTTTCAACACAAGTCCTGTTGCCAAAACTATAATGTCAACGCTCACCAATCTTTTGCTGCGGATCGTGCGTGGTGCAGCGGTCAAAGCAAAGGCAAATAGGCCTAAAAACAACACATAAAGCGCCGACGCAGTTCGCCGATGCAATAGTGTTACGCTGGAAGGCGGGGCCTTTCCGGCCAAAATGAGTGCTGCAACCGTGGCGCTCGTTGGTTCCACGGCAGCAAATAGGTTGGTTTGCGCCAATTCGCGAACCGATACTTGGTAGGTGTTGAACTCCAACGTCGAGAGTTGCCCAGTTTCGTGTGTGAAATACTGGATTGCGCCATTTTGCAGGCGCACGAACAATCTGTCTTCCACTTGCGAAAGCTGCGAGCGTTCGGCGATGAATGTCTGGCTGCGTTCCGCGTCGCGCTCATCATGCAAAAAGAACCCAAGTCCATTGCCTTCCTCATCACGGCCTTCAATCATCAGTGTCAGGTTTGGCGCCACTTCGGTAAAACTACCGGGACGCGAGGCATTGGCGATCAAATCAGCATTGATTTCGTCTGAGCGTTTTGCCGCAAGCTGGTTTGAGAGCGGCACCAATTGATGCGACAATGAAATATCAAAACACACGCCGACGATCAAAAAAGCCAGTAGTGCTTTGTAGAGCGGCGTTGGTCCACGCGAGGAGTGAATAGGGAACAGTTCACTTGATTGCCGCAGTGCCGCTAAACTGCGTGTAATGCCCAGGGCCACGCAAATAAACAGAACAATGCCAATTATTTCCGGCACCGCCAACAGTGACTGACCAACCATGGTGAAAAGGCTTTGGCCTTTCGCGGTCACCAAATCAATTGTGCGCAAAAGCTGGATCATCCAGCCCAAAAAAGCCAAAAGCAACACAAAGCCCAGTGTGCTCCTGAAGAATTTGAAAAATACATATTGCGCAATGCGGTCCATGCTGTCTGTTTTGCCACAAGCATGTGGCACCGTATAGGCACAAATTTACGCTACAGCGTTGAAAACTGGATATTCATGATTGCGCTTTGAATTTGGGCGGCGCAGGATAAGTGCAAACACATTTCGCAGCCACAAATCGCTGCACACGTACGAACGAAAGCCAAGCTAAATGAGCCAATCATTAAATCTCAGCATCAATAAATTTTCAAAGCCGAACGCCAAAGCGGTGTGCATTCTTGTAAATGACGCGTTAGGCTTTGGAGAGCAGGCACAAGAGCTTTGGTCAGCCACAGGCCAAGACCTTAAAAAGCTTGCAGCAGCAGCTGACTTTCAAGGCAAAAAGTCAAGCATTTTGAATGTTTACGCCCCTGAAGGTGTTAAGGCAGACCGGCTGTTCTTGG
>ENA-ORCV01000874-ORCV01000874.1-marine-metagenome-genome-assembly--contig:-NODE-874-length-13070-cov-2.035865_pt1 | contig 13070 bp, 8 predicted proteins | sample MGYA00237779_ERZ508509 | MGnify/ENA primary metagenome ERZ508509 (study PRJEB26180, sample SAMN06268772) | marine metagenome | isolation source: Bioluminescent Bay, La Paraguera, Puerto Rico | place... | reverse complement strand
CTCGATCAGGGCCCGTTCGACCGCTTCCGCAGCTGCGCGCGCCGCGACGGGCAGAGCCTCGTCAGACACCTCGAAACCGGGCAGACGGCAGATGCGGTCCGTCGCCCGCGCGGCCCGGGCCAGCGCGTCCTCCACTCCGGAATCCTCAAGCACCGTTTCCGCTTCCCGGACGGCTTCGGTGACCCGTTCGGACTGCATCAGCAAGGTTCGGCGTTCGGTCAGCTGGGCAGCCTCCCCCGCCCGCGGCCCGAGCCCGGACAATTCGTCCACCGCCTCACTCAGCCAGTCGCGCTGCGCGATGGCCTTTGCATGCGCCGCCTCCAGGGCTTCCCGTTTCCCGACGGCCTCTGCCATCAGGGCATGGGCCTCCGCGCACGCCTTCAACAGGGATTCATTGCCGGCAAACTGGTCCAGCAAGCGTCTGTGCGATGACGGCTTCATCAGGGAAGAGGCCGCATGCTGACCATGAATCTCAACCAGAAGGTCCCCGATCTCCGACAGAAGCGCAGCGCTGACCGGCTGGTCATTCAGGAAGGCCCGGGCCGGACCCGCCCGGCGCAGCACGCGCTTCAGGGTCAGGGTCTCGTCCGGCGTGGCATCTATTCCGCTTTCTGCAAGCGCCGCCCAGACAGGGTGATCGACAGGAGGAGAAAACTCCACCGCCACGGATGACTGGTCCTGCCCCGCCCGGATCATGGCGCGGTCGGACCCGTGCCCCATCGCCACGGACAAGGCATCGAGAATGATGGATTTGCCCGCCCCGGTTTCGCCCGTCAGCGCGGTGAAGCCGTTGCCGGGTTCGATGTCCAGGCGGTCAATCAGGACAAAATCACGTATCGAAAGTGAAAGGATCATGGCCAGTCTCCACAGAGTCTACTGGCCATGATCTATCATTAGAACAAAACAGGAACAAGCCTGTTTTTCGTTAACGGCCTAAAGCGGCAGGCACGCTGCGCGCAGCCAGTCCTTTACCGGGCCGTCGAGCTTGTCGGCCAGCAATTCATAGACTTTCGCATGATAGGCATCGACCCAGTCGCGTTCGTCCCGGGTCAGGTGGGCCAGATCGATCAGGTCCCGTGCAAGCGGGGCAAATGTCAGGCATTCGAAGCCATACATGTCGATCTCGCCGCCCTCGATGGGCGCCGGCGCGGTGACATATTGCAGATTTTCGATCCGGATGCCGTACTGGCCTTCGCGGTAATAGCCCGGCTCGTTCGACACGATCATGCCGGTCTCCAGTGGCACCGGGCTCCAGCCCTTGGCGATGCGCTGCGGGCCTTCATGCACCCCGAGATAGACGCCGACACCATGGCCGGTGCCGTGCTGGTAGTCGAGCCCGGCCTGCCACAGCGCGTGACGGGCCAGCACATCCAGATGGGTGCCTGTGGTACCTTTCGGAAAGCGGACGACGGCAAGGGCAATATGCCCCTTCAGGACCTGGGTATAGTGACGGCGCATGTCCGCACTCGGATCACCGATCGGGACGGTACGGGTCACATCCGTCGTGCCGTCCAGATACTGACCGCCGCTGTCGACGAGATAGAGGCTGCCGCGTTCGAGCTTGCGGTTCGACGCAGTGGACACGCGATAATGCGGCAACGCGCCATTCGGTCCGGCCCCGGAAATGGTCGGGAAGGACAGATCGTTCAGACCGCCCAACTCGTCGCGGAATTCTTCCAGCTTGATGGCCGCCTCGATTTCGGTGATCTCGCCGCTCTGGGCGTCGGTGTCGAGCCAGTGCAGGAACCGGGTCAGGGCCACGCCATCCCGGATGTGCGCGGCGGCCGAACCGGCAAGTTCCGCTTCATTCTTGCGGGCCTTGGGAAGAGCCACGGGATCGCGCTGGCGCACGGGCTTCGCCCCCGCCTGCTCCAACTGGTCGAAGAACCAGGCCGAGGCGACATCCGGGTCGATGCTGACCGACTTGCCCTTCAGGTCTGCAAGGCCTTTTTCGAGATCCGCCAGCGGGCGCAGCGTGACGCTGTTGCCCAGATGTTGGCGCAGTTCATCCGAGACTTTCACCTCGTCCAGGAACAGATCTGCCGATCCGTCTGCAAACAGGATGGCACGTCCGAGCGGCAGCGGCGTGCAGCTGACATCCCCGCCACGGATATTGAAGGCCCAGGCGATGGAGGCCGGCGACGTGATCACCGCCGCGTCCAGCTTGTCCGCCTTCAGCGTCCGGCCGATTTCCGCACGCTTGGTATCATGCGCCTTGCCGGCAAATTTCACGTCATGTGGCACGACGGGCGCTGCAGGCTGGTCGGGGCGGTCCGCCCAGGCAAGATCGATCGGATTGTCGGCCACCGCCACGAGGTCCGCCCCTGCGGCCTTAGCCGCCGTTTCCATCGCCGCCACGTCATTCGGACTCATCAGTTTCGGATCATAGCCGATCCGCTTGCCCGTCATGTCCTGTGCCTTCAGCCATCCGAAGGGGCCGGGCTCCGGCACGGACTGAACCTGCCAGAGGTCCGGATCGGTCTGGTCAGCCACCTGAAGCGTGTAGCGACCATCAGCGAAGATCACGGCGCGGTCGGTGAACACGAAGGCGGACCCGAACGAACCGGTAAAGCCGCTGACCCAGGCCAGACGCTCATTCGCGTCGGGCAGGTATTCATTCTGGTATTCGTCGTCATGCGGAACATAAAGGCCATCGAGGCCCGCCTTGGAAAGCTGTTCGCGAACGAGGGGCAAATGGGCGCGTCCGTCCTGCGGGCCGCCCTTGATGTCGAAAGTCTGTCTCATGCTCCCTACTTAAGCGCAAAACCCCCATTTGACCACCAAAACCCGCATCCCAGTTATGCAAAAATACATGCAGATTTCACGAACTCCATGCTTTTTTGTTTAGGTTTTTTCGCTACATGGGCCCCACGCAAAAGAAATTGTGCACCGCACAATACAGAAAAAGGGATTTCCCATGAAACGTCACACGACAATCGCTTCCGCAAACATGTCGGTCATGGCCGGCCAGGACCGTGCATTGATGGTCAATGAAGTGGCCGAGCCTGCCTTTGCCCAGTCGCTCAAATCCGCAGACAGCCAGCGCCCGCAAATCCTTGCGCGCCGTTCGGCTCGCTGGGCCCGCCGCGCAGCCTATTGATCAGCGCTTCCGGGCGTCGCGGCGGCACCGTTCGGAACAGTATTTCACATCGTCCCAGACCCGCGCCCATTTCTTCCGCCACGCAAATGGGCGATTGCAGACGGCACAAGGTTTCTGCGGCAGGTCGGCCTTGCTGACATGCTTCGGTCTGCTGGCGGGTCTGGACATGTCTCGAGCGCCTCCACAGCGCTCCACCTAGTGCGGATGCCGCGATTGGCAAACGCCTCAGCCCGGCTTGCGGAACACCAGCGTTGACCAGCCATCTTCCCGGATGCGGCCCTGGAAATCGAGCCCGCGCGAGGCGAACGCGTTGCGCACCGGCGGCGCCTGATGGTGCAGCAATCCGGACAGGATGATCGTCCCGCCCGGCGCGGTGAGCGCTGCGATATCTGGCGCCAGACCGATCAGCGGGCGCATCAATATGTTAGCGAATACCGTGTCGTATGGCCCGCCCTGGCGGATGCGGGGCGTGTTGGCGCCCGTCACATGCAGCGCGGTGAAGCCGTTGACCTGATTCTTCCGGGCATTCTCATTGGCCACAAGAACGCTGTCGAGGTCGATGTCGGTTCCGATGGCCGAGGACGCGCCTGCCTTGAGGGCGGCAATCGCCAGCACGCCGGAGCCAGTTCCCAGATCCAGCACCTTGCCGACCTTGCGCCGTCGACGCACCGCGTCCAGCGCCTTCAGGCAGCCCAGCGTTGTGCCGTGATGGCCTGTGCCGAAAGCCGGGCCTGCCTCGATCAGCACGGAAATCTTGCCCGGCGACTGGCGCGCCAGCGCGTGGCTGCCGGCGACGATGAACGGACCGGCCACGACCGGCGGCAAACCTTCGAGGGACAGGGTGACCCAATCCTGCTCGATGACCTGTTCGATGCGGGCGGTCAGTTCCGGCGCGGCCTCTTCGATGATCGCGACGCAGGCCCGGGCCTCGTCCTCGGTTTCGGCAAAGGCATCGAGCCGCCAGCTGCCACGGCCATCTTCCTTGGCATCGACCGCTCCGGCCGGAGAGGGATCCGCCCAGGCCAGCGCATCCCACGCCGTTTCGACTGGCGCCCGCGCGCCCTTTGCACTTATCTGATACATAAGCGGCGATTAGCAGGCGGACGTTTGATTGGGGAGGAGACAAAGATGGTGCGCAGATCCCTTATGGCAGTCATGGTCGGCGTCGGGGCACTGGCTGCATGCCAGACGACGCCCGTCCCGGACCCGGCCCCGGCCGTCGTCCCGGCACAGGCCCCTGCCCCCGAGGCGCCCTGGCGGGAGGTGGCGGCCGAGAATCTGGTCATCCTGCAGACCGTGACGGGCGCAATCGTCATCGAACTCGCCCCCGAGGCGGCGCCCGCCCATGTCGCGCAATTTCGGGACGCCATTCGGGCCAATCTCTACAATGGTGAGTATTTCTATCGCGTGATCGATGGCCATGTCGCGCAGGCCGGGCTGGAATTCGAGCACCGCCTGGACGCATGGGATACGGTACCGCTGGAGGCCGACCGCACAGTGGAGGCCGCCGGGTTTGTTCCCCTTGGCAATGCCGACCTGTTCGCGCCCGAAACCGGCCACAGGGATGGCTTCGCCGTGGGCCGGGATGGCAATACGGAGTGGCTGTTGAACTGCCCCGGCGCGCTGGGCATGGCGCGGGACACACCGCCGGATTCCGGCGCGACGGAATTCTTCATCCCCATCGGCCAGCGCCGCTATCTCGACCGGAACTACACGATCTTCGGCCGGGTGATTTCCGGCATGGAACATGTCAACCGGCTGGAACGCGTCGCGCCCGCCGGCGAAGCGGAGATCCCGGCCTTCACCGATCCGGCGACGGCGGAGGCGGCCTTTGCCGCCCGCGCGCAGGCACTGTCGGCCAACCGGATCCTTTCCATCGGCCTTGCCGCCGACATCCCCGAAGACCTGCGCCCGCGCTGGGAAGTGATGGCGACGCCGGGCGCGGAATGGGAGGCGCTGAAGACCTCCAAGCGCGATTACGGCATCTATGACGCCTTTGTCGTCACCCCGCCAAAGCGGCTCGACATCTGCACGCTGCCTGTCCCGGCGAGACCCGTGCACGCCGATTGACGATGCCCCGCACATCCCCCAAACAGGGGAAAAATAACGGGGAGTGAAATGCTGAAACCTATACAATGCGCAACACGCGCAGGCCTGCTTGTGGCCGCAATCGGGGCACTGGCCCTGCCTGCACATGCCGACACGGGAGACACGGCCTGGATCCTGACCGCCACGGCGCTGGTCCTGTTCATGACGCTGCCGGGGCTTGCCCTGTTCTATGGTGGACTGGTGCAGGCCAAGAATCTGCTGTCGGTGCTGATGCATTGTTTCGCCATCGCCTGCCTGATGAGCCTGGTCTGGCTGGTCTGCGGATATTCCATCGCCTTCGGCCCGGAGAGTGGCGGCCTTTTTGGCGGGTTCGCAAAAAGCATGGCCGCCGGCATGACCGGCGCGCCACTGGACGGGCAGACCATTCCGGAGCCCCTGTTCTTCATGTTCCAGATGACGTTCGCGATCATCACGCCGGCGCTGATCGTCGGGGCGTTCGTTGAACGGGTGAACTTCGCTGCCGTGCTGGTCTTTTGTGCGCTCTGGCTGGTTGCCTGCTATGCGCCCGTCGCCCATTGGGTCTGGGGCGGCGGCTGGCTGGCCGAACGCGGCGTGGTGGATTTTGCCGGCGGCATTGTCGTGCACACGACGGCGGGCATTTCAGCCCTCGTGTTCGCGCTGATGCTGGGCCGGCGCAGCCATTTTCCCAAGGACATGCGCCCTCCTCACAGCCCCGGCTTCGTGATGCTCGGCGCCGCCATGCTGTGGGTCGGCTGGTTCGGATTCAATGCCGGATCCGCCCTCGGCGCAAACAGCGATGCAGCGCGGGCCATGCTGGTGACGCATGTCTCGGCGGCCACGGCCTCGCTGGTCTGGATGCTGATCGAGTGGATCAGTTTCCGCAAACCGACACTGGTCGGCATTGCCACCGGCATGGTGGCTGGCCTGGCCACGATCACGCCGGCGGCCGGATCGGTCGGGCCGGTGGGCGCCATTCTCATCGGCGTACTGGCGGCGATCATCTGTTACGCCGCAGTCGGCCTGATCCGCCAGCGCCTGAAGATTGATGACAGCCTGGACGTGTTCGCGGTGCATGGCGTCGGCGGCATGCTGGGCAGCCTGATGATCCCCTTCCTGGCATCTGCGGGCCCCCTCGCCCCGGGGATCGGCCTGCCGATCGGGCGGGGCGTGCGGCTGCTTCAGTTGCCCGCCGAGTAGGTCAGGCCGGCTTCACGCTGGCGGTGACGTAGTTCACCGACAGGTCACGGGCCGAGATCGACCAGCTCCACCGCATCATGCGCCAGCTGCGCGACGAGGGGCGCGGGGTGCGCGACGCGGTGATCGAGGCGGCGGTGCTGCGGCTGCGACCGATCATGATGACCGTGGTCTCGACCGTGCTGGGCGCGCTGCCGCTGGTGCTGGCCACCGGCGCGGGTGCCGAAAGCCGAATCGCGGTCGGCACGGTGATCATCGCCGGGCTGAGCCTCGCCTCGGTGCTGATGCTGTTCGTGACACCTGTGCTCTACGATCTGCTGGTGCGGTTCACCCGGCCGCGCGGCGCGACGGCGGCGGCGCTGGACCGCGAAATGTCCGGCGGCACACAGCCCGCCGAGTGATTTTCCGCCGGTGCCGCCGCGGCGCGGGGCTGGCCATCACGGTCCCGCGATGCGATAGAGACAGGGTAAGACTGGGGGTTCTGCCGTGCGGGGTTTGCCGACCCGATTCCTTTGCCTTGCGGTCGCGCTGGCCGCGCTGACGCCGCTGCCCGGGCGCGCCGCCGAGGTGAGCGTGACGACCCCGCGCGCGCCCGCCGCCCTTGGCGACCGGCTGCGCGCCGCGTCGCTGTCGGTCAGCACCGCCGCGCAGGAAGACAGCACCGCCCAGGACCTGCTCGCCGCCGCCCGCGCCGATTACGCGCGGCTCGTGGGCGTGCTCTATGCCGAGGGGCATTACGGCGGCACCGTCTCGATCCGCGTCGACGGGCGCGAGGCCGCCGGAATCCCGCCCCTCGCCGCCCCCGAGGACATCGCGGCCATCGCCATCGAGGTGACGCCCGGCCGTGCCTTTCGGTTCGGCACCGCCGAGGTCGGGCCGCTCGCGCCGGGCACCGGCCTGCCGGGGGCGTTCCTGACGGGCGAGTTGGCCCGCGCGGGGCTGATCGGCGAGGCCACGCAGACCGGCATCGACGCGTGGCGCGACGCGGGCCATGCCAAGGCGCGGGTCGCCGCCGAGGATATCGTGGCCGACCATCCGCGCGCCCGGCTTGACGCGCGCATCACCCTCGATCCCGGCCCGCGGCTGCGCTTCGGTGCGCTCGAGATCGCCGAGGGCGATCGCCCCAGCCGGGTGCGGGCTGCGCGCATCCGCCAGATCGCGGGCCTGCCCTCGGGGCGGCAATTCTCTCCCGCCGGGATCGACGACGCGGCGAACCGCCTGCGGCGCAGCGGCGCGTTCCGCTCGGTGCGGCTGACCGAGACCGAGACGCCCAATCCCGACGGCACGCTCGACATCGAGGCGCGCGTCACCGACGCCAAGCGGCGGCGCGTGGGCGTGGGCGCGGAATTGTCGTCGCTCGAAGGGATCACGCTCTCGGGGTTCTGGCTGCACCGCAACCTGCTGGGCGGGGCCGAGCGGCTGCGCATCGACGCGATGGTGGGCGGCATCGGCGGCGACTCGGGCGGCGAGGATTTCCGCCTCGGGGCGCGGCTCGACCGCCCCGCGACCTTCACCCCCGATACCGGGGCCTTCGTGCTGGCCAATATCGAAGAGCGCAACGAGCCCGATTACCGCGAGCGCAAGGTCGAGATCGGCGGCGGTCTCAGCCATGTCTTCTCGGACGAACTGAGCGCCGAGGCGGGGATATCCTATCGCTTTTCCGAGCGCGAATTGCAGCACCTGCTGTTTCCGGTGGATGCGACCTGGGACCGCCGCGACGATCCGCTCAACCCGCGCGCGGGGCTCTATCTCAACGTGGGGCTTACCCCCTTCGTGGGGCTCGACCGGGGCGGCAGCGCGGGGGCGCGGCTCTATGCCGACCTGCGCGACTATCTCACGCTCGGGCCGTCGGACCGGTTCACGCTGGCGGGCCGCGCGCAGCTTGGCTCGGTCGCGGGGGCGGGAATTGCCGAGGTGCCCGCCGACATGCTGTTCTACTCGGGCGGTGCGGGCACGGTGCGCGGCCAGGGCTACCAGTCGCTCGGGGTCGATCTGGCACCGGGCGTCACCGTGGGCGGGCGTGCCTTTGCCGGGGTCTCGGCCGAGCTGCGCAGCATGGTGACCGAGGACATCCAGGCGGTGGCCTTTGCCGATGCGGGCTTCGTGGGCGAAGAGGCGCTGGGCAGCGGCACCGGCGAGTGGCATGGCGGCGCGGGGCTGGGCGCGCGCTATTTCACCGCCGTGGGGCCGATCCGCGTCGATCTCGCCACGCCGGTGGATGACGACGCCTTCCAGGCCTTCGAAATCTATATCGGCATCGGGCAGGCGTTCTGATGCGTCGGCTTGCCCTCATACCGATGGCGCTGGCTCTGGCGCTTCCGGCCCCGCCGGTCGCGGCGCAGCAGGACGATGGCGGCGGGTTTCTCGAACGCACCATCGAGGACAGCCTCTCGGGCGCCGGGCGCACGGTCACGATCACCGGCTTTGCGGGGGCGCTGTCGTCGCAGGCCACGCTCGACACGCTGACCATCGCCGATGAGGACGGCGTCTGGCTCAGCCTGCGCGATGTCGCGCTCGACTGGACGCGCTCGGCGCTGCTCGCGGGGCGGGTCGAGGTCAACAGCCTGACCGCCGCCGAGATCACGCTCGCGCGCCTGCCCGGCAGCGGCCCCGCCGTCACGCCCGAGGATGCCGAGGCCGCGCCCTTTGCCCTGCCCGACCTGCCCGTGTCGGTCGAGATCGGCGAGATCAGCGCCGCCACCGTCACGCTCGGCGCACCGGTGCTGGGCGAGGAAATCCGCCTCGACCTGTTCGGCAGCCTGTCGCTCGGCGGCGGCGCGGGGGCGGCGCGGCTCGCGGTCAGCCGCCTCGACGGGCGCGGCGAGATCACGCTCGACGCGGGCTTCGACAACGAAACGCGCGTTCTGGCGCTCGACCTGGCGCTCGACGAGGCCCCGGGCGGCATCGCCGCGACGCTGCTGCAACTGCCCGACGCGCCCGCCATCGCGCTCACGGTCGCGGGCGAGGCCCCGCTCGACGCCTATTCCGCCGAGTTGCGGCTCGCCACCGACGGCACCGACCGGCTCAATGGGCGGGTGACGCTCGACGGGGACGAGACCGGCGGCACCCGTTTCGACGCCACGCTCGACGGGGATATCACACCGCTGATGGCCGAAGAGTTCCGGCCCTTCTTCGGCGGGCAGACGGCGCTCGAACTGCAGGGCACGCGCAGCGCGGAGGGCGCGCTCGATATCGGCAGGCTCGGCCTCTCGGCGGCGCAGCTGACGCTCGACGGCGCGCTGTCGCTCGACGCGGCGGGCTGGCCGCGGCGCTTCGACCTCACGGGCGAGATCGGCAATGGCGCGGGCCCCGTGCGCCTGCCCGTCGCGGGCCCGCCCGTCACGCTCGACCGCGCCACGATCGCGGCGCGCTACGACGCGGCGCAGGGCGACCGCTGGCGCGCGCGGATCGCGCTCGAAGGGCTGGCGCAGCCCGGGCTCGCGCTCGGGCAGGCCACGCTCTCGGGGCGCGGCACCCTGCACCGCAGCGCGCCGCGCGGCGTGACCGCACTGGCCGAGTTCGACCTCTCGGGGCTCGACCTCGCCGATCCCGCCCTTGCCGAGGCCGCGGGCCGCACGCTCTCGGGTCATGCCAGCCTCGAATGGCGCGAGGGCGCGCCGCTCCTGCTGCGCGGCCTGCGGCTCGTGTCGGGCGCGGCGGTGCTGGCCGCGGATGGCCGGGTTTCGGCGCTGGCCGAGGGGCTGCCGGTCACGGGCAGCGCCCGGATCGAGGCCCCCGACCTCGCCCGGTTCGCCGCCCTGACCGGGCAGGACCTCTCGGGCGCGGCAGAGGCGCGGCTCACCGGTTCGGGCAGCCTGCTGGGCGGCGATTTCGACCTTGCGCTCGACGCCACGACCGACGGTCTGGGCCTCGGCATCGCGCAGATCGACCCGCTGATCGCCCCGCCCGGCACGCTGACGCTCGCGGCGCGCCGCGACACCACCGGCACCACGCTCGACCGGCTCGAGATCGCCAATGCCGCGCTCGAGGCGCGCGCCTCCGGACGGCTCGACAGCCGGAGCGGCGCGCTCGATCTCGGTGCCGCCCTCACCGATCTCGGGCAGGTCGACCGGCGGCTCGACGGCCCGGCGCGGCTCGACGGGCGGATCGGCTGGCAGGCGGGCGGGGCGCTGCGGCTCGACGGGGTCGAGATCGCGGCGATGGGGGCCGAGATCGCCGCAACGGGCAGCATCGAGCCCGAGTCCGAGGGTCTGCCCGCCTCCGGGCGGGTGACGCTGCGGGCCGAGGACCTGGCGAGGTTCGCGGCGCTCGCCGGGCAGCCGCTGCGCGGGCGGATCGCCGCCACGTTCGAAGGCAGCGCCGCCGAGGGCGGGCAGCGGCTCGATCTGTCGCTCGACGCCGAGGGGCGCGATCTGGCCACGGGCATCGCCGATCTCGACCGGCTGATCGCCGGGCGGCTCGACCTCAGCGCAGAGGCGCGGCGCACGCCCGAGCGCATCGAGATCACCGGGCTCACCCTTGCCACCCCGCAACTCGATCTCACCGCGCGCGGCGACGGCGCGGGCGGGCCGGTGCAGCTCTCGGCACGGCTGGCCGATCTGGGCCTGTTCCTGCCCGAGTTTCCCGGTGCGGCCACGGCGCAGGGCACCGTCGCGCTGAACGGCCCCGAGGCGCGGCGGATCACGCTGGCGCTCGACGCGCGCGGGCCCGGCGGCACCACCGCGCGGCTGTCGGGCGATGTGCTCGACCATGGGGCGCGGCTCGATCTGGGGGCGGCGGGGCAATTGCCGCTCGCGCTGGTCAACGGCGCGATCCGTCCCAACGCGCTGTCGGGCAGCGCCCGGTTCGACCTGCGCGCCGAAGGCGCGCCGGGGCTCGCGGCGCTGTCGGGCACGGTCGAGACCGCGGGCGCGCGCGCCTCGCTGCCGGGCGCGGGGCTCGCCATCGACGATCTGAGCGGCACGGCACGGCTGGGCGCGGGGCGCGTCGTCACCGATTTCGCCGCGCGGCTGCGCGACGGCGGCACGGTGCGGGTGACGGGGCCGATCTCGCTCGGGGCCGGGCTCGAGGCCGATCTGGAGATCGGACTCGACGGGGCGGTGCTCACCGACCGGCTGGTCTATACCACCACCGCCGACGGCACGGTGAGCGTGCGCGGCCCGCTTGCGGGCGGGGCGGCGATCGGCGGCGGGATCGTGCTGGACCCGACCGAGATCCGCATCCCCTCGGGATTTGGCCCCGATACCGCCACCCTGCCGGGGCTGCGCCACGAGGGAGAGCCGCAAGACGCCCGCGCCACCCGCGCCCGCGCCGGGCTGATCGAGACCGAGACCGCGCGCGACGCCCCGCCCCGCCCCTACCCGCTCGATCTCGCGATCAGCGCGCCTGCCCGCATCTTCGTACGAGGACGCGGGCTCGACGCAGAGCTTGGCGGCCGGCTGCGCATACGCGGCACCACCGAGGCGGTCGCGCCCGACGGCTTCTTCGAACTGCGCCGCGGGCGGCTCGACATCCTGGGCAAGCGGCTCGACCTCGTCGAGGGGCGCGTGACCATGCAGGGCTCGCTCGACCCGTGGCTGCGCTTCGTGGCGCAGACGGTGATCGACGACACCGAGGTGCAGGTGATCCTCGAAGGGCTGGCCAGCGCGCCCGAGGTCACCTTCGCGTCCTCGCCGGACCTGCCGCAGGAGGAAATCGTCGCACGGCTGATCTTCGGGCGCGGCCTCGACAACATCTCGCCCATCCAGGCGGCGCAGCTTGCCTCGGCGGTGGCGACGCTGTCGGGCGGGGGCGGCGACCTCGTGGGGCGGCTGCGCGGCGGCTTCGGGCTGAGCGATCTCGACGTGAGCCAGACCGCCGATGGCGACACCGAGGTGAGCGCCGGCGCCTATCTGTCGGACAACATCTATACCGAGGTCACCGCCGACAGCGCCGGACGCCAGAAGATCAACCTCAATCTCGACGTCACCCGCAACCTCACCGCCAAGGGCAGCGCGTCGAGCGACGGCGATACCGGTATCGGGCTGTTCTTCGAGAAGGATTACTAGAGCCTGCCGCCCGAAGGCCGGGCGCCGCATCTGCCCGGTTTCCGGGCAGAAATGACTCGCCATCCCGCGCGGCGATCTGCCACACTGGCCCCGAGGCACCACCGCCGGGGAGGGTCACGTGCGCTACATTCCGCTCATCATCTGTCTTGCGCTCGTGCCTCTCGGGCTGGCGCTCGCCGCGTGGCTGCCGTTCTGGGGCGGGTTGCTCGCGGGGATCGCGGGCCTGCTGGCGGTGATCGGGCTGCACGATTTCTTCCAGACCCGCAGCGCCGTGCTCAAGAACTACCCCGTCTCGGCGCGTCTGCGCTTCATCTTCGAGCATTTCCGCCCGGAAATCCGCCAGTATTTCCTCGAGAGCGATCACGAGGAGACGCCCTATTCCCGCGAACAGCGCGCGCTGGTCTATCGCCGCTCCAAGGGGATCGAGGGGCTGCGCCCCTTCGGCACGCTGCGCAACGTCAACGAGATCGGCCATGAATGGATCAACCATTCCATGGCCCCCACCCATCTGGACAGCCACGACTTCCGCCACCGCATCGGAGGGCCGGATTGCACCCAGCCCTACGACGCCTCGCCGCTCAACATCTCGGGCATGTCCTATGGCGCGCTGTCGCCCAATGCCATCGAGGCGCTGAACTGGGGCGCGAAGATCGGCGGGTTCGCCCATACCACCGGCGAAGGCTCGATCTCGCGCTTTC
>ENA-ORCV01000873-ORCV01000873.1-marine-metagenome-genome-assembly--contig:-NODE-873-length-13073-cov-2.287858_pt1 | contig 13073 bp, 11 predicted proteins | sample MGYA00237779_ERZ508509 | MGnify/ENA primary metagenome ERZ508509 (study PRJEB26180, sample SAMN06268772) | marine metagenome | isolation source: Bioluminescent Bay, La Paraguera, Puerto Rico | place... | reverse complement strand
GCCGCCGCCATCGACGGTGCGGCGCAGTCCGTGGAGAAAAGCTGATGACGGACGACCTTCTCGCCACCGACGGCGGCGCGCGCAGCGCCGCCGAAATCGAAACCGACCGCGCCAGCCGCTACCTGCAGCAGCTCTGCAAGCACTTCGCGCACAAGCGGCCCGTGACCTTCGATCCGCATGCGGGCCGGATATCGTTGTCCGCGGGCGACTGCGCGCTCGTGGCCGAAGACACCACGCTGCGGCTGTCGCTGACCGCCGCCGACCCGGAGCAGATGGCGCGGCTTCAGGACACGGTCGAGCGGCACCTGCTGCGCTTTGCTTTCCGCGAGGACATGAAGATCGACTGGCACGCGGCCTGACCGGGCCGGCGATCCGGGCCCCGGACATCCCGCTCCGGCGGGAGTCCCGCCCGCCCGACGTGAGGGAAGTGCGAGGGGTCCACAAACGCATCAGGAGAATTCCGCAATGAATGTACTGGTGAACCGGTACGCCACGCCGTTCACGACGGGGCTGTTTATCGTCTCCACCGTTTCGGGCGTCGCCCTGTTCTTCCACTGGCAGTCGGGTGCATTCCACGCGATGCACGAATGGCTCAGCATGCTGCTGCTGGTGCCGTTTGTTTTTCATGTCTGGAAGAACTGGCGCAGCTTGCTCGGCTATCTCAAAAACAAGTCCCTCGTCGTGGCGCTGGTGCTGTCGCTGATCGTCGCGGTGCCGTTCGTCGTGCCGACGTTGACCGGCGAACGCAGCGGAGGCGGCAACCCGGCCTTCCGCGCGATCCCCCTTCTGACCAACGCGCCCATTGCAGATGTGGCGCCCATCCTGAAGACGACGCCGGACGCGCTCGTCGCGACGCTGAAGCAGCGCGGCTACGACGCCGCGTCGGCGGAAACGACCCTCGCCGCGCTCGCCGCCGAAAAGGGCGAGCCCGCCAACCGGCTGCTGTTCGGGCTGATGCCCGGGCGGTAGACGGGGCACCGTCATACGGGTTTCAAACGGCGGACGGATCGACATAAGATCGCCGGCAACCTGACACCGTTCGCGGAGACAAGAAGTCGGGGCCAACCGATGGGGAGTTCTGCGATGTCGTCCGTCGCTACCGATCACGTAAACCAGACCGACGTGCTCATCGTCGGCGGCGGGCCGGTCGGGCTCGCGCTTGCGTCCGAGCTCGGATTCAACGGGATCGCCTGCACCCTGGTGGAGCAGGGCGACGGCGTCGTGGCGACGCCCAAGATGAACGAGGTCAACACGCGGTCGATGGAGTTCTGCCGCCGCTGGGGGCTGGCCGGGCAGGTGCACGACACGCCGTTTCCCGACGACTGGCCCAAGGACGTGGTGTTCGTGACGACCCTGGACGGGTACGAGCTCGGCCGGGTCGAACGGCCGCCGGGCCGGATCCGGTCCTCCGAGCACAGCCCCGAGGCGCTCCAGATCTGTTCGCAGCACTGGTTCGACCCCATCCTGCGGCGCTTCGCGGAGACGCTGCCGACGGTGGAGCTGCGCTACGGCTGCCGGTTCGACTCGTTCGAGGAAACGGCGGACGGCGTGATCGCCACGGTCGGCGACGCGGAGGGCGGCGGCGCGACGACGATCGCGGCGAAGTACCTGGTCGGGTGCGACGGGGCCGGCAGCGCGGTCCGGCGCGCGCTCGGCATCCCGCTGGAGGGCGAGGGGCTGCTCGGCCACGCCGTGAACATGTTCTTCCGCGCGCCCGACCTGCTGGAGGCCTGCGGCAAGCGTCCGGGGACATTCTTCATCCCGGTCGACGGCGGCGGCGTCTGGTCCAACCTGCGCGTGATCGAGCCGCACACGGGGTTGTGGCGGCTGATGGTCAACGAGACGGGCGAGGGCACGACGGCCGGGGATGTCGACCGCGAGGCGTACCTCCGGCGCGGCGTCGGCCGCGACGTCGCGGTCGACTGGGTCGACGTCAATATCTGGCGGCGGCAGAGCGTGCTGGCCGCAAGCTACGGGCGCGGGCGGGTGTTCCTGGCGGGCGACGCGGTGCACCAGGTCTCGCCCACCGGCGCGATGGGCATGAATACCGGGCTGGGCGATGCGGTCGATCTCGGCTGGAAGCTCGCCGCCGTCCTCCAGGGCTGGGGCGGGGACGGCCTGCTGGCGAGCTACGATGCGGAACGGCGGCCGGTCGGCGCCCGCGCCGTCAAGGGCGCGACGGCGTTCCATCACCTGCAGTCGGGGTGGGGCGAGGGCCTCGACCGGCTGGCGGAGGACAGCGCCAAGGGGGCCGAGGCGCGGCGGCGCATCGGCGACCGGCTGGTCGAGAATATCGGGCGCGAGTTCCGCACGATGGGTCTGCAGCTCGGCTACCGCTACGAGGATTCGCCGGTCTGCGTCCCGGACGGCACCGCGCCGGTGCCGGACGATCCGGCGACCTACGTGCCGTCGGCGCGCCCCGGCGCGCGGGCGCCGCACGCCTGGCTCGATGAGGGGCAGGGCGGGGGGCAGGACCGGTCCACGCTCGACCTGTTCGGCCGCGGCTTCACGCTGCTGTCCTTCGAGGACGGCGGAGGAGACGACGACCCCAACGACGTCCCGGGCGCGATGGAAACGGCGGCGGCCGCGCGGCGGATGCCGCTGCGCGTCGAGAGGGTGGCGAGCGGCGAAGCGCGCGATCTCTACGAATGCCGTCACGCGCTGGTGCGTCCCGACGGTCATGTCGCCTGGCGCGGCGATGATCCCGGCGACGATCCGGGCGCCATCCTCGACCGCGTCCGCGGCGCCGCGTGATCCGCTTCGCCGCCGCGCCGGCAGGAACGCGAAAAACAACCCCATGCACCCGAAGAGGCGGAATACGCGGCGCGGGATACCCGTACCCGTCGCGCGTTGCCGCGGGTCCGGGGACAGCCCCCGGACCGCAAGGGAGACGCGTGCATTGGCGGTGTCTCCTGTGAAAGCCGCATTTGAAAGGCGCACCTGCAAACCGTACTTGTAAGCCGTACCGTGCGGACAGCCCGACCGGTTCGCGCGCGACGGTGAGGCCGCGCACATTGGATCAGGTCAGTTCGTGCGTCTTGCGGGAGAGCCTAACATAAAAAGAACGAAAAGCGAACATTTGCGGACTAATCCGTCACGTTTCCGTTTCGAGGGCCGTCACATCCGCGTCGCCGATCTCAGCGACGGGCTTCGGAATCCGCCAGTCGCACAGGCCGCCATCGGCATCGCGGGCCGTGACGACCGTTTCAACGGGCGGACAGCCGGGCTCATGACAGCGCAATTCCGCAACGGCAATCGTCGTCGTTTCGGGCAGTTCGAAGCGCGCCGCTACGAGCGACTTGATCCGGCGCACCGCATCCGCATCCGGACGTTGCCGGCCGAAGAGATCCTGCATCAGCGCCGCCTCATAGCAGAGGCGCCCAGAGGACGGTCCCGTCGGCATCCCCGATCAGGATGCGCGACAGCGACGGCGTGACTGCGAGAGCGGTGACCTCGACCCCGGTCGAGCCGCGAATGAGCAGACTGTTGGCCTCTTCGTCCAGATCGCCGTGCAAGACCGCGCCGTCCTGAAAGCCGGCCATCACCGCGGGCCGGCCCGGCAACGCGCATACGCAGGTGGCAAGCTGCTCGCCGCCATAGGCCACGCAGAGCGGCTCGCGCCCCATCGGCCCGTTCCTGCCGTCGAACGGCCAGCACACGGCCTGGTCGGCGCCGCTGGTGGCGAGATGCGGCAGATCGCCCACCCAGCAGAGCGAGCGCGGCTTGGCCGGATAGCCGGCCATCTGCATGTCGGTCCTGTCGCGCAACCGCCAGCCGTGCAGGGCGTTTTCCTGCATGGCGGTGACGACGTACTTGCCGTCCGGGCTCCACGTGACGCCGATATGGGAACCCGCCCAGGCGAGCTTCCGCGACCGCCAGCGGCGCTCGCCCCGTTCCCAGATCGTGACGCCGCCATAGTGGGCGACCGCGAGCCGGCGACCCTTCCGGTCGAACGCCAGGCCGCCCACCGTGCTGGGATGCTCGAAGGTCCCGGCCTGGGCGCCGTCCGGGCCCCACACGTGGACGGTCTTGCCAACGGAGCAGGCGCGGAGTCCGGCACGTCCGTCCGCCGCCACGCAATCCACCCAGGCCGAGCCGAAATCAGCGAGGTCTTCCACCGCGCCGTCGGACGAGATGCGGAGGAACCGCCCGTCGTCCCCTCCGGTGACGAGGCCTGCCTCGCCGTCCTGCGTCATCGCGAGGACGCTGCCGCGATGCGCGGCGATCTCGAGAGGGGCGGCATCGCCCGAGAACAATCGCAGACGGCCGTCTCCGTGGGCCGAGACCACGGTCTCGCCGAGAGCGATCGCTGCGGTCACATAGGCGCCGGTCTCGACCTTCTTGCCGATGGAGTCGAGCCGCGTCGGCGGAAAGCCTTCGCGCGTCCGGGTCGCTGCGCTCAGGCCGCCTTGCATGCCGCGAAACTCTCGGCGAGCCCCATTTGGTCGAGGCCGCGTCCAATGAAGACCAGGCGGGATCGGCGCGGCTGTCCCGACGGCCACGGCCCCATCAACCCCCCTTCCATGAGCATGTGTACGCCCTGAATGACGTAACGGTCCTGCTCTCCCTCGATGTCGAGAATGCCCTTCGATCGCAGGATGTCCTGGCCCTTCTCCTGGAGAAGCCGTGAGAACCATCCCTGGAACTTCGCCGGGTCGAGCGGCGTGTCCGACTGGAGCGAGATGCTGGTCACGTCGTCGTCATGTTCGTGCGCGTGGTCCTCGTCGAGGAAGTCCGGCTCGATTTCGAGGACGCGCTTCAGGTCGAACGCGTTCTGCCCCAGCACCGTGTCCAGAGACACCGCGCATTTTTCGCTGCGAACGATCTTCGCATAGGGATTCATGGACTTGATGCGCGCCTCGACGCGGGAAAGGGTTTCGGCATCGACGAGGTCTATCTTGTTCAGGAGGATGATATCGGCAAAAGCGATTTGCTCGGCCGCTTCGTGACTGTCTGCGAGCTGCGCCTCCAGGTGGTGCGCGTCCGCAACGGTGACGATGCCGTCCAGCTTGGTCTTCTCCGCCACTTCCGCGTCGACGAAAAACGTCTGCGCCACGGGCGCCGGATCGGCGAGCCCGGTGGTTTCTATCAGGATCGAGTCGAAGCGGTTCGCACGCTTCATCAGGCCGCCGAGGATGCGGATGAGATCGCCGCGGACCGTGCAGCAGATGCAGCCGTTATTCATTTCGAACACTTCCTCGTCGGCATTCACCACGAGGTCGTTATCGATGCCGGCTTCGCCGAACTCGTTGACGATCACGGCGTATTTCTTCCCGTGCTGCTCCGTCAGGATCCGGTTGAGAAGCGTCGTCTTGCCGGCTCCGAGAAAGCCGGTCAGGACGGTGACGGGGACCTGTGCGGTCATGGTTCGAACCTTTCCTGTCGATGGGACATAGCGTCGGCGATTCCCGCGAACGGGGCTGCATTTTCCCGATTTGCGCGGCGGCGTGTTGTGTGCCGGGCATGGGGAACCGGTCACCTCAATTTAAGTAACGTTATAACATATCTTTTTGGCTGTCCACTTGCCCGGCAGGCGGTCGATCGCGATCTGCGGACCGGACCGACGAGATTTGCCGGGCATCGTCGCGAGGAGGAGGCTCATCGCGATAACCGTGACGACAGGGCCCGCTGGTTATCCGGCTGGAACGGGAGAGGAGGACCGCCGCCGTCCTCTATTCCGCTTTACTCCGCGGCCTGCCCTTCGGGGCGGGCGTAGCGGCTTTCGGGCACGCGGAGGCCAAGCCGGTCGCGCAGCGTGCCCTCTTCGTAGGCGGTGCGGAACAGGCCGCGGCGCTGCAGCTCCGGCACGACGAGGTCGACGAACGCCTCGAACTCGCCCGGGAACATCGGCGGGATCAGGTTGAAGCCGTCGCAGGCACCATTCTCGAACCATTCCTGCATGGCGTCGACCACCGTCTCCGGCGTGCCGACGAGGACCATGTGGCCGCGGGTCGCCGCGAAATGCTGGTAGAGCTGGCGCAGCGTCCAGCCCTCGCGCCGCGCCATGTCGAGCATCTGGCCCGACCTTGTGCCGACGTCGTCGACCGCGCCGAGATCGTCGGGCAGCGGCTGGTCCGGGTCCAGGCCCGTCACGTCGTGGCCGAGGCGGCGCGAGAGATAGGCGCGCCCGTGGTCGGGATGGATCAGCTCCTGCAGCTCGTCCGCCTTGGCCTGCGCCTCTTCCTGCGTCGCGGCGACGGTGACGGACAGGCCGGGCATGATCTTGAGGTCGCCGGGCTGGCGGCCGTACTTCGCGAGGCGGCCCTTCACGTCCGAATAGAACGCCTGCGCCATTTCCATGTCCTGGCTGGCGCCGAAGATCACGTCGGCCGACTTCGCGGCGAGCTCGCGCCCTTCCTCGGACGCGCCGGCCTGCACGATCACCGGCCGGCCCTGCGGCGTGCGCGCGACGTTCAGCGGGCCTTCCACCTGGAAATACTTTCCCTTGTGGTTGAGCACGTGCATCCGGTCCCACTCGAAGAAGACGCCGCGCTCGCGGTCGCGCACGAAGGCGTCCGCGTCCCAGCTGTCCCATAGCCCCTTGAGGACTTCGACGAACTCGTCGGCGATCAGGTAGCGCTCGTGCTTCGGCAGGTGGGCGTCCTGGTTGTAGTTCAGCGCCGCGCGCGGGTTGCCGGTCGTCACGATGTTGACGCCGGCGCGTCCGCCGCTGATCAGGTCGAGCGTCGCGAACTCGCGCGCGATCGTATAGGGCTGGTCGAAGCTGGTGCTGCGCGTGCACACGAGGCCGATATGGCTGGTATGGGCCGACAGCGCGGACAGCAGCGTGAACGGCTCCAGCCAGGCGGAATAATGCTGGCGGTTGAGCGCCGAATCCTCCGTCGTCCACGCCGTGTGGGTGTCGGCGGAGAACAGCATGTCCAGCAGCCCGCGCTCCGCCGTCTGCGCCATCTGGACGAAGCGCTCGAAATTCACGTGGGCGTCGACGTGGGAATTAGGGTGCCGCCAGGATGCGATGTGATGGCCGGTGGGCCGGATGAACAGGCCGAGCTTCATCTGGGACATGATGTTTCCTCCGGGCGTTTGCGCCTTATGGGGGAACGATAGGCCGGAATGCCGGGCGGCGGCAACGCGGCAGAGTGCCACGGGGGGAGGGGGGGGCGGTTCGCCGGCCCGATGCGATAAACAAACCCATGCAGTTGAAGCGACATCATACACAGCGCGATGCTTCGATGACCGCGATGTGCGCAGTTTGCTGTCATTGGTGCCGTCCTAAGTGACCGTCCAGACGCGACAGGCATTCGGCTGCTATCCCTAGGATCTGGGACCCATGGCGGAGCTTGGCACAACTACCGGAACGGATCCTGGGTCGTGGACTTTCCTTGCGTTGCTAACGCTCAGAGGAATTCCGCGTCCGGGACTAAGGGGACTGGAATTCCTGCTACAGCCACTAGATTCCTATCGTCGTTCGGCGGCGGTCGGAATCCGGAGCGGCTGGCTGGCGCGCTTTCTAGGATGAGCGACCGTGATAAGGTTAGATACTACAACGCATAGGAGCGTCGATTTCCTTTAGACGTCTCGCCGGTCATTTCAATTGGATACGTGGTGGGGGGACTCGAAATGAACACTGAGCACGGTGACCATAATTGGAAATACGTGGAGAGTCCGACGACAATTACCGATGTGCGTCCAGGCACCCTACGCAATTCTTTTGGCAGTCAGTGGGCGTGGTTTGGGATCATTATTGCAGCTGGTTCCGCATTTAATCTTGTAATCACAGCCTTCAGTATTAGTCTTTCCGCAGCGTTTGAAAAACTTCACATGGGGTATGAATTTGTATTCCATGGTCTTTTCGATCTTTTCTTTTTCTGGTTTTTGTTCCTACCTATCGAGATTTCGGTCCCGTCGATTGTTAAAGACACATGCATTATTTACTTACTGATTGGCGGTGCGGTTGCTAGGTCGCTGATGCCCATTTTCCGCTGTTTTCGGCAACAACCAGAATATCGATGGCGTGTTTTGGATAATTGGCCTAGCTGGGCAAAGCGAAACACTCTCCCTTTTGTATTCCATAGTACAGTATTTTGGCCGTTGTATGTCCCCCATATCATAGAGGGCCCACAACTATTAAATTGGTCGAATGCTTATTATTGTCTCGGTAAAATATCAGCCAATGAGGAACAAATTATAGAGCCTATGATTGTTACATACGATATTCCAGACGATAAATTATTCGTGTCGAAAATATATAGCATACCATTTGTTATATTTTGTCAAATGGTTGTAACGATGGTTATTGTAATTGTCTTGTCTGTTGTAAATGTAGGGCTGAGATAATTGCTCTTGTGGCTGTGGGAATGTGGAGAAATATGGGGTATTTCTCTGGGGCAACTGCCTATATTTCCGATGTCCGCCTCGGATCAGATGCGTCCATTGTCCTAAAATTGAGATACGTCGGCTGAGAAAAGTTTCTCTAATACCCCTTTTCTGCCGATCTTTAACGCGAGGCCACAATAATTTAAATTTAGCGGAGCTAGAATTATCGCGCTGCCAAAGTGGTCTTACTTTGGCAGAAGGGTTTTATACATCCCAGAAAAAGTGGTGGGCGCGGCTGGGATTGAACCAGCGACCCCTCGCGTGTGCGGCGCGTGCTCTAACGCCGGGTGACGCGCCCGGCCCCGACCGGATTCTCAGGCCGGCATGCCGGTCTGGCCGGATTTGACGGTAATTCAGCATTCATGCCAGCCCCGAAGCGGGGTAGGGTTCGCGGGTCGGACCGGTCGAACCGGTCCGTAAACCCGGAGGACATTGCCTTGACCTCGGCCGCCCCGAAGAAAACGCCGAAGACCCGGCACCGGATCGGCGTGTTCGTCTATCCCGGCATGCTGGCGACGGACGCGACGGGGCCGGCGGATATTTTCGGGCTGGCGAACGTCCTGCGGGAACACCAGGGGGACGAGCCGGCGGACTATTACGACGTCTGTTTCTTCGGCACCGATCTGAACCCGATCAGGACCGTCTCCGGGTTCAGCGTCGTCGCCGATACGACTTTGCAGGACCTCGATCCCGCGTTCGATACGCTGATCCTTCCCGGCGGCTCCCGTCCCTCCGACATCGCGGACGCACTGGCCGCCGACGGCGTCGCGGAGGGGCTGCTTGCCGCCGCCGCGGCCAGCGGCCGGGTCGCGTCCATCTGCTCGGGCGCGCTGATGCTGGCGGAGCTCGGTCTCCTGAAGGGGAAAAAGGCGACGACGCACTGGCTGTTCTGCGCCGAACTCGGGGCCACGCATCCCGATACCGAGGTCCAGCCCGACAGCCTGTGGGTCAAGGACGGCAAGATCTACACCTCGGCGGGGATCACCACGGGGATGGACCTCGCCCTCGCGCTGGTCGAGGAAGACCTGGGGCGGCGGTTCGCGCTGGAGCTTGCCCGCGTGTTCGTCATGTTCCTGAAACGCCCGGGCGGCCAGAGCCAGTTCTCGAGCGAGCTGATCGCGCAGATCGCGACGCCGGACCGGCTCGAGGACCTGATCGACTGGATCCGCGACAACCTCGATAAACCGCTCTCCGTCGAAAGTCTCGCGCAGCGCAGCGGGATGAGCGTGCGGAATTTCCAGCGCGTCTTCACCCAGCAGTGCGGCCTGTCGCCCGCCAAGTTCGTCGAACGCCTGCGGGTCGAACGGGCGCGCGTCATCATCGAGGACACCCATCTGCCGATTTCGGAGGTCGCCCGGAAAAGCGGTTTCGACACCGAGCAGCGCATGCGGCGGTCGTTCCAACGCGTCCTGGGGATCAATCCGGCCGACCATGCCGCCCGGGTCAGGACCCCCGAGGTCCGCTAGCCCGCCCGTCTGCCCTCGAAATCCGCCCTGGCTTTTTCCGTCATGTCCTTTTTTGACGGTTCTTTGTCATTCATGACAAGTCGCGCCGGCCCTAGCTTGCCCGCGCCCGATGGGGGCAACGCCGACACAGGAGTTCGGCGCGAACAGACTCGTACAGGAGAGAAGACATGAAGGTTATGGATCACGGCACGATGACGCAGGGCAGGCCCCTGCGGATGAACGACACCGCGCCCGATTTCTCGGCGCAGACGACGCAGGGTGAGATCGATTTCTACGACTGGATGGGCGATGGCTGGTGCATCCTGTTCTCGCACCCGAAGGACTTTACGCCCGTCTGTGCCACCGAGCTCGGCTACGCGGCCCGGATCGAGCCGGAACTGCGCAAGCGCAACTGCAAGATCATCGGCATCAGCGTCGACAGCGTCGACGACCACCTGGCGTGGATGAAGGACATCGAGAAGCTGCAGGGACAGCCCCTGACCTATCCGCTGATCGGAGATCCCGGCCTGGAGGTGGCCAAGCTCTACGGCATGCTGCCGTCCGACGCCGGCGACCGCGCCGAGGGCCGGACGGCGGCGGACAATGCCACCGTGCGCTCGGTGTTCATCATCGGCCCCGACAAGAAGGTGAAGGCGATGCTGATCTACCCGATGTCCACCGGCCGCAATTTCGACGAGATCGTGCGTCTGCTGGATTCCTGCCAACTGACCGCTGAAGAACAGGTGGGAACGCCCGTCAACTGGAAGCAGGGCGAGGACGTCGTGATCCTGCCGGCGGTCTCCGATGCCGACGCGAAGACGAAGTACCCCGGCGGCTGGAAGGCGCCGCTGCCCTACCTGCGCATGGTGCCGCAGCCGGCATAGGCGCAGTCCCGTTCCAGTAGACTTAAAGGCATCTCCGGACCGATCCGGAGATGCCTTTTTTGCGACCCGCCCGCCGGATCGATCCCTATTTGAAGACCTCGGAACATTTCGGATAGGTGTAGGAGGCGGCGATGCCCGCTACGCCCGTCGGATCGACGATCGAGGCGATCGCCGCCGCGACCCTGGCCATATCTTCCGGCGTTACGGCCTCCTGGGCATCCTGGTCGGCGCCGACGATGGTCCGGACCTGCTCCTCGCCTTCATAGAGCTTGTCCGCGGCCTCCATGCCCTGTTCGACCCTCTTGCTTTCCTTGATCGCGTTCCAGGCCTCTTTCATATCGGCATATTGCTGGCGAAGCTTCGAAAGCTGCGCGGCCTTTTCCGGGGTCTCCGCCGCGTCGGTCACGGCCGCGGAACTGCCCAGGGTGGCAACCTCGAGCGCCACCGAGCCCACCGAGGTGACCTGGTCGAAAATGATTCCGCCGCAGGTCTTCTTGTTCTTCGCCGCGCCCATGCCGCAGTTCACCCAGCCGCGGGGCTTTTCCATCCAGCAGACCGGTCCGGCGCCCTTGAAACCGGCGCGGCAGTTCTTGTAGCAGAGGCCGGCGTTCTTGCTTTCGTTCGGCGCGCACTGACCGGTGCGGGGCTTGCCGATTACGATGTGCTTGGCGCAGCCGAGCCGGCCCGCCGCGCCCTTTTTCATGCCGATCGCCGCGCAGTTCGGTTTTTCCGGCAGACAGGAAACGCCGGAATGAACGTAACCGGGCCGGCATTTCTGATACCAGAGCCCCGCGCGATGCTCGCAATTGCCGCCGCCATGGTGCCTTTCACACGCCTTCTTTTTGATGACACCGGCGCCACGATTGTACTTCTGGGCTTCCTTGTGACAGAACAGCCCCTCGCTCCTGAAGCCGGCCGGGCAGACGGAATGACAGTCGAATCCGAAGCGCTTCATGCCCGGGCGGCATTTGGGGTAGCAGAGCGCCCCGATCTTGTCCTCGCCCGGCGCGCAGGTTTTCGGGACATGGCCCGCCCCGCGGCCATACGAGTTCTTCCAGCAGAAGTCCTCCGCAACGGCGTCGATTACGGGAATGGATAAAAGTATCATCGCAACGGCAAGGACACCCGCCTTGCCGGAGAAAAACGAAATTACGTTGTTTCTCATTACAAGCCCCCTAATTTCCCGGACGCGGTGACGTACAACGACGGCACAGCGACGGCATGAAATCAGCCAACGTGAAATGCGTAGACCAAAAGCGCTCCGATAAAACCCTAGGGGTTCTACCTATATATCCTAACAATCTCGGGTGGGTTCGACTGTGACAAGTTTGTGTCGGTCCCCTTCGCAGGGCGAAGGGTGGTGGGCGCGGCTGGGATTGAACCAGCGACCCCTCGCGTGTGAGGCGAGTGCTCTCCCGCTGAGCTACGCGCCCGGCCCGGTATGAAAACCGTGGGTGCGGCACTGGGGCCGCAGCCGAGGCCGCGCATATAAAGCCGCGCGACGGGGCTTGTCAACGCGCACCGTGTAATACATCTAAAGAGGAAGATTCGTCGTATCATCCTGCATGGGAACGAACATGACGATGACGCACATTTCACACCGTTTTCCGCGGGCCGCCGCCAGGCTTCCCGCCAGAATAGCGAGCGGGCTCGGGGCCGGTCTCCTGGCCGCATCGCTGCTGGCCGCGCCTCTGTCCGCCCCGGCCGCCAACAGCGCCGATGCCGCCGCGAAGGCGCGCGACGTCGGCCTGTATTACAAGGTCTATGTCGGCGGGTTCCACATCGCCGACCTGCATGTCGACATGGGGCTGGCGCCCCGGAACTACGACGTGAAGGCGGACGTGAAGACCACCGGCATGGTGGGCTCCATGTTCCCGTGGTGGATGAAGGCCTATTCGCGCGGCGTGTTCGACGGCGGCAAGGTGCTGCCGGTCGCGGCCGGGCAGCAGAATTCCTGGCGCGGCAAGGAGCGGTTCATCGACCTCAAGTTCGCCGGCGGCACGCCGGTGGTCGAGCGCATGAAGCCCGAACCCGGCCCCGACGACCGCGATAACGTCCCGGAGGACCTGCGCAGCGGTGCGCTGGACCTGACCGGCGCGATCATGGCGATGGTCACCCGCCTCGACGACGGCACCAGGTGCGAGATGCAGATGCCGGTGTTCGACGGTCGCCGCCTCTACGACCTGATCGCGGAGCCGGACGGCACCGACACGCTGCGGTCCAACCGCTATTCCCCCTATACCGGCGACACCATGAACTGCCGCGTCTGGATCGACCGCAAGGCGGGCTTCAAGCACCATGACGAGTCGGGCTGGCGCGACGAGAAGCGCGAGGCGCGCGTCTGGCTCGGCAAGGCGTTCGGCGACGTGCCGCCCGCGCTCGAGACGAAGGTGATCGACGGTCTCGT
>ENA-ORCV01000871-ORCV01000871.1-marine-metagenome-genome-assembly--contig:-NODE-871-length-13100-cov-2.826845_pt1 | contig 13100 bp, 10 predicted proteins | sample MGYA00237779_ERZ508509 | MGnify/ENA primary metagenome ERZ508509 (study PRJEB26180, sample SAMN06268772) | marine metagenome | isolation source: Bioluminescent Bay, La Paraguera, Puerto Rico | place... | reverse complement strand
GGTGTCGCCGTACAAATGGTCGGTGAATAAGTCAGAGAACGGCCGAGTATTGTTGGCGGGATATTCACCGTCCCGGGATTTGATGGCCGAAATTTTGACGATGATCAATGCTGAGAACAAGGCAGACGAGACTTTGCCAGCGCTTGGTGAGCCAGCAGGGTTTAAGGATATTGTTGTCGCCAGTGCAAATGCCACCAATCACATGGTGACAGGTAGTGTTGGTTTGGAAAATGACAGTTGGAAACTTGATGCCGTCGTCAAAGATAAAGCGCATGAAACCAACTTGTTGAACGAGTTTGTTGATAAACAGATTCAACCGGAAATTCTTTCTGCGCAATTTACGCGATTGCCGCCACCTGTCGTCGAAAACTACGTGTTTACAGTATCAAAGGACGATGCTGGACTTTCGTTCGACGGCTATGTGCCAACAGAAGAATTGCAGCTGCTGTTCACAGCGCTCGGCAAATCGGACTTACGGCTAGGTAGCGGTGTCTCGGACGAGTTTGCGGATCAGGCCAACCAAGCAATTGCCATTGTGCAAGAAATGGAAAGCGGTTCTGCCAGCTTTGAAAACGGCATTTGGCGCTTTACCGGCACTGTTGAAATGCAAAGTGAAAAAGAAGTATTGCAGGCCCAGATTTTTGATGCATTTGGGGAGGAAAACGCACAGTCAGAAATCGAAGCACGTGTCGTGCCGATTGTTCCATACCGATTTGCTGCGGAAAAAGCGCAAGATGGCGCACTTGCAGCTACCGGCTATGTGCCGAATGAAGACGTTTTGGAGCGGCTAAAGAGCACAATTTCAGACGAGACATTGCTCAACATTGGTGTCGGTGCTCCGGACGAATTTGAAGTACGTGCACAGGCCGCGATTGAAGCTCTGAAATTGTTGGATACAGGCCGTGTAAGCTTGATTGCTGAAACCTGGACGGTGATTGGCCGGGCATCGTCACCTGAAAAGCTTGAGCAACTTACCACTGTTTTGGCTGAGCACAGCAGTGTGTTTAGAATAGACGTGCAGCTGCTTGAACCTGTCACTGCGCTTGTATTTAGCGCGACGATGACAGGCGGTATTTTTGATCGTGGCGGCTATTTGGCTGACCCGGAATACTGGCAAGTTGGCGCTGATGGTGCTTTGGAATATGTCGGCCCGGAGATTACAGATCGAAACGCATTCCACGAAGACATTTCATTGTCCGTCGCGGCACTCAAACTGCTAGAAAATGCCGAACTTTCATATGAAGGCGGCAATTGGCAACTCAAAGGTGATGCGCCAAGCAGCGAGGCACTTAACGCGACCAACGCTTTAGTTGCGGAAACGGGCATCGAGAATTGGCAAGTTGAACTTGTTGATTTGGAAGCGAAGGCGAATGCAGAAGCCGAAGAAAAGGCCCGCCTAGAAGCGGAAGCCAAAGCTAAAGCGGAGGCCGAGGAGAAAGCGCGTCTGGAAGCGGAGGCGAAAGCAAAGGCCGAAGCTGAAGAGAAAGCACGTTTAGACGCAGAGGCAAAAGCTAAGGCAGAAGCTGAAGAAAAGGCCCGCTTGGAAGCAGAGGCGAAAGCCAAGGCCGAGGCTGAAGAAAAAGCTCGCTTAGAAGCTGAGGCAAAGGCCAAAGCCGAAGCTGAAGAAAAAGCCCGTTTAGAAGCGGAGGCGAAGGCAAAGGCCGAGGCTGAAGAAAAAGCCCGTTTAGAAGCAGAGGCGAAGGCAAAGGCCGAGGCTGAAGAAAAGGCCCGCCTAGAAGCGGAAGCGAAAGCCAAGGCCGAAGCACAGGCAAAACTGAATAGCTTCGTTTGGCGTGCGGAAAAAGATGGTGATGGCTTCAATATGTCAGGGCAGGCGCCTGATCCATGGGCAAAGCTCACCTTGCAGATTGCATCGAACAAAGAAGACCGTCCTGATCTCAAAATATCGGAACATGCGCCTGAAGGCTTCTTGCAGAACGCTCTTGCGGCGCTAAAGGCGCTTGAGAATGCGGATGCTGGTAAGGTCGCGTTTGAAAATGGTGAATGGCAAATTGAGTTGGATGCGTCTGACTTTGATCAGCAAGACGCGATCAAAGAGGCCCTGTCTGTGGCAAGCATTGCGACAAAACCAACAATCAACGCGCCGGCCGCTCGCGACATCTGTCAAGATACGGTGGCCGGTTTGGTTGCTGCAAACCCTATCGTTTTCCAAAGTGGCAGCGCGCGAATTGGTGCCGGTTCTAAGCAAACGGTTTCTCAAATCGCAGCGCAACTTGTGCGGTGCCCAAGCGTGGTGCTTGAGGTGGAAGGGCACACTGATGCGGATGGTCCGGCCAACGACAATCTGACGCTTTCGGTTATGCGTGCCGAATCTGTTGTGGATGAATTGATAGAACTGGGCGTATCACCAACGCGATTGTTTGCAGTGGGTTACGGTGAGACCTTGCCTGTCGCCAGCAACGATACGCGCAAAGGCAAGGCATTGAATCGCCGGATAGTATTTACAGTGCGCGAACACTCGGAGTAGACTTCGCGCAGCATGGGAGGATGCATATGTTCTTTGAAACAATTGGCTTTTTGATTTCCCATTATTGGGTTTATCTTTTGATCGCTTTGATCATCGGTGTGCTCACCGGTTGGATGAGCTACGCGTCTGACGAACAACAATAAGTTGGCTTTGGGGGCGAAGGAGCAAAAATGAATACACCACATTTGATTGAAATCGCATTATTGATGCTTGCGGCCTTCCTTATTGGCTGTGTTATCGGCTTCTTCTTGCGCAAAATGGTTGGCGGCGAGAGCAGCGCGGGCACAACGTCGACACAAGCTACAGCTTCGACCGCTGGTACACGCGACAGTGGCGCTACCAAAGCGGCTGACGCGCCATCTGCATCTGCAAGCGAAAAGCCTGCTGATCCGGCGCCTAAGGCAGAAGCTGCAAAACCCGCCGCATCAAAATCTTCGGCGGCAACAAAAGCGAGCACGACAGCAAAAGCGCCAGCGAAAAAAACGGCAGCTAAATCTACTGCGGCTAAAACAAGCACTGCAAAAACTGCAGCGGCAAAGAAAGCGCCTGCAAAAAAGCCTGCCACGACTAAGGCAGCTTCTGCAGCATCAAACGCGAAAAGCACGAGCGCTGCAGCAGCCAAAAAGCCAGCCACCGCTGCAAAGAAGCCTGCCACTAAGAAGGCCGCACCTGCATAAGCAGCCGCAGCAGCAACGGACGGCAAGCCACAAACGCTTAAGGCACCGCGCGCCGGTGGCAAAGATGATTTGAAAAACATCAAAGGCGTCGGCCCAAAGATCGAGGGTATTCTCAACGATATGGGCATCTTCCATTACGACCAAGTGGCCTCATGGGGCCGCAAGGAAGTCAAATGGGTAGACGAAGAACTGTCGTTTAAAGGCCGCATTGACCGCGAAAAGTGGATTGCACAGGCCAAAAAACTAGCGAAGGACGCAGCAAAGTAACGCTGTTTTCGACGAGAATATCCAAAGGGCGCCGCAGGACTTCTGACGGCGCTTTTTTTGTTGATGCTGAGAGATGTACTGGAACCAGTCAAAAATATCGAAGCGGATCAAGCCTTTGACTGTCGCTGACGGTCCGGCGGTAGTGCCGAAGAACCTACCGACGCTTATCGTTCTTGTTGGTATGCTGCACGAACTCGGCGATTGCGCCCATTTCCTCAGCTTGCTCCATCAAAGCAGGTGAACCTTCGCCAACAATCTCCAGGGCCAGCGCATCTGGCCTGCGGTTGAGCATACGCTGATAAACATCAGCGCGCATCAGGTCTGTGTTTTGCGTGCGCAGCAAAAATAATGGCACTTGCGCCAAGCTATCGAACAGCTCCCAATTGGCATTCAGAATATCGTCATTGGTGATCGTGTCGAGCCGCTCAATAAGCCGCCAATCGAAGCGGGTGTCCATGCGCTTGCGTTTGCTGTTCCACACATGAGTGCGCTGCGCTATTGCGTCCAGTGCGCCTGATCCAAGAGAAGGGTAGTCTGCGGCAAATATCTGACGCAACGCGGCCTCTGCTTCGTCCTTGTTTCTAATCTTGGCGACAATTTTGAGGTTGTTGCGCAAGCGAACCAAGCCTTGTGCATTGATAATAGCACCGGCATCGCACAAGATCGCGCCAGCGATCAATGTGGGGGTCGATTTACCCAATGCCATGATGACATTTCCACCATGGGCTTGGCCGAAAAATATCGCACGGTGAATGCCTAGGACTTTGCAAAGCTCTGCAATGTCTTCCGCATCGTCAAGCGTGGAATACTGTTCGCTTTTGGGCGCATGGCTCGCGTGTCCACGTCCGAGTAAATCGACCCGCGCAATTGGCCAGTGTTTTGATGAAAACTCTGAAAACTTGGCAGCAAACGCTGCATAATCTTCCATGTTGCGGTGATAGCCAGCGATACAAACGATCGGCAAACGTTCAGTCTGATCAAAGTCGCCGGAAAGTGCAACGGCGAGCCGCCGTGTTCCGCTGCCAACAGTAATTTGGCGGACATGCGAGTTTTTTGTCTGACGCGCGTGAGAAATATCCATACTCAAAGGGCTATATCAGTTTGAGCGATAGTTCGAGCCTAAACTGCGCCCAATCAATAGATTGAACGCAGATATTTGGCCATGTTTAGCTTATTGTCACCCAAACGAAGCTTATAGATTTGGTAGTTCGCAAGTACTTTTTGTACGTATCCGCGTGTTTCCGTGAACGGGATTAACTCGATCCAAACAACGGGGTCGATGTTGCCCTCTCTTGGATCTCCGTAGGTTTTGATCCACTTGTTCACATTGCCCGCACCAGCATTGTAAGCTGCGGCTGCAAGCACCAGACTGCCGTCATATCGTTCCAACTGCGCCTTCAAATAGGTCGAGCCGAGTAGGGCGTTATATGAAGGGTCACTGGTTAGCTTCGATTTTGAGTAGCTCAAGCCAAGCTTACCCGCGGTTTCTTTCGCCGTGCCAGGCATAAGCTGCATCAGACCACGCGCGCCCGCATGGCTCATAGCCGTCGCGTTAAACTTACTTTCCTGCCGTGCAATCGCATATACCGCCGCATTGTCGACGTCAGCCAAGCGTGCGCGCGGCAAGCCATCTTTTGGGAAAGCAAACAGGTCTAGCCCCACGCCACGACGATTGGCCACGTCTGACATTAAAATAGCAAGATCGTGCGCATTAATATCTTGCGCCAGACGCGCGGCAAGAAGCATTTCACCTGGTTCTTTGACCTGATAAATCACGCGTCGCATCAAAGGACGAGCAAACTCGTAGGTTTTGTTGGCTTCAAACAAACGAATGGCTTGCACCAATTCGCGACGTTCGAACACCGGTTCGTTATGTTGCCATGCTGGCAACCCGCGCAAAGAAATTGTGTCTTTGCCAAGGCGAACCATGGCCAATTGGCCATAATAATACTGGTTGAAAAGGGCCGCTTGTTGGAAGTGTGCATTTGCTTGCCCAACGTTGCCAAGGGCTGTGTATGTGCGACCTAACCAATAATGTGCTTTTGAAACACTTGTGGGAATGGTCGACATGCTTTTCATTTTAAGGAAGTGCTTTTCCGCAACGTCTGGCTTATTCAAAAATGAAAGCGCAATCCACCCCGCATGGAAATTGGCGTCCACAAGTCGCCCTTCAGGGCCAGATGTGTAGCCTGCAGCCGCTTGATAGGCTGTTGATGGTTTGCCATAGCGTAATAGCTTGCGCGCCAGTGTACGGCGCTCATACCACCATAAATGCGCTTCGGGCAGGGGACCTTTAGCCTTGTTGAGCTCATTTACAGCATTGGTAACCGCATCGCGATCTGCGTTGAACTGAGCGCGTGCGAAGAAAAACAAAGGATGATCGCGGTATGACGGATCTACACGATCCAGCAAGCTTGCGGCGTTTTTGGCCTTACGGGAAACAGCGATACGCGCCAGTGCAAGGCTTTGCTGCGCACGAGAAAGTTTGCCAAGCAAACGTTCAGTTCCACTCGCACGATCATGCATAAGCAATCTAACGGCGCGCGCCCAATGCGCGTCGCGCGACAATTGGTTGCCATAGTCGCGCATAATCCGCGCTTCCATCTCGCGGGTCAAAAAGTTCGTTGTCCAAACGTCATGAATGATCCGTAATGCGCGTTCGCGTTGCCCATCAACCACATAGGCGTCTGCAAGGGCTACTTGCGCGTCAATTGTGTTCGGCATTTGGCCGCCCAACAACTGGATAGTGGTCGCAGCGCTTGGATTTGTATCCGTTAGCGCTTGCTCCATACGGGTCTTGTAGGTCTTCGCAGAAGCAAAATGCGGTGCGTCTGCCTGAAAGCGCAAAACCGTTTGGTGGTCTATTTCACCATTGCCAAAGTAAATTGCAGCCCACTGCAGCGCGCGACGCTCGACATTGTCATCAAGACCCCGCGCAGCACCATAAGCGGCTTCATAGTCGCCTTTTTTGAGCGCTGAAAGGGCATTCTGAAAACGCTGGCTTCCCTTTGCTGGACGCGTTGTCGCAACATTGGTACTTACCGAGCTGGTTGTTGTTGGGTCAATTTGTTGCTGAGCAATACTCGGCACGGCGCTAGACAACAGGAGACTTAGTCCTGCCGCGAGTACCGTGCACGAGCGAAAACGAACAACCGAAATGTTGTTTGTAAGTTTGGGCATTGTAATTCCGTTTGACACGCAAAACTAGTTTTCAACGGCGGTGCGCCCCCCAGCACAACCAAGATCAAAATTAGCGAGTTAAGGTGAATGATCGGTTTATTTTGTTTTCCAAGATGCAAAAAAATCGCTGTGCCGACTTGCCGCCTTAATTCACGCAGAATATGGTCTGAAACTTCGGCCCAATCGGGTTCAAATTTAGGAAAATATTTGACCTTTTGGCGACAACATGTTGTCAACAGTGCGAACTGATTTGAGTAAGAGGGAAAACTAGCATGTTTCGTGGTTCTATTACGGCCTTGATCACACCGTTTAAAAACGGTGCGGTTGATGAAGACGCATTTTCCCGTTTCGTAGACTGGCAAATCACTGAGGGAACAAAAGGTTTGGTGCCTGTGGGCACAACCGGAGAAAGCCCTACAGTTAGCCATGCTGAACACGAGCGGGTAATTGAGATTTGCGTGGAAACCACAAAGAAACGTGTGCCTGTAATTGCAGGTGCCGGGTCAAATTCTACCGAAGAAGCCATTGGCTTTGCTAAATTTGCTCAAAAGGTTGGTGCTGACGCCATTTTATCTGTCGCGCCATACTACAATAAGCCGAACCAAGAGGGCCTCTATCAGCACTTTGCTGCAATTGCGAACGCGATGGATTTGCCTGTCTTTTTGTACAACATTCCGGGTCGTTCGATTGTTGATATCTCAATTGAAACCATGGTGCGTTTGCGCAAGGACTGCCCAAACATTGTCGGCGTGAAAGATGCCACAGCGGACATGGCTCGCATGAGTCTACAACGCCACTATTTGGACGATGATTTCGTGCATTTGTCTGGTGAAGACATTTCCGCGCTTGGGTATAATGCACACGGCGGTCATGGTTGTATCTCGGTGACATCAAACATCGCGCCAGCGCTTTGCAATGAAATGCAGGAAGCTAGTCTTTCGGGCGATTATGCTAAAGCCTTGGCAGTGCAGGATAAACTAGCGCCATTGCACACAGCATTGTTTAAAGATCCCAACCCGGTTCCTGTGAAATATGTTGCTTCGCGCCTTGGCCTTTGTGAGGCAGATGTGCGCTTGCCACTAGCGCCGATTTCTGACTCAACAAAAGCGGCAGTTGACGCGGCTATCGAACATGCGGGTCTTGTGTAACGCCGATGGCTGCGAAAAAGAAAAAGGATAAAGCGATTTCGGGTTTGGTGGCTGAGAACCGCCGGGCCCGTTTCGACTATGAAATCCTTGATACTTTTGAAGCGGGGATGGTGCTGACCGGCACGGAGGTGAAGTCGCTTCGCAACGGCAAGGCGCAAATTACAGAGAGCTACGCCACCCCTGAAGAGGGTGAAATTTGGCTGATTAACGCGCATATTCCAGAATATTCGCAAGGCAACCGGTTCAACCACGAAGAGCGGCGTCGCCGCAAATTGTTGCTGTCAAAGCGTGAAATCGGCCGATTGATGGGTGCGGTTGAAAAGCAAGGCAATACCATCGTGCCGCTCAAGCTCTACTTCAATGACCGTGGTAAAGCTAAGCTGTTGATCGGATTGGCTAAAGGCAAGCAAAATCACGATAAACGCCAAACAGAACGCGATCGCGATTGGAACCGCCAAAAGTCTCGCTTGATGAAGGATTTCGGCTGAACTTATCCGATAATCTCGCGGGCGCGCTCAAAAATGCTTTCAAACATTTCTTCGGTTAAACGACCTGTGTTCGTGTTGTATCGCGAGCAGTGATAGCTATCGACAAGGGTCGCGCCATTTGGCAAAGCATGTTCGTTGCCGTGGCCAAATGGGTGATCTTTTTTCTTCACGCCAAAAACGGTCAGAAATGAATTGTGTGCGATGCCACCGAGTGCGACGACGCATTTGACGTCTGTACAATCTTTAACCGTGGCGGTGAGGAAAGGGCGGCAGGCGTTGATTTCAGCGCCAACGGGTTTGTTTTCCGGCGGCACGCAGCGCACCGCGTTGACGATAATCGCGTCAATCAGCTCAAGCCCATCATCAGATGACTGACCATATTGGCCTTTCGCAAAGCCAAATTTGACCAGCGTTTGGTAAAGCAGATCGCCGGCCCAATCCCCAGTGAACGGGCGGCCAGTGCGATTGGCCCCGCGCAAACCTGGCGCGAGCCCGACAATCATAAGTTTTGGGTGAGGTGCAGACCAGTTTGGCACGGGTGCATTGTGCCAATCTGGAAACTTCTCTTGAGCGTCGTGACGATATTCAACCAGCCGCGGGCACAGTTGACAGTCCAGTGGCGGATTAGTTTCGATCAAAACGCTTATACCAAAAGTTGTTAGCTTGAACTTTCGTCAGTAGCGCGACCAACAGACTTTGCCAAGTCAGCAATGTCCATAAAGTAGTCAGCTTGGCGACGTAGATCGTCCGAAATCATCGGAGAAGCTGTAGCTTTTGTTGACACAACCGTGACTTTTTTACCGCGCTTTTGCAGCGCTGCCACCAACGCGGTGAAGTCACCGTCGCCGGAAAAGAGCACGAGATGGTCAAAATGATCTGATAGCTCAAGAGCATCGATTGTAATTTCGATGTCCATATTGCCTTTGATTTTACGCCGACCTTGATAGTCCACAAACTCTTTGGCGGGCTTTGTGATCACCGTATAACCATTATAGTCCAACCAATCGATAAGGGGGCGAATGGAGGAATATTCTTGGTCTTCAACAAGAGCAGTATAATAATACGCCCTTAGCAAATATGCTTGGCTTTGAAACTCTGCCAGCATACGTCGGTAATCAAGCTCTGCGCCTAATGCCTTTGCGGTGGCATAAAGGTTGGCACCGTCCATAAACAGGACAATTTTCTCACTTGGATCAAACATTCAGTAAAACTGCCTTACTTTGCAATTAACAAGTATTATCACTTGCTTGTTTTGACAATCAGTTACCGTATGATTCGGTATTTTGTCGCTCACCCCGCAAAAGTGTAGCAATTATGTACGCAAATCACACTACTTGGTTCATGGTTGCTTAATAGATTAAATAAACCGAATGTGTCGACTAAAAAATTTCGAACAATCCTGCCGATAATAGGGTCTTGTATTGAAATTGCTTATGTTGTAAGCACAGCGGCCTATATAAAGACATTGGAGTTTTCTCTTGGCGCGCGTCACCGTAGAAGATTGTATCGAAAAAATCCCAAATCGCTTTGAACTTGTGCTTTTGGCCTCGCATCGTGCGCGGTTGATCTCATCTGGTTCAGCAATCACTGTTGATCGTGACAACGACAAAAACCCTGTTGTTGCGCTACGTGAAATCGGCGATGGCACAATCTCATCAGGTGATCTTAAAGAAGATTTGATCCACTCACTTCAAAAATATGTGGAAGTGGATGAGCCAGAGCCAGAAACAGCACCAATGATCGAAAGCGCTGGCGATGCTGATGACGGCGTTGTTTTCGATACCATGAGCGAAGAAGAATTGCTTGCCGGTATCGAAGGCCTTGCGCCGCCAGAGCGCCGCGACGATTAAATGTTGCGCCCTTCATGGGCATACGGTTAGATTTTAGGCGTCGGCAACGACGCCTTTTTTGTGAGAAGAATGCTCAGTGTGAGCAGGAGCGGCACTAAATCTTATGATGCGTCAATATGAGCTCGTCGAGCTCGTGCAAGCATACAACCCGAAAGCTGATGAGGCACTTTTAAACAAGGCCTATGTTTATGGCATGCGAAAGCACGGCTCTCAAACGCGTGCTTCTGGTGACCCTTATTTCGCGCACCCGCTGGAAGTGGCGGCCATTCTAACCGAGTTGCATTTGGATGATGCAACAATTGCCGTCGCACTATTGCACGACACCATTGAAGATACGGACGCGACGCGCGCGGAGATCGACCAGTTGTTCGGCCATGAAATTGGTGCAATCGTCGAAGGACTGACAAAAATTGAGCGTTTGAACCTGACCTCTCGCGAAGAGGCACAGGCTGAAAACTTACGCAAATTGCTGCTCGCCATTTCAGAAGATGTGCGCGTTTTGCTGGTGAAGCTTGCCGACCGCTTGCACAATATGCGAACGCTCGACTTCGTGCCGGAACACAAACGCAAGCGCATCGCGCAAGAAACAATGGACATTTATGCGCCATTGGCTGGGCGAATGGGTATGCAGGACATGCGCTCCGAGTTAGAAGAGCTGTCTTTTAAGACGTTGCACCCTGAGCATCACAAAGCCATTTCTGACAGACTTGCGACTTATGAAGAAGAGAACCGCAAGATCATCGATGAAATTCGTTTGGAGCTTGCTGGCCGCTTTTTGGAGGAGGGCATTCGCGCAGATGTAAGCGCGCGCCTGAAATCTCCGTTCTCGATCTTTAGAAAGATGGAACGCAAATCGATTGCGCTCGAGCAACTATCCGACATTATTGGCTTTCGCGTGGTGGTTGAGGATACGGCGAGTTGCTATCGCACGCTCGGCGTGGTGCACACCACCTGGTCCGTCGTGCCGGGGCGTTTTAAAGATTATATCTCTACGCCGAAGCAAAATGACTATCGCTCTATCCACACCACCATTGTGGGCCCGCGACGTCAGCGGGTGGAACTGCAAATTCGCACGCAAGAAATGCATCGAATTGCCGAACTCGGTATCGCTGCTCATGCGCTTTATAAAGAAGGCATTTCTGGCGATATGGGGCGCCTGGCGCAAGAAAGCCGTGCTTATGGCTGGCTGCGCTCAACCATCGAGCATCTGACCAAAGGCGAAAACCCACAAGAGTTTTTGGAGCATACCAAACTTGAGCTTTTTCAAGATCAAGTGTTCTGCTTCACCCCAAGGGGCCGTTTGATTGCTTTGCCACGCGGGGCGACACCGATTGACTTTGCCTATGCAGTCCATACCGATATTGGCGATACATGTGTTGGCTGCAAAATCAACGGTGCGGTAATGCCGCTCAATTCGCAGTTGCGCAATGGTGACGAGGTGGAAGTCATCCGTGACCAAGAGCATGTGCCGCCACCGAATTGGGAAAACATCGCCACCACCGGTAAAGCCCGTCATGCCATTCGTCGCTCACTACGCTTGGCGGCGCAAAAACGTGCAGAAGGCTTAGGACGACAAGTCTTTGAGGCCATCTTGGAGCGCGAAGCCATTACACTAGGTCCCGTCGAAACTGAAAACCTTCTCGAGGCACTCGGCATCAAATCCGAAGAGGCGCTTTATCAAGCGTTGGGTGAGGCCACACTTTCAAGCGAAGATCTAATCGCGCATCTGGATGAAGTGATTGGGGCGACGGCGGAAAAGAACAAAAAACGCAAGCCGCTTGATTTGCGTGTTGGCACTTCTGCCGATGGTTGGTTTTCGCTTGCCGACGGCAAGAGTTTTAAATTCCGTGTGCCGGGCGGTCAAAAGGTACCAGCGGCGTCCAGCTTGGCGTTCTCAAGTCTCGATTTCTCCACCAAAGTGGAAATTGCGGCTGAAGGGGTGGTGCCGGGCGATCGCATGGTCGGAATTTTGCCTGAAGATCAGGCGCTGACCATCTATCCAATTGGTTCCGATGCGCTGCCCGACTATCACGACCAGCCTGTCTTATGGGTCGATGTGCTCTGGAACCTTGCGGAAAACGATCAAACGTCATTCTCGGCGGTTATCTCGGTGCAATCGGTGAACAAGCCCGGCATTCTGGCGCAAATTACTTCCGCTATTGCGGCCGCGGGAGCGAACATTTCTAACCTTGTCTCCAGATCAGCACATGCAGACTTCAACGAAATGCTGTTCCAGCTCGATTTGGCGGACATTACGCAGCTAAACGATGTCATTGCCACACTCGGGCGCATCGTTGGTGTAGCGAAAGTGACGCGTTCATCTTCGGCAGAAGCAGAAATCATCGCGGAAATGAGCCGCAAATACCAAGAAATTACACAAGGGGAAAATAGTGAATAGCCAAGAAGTTTTAGACGTATTTCGATCCTGCGATGCCATTTTGGATGGACATTTCATCCTGTCGAGCGGTCTACGTTCAGCTACGTTTTTGCAAAAGCAACGCGTGTTCATGTATGCGGACAAAGCAGAGATTTTGTGCAAAGCGCTTGCAGAAAAAATCATCGCTGAAGGATACGGTGACATCTCGCAGGTTGTTTCCCCAGCAATTGGCGGCATTATCCCGGGCTACGAAACCTCTCGTCATTTGAAAAAGCCGGCAATCTTTACCGAGCGCGTAAACGGTAAGTTTGAGCTGCGACGCGGTTTCGAGGTGCAAAAGGGCGAGAAGGTCATCGTTGTTGAAGATATTGTCTCAACCGGACTGTCCATTCGTGAATGCATCGAAACGCTTAAAGAGCTAGGCGCAGACGTTGTGGCTGCAGCGTGTCTTGTCGACCGCTCCGACGGAGAAGCTGATGTTGGCGTGCCGCTTGTGTCGCTTACTGGCTTTAAAGTTCCGGCATATCCAGCAGACAATCTGCCACCGGAGCTGGCCGCCATTCCTGCGGTAAAGCCTGGTAGTCGCGGCCTTCAATAGGACATCTTATGATCATCGGTTTGGGCA